>Ga0209701_10002790_pt1 | contig 11381 bp, 12 predicted proteins | sample CZO8metaG_4_FD_188356 | JGI IMG/M metagenome (GOLD analysis project Ga0209701, IMG submission 188356) | Vadose zone soil microbial communities from the Eel River Critical Zone Observatory, Northern California, USA - CZOApr15con2H3.8 metaG... | ecosystem: Environmental > Terrestrial > Soil >...
CTCCTGGATAGCGCTCCCGATCAGGTGGCCGGCAATCTGTACGGATACTACCACGGCGTCCGCACCTTCAACACGGAAGCCGCCCTTCGGGAGCGGTTGTTGCAAAAGCTCTTTGACGTGACCGGTCCGGCCACGACAGGCATTTTCAAGGCGGTGAAGTCGAGCGACAAACGGTTGGAGTCGTGGCTCAGCGAGGTGCCTTCACGGCTGGCGGTGTTGATGGCGGATCTCCGGCATGTGCTTCGCGAGCTCGGACACATGCCCGCGATGATGATCTCCGGCGACGACGCGAAGCGATTGGCGACGGTCAAGGAGCCCGGAACCGAGGCGTACTATCGATGGCGGGAGCGGCACGGCGATGTGCCGATGCCTCCCGACAACGTGGACTGGGATTGGTCCACGCGAGACGACTCCGTGCAATGAATATGGGATTCAGAGAGGCTAGTCCCGCAGCCGGTCCACGAGTTTGCTCATCTCCGCGTAGTGATGGCGGATGATGTCCGCGCCCTTGTCACCCATCATGCTCTCCGCATTCGCCCTACACTGACGGATTGCGGTGCTGATGCCCTGTTTCGTGGGCGTCTCGAACTGAACGCCGCACTCCTGGAAGACACCGGTCACGAATTGCCGGACCTGCGCGCGAAGCTGCTCGTCTGTCACGGGCTGCCCCAGCAGCTCGAAGAACTGTTGGTTCGCGCTCTCGAAGCATCGAAGGAGTTCGTCTCGAACGAACGAGGGAGTGAGATCGGCATCGGAGACGTCGGGGGCTCTGTACGTTTCGCTCATAGTGCGGTTCCCCTGAGATCCCTGCCTATAACGGCGTTATATTTGAAGGTGAGGCTTCCGCCTGACGTTCGAAGGAGGGCGGATTGAATGGCCACGCCTCAATCTTGAATGGCAAAGCTCCGAGACTTGAAATACGCCCCTCCGGATACGGGCCGAAGGAGGGGAGAAGTTGGGCGATGAGCCCAGCACGGCGTCGTGGACGCAGACTCGTAGACGGGTTCGGACAATTGCAATGGTCGTCCTCGTCGCCTCTTGGGGACTTGCTCTTTCCGTGGCCGTAGGACCCGCGGTCGCGGCGGGCTGCGCGCCCGCTCACCACGCACCGATCCTGATCCAGCGGGACAGCGACTTCACGCCCGCGAACGGCGTCGTGTCCGGCTCGGGGACCGCGGCCGATCCCTACCTCTTCGCGAACCTGCAGCTTAAGGACCTCAGCCCCGGGTACGGTCTGAAGGTCGACAACTCGAAAGGGAAGGTCACGAAGTTCTTCAACATCGACTGCGTGCAATCGAACTGGACGAACGCCCCGCCGAACGGCGCCACGCTCATCTGGATCGTAAACGTCCGCGCGGCGACGACGATCTCGCGGGTCAGTGCGAACTCAGGGGAGGCCGGCGGATCCGTGGGAATCCGGATCGACGGCTCGAGCGCCATCCTGCTTGACGACGAGAGCATCAACAAGTTCGGCTCGAACGGGGTCCAGGTGACGGCCTCGGACCACATCACCGTCATCCGAAGCAAGCTCAAGGCGATGGGCAACGGCCTCGCGATTGTGGACAGCCACGACCTCACGATTGGGCAGTCGTGTACCCTTGTGAATGGGAACGGGTGCAACGAGTTCACCTACGACAACGGTCGCGGCATCTTCGTCCATGACTCCTACAACGTCCTCGTCGTATACACGATCACGACTGCGGACGATACGGGAGGCGTGCTCCTCGAGGGATCCGGGACGTACAGTGTGACGCTGCTGAACGGGAAAGCGACCGCGGATGGACCGATCTGCGAAGGCGGCGTCCCGACCGGCGAGGTCGTCGACACGATCACGGGCATCGCGGTGACGAATGGAGCCCATGATATCGCCGTCCACGACTACACGATTAACGCAAACGGCGACGGATTTGGCGGCTTCTTCGACATCATGAACGGCGGGAACGGCGGCTGGCTGAACCCATGCACCCTCGAGAGCACAACATTCAGCGCGACCCCGCCGGGCGGCCCGAACCTGGACTTCAGCGGCAACTGCTACCACTTCGAGTTCGGCTTCGATCCTGCGCCAGCCCCTGCATGCTGAAGTCACCGTAGGCAGGACTCCGCACCTTTCCCATTGCTCCAGGGTGCGAGACCCGAATTCGGAGTAAGGGCCACGGCCGCCGGATTGGCGACCCGGATTGGCGCTAAATCCCGCGATTGAGGTTCGTCCGAATCGCCGTGGACGGACGGAGTGCCATGGTCCCCTGACCCGTCTCCATCAACAAGAGGAGGTGCTGGATTGTTTGAACCAGCGTCTCGAGGTGCCCGACTAGGGTCAAACTAGGGCCAAATTCTGGCAAGGGGGGAAGGCCTTTCGGCTGCTTCAAGGAAGCGGAGGAAAATATGTCGTTGAAACTCATGAGCCTCGTCGCCCTTGCACTTGTGACCGTCGTCGCTGTGCTGCCGACCGCCCGTGCGGACACCCCCCCGTTCGTCTTTCCGGACTTCTGCTGTTATTACAACGGCAGCGTCGTCCGCACGGTTACGCCCCCGGCCGTTTTCCCGAACGAAGGACGGGACAACTTCTACGTTGTGAAGAGCCAGCCGATCATCGGTGTCACCGGAGTCGCTCCGGGAGCGATCGGCTATCATGGCGGCCACTGGAAGTTCCATCTGGTAACTTGGAACGTCATCCCGTACCCGCTGACGTCCGAGGCCGCGATTCTCGGAGCAGCGGCCGCGGGGGATGTGACGATTGCACGGATCCCCGCGAACGATTTCCTCTGCCCGATCCAGTTCTAGAAACTAGGACCCACAGGGAGGGGGACCTCGTCCCTCTCCATCTTCCGTTTCCCCAGAGATCGAGGAGACGATATTTATCTCGTTGCCCACCTACAGCCGCCGAGCACCGTGACTGCGGCCCTCCGACAGCTCCTGTGGTACCTCATCGCCGGCACCCGCGGAGGGATGAACCGCGCACGGATCCTCGAGGCACTCCATGAACGACCGTACAACGCGAATCAACTCAGCGAAACCCTTGGGCTTGACTACCGCACGATCCGGCACCATCTCGAACTCCTTCAGAAGAACGGTCTCATTTCGCGGCCCAGCGGGGACGCGTACGCCTCTCCGTATTTCGTGTCGTCCTATCTCGAGGGCAACTACGCGATCTTTGAGGAGATCCGCAAGAAGATGCCGTCCTCGCGAAGGTGATTCGGGTGGAATTGTGCAACAGGTCCATGTCCTTGATGAACGAATCGGGGGAGTGAACGCATGGGCGTCCTAATGTCCGGCAGTATCCTTGTTGGCGCTCTCAACATCGTCCTCGCCGCCGTGCTCCTCGTCGTCTATCGGGGCGTCTTTTCACGGACGAGGGCTCCCTTCAGCCTCGCGCTCCTCCTCTTCGCATTGGCCTTCCTCGCGCAGAACGTGCTGGTCGTCTACGCGTTCGTCACGATGATGTCCTTCGTCCCCAGCGCCCTCGATCCCTATCTCTTCGGAATCGGCGTTCTTGAGGCCATGGGCCTCGGGGCGATGCTTTGGACCGCGACCCGCTAGGACGGATCGAGTCCGGAAGATGCCGAGGACGGTCGACGAATCGTAGCGGCGGAATGGGTATGCCGCCGGCCCCAACGGGACATCGTCCTCCGGGTCGGATCCCCCGCTCCGAATGACCGCTGTGCCCTCGTCCCGCTGGCTCCGACAGGAGGATGCGCCCCCCACGAAGAAGGCATCACGGTTTCGGGCCCACGTGTTGCCGTCAATCCACAACCTACTTACGCCGTGACACAGGTTCGCAAGTAAGGTCCGACAAGGTGCGCGTCACCGCAAAGGAGCGGATTCTCCTCCACCTGCTCGAGTTCGCGGGCTATGCCGACGCCGTTGAAGTTCCGGCCTCCATGACGCAGGAAGGCATCGCGCAAGTCGTGTGGATCCTCGTACCTCATGTCACTCAGTACGTCCGGCCGCTGATCCGGGAAGATCTCGTCCGCGAACGAACCGCGCATATTCAAGGCGGGCGAAGGCGTCGAAAAGTCTACGACCTCACGGAAGCCGGACGGTTCGCGGCGACACGCCTCCGCAGTGCGCTGAAGGCGGAGACGGTCCGATTTCGCGACGCCAACGGTGTTCGGGATGCGACCCTCGCGGAAATCCTCGCCTCCACTCCCGGTCTCTCGCTCCTCGAGGTCGTGCGTCGGTCGGTCCAGAGCGGCGTCGTCGATCTGGAATCCCTTGCGGCGAAACCTTCCGCGGTCGGCGTGCATATGCTCTCGAACGCACCGCACGTCGAGTGGTTCGTTGGTCGCGAGGCGGAACTTGGCCTGGTCACGGAGCCGGATGGTCCTCGACTCTTCGTCGTGCGGGGCGTGGCGGGAATCGGGAAGACGACGCTGGCCGCACGCGCTTGTGAGTTGCTCCGGTCGAAGCGCAATCTCTTCTGGCACCGAGTCCGCGCCTGGGACACGCCCAAGTCCGTGCTCGCGGCACTCGGCGATTTTCTGGTCTCCCTCGGCAAGCCCGGTCTCCGTGCGGTGCTGGTCCGCGGGGACCTGGCTCAGGCGGCGGACGTCCTGCGAGAGGACGTGCGGGGGAGCCGCTCGTTTCTGGTCTTCGACGACGTGCACGAGGCCGGGCCGGAGCTGCTTCCTTTCTTCCGGGCCCTCAAGGACCTTGTCGTCCAGGTTCCCGACGCGCACGTCCTCTGCCTGACCCGTCGGACCGTCCCGTTCTACGACCGACGGGACGTGATCCTCGGGGGCGTGGTCAAGGAAATCGAGCTCGGCGGTCTCGATCCCGCCGAATTCGCGCAAGTCCTCGCGGGCGAACCGGGCGGCGACAGTCTCGCCGATGCATGCCGGGCCGTCGGAGGCCATCCGTTGTTCCTCCAACTGGTCCGTTCGGCGAAGAGCCCTCCACGGCCCGCTGAGATTCGAAAGGACGTGCATCAGTTCGTCGAGGAAACGGTCTATCGCGAGCTCGGAGATTCGGAGCGGCAGATCATGAAAGTGGCCTGTCTCTACCGAGTGCCCATGCCCCGCGAGGCGTTTCTTCCGGAGCCCGGCCTCTCCCACAACGCGTTCCTCTCGCTCGTGGACCGCGCCCTCATCACCCCGATTGGCGAGAAAGGATTCGGCGTGCATGAGACGATCCAAGGATTCTTCGAGAGCGTGGTGACGCCCTTGGAACGCCAGGGCCTGGCCGCGTTCGCGCTGCGATCTTTACGCGACCGGGCCGCCGACGTCCTTGCCAGCGGAGACGCGGTCGCATGCATCGACTGCCTCTCGAACGCCCTGCGGGTGGCGCCCCCGGAAGAACGCGTCGCCATCGAGGAAGAGTTGGGGGACGCACACGAGCGAGTCGGGGATCTGCCCGCGGCTCTCGTCGCGTACAAGGAGGCGCTCAAGGATTCCGGCGCCCCCGAGAGCGCCTCCCGGATTCATCGAAAGATTGCAACGGCCTTTCTCGTCCGAGGCGAGACGAAGACCGCGGAATCGGAGATCGAAGCTGCTTCGCAAGCGATCGGGGACCTCCAGTATCACGAGCAGGCCCGGATCGATTTGCTCCGGTGCCGCCTGGCGAGTTTCAAAGAGGACTGGGAGGAGGCCCGAGAAGACGGGCAGGCTGCCATCCGGGTCTTCCAGTTGTACAAGGACCCGCGCGGGGAGGCAGAAGTGCTGCTCGACCTTGGAGCGAACGAATTTCAGGCTCCCGCGGGGGACGTTCCCGCGGCGGAGAAGCATCTGCAAGCCGCCTTGGTCCTCTGCGGTTCCCTTGACGACGATCTCCTGACGGCGAAGGTCCACAAGGCGATGGCCCACCTCTACGCATACCGAATCGGCGATGCGGGAAAGGCGGGTGAGCACCTGGCGGCGATCGACGTTCTCCCGAAGGCGTTACAAGATCCGCACATGTACCGCGGATTCGTCATGCTGAAAGGCTACTATCGCCTCGAGTTGCTTGCCGATACGACCGGCGCGGAAGGTTTCTTCGCCGAAGCCCTCACCCTCGGTCGACGCATCTATGACCCGGACACGATCGCCTCCGCGCGGTATGGCCTCGGTTTCGTGGCCTACTTCCGGGAGCGGTTCGGGGACGCACGAGACCTGTTCGAACAGTCCGCGGCCGATTTCACGTCCCTCGGGCTCGCCGGTTTGGCGGTGGAGTCGTGGTCCATGGTCGCCGAGTGCTGCCTGCTCGACGGCGATTTCGATGGGTTCCGATCCGTCATGGCGACGATCCGGGAGCCGGGGATGGCCCGCGGAGTCGAGGCCCGGCATGTCCTGGTCAACGTGTTGGACGGCCTGGACGGCCTCCTCCGACACGACGAGGCGGCCTGTCGCACGGCCTTCACGGAGGCCATCCAGCGGACCGAGGAACCGGCGGCGAAGGAGTGGCCACTTGTGTACGCGGTCCACTCGCTGTACGGAGTCGCCTTGGATGTCATGGACCGACCCGCCGAGGCCGAGGAGCATTCTCGCCGAGCGGATGCGTTCCTCCGACAACATGGGATGAAAGCCAGGCTCGATTTGAAACCGAAGGTCGAGCGCCGGCTGGCGGCCGAACTGAGGCGCGCCCGCACCGCCCCGCCTACTTCTTAGATTGCTCTTTCCTTCGTTTCGCGGGACTGACTTTCTCGGCTTCGGCGTCGGACCGGAGCAAGAACAACTCGCCGATCCAGTAGTCGATGATCGCGGGCCACAACTCGTGATCCTTCTTGCCGAGATACGTCTTCAATTTCCTGAGCGTCTGCTGCGGATTATGCCACGTCTCGACGGTGGGCAAGCGGCTCCCCCGTTTCGGCGGAACGCGAACCCTTCGTTTAGATGTTTTGGCGCTCTGCACCTCGGAGCTGGGAGGTCCTTGCAACCTTCGACGAGATAGCGGGGCCGATTCCGCGGAACGATGTCCGAGCGCTCACGGACAAAAAAGGAAGAGGGTCCCGGACCGACTAGAAGATCCGGACCCACTGGGCCGCGAAGCGGACGAGGTACGCCGCGACGGCCAGGATGGCAAAGAGCATGTCACACCTCCAAGGCTTCGGGTATTTGGAACGCGCCCCTTGTCGGCGCGGCGGCCCCTGGTGCCCGGTCGGGCTCGAAGGAGACCATCCCCCTCGGCGGGTGGATCGGGAAGATCCACGTCGCCGCCGCCCGAGCCAGGCGCCGCAAGATCGCGAGTCCCGGGGGCCCTTTCTGCGGGATCGGTGGGGCCGGAGCCCCGAACCCGAAGAGCGGGTGATGTGATGCGTACGCCGACACGGCCGTAGTCACACCTCGGAGGTCGACGTCTTGGATCGGTGGCCCGCGGTGATCGAACGCAGTGCCGCGACGAACGTTCGACCGGCTTCCGCGAGCCGGTTCCGACCCTTCGTTCCCGCCTTCCGTGACACGCGCGCCGCCTCCGCGAGGAGTGTCTCGACGTTCATTCGCCCGCCGTACTCCCATCGAAGGTAGCGCTCGAGATCCGCGTGGTTCCGCGCCGGCACCCGGGGTGCCGGAACGCCAAGTCCGTATCCGCCTAGCATGTGTTTTTCCTCCGTTGCAAATCCTTGTCGGATTCCATGGAGGGCCGATGGTGCCGCTATCCCATGCGTCTGGCGAAGTAGCTACATAGTAGGTTTCCAGAATGAGCGGAAGATGAGTGCATTTCGTTGGCGGGACTTCCGCCGAAATGCTCGGGCGGTGTCCGGGTCTGTCGAGTTCGATTGGCTCAACCACTCTGAAAAATCTCCAGGGATGACAGCCGGATCCGGGAAGTCCGGCCCTTGGTTCGGCCCAAAAAGACCATGTGCGGCCGCGTATTCCCGCGAGCGAGTCGCATGGAACCGGTCGAGGGCTACGTGAAGATTCTCGGCTTCAGGCTCTTCTACCGCACCTACGGAACGCCCACTAAAGGGACCGTGCTCTGCCTTCACGGCGGGCCGGGGATGTCGCACGAATATCTTCTGTCCCTCGAGGACCTCGCCCAATACGGGTATCGAGTTGTGTTGATGGATCAACTCGGTTGCGGGAAATCGGAGCGTCCCCGGGGCACCGACCTCTATACCATCGCGCATAACGTCGAGGAGGTCGAAGCCCTGCGAAAGGCGCTGCGACTCGGGCGGGTCCATCTCATGGGGTCGAGCTACGGCGGCGCCCTCGCGATCGCGACCGCACTGAAGTACCAACGGAACCTGCGGAGCCTCGTCATCACCGGAGGCTTGGCGAGCATTCCCTTGACGGTCCGCGAGATGAGGCGGCTGGTGAACCGTCTCCCGCCAAAGACCCGCGCCGCCATTGCGAAGTACGAGGCGACCGAGGACTACCAGAACACCGAGTACCTCGCGGCGGTCGACGTGTTCTATCGGAGGTACCTGTGCCGCCTCCCCGTATGGCCCCACGAACTCACCTACACCCTCGAGCACGCGAGCCAACCGGTCTACTTCACGATGAACGGACCGAACGAGTTCACGATCGTCGGCACGATCAAGGATTGGGATGTGACGGACCAACTCCCCCGCATCAAGGTCCCGACCCTCGTGACCGTGGGCCGCTACGACGAGGTCACGCCCCGGGTGGCCGAGAGCATTCACCGGGGCATCCGTGGTTCCAAGCTCGTGCGGTTCGAGAAGAGCGCCCACTTGGCGATGTGGGAGGAACGGGCTCATTACATCGAGGTCGTCCGCGATTTCTTGGACGGCGTCCCGCCGCACTGAAGGAGTCTAACGGATGTCGACGCAGCCGTCCCTCGGCGAACGGCGTCCTCGCCCGCGGATCGAGACGCTTGCCGATCTGGTCTTCGGCCTGTCCTTGTCGGTTGGCGCTATCGGACTCATCGCGAGCTCGCCAACAACTCAAGGCGAGATTAACAACCACATCTTCGCGTTCGGCTTCACCTTCTTGGTCCTCATCACGGCGTGGATCATCTACACGACGTACATGTCCGTCCTGCCGGGAGACACGCGGGCCGTCACCTTCCTCAATGTCGCCCTCCTCTTGCTGGTCGCGATCGTCCCCTACTTGCTGAACAGCGTGGAGCTCTCGAACCCGTCGCTGAGCCCGGCCGAGGCGTCCGCGATCGGAGCGTACGCGTCCACGCTCTTCACCCTGGACCTCACCGGCCTCATGGTGATCCTGGCCGCGTTCGCGCACGTGATCAGCTTGGAAGAGAAGAACCTCGTCGCGCCCGAACTGGCCCGCCTGTTCCGGAACGGGAGGAATCGCATGATGATCCTCTCCGTTGCGACCGCGATCTCGATTGCCCCGCAGTTCTGGGAGTGGACCCTGTTCGGCGTCCCGGTCCGCCTGTACATCTGGTATGTGCCGTTCATCTCGTATTGGGTCGGCCGAATCATCAGTCCGCAGAGCCGGACGTACCGGGCCTCCTGACGCGAGATCGGCATCGCGGTAGAACCCCGTGGGCGTCGAAGAGATCCGTCCGAAGCGCTTCCTCCAGATTCTACGTCGGTGTCGGCACGGAACGCGAAGAGCGCGCGATCGGCAGGTTCCTGGCGACCCATTCTTTCAGGACGACGCCGGGATCGAGGGCTTCGGGGGGATAGACACCGGGACCGGGGAAGGCGGGACCTCCGATCAGGAGCGTCCCGATCGCCGCAGCGGCCGCCGTGAGATAGATCACGGCCGTGATCGCGGCCCGCCTGCCCGCTTCTCGGTGGTCCATCACGATGTCTCGACGCTCGACCTTCCGCGTGCCGCTGGCCGTCCCCTCGGCCTCCACGCTCAGCGCCTTCGCCCCGCCGACCGGATGCACGAGGGCCGACGGTTCCGGCAAGGCTTGGAGAAACGCCCGACGGAACGGAACCCGCGCCAAGCCGATCGTGATTTTCCGGTCCTCGGCCAGGAGCCCCAGGAGTTTCAGAGACAGCACCGCTTGGATCAACTCGGGATGGAACGCCTGTTTGAAATCGACCCGCCGAACCGGCTTGCCGAGGTACCGCGGAAGGGTCTTCACCTCCTCGTGACTGACGAGGAAGGTGCGTTGGACGCCGACGGGAGCCGGGAACTCGAAGTCTTCCGAGTCGCTCAGCGGCTCTTGTTCTCGAAGGACGCCATCGGACCACGCGGAGGGAGGCAAGAGCATGTCCGAGAGGAAGGTCTCTCGCGAGTACAGCGGGAAGATGTCCGAGACGTAGCCGGGAATCTGTGCGGTGCCACCCGACCGAATGCGAATCGCGTCCACGGAATCGAGTGTGTCGGCGGCCTCCCGCGCCAGGACGTTGGACATCCCGGGATCGAGGCCCATGGACAGAAGGGCCCGCAGACCTTTGGCGCGAAATCCTTCGTGCCGTCCCAACTGCTCGAGGATTCCCGGGAGGGCGGATGGCTCGCGAGGTCCGGAAGCCGCGACGTCGATGTAGTGCACGCCCGCGAGGAGACACGCGTCCATGACCGCGAGGTTGAACGTCGGCGGCGCCGTGTTGACGACGACGGTGCACCCCCGGAGGAGACGCGGGAGACCCGCGGGAGCGTTTAGGTCGAGGGGGGCCGCATCGACCTTCACCCGCCCCATCGTCTTCGTGAAGAACCGAACCCGGTTCTCTTCCTTGTCGATAAGAAGGAGCGAGTCGATCGCCGCCTCCGAGCGGAGGAGTTGCGCCAACGTCCGGCCGACTCCGCCGACCCCGATGATCGCGACCTTCATGTGTCCCAACTCCGGGGCCGTCGCACCTCGATCACGGGATCCACACTCCCCCCGACGGGGGCAATTCCGGGTGACGGATCAATTGGAAGCCGAACGTTCAATCCTCTGGATCGTCAAACCCCGGGCATTCCACTCGGCGAACACGGAGGCGGGTTCGAGCGACTCCGCGGGATACGTCCCGGCGGACGGGAGCGCTCCTCGGTCCATGAGGGCGATCCCGATCGATGCCGCGACGCCGGTCAGATAGTACACCGCCGTGGTCCCGAGGCGTCGAGCCGCTTCCTCGTGGGAAAGAGCGATATTTTCGTGAAGGTGCTTTCGCACGCCGTGCGATGTGCCCTCGACGTCGACGCTGAGGCACTTCGTCCCGACCAAGTTCTGGGCGACGGAAGAGGGCTCTGGGAACGCGGATTCGAACGCCGCCCGGAACGGAATCCGCCCGTGGTCGACCGGGATCGTCCGATCTCGAGCGAACAGTCCGAGGTTTTCGAGCGCCTTGAGCGCCTGCGCCAGGTCCGGGTTGATCGCGTACTTGAAGTCGACCTGACCCACGGGCTTCCCGAGGTACAGCGGCAACGTCTTCACCTCTTCATGGGCCATCAGGAACGTCTTCTGGGTCCCAACCGGGTCCGGGAACGCATAATCCTCCTCCTCGCTCAAGAGGTCCCGCTCCTCGAGACGTCCGCGCTGCCATACGGTCGGCCGGATGCGGACGTCCGAGAAGAACGCCTCGCGGGAGTACAAGGGGACGAACTTGGGTG
>Ga0209701_10002793_pt1:0-10000 | contig 11375 bp, 13 predicted proteins | sample CZO8metaG_4_FD_188356 | JGI IMG/M metagenome (GOLD analysis project Ga0209701, IMG submission 188356) | Vadose zone soil microbial communities from the Eel River Critical Zone Observatory, Northern California, USA - CZOApr15con2H3.8 metaG... | ecosystem: Environmental > Terrestrial >...
AATCACATAGCGCGGACCTTGCATGGGGGAAAAGGCGATACCTTTGGCCTTGGCCTGGTCCGGAGGAGGATAAAGCTCCAGGAGTTCCTGGCTGGTCAGACGGACCGTCTTTAGCTGGGACAGTTGCTCGTCTACGACAGGATCAGAAATCCGCTCCGGATGGAGCTGTTCTTCCAGGTAGGGGGAGATCCCCGTGCTTCTGACCTTCTCTATCTCCGTTGGCGTCGGCCCGAAGCTGGTGCGGCTCAAGAAGTGGATGATCTTCTGCTCTTGAGTTAAAGGCGCGACCACGTCTAGTCTTCCGCTTTCTGTCGGCGCTGGAACTTTTCCCTCAAGCGCTCGCGGAAGGCTCTCTTTTCTTCCGGCGAGCGATTATCCTGCTCCTTGAATTTTTCTCTCAGCTCGCGGCGCTGCTCCGGGGAAAGTTCGCGCAGCTTCTCAAAGCGCTGCTTGAGCGCATCTCGTCTCTCGGGCGGCAGTTTGCGCCATTGTTCCCAACGCTCGCGCAGACGTTCCCGCTGCTGGGGAGGGAGATTCTGCCAGCGTTGGAAGTTATTGCGGATAGTCGCCTTTTCATCGGGCGGCAGCTTTCGCCAGGTTTCGAATCTCTTTTGCAGGTCGGTCTTTTCGCCGGGCGGTAGGGACTTCCACCGCTCGTAGCGCTCCCTGAGTTCCTGCTTTTCTTGCGGGCCCATCTGGCGCCAACGTTCCAGCGCGCCCGGGGCGGGCTCATTTTCTCCTTGAGCGATTACTGTAGACGCGGGAAGCCACACGGCGAGTAGAAATAGGGTTGCGCTGATGATCCGATTCCCTTTCATTTACTATCCTTTAATAATATGTATCCTTTGATCTTCCCGCCCGGTCTCTCTGCGGGTTCCGGTTGGCCGCCGGCGGCTCCGTGCGGTCGACCGCGTCCATCTGGCGCATGAGCTCCAGATTTTTGATCATATCCATTTCTCGCAGCATCTCCATAAGTCCGAGCATCTCTTTGTCCGGCCGCTCCTCCTCTTTACTGGCCGCAAGGGAAGAGGAATAAAAAAAAAGAAGAAGAATGATCCATACGGTTTGCCTCACATCGTCCCTCCGCCTCAGGCAACCCCACTCTCGCCCATATCTTCAAGGAGATCCAGAGAGTCGAGGAAATCCATAGATTTAAAAAATTCCAGGTTCTCCGCCATGGGTAAGACTTCTAAGAGGGTTTCTTCCTTGGGAGGGACATCCCCCCGCGTACGCCATGTGCCTTTGGTTAAGGTCAACGTTAGAGCCAAGATGAAGACCATGGCCGTTGCTAACGCGGGCACACGCCAGGGACGCAAGAAAGAGAAGATCCCTTCCCACCAAGAGGTTTTTTCTCCCGCGGCCGCGAGCTTTTGGCGGACTTCCCTGGAGTAACTTTCCCAAAATGGCTGAGAAGGCTCGTCGATTTTCACGGTCAAAGGAAGCAGCGCCCGCAGCTCATCGAGAAAGCGGGAGCACGAAGAGCAGTTTTTCAAATGGGTTTGAATCCGGTCCCGCCCTTTCTCCGAATACTCGCCGTAATAGTATAGGACGAGATCCTCTTCGTACTCTTTACAGGCCGCTTGTGCGGGGGTCATGTTCGCCATTTTATTCTCTCCTTATACAAGTTCTGCCAGGCTTTGCCGTAGAGCCGTTACCGCCCGATGAATGTGAGTTTTGACCGTGCCCTCGGCGGTTTGCATCACTTTTGCGATCTCGCTGATTGAGAGCCCCTCGTGATTTTTCAGAAGGAAGGCAGTGCGCTGTTTTGGCGGGAGCAAGTTCAGGGCTGCGCCAATCTTTCGCAAGATCTCTCCGGACATCGCCTGTCGGTCCGGGGTTGGCGCAGCGGCGGCTATCTCGTTTCCTTCAGCGACCTTCTCTTCGCGCTCCTCAAAGGACTGCCAAGTAACCCGTTGTCCGCGCCGGCGGTAATCCAGGCAAAGGTTCACGAGGATCCGATAGAACCATGTGTAGAAGCTCGCTCGTTGATCGAAACGGTCAAGGTGGGTAAAGGCCCGTAAGAATGCCTCCTGGGAAAGATCCTTCGCCTCTTCCCGGTCGCGCGTGAAGTCAAATGCGATGCGATAGGCTTTTTGCTTGTAGCGTTCCACGAGTTCCTCAAACGCTTTGCGCTCCCCCTTCTGGGCCAGCGTCACAAGTTTTTCGTCCCCTAACTCTTCGGGTCGGCTTGTTTCCATGGAGTCGAGTCAGCCTGGGGGGAGAGAGGGGAGAAAGTCAATGGAGCTGCCCGTCCGATCTGGACAGGCAGCTCCGTTTAGGTCAACGCCGGCTCCCAGGCTAGTACTGTTTTAGATCACGGCGCAACTCTTGTCGATCCCCATACAGCTCGCGCTGATCATTGCGCAGTTCTTTGACGTCGCCTTTGATTTCGGCTCGGTCTCCTTGGATCTCCAGTCGGTCTTGGGCGATCTCCGCGGGGCTCGCGCCGTTGCGCAGATCCTTGCGTAGCTCTGCGCGATCATTGCGCAATTCCTTGACGTCCTTATTCAACTCTCTCCGATCGCCGATGATCTCTTTTCGATCATCGCGAATTTCTCGAACATCATGCCGGATCTCGCCGTTTTTCGTGTAGGGTGCCTTGCCAGGGTAGCGGCCGTATCGGTCACGCCTCACATCGCGCCGATCCCCCCGGAGATCACGCCGGTCTTGTCTGAGATCCCGCCGATCTCCCCTGAGGTCTCTCACATCGCCTCTTAGATCCTTTCTGTCCTGGGCGATTTCTGCCGGACTGGCGCCGTTCTTTTTGTCCTGTTTCAGCTCACGGACATCTTGACGCACCTCGCCGCGGTCTTGTCGAATCTCCTTCCAGTCGTTGCCGATCTCCTTGCGGTCCTGTCGGACCTCGCGTCTGTCGTACTTCACTTGCGCCCCCGCTAGCCCGGCTAGAATCAGCACCGAACTGGCGACCAAACTTCCCAAAAGTGTTGCCCTGAACCTATCCATAAAAACCCTCCTTCTTGTTTCGGCCTTCGTAGCCTTTGCCCTGTTTAGACTCCCCGTGGGGCCAAAGGTTTACAGCCTGGGCCTCGGAGGTTAAGGCTGACGCCGGATACGTCCGTCTAGCTCGCGTGAAATCTCTTTGTTTTGAGTCACATAGCTAATCAGAAGATCGCGTATCAGTGGAGAGGGGAAACTGTAGTTTCTCCCCTTTTGGAACATCTCATATCCATCTCCACCGGTAAACATGAAATCAGTGACGGTCACGCTGTAGAACCGGTTTGCTTCCAGGGGTTTGGTTTGGAATCTGATGTCCTTGAGCCCGCTCGGACCGATGGTCATATTCAGTCCCGAAATCTGGAGAAAACCGCCGGACTGCCCGGGAGGAAGGCGGATCGAATGGACCAGCGCCTCTTCAATCTGCTTGCCGCTTAGCTCCAAACGCACGAGCCGGCTCTCGTAAGGAAAGACGCGCCAAATATCCTCCAAGGTGATGGGGCCGACTTCAATGCTCCCCCGGATGCTCCCTCCGTTAATCAGGGCCACTTCCGTGCCGGCAGCAGCGCGCATAATGTCAGCTACCAGATTGCCGAGATTGGTCTCTTCTCTCCGGATTCTATTTGACTCTCCGATCAGGCGAACGTTGGATTTTCCCAGGACTACCTTGAGCCTCCGGTCCAATTCAGTCCGGTAGGAAGAGACTATTTGTTCGACTTCTTTGTCCTCCGGCAGCTCTTCTGTGATAGGAATCAGTCTGCCGCTTGTCTTGACTAGCTGTCCTCCCTCTACAAAAACATCGAGGCGACCTAGGAAGAGCCCGCGATTTTCAGCCTGAGTGATAAGCGTCCTGCCAATCTTGAGAGGTTCCGGAAGGGCTATGTGGTCGTGGCCCCCGACAATGACATCTAGCTCCGGAACCTCGGCGGCGAGCCGTTTATCTATCTCCAGGCCCGTATGGGTAAGTCCGATAAAAATACTCTTCCTGCGGTCGGCTTCAACGGCTATTTTTTTGGCTTCCGCCACTGGGTCAGCAAAAGTGAGGCCGGAGATCGTACTGGGGTTGGCAATACGCGCTGTGTCTGGAGTAATGAGGCCCAGAACGACCAGTCGGAGGCGGCCTCCCAACTCTTTGACTAGTAAGGGGGGAAATGACCTCTGTCCGCTCCTGTAAATGTTCGCGCTGATGATTGGAAAGCGCGCTGTCGCCACCCGTCGTTGCAGGACCTCCCAACCGAAGTCGAATTCGTGGTTTCCCACGGTCATGGCGTCAGGAGAGATCTGATTGAGAAATTTGAACTCCGCTTCACCTTGGAAGAAGGCGGACATAGAGGTGCCCAAAAAGACGTCTCCCGCCACCAAAAAAAGAGTGTGGCGACCGATCTGCCTGTTCTCTTCCCTGATCTTGTCTATGAGGCTGGCCAACCGCGCCGCTCCGCCCACTTTTTTACCCTGTTCAAGGGCAAAGGGTTCGAGCTCGCCATGGAGATCGTTGATATAGAGTATAGTTAGGTGTTCACCAGGGAGCGATGGGGTTAGTCTTTGGGGTTGGACGCAGGAGAAAAGGAGAATGGAAAGGAAGAGACAAAGAACAGGAATAGAGGGCGGCTCAATTTGCCGGCTCTTTTTCATAGGAGTAAAACTTACTCATACTACAACATTTTCAGGCGACATTCACTTCATGCCATGCACAACGGCTTCTCCATGCATGGATTCCCGCCCGAACCATGTCTGGCTAGTCAGATATGCGGATTCCTGCCGAAACTGGAAGGCTAAAATTCCTGGGGTACGATGGCCCTGAGGCCCGATTTCACGACGCCGAATTTGCTTGACATCCGATTGGGTTAAAATTAAACTCAAACGTGAATTTTTGGCCTTTCGGAACTATGAATATCGAAAATTTGGAACAGCTGGAACATAGAATCAATCAGCTCCTGGAGAGGCACGAAAGAATCAAGAAAGAAAAAGAGTTGGTCGAGAAGAAACTGCAGCAAAAAGAGAGCGAGTGGCATCATTTAAAGGGACAGATTCGGCAGTACGAGCGCGAGCGCAACGAAATTCGAGAGAAGGTAGGAAAAATTCTGGGACACTTCGACCATCTGGATCTTTCGTGACGGAGGAGCGATAGAAATTTTATGAAAAGGGCCTTTGATGTCGAAATTATGGGCCAGAGATTTACCGTCAGTAGCGATGCGGAGGAGGGTTACGTTCACAAAGTGGCGGGTTACGTAGATGGAAAGATGCAACAGGCGGTGAAGACGGCGCCTCCCGTTGCCAAAGCCAATGTGGCTATGCTCGTTGCGCTGAATATTGCCGATGAATACCACCGTTTAAAGGAAAGGCACGAAGAAGTCCTGGACCGATTAGGTCATTTATCAAAAAAACTTTTAACCACTTTGAGCGAGGAGGGCTAGTACATACGTGATTTTGTTCCCCTGCTGTGTTCGTGATCGGCGGAGGCAACTTAGAACCAACGAAGAAAAATAGGAAGCCGTCTCTTGCCGCGGCCGTCAGGCCCCGAGTGAGGGGAAGACTCAAACGGCAACATGGCGTCCACTTGGTTACCCAGGTTCAAGTTGATCCGGTGACACGGCACAAAGCGGGGGAATAAAAATAATAGAAGTAGAGGCGTGGCGGAGGATGAGTCTATGGGGAGTCGATTTTCAGGAAGGATCTAATCTAGTGCTTTTTGCATCTGTGAACTTAAAGAGACATTGGCAAACCGGTATCCATAGCTTGCAAGTTTACACCAGAGTTTCCCCTGCTGTCGGTTGTTGTAGATGGACATTGGCTTCGTCGCCGAGGGGCGGCGGGGGGGTGTGCTCGGTGCTTACGTAGATCCAGTTTTTAGTTAGCGCTTTCCTCTCCCCATTCTATCCTCCTCCCTACCCGTTACTCGGGGGTCTTTCTCTTTGAGTTTTATATGACGGAGAAGAAGCATCAATTGCGGACTGAGGCCCTTCTGCGACGCGAATCGCTTCCGCCTGCAACGCTTATTCCGTGGAGTCGGCGGATTCAAGAGAGAGTCATCCACTTCTTGCCCTATCTCATCTCTCCTTCGGTGGCGCTTTACAGTCCCATCGGGAACGAAGTGGCCACTGAGGAAATCCGCGATCACGCTTTGAGGACGGGAAAGAAGGTTTTCTATCCGAAGTTGGGAGGCGGGGAGAATCTAGACCTGGTTGAAGTGAAATCTGCTGAAGAGATGAGATTGGGTCGCTATGGGATCCTTGAGCCAGGTGGCGACCGGAGACTGGAAGAACGGGATCGAGAGGGATTGGCGGTGTTTATTCCAGGCATCATCTTTGATCATCACGGGAACCGCCTGGGTAGAGGGAAGGGTTGGTATGACCGGTTGATCGAACTCTTGGGAGAAGGACCAAGGTTTGTGGCTTTAGCCTATGAGTTCCAAGTCGTGAAGGATTTGCCGGTCGAAGAGTGGGATCGAAAGGTCCGGCATATCATAACTGAGAGGAGGGTCATCGATTGTGACAACGTTGCGTCACAGTCGGGATGGCTCTCCTAAATTTACCAGTTGCGAAGGGGGTGTTCTCATTGGAATTTTTTGCGTTGATCGGAATCGGAAGTTTCTTAGGTGGAGTTTCATTGTCGCTGGCCATTTCTTGGTTGCGCAGCAGGCAGCGCCGGATACAGGTGGAGTTGGCCCAAAGCACAGCTGCCCGCATCATGGAGGAGGCGAAGAAAGAAGCCACTACTATCAAGAAAGAGGCGGAGATTCAAAGCAAGGATAACCTTCTACAGGCCAGGACAGATTTTGAGAAAGAGGTGAGGGAGACTCGTCGGGAGCTCCAGACTCTGGAAAAAAGGCTGATTAACAAGGAGGAGGGTATCGATAAGCGGATCGAGACCGCTGAGAAACGCGACAGCGACTTGGCTCGACGGGAAGGGTCTGTAAAGGCGAGAGAGAAAGTCGTTGATGAAAAAACGGCGGAGTGCGACCGTCTCGTAGGCGACGCCAGACAGCAGTTGGAGCGAGTGGCAGGGCTGACCCGGGAGGAGGCGAAAAGAAGTTTGCTTGACCAGATGGTTGAAGAAGCCAAGCACGAATCGGCCAAGCGGATAAGAATCATCGAAGAGGAAGCCAGAGAAGAGGCCACCCGGAAAGGACAAAAGATCGTCGCCCTAGCGATTGAGAGGCTGGCAGGGGATTTTGTCGCTGAGCGCTCAGTGACGGTTGTGCATTTGCCCACTGATGAATTGAAAGGAAGAATCATCGGCAGGGAGGGACGAAATATTCGGGCGCTGGAGGCCGCAACCGGCATTGACCTCATCGTCGATGACACGCCGGAGTCTGTTATTATTTCGGGACACAATCCCATTCGTCGGGAGATCGCCCGGCTTTCCCTGGAGAAGCTTATCTCGGATGGCAGGATTCACCCGGGGAGAATTGAGGAAGTCGTGCGCAAGGCAGAACAAGAGGTTGACGAGGTCATTCGGGAGGCGGGTCAGAAAGCTATTTTTGACGTCGGGGTTCATGGCGTTCATCCCGAGCTCATCAAATTGCTCGGAAGACTTAAATTCCGTTATAGCTATGCCCAGAACGTCCTGCTTCATTCCATTGAGGCCGCTTTCATCTGTGGAATGATGGCGACGGAATTAGGCCTGAACGAAAAGCAGGCCCGGCGCGCGGCTTTGCTCCACGACATCGGCAAGGCGGTGGATCATGAGGTGGAGGGGTCCCATGCCATCATCGGGGCGGAACTGGCCCGCAAATATGGGGAGTCACCCAAGATTGTGAACGCGATCGCGGCTCACCACGAGGACGTGAAAGCGGAAACAATCCTTGCTCCATTGGTGGACGCCGCGGACGCTTTGTCGGGCGCCCGTCCAGGAGCACGTCGTGAAATGTTGGAAACCTATGTCCGGCGTCTTGAGGAGTTGGAACGAATTTGCAACTCCCTCAAAGGAGTCGAGAAGTCCTATGCAGTCCAAGCCGGAAGAGAAATCAGAATCATCGTCCAGCATGATCTGGTCTCCGATGAGGAAGCCTCCCGCATGGCTCGAGAGGTTGCGCGAAAGATCGAGAATGAAATGACCTATCCGGGGCAAATCAAGGTCACGGTCATTCGTGAAGTTCGGGCGGTGGATTACGCCCGCTAAGCCATTTTAGATTTTGGATTGGGGATTTTGGATTTAATCTAAAATCAAAAATCGGTCGTGGACACAAACGGCTATGCGTATTTTGATGTTGGGCGATGTGGTGGGCCGGCCGGGCCGTCGAGCCATCCGAGACTTGGTTCCAGCTTTCGTCAAAAGTGAAGGTATTGACCTAGTCGTCGCTAACGCAGAGAACGCCTCGGGAGGGATCGGCGTCGATATTAAGAGCGCGGAAGAACTCCTCGCGAGCGGCGTGCACGTTCTTACCTCAGGCAACCACATCTGGAAAAAAAAGGAGATTTACTCTTACCTGGAACGGAGCCCTTTGCTTCTACGGCCCGCCAATTATCCGGATGGGTCGCCGGGGCAGGGTTGGACTGAGTGGCACAATGGCACAGGTCTCCGTGCATTGATTGTAAACCTGCAGGGGCGGGTGTTCATGCCGGGTCACTTGGATGATCCATTTCGCTGCGTGGACGCGATCCTGCGACAGCATGGTGGATTTTCCCCGGTTATTTTGGTCGACATGCACGCGGAGGCGACGTCGGAAAAAAATGCGATGGGCTGGTACCTGGACGGACGGGTTTCCGTGGTGTACGGGACTCATACTCACGTTCAGACGGCGGACGAACGGATTCTTCCGGGAGGGACCGCCTACGTGACAGATCTCGGCATGTGCGGCCCGTCGGACTCGGTGATCGGTATGGAGAAGGAATCCGTGATTCAAGGTCTCTTAAGTCAGATGCCGCAGAAGTTCGAGGTTGCCCGCGAGAACGTCGTTCTTCAAGGGATCGTGTCGGAGGTGGATGAGGGAACGGGCAAAGCGCGTAGCATTCATCGGATTCGACTCCACTGGACGGGATCGGAAGCATGAGCATCGACCCCCAGAAGCAGCTGGAAATAATCAAGCGCGGAGCTGTGGAGATCCTTGTCGAGGGAGAACTTCTCAAGAAGCTCCAGCGCGGCAAGTCTTTGCGGATTAAGGCGGGATTTGATCCCACGGCGTCGGACCTCCACTTGGGACATACGGTCTTGATCCAAAAGATGAAGCAGTTCCAGGATCTGGGTCACGAGGTTGTTTTCCTGATAGGAGATTTTACCGGCATGATCGGTGATCCCTCCGGGAAATCTGAAACTCGGAAACAGCTTAGCCGTGCCGAGGTCCTCAAGAATGCCGAGACCTATAAAGAACAGATCTTTAAAATTCTTAACCCTAAGAGAACAATCATTGAGTTCAATAGTCGCTGGATGGAGAAGATGGACGCTGTAGCGGTGGTTGAATTGGCGGCAAAATATACGGTCGCGCGAATGTTGGAACGGGAGGACTTCAAACTGCGTTATCAAAAGCAACAGCCGATCAGCATCCATGAATTTCTCTATCCCCTGATTCAAGGCTATGACTCAGTGGTTCTTAAGGCAGATATAGAATTGGGCGGCACGGATCAACGCTTCAATTTGCTTATCGGTAGGGAACTCCAGCGGGAGTGCGGCCAGGAACCCCAGGTCGTCTTGACCATGCCGCTGCTCGAGGGGACGGATGGTGTGAACAAAATGAGCAAGTCGCTCAACAACTACATCGGCATCAACGAGCCCCCAGAGGAGATCTTTGGCAAAATGATGTCCATCTCCGATGAGCTGATGTGGCGCTACGCGGAGTTGTTGAGCGATAGGGACATTAGAGAAATTGAGATGGCTCGCAACCAAGTTGCCGGTGGAACGCTCAATGCCATGGACTTCAAGAAGTCTCTCGCGGGTGAGATCGTTTTCCGCTTTCATGGTAAAGCCGCCGCAGAATCGGCGCAGCAATATTTTGAGGCCCGGCATCAAAGAAGGTCGTCGCCCAAGGATATCCGCAAACAGTTTTCTCCTCCCGATCGCGTTTGGATCTGTCAGCTCCTGGTCGATCTTCAATTCGCCCGTTCAAAGA
>Ga0209701_10002794_pt1 | contig 11374 bp, 4 predicted proteins | sample CZO8metaG_4_FD_188356 | JGI IMG/M metagenome (GOLD analysis project Ga0209701, IMG submission 188356) | Vadose zone soil microbial communities from the Eel River Critical Zone Observatory, Northern California, USA - CZOApr15con2H3.8 metaG... | ecosystem: Environmental > Terrestrial > Soil >...
GCGCTTTCCGATTAGGGCAAGGGCGGCGCGTTGCGCCGGAAGTTTCAGAGCGAGGCGAACTCCGGTAACAGCGTCGCGAAGGTCGATTTGCGTGTCGTCATTGGTCTCTGATTCCAGAACGTACAAGAGCGAGTCTTGTAGCTCGGTGGAATAGACAAGTACGCTCGGTGGAAGCGAAGATTCCAGATCGAACATCGGTTTGATTTTCAATGAAGCTGAAGGTAGCCGTACAAAGCCAGTGCGGGAACGAAGCCTTCCGCCAGTTCCGCCGTATCGGAATTCACCACGCGTTTATTCTCCCCGCGCTCTGCTATGTCTATATTTTCTATTACGCCGTCCGCGGATCGCGGCCCGTTGGCGTCGCTGCAACATGCAAATGAAGGGTCGGTCTTAATGCTGGACGCCGCAAAGCCCCGAGAGTGGTGTAAGAAGCGTCTATGGTGGCGCGCTGCGTCGATAACGCCGGACTCGCCGGTGGTGCAGCCGCCTTGTGCAGGTAACAGCACAAGCGAACGGCATCCACAGGCACAGCCCCGCTAACCCGCAGCTCATCCTCAAGGAATGGGGATACTAGGGAAGCGGGGCGGGACGAGCGCCTAGCTCGAAGTGAATGTACCGCATTGCAAGAAAAAACTTCCTTGCCGGTTGTTTAATTTCCTTTTGGCTGTTCCGGCTCCGCGCTGGCAGCGGCAACGACCAGGGCGACATTGTTATCACTGAGGACGCGGTTGAAGGCTGGAAGATCGTCCTTTAGAAGCTTTTGGAATTCCGCAGTGGCGCCAGTCATCTCAGTCTCGATCACGCGGAGAGTCTCCAACTGCGTATCGGTGGGTGGAAAATCCGCGCCGCCGGCGACGTCGCCGCCGCCAGTGCCGACTTCGGCATTGAGCCAAATTAGGTTGAGATAGGCCTGGTAAGGCTCGACGAAGTATTTGTCGTCGCTGTTGACGAGCGCCGGAGAAACCAGCTTGTATTCGATGGCCTGTAATTTTTTATCCAGCGCTTCCACTGTTTTGAGAAGCTCCGCCTTGCGTTTTGCCTCGGGGCTGTCCGGAGATTGCTCTGTGGCAGGTTCCGGCTCCGGGAAATCCTCGCCCTCCTCGCCTATGACCGGCCTCTCCTTTTCCTTCTTTTTTGGCGGGCGCAGCATGGTTTCGATTACTTCGAGCTGCTTTCGGAGCCACTCGATCTGGTTGACGGTTGCCGAGACGCTGGTGATATCGTCGCTAATCCGAAGCAGGGTTCTTACCGACGCGTCGATGTCCGATTCGGACCCCGGGGAGCGGGGATCGCGAAGGACGGTGATGGGCTGAGTATGAGTTTGTCCTTCGACTTTGAGGCGCACTGAGTAGGCCCCAGGTGCGACGATCGGGCCGACTTCGGCGGGCTTCGCGCCCCAGTGCGTGATAGGACGCGAGTCGGAATCGCGGAAGCGCGGCTCATTCCAGATGTGAGAATTTTCAGGAGCCGCCGTTCGAAGTGCAACCAATCGCGGCGGCTCGTAACGCAAATCCCATTTCACGCGGTTCATCCCGGCACGGGCCTTGACCTTGAGTGTGCGGATGACTTTTCCGTCCGCGTTCAGGATTTCAATTTCGACCGGGTCCTTGGGCGCCGTTTTCAGGGAGAAGGTCACGTTGGCCTGGCCTCCACGAGTAAACCGGTAAGCATGGCGGGGTTCAAAAAGGACTGTTGCGGCGTCGGAATGAGTCTTGGCGAGCTGCTCGAGGGGCGCGATGTCGTCCAGAATGTAAAGTCCGCGCCCGTAGGTTGAAATGACCAAGTCGTGAAATTCCTTTTGCACGACCGCCCAGGTGACCGGGGCATGCGGCAGACCGGAATCCAATGCCGTCCAGTGTCCGCCGTCGTCCAGCGAGTAGTAGAGCCCATTTCCCGTGCCGGCAAACAGCAGGCCCTGGCAGTTGGGGTCCTCGGCAATAGTGCGGACGTAGGAGAGGGAATGTTTCGGAAGATTTCCCATGATCGGCTTCCAGGATTTGCCAAAGTCCGTGGTCTTATAGATGAAGGGATCGCGATTGTCCACCAGGTGAAAATCGACGCTGATGTACGCGGTGGCGGGATCAAACGTGGAAGGGGCGATGCTGGTGATCGTCCCGAGAGGAGGCAGCCCGGATATGCCTTTCGTGACGTTGGTCCAATTGGTCGCGCCGTCCTTGGTGTACCAGACTTGGCCGTCATTTGTTCCTGCCCATATCAAACCCTTCTGAATTTTGGAGGGCGCAATGGCGAAGACAACTTCCCCGTAGAATTGGCCGAGGTTGTCGCCAACGATTCCTCCCGAGGGAACGATGTGGTTGGGATCTTGCGTCGACAAATCCGGACTCGTGACTGTCCAGCTTTGACCGGCGTTCGTGGTCTTGAAGATAACCTGACAACCATAATAGACGGTGTTGTGGTCGAAGGGATCGATTGCCAGCGGCGCCGTCCAATGGCACCGGTATTTTATGGCGTTCGGCGGTGAATCCAGAGTGTGCAACCACGGGCTGACAGACCGCGCATGCTTATGGCGGGCATCCCAACGGGTGACCTTGTTGCCATAACAAGTGGCCCAAACAACATTGGGGTCAGCCAGATCCGGAACGGTGAAGCCGGACTCGCAACCGCCCATGCGGCGATCCCAACCGGTCTCCTGTGAATCGACGGACACGCTGGGGCCGCGCATGTTTCCGTCGTCTTGCATGTTGCTGTAAAAATAGTAGGGGACCTGATTGTCGACGTCGACGTGGTACATCTGGCCGATGGGAAGAGTGACGCGGTGGAAGCCGCGGCCGTGCACGGTGGTGATGTTCATTCCGGCGTCATCGGTGATTACAAAACGATCGGGATTAGCGGGATCCACCCAGATATCGTGAGTGTCTCCTCCCCAGCGGACTTCCTGGAAATTCTGTCCGCCATCGAGCGATTGGTGGAACGAGCTGTTGGCTACGTAAACTTCATTGTCGGTTCCCGTCGAGACCGCGATTCGAATGTAATAGCCGGCGCGTCCGATCAAAGCCCGCTGGAAATTGATTGCCTTCCAGTGTGTGCCGGCGTCATCGGACCTCCAGACCGAGCCCTGATCCTTGGTTTGAATCAGTGCAAAGACACGCCTGGAGTTTGTGGGAGCGACGGCGACGTCAATCTTGCCGACGGGTGCATGCGGTAGGCCGTGTTCCTCGATGCGAGTCCATTTGGTTCCACCGTCGTGAGAAACGTAGACTCCACTGCCGGGGCCGCCGCTGAATTCGCCCCAGGTGTGCATTTCCACTTGCCACATTCCCGCGAATAACGTGTGCGAGTTGTGTGGATCCATGGAGAGCCCGGAGCAGCCAACGCTTTCTCCGGGAAAAAGCACGCGTTCCCAATGCTGGCCGCCGTCGACGGTGCGAAATACGCCGCGTTCCTGCTGCGGACCGGTAACGCGGCCGAGAGCGCAGGCAAAAACGATGTCTGGATTCGCGGGATGAACCACGATGCGGCCAATTCGCCCGGTTTCTTGCAGCCCCATGTTGGTCCAGGTCTTACCGGCGTCAGTGGATTTATAAATTCCGTTGCCCATCACGTCGCTGTCGCGGATGACCCAGGCTTCACCGGTTCCCGCCCAGATCACACTTGGATCGGAAGGGGAAACGGCGAGCGAGCCGATGGCAGCGGCGGGCTGCTTATCAAAGATCGGCGTCCAACGATTGCCTCCATCGATCGATTTCCAAACGCCACCAGATGCCGCACCGGCGTAGTACGTGCTCGGATCTCCCGGGATGCCTGCAACCGCTGCGATGCGATTCCCTACTTTTGGACCGACAAAGCGGAACCGAAATTGGCTCTCCTCCTCCTCGTCCGGCTGCTGTGCATTTCCTGCCACCGCGCCCGCAAGGACCAGGATCAAAGCGAAATAGTATTTTCGGCTGCGATTTGGAGCCACGGAAAACCTCCGGCCAAGTAGGATTTCTTACACTGCGCCTGAAGTCACAAAAACGAATTCCTCGGAAGGTCGCCGCACCCCGATCATTCGCCACCCAGCCAATCGCTGCTTATATCATGGACACCGAGATGCTTCATAGTCTTGGATTGGGAGCGAATGAGTGCCGCCCGGAGATCCCGCCACAGCCTTCGTTGAGACACTCTCAACGAGGCTGCCTTATTCTGCCCTGCAGGTGAAACCCAAAGAAGTCGTCCACGCGGTGCCAGGCGTCCAGCAGAACATGCGCACGGGTAAAATAGTGGAATTCCCCCGGATACATCATGTAGGAAAGGAGATCACCTTTACCCTTCTTGAGTGCCTCGTCGATAAGCCAGACGGACTCTAGATACGGCACGTTGACGTCGGACGTACCGTGAAGCACGAGCAAAGGGCGCTCGAGGCGATCGATATGCGAAATCGGTGAGGCATTCCCGTAGACTTTCGGATTCTGCTCCGGCGTTCCGATGCGGCTCGCTGTCCAGTCACCGTGATAGGGGTCAGAGTAGTACATCACATAATCGACGACGCCGGCCACGTCCACACCGGCGCGGAACAACTTTGGCTGATCGGTCATCGCAATCAGCGTGAAGAATCCGCCGTAGCTCAATCCCCAGACACCGATCCGGTCACTGTCCACGTAAGGCAGCGTCTTCAGATAGTTTGCCGACATCCACGCGTCCTTGGCGTCCTTCCCGCCGACGTCCATGGACACCCCGTTGCGCCAATCGCGTCCGTAGCCGATGCTCCCGCGATAGTCGGGGGCAAAAACGACATAGCCCTGTTGCAGCAAATACTGATGAAAGGTGTAGTAGACGGCGTAGTTCCGCTGGACGTGCCAGCCATCGTAGTTTTGATTCACGCCGTCGCCATGAATCCAGATGATCGCCGCATGCTTTTTGCTGCGATCCAGATTCTTCGGCACAAAGAGCCACCCCGGTACCGGCTTCCCATCCGCTCCCGGGAAATGCACAAACTGAGGCTCGACGAATTGCGATTTGTCGATGCCGGCGGGCATTGAGTCGGAAAGACGAATCGGCTTCGAGTTTGCTTTCACCTCGATCGCGAAGAAATCTGCGCTGTTGCGCGTGTCCGTGTGCTGGTAGACGAGATATTTGTCATCTGCCGACCAATGCGGCTCTATGTTGGTGCCGTTTCCTGCGGTGACGTACGTGACCGTGGCATGCGAGGGATCGCCTCCGATTTCGGCGATGCCAACGTGGCGGTCGCCCGGCCGGTCTGGCTCATTCGCGTCGAATGCAATTTGCTTGCTGTCGTGCGACCAGGCGGGGCGCCAGGCTTCGAATTGTCCCTTCGTGATTTGCACCACCTTCCCGCCGGCCGATGGCATAACGTACAAATGATCCCAGCCATCCTCATCGCCGAGAAATGCAATCCACCTTCCGTCTGGCGAAGGCCACGGCTGGGCTCCTGCCTCACCCCAGTCCGGTATGCTCCAAAATTGCTCCTCGGTAATCTCGTGGATGGCGCGCGGTTTCCCATCGGCAACGTCCGCGACATAAATCGAATATTTCTTGAAGTCTTTCGATTGCCCGTCGTACACGAGGTGCGTTGCGTCTACCCAGGCCAGTCCGCCGTATTCTCCCGGAGTGCCAATTGCGACTGGCTTGCCGCCTGTGATCTTCGCTGCGTAGATTTGCCCCGGAACGTATTCCCAGATGCGATAAATAATCTTCTCTCCCGAATAGGCTGGAGTTTCGTCGTGATTGATGGTCTTGGAGCCTGCGGTGTACGCAAGGCTGGCGCCGTCGGGCGACCAGATTAGCCGCGTAATGCTTACGTTGTCTTGCGTCACAACGGATTCACTTCCGTCGGCCAGCGAACGCACAACCAGGTCGCTCTTGTGAGCAACGCTATCGGAACTTCCGGCACTGTGACGGACAAACGCCACTCGAGTTACGTCCGGAGATGGGACAATGTCAGATTCGCGCGCCGCTGTTGTCCATGCTGGCTTTGCTGCGCCTCCACCAATCGCTGCTTGCCACAAGTCGCCGCCGTGCGGAAAGTAAACCGTCTGGGAGTCACGGCTCCAGAATGCCGGGTCGACTTGCCCCTCTAAGAAGGAAGTCAGCGCAACAGGTTGGCCGTGGCCATCGGCGCTGGCCACATAAAGATTGGAAACGCCGGCGCGATCCCAGGTAAAGACCACATGTTTGCCATCCGGTGACCACAGCGCGTTGGTCGGATGCTTGATGTCAATCAATTGCTCGATGGTCAGCTTCGCGGATTTCGCACTGTTCTGTGCTGCGGCAGAGGCCACAAATATCAACGTCGTGGCGAACATGACTCCCACCGCTTTGTTCCATCTCCACATAACCCTCCCACAGTACGCAAATCCAAAATTAAATTCCAGACACGAGACCGGCGGGTGAACTCGATGATGGGCCAGACCCGCCGGACAGGAAAGTGCTGGCCTCGAGCGAGGCCCGCGCCGTTAAAACGTGAATCGCAAGCCAAACCGCGTCACGAACGGGTCGATGGTGAGAAACGGCTTCAAATAAGTATTGTTTGCAGGATTGGGGTCAAAGAAGTTGTTCTCTCCCACAGTGGTCTGAGCATTGGTGAGGTTGAAAAAGTCAATCACCGGTATCATGTGCCACCGGTCATTCAGCACGAATTCACGGGAGAGGCGCAAATCGAGCATGTTTACGCTAGGAAGCCGCGTTATTCCTGCCGGTTGAAGGATGACAGTCTCGGTGCCCTGAGTCAGCCCCCCATTGATGCCGAAAATCTCAACGGGCTGTATCGGTAAGCCCGTATAGTGTTGGAAGTTCACGCTGGTGCCAATCTTCCAGGGCAATTCATAGCTGCTGTCGACTTTGAAAATATACGTGGCGTCGGAATTCAGATAGTTATTGTTGCGATTGATGTCGTTATTCGGATCGGTGAAGTTGTCACTGGTGGCCTGATCAGAGAAGCCCCGTCCGTAAACGCCTTTTTGGCGCTGGATGGTGAATCCGGATAGCAGTTGCCATTTGTTGGACAGCCGCTTCACGGCAGTGAATTCGACGCCATGATAGGCGTTGTCGTTCAGCTTGGGAATATTTGTTACGACAAAATTGAAAGCCGTTTGTTTGGCGGGGTCGAGGTTGAAGAGCGTGAGCGGTTGGCCCGTGAGGCCGTTTGTAATTGGCTGCGAGTTCCCGTTGCTGTCCGGCAGCGTTGTGATCCGCGTGTAGTCCGAAGGCGATACCAATGTGTTCTCAATCCCGATCAGATTCTTCTTGGTTCGATAGTAGTAAGTAACTCCGACGCGGAGGTCGCGCCACAGCCGTTTTTCGTAAGCGGCGCTGATCTGTTCCGAGTAGGGCCGGCGCATATTCGGGTTGATGTGAGTACTCGAACCGCCAAACGCGAATACCAGCTGAGAAGGCACCATCCATTCGCTTTGCTGAGGGATTCCATCCCCATTGCTATCGTTCCAGGTATAGCCCTGGCCGGCAAATCCAACTGGATTGGACGTTTCGGCCAGCCCTGTCCCCTGCATGATATAGAAGCGGCCGTAGCTAAACCTAACCACGGAGTCACCCTTGCCAGTAAGATCCAGTGCTATTCCAAGACGCGGCGACACAGTATTCCAATTTACGAGGTTGCCGGATGCAGGATAGGTCTTCTGCGGAAACAATTGCGGAAAGGTCGCAGCGAGATCGGTGACCTGCTGTGGATAGTAGGTATTGAAGTGATCGTAGCGCAGTCCGAGATCCAAAGTGAGCCGGCGCGCCACCGTCCAGGTGTCCTGCAGGTAAAAACTCCCATCTCGGAAGTAATTCTTCTGTGTCGCCGGAGTGTTATAGGCAATCACCTCAAACGGATTTCCATTGTCGAGCAGGATGTTGATGCCTCCGTTCACATGGTAGACGTAAGAGTTGTAGGCCTTGCCGGTTTCGAATCCGAATTTGAAGTTATGCGTCCCGTGAAAGTTTCCCTTGTACCATGAGCCTCCCGCCGACAATTTCAGTACCCACGCCGGATTCGCAAACTCGAATGGGGCCGCAACCGTTTCAGTCCTGGTCCCGACATCCTGGACATTGATATCTGTCGATTTCACTCCCGGCTGATAGGCAAGAGGAAAAACAATCTTGTTCCAGCCGATGCGGAAATCGAGCAAAAAATTGCTCGTAATCTGGCTGGTCCACAGTCCCTGTAGGATGTAGGCCGGCTCGATCTGTTTCCAACTGGCTTCTTGAGAAACGAAGTTATAGGCAGTATCACGGCGGAAGAACCGATTCTGTTCGTTGTAAAGCCAGATAAAGCTGAATTTGTTCTTGGAATTGACCTGAAAGTCGCTGCGCAGATCCGTATTGGTCTGATGATTGATGTCGTTCACGGGTGTGCCCGTCTGGTTCGTCACTGCCAGGATCCGCTGGTTCAAGTCGTAGCGGCGATAGGAACCGAAGAGCCACCACTTGTCCCTGAGGAGAGGGCCTCCGAGACTCGCAGTAGTGTCTCTAGTCATGTCGAACGGCGAGCCGGAGATGACGGGGCTGCCGTTATAGACCGGGGCTTTGACTCCAGCTTGGAGCTTGGCGGTCAGATAATAAATTCCCGCTTGTCCGTGCAACTCGTTGGATCCGGACTTCGTCACCATATTCATATACACGCCACCGATGGGTACCGAAGCGGGCGCGTTGTCCGCGACGACCTGAAACTCGTCGAACGAATCATGGTTGGTATAGAACTGTGTGTAACCCCCATTGGCTCCAGGCCAGTTCAGATCCAAACCGTTAAAGCTGTAGATCTGCTCCGCCGGCGTGCTGCCATGTACCTGCATAGTGGACTGCTGATAACTATTGTCGCCCGCAACATCGAATGTGCCGACCGTCGCCCCCGGCATCTGAGCGACGGTGGACCATGGATCCCGACCGCTGGGGATGTCTTGCAACAAATTCTGGTCAAATGTCGTGGATGTCTGATTGCTTTGTAAGTCGACTACCGGTTCGCCTTCGACCTTTACCACTTGCGTGACTTCGCCGACCTGCAGTTTCGAATTGATCGTTGCTGTGAACCCTGCCGTAAGCACGATCCCGGTCTGACTATACGTGCTGAATCCAGGCGCAGTAACAGTCAGCTCGTACGTGCCCGGCGGAAGCAGGTCAAACAAGTAGCCGCCGTCCGCTTCCGTGTGGGTGCTCCGCGGGACGAGCAGTGCTGTGCTCTTAACTGAAACTGCCGCGCTGGGCACCGCTGCACCGGAACCGTCTGTAACGGTGCCGGCTATCTTGCCAGTAGTTGATATTTGCGCAGTCAACCTCTGTGGCAAAACGAGGGAGCACAGTAACGCGACCAGACACATAAGAATCATCGAACTAAGAATGGATTTGCAGCGGGAAGGGACAAGAAGAGACATGGGCCACCTCAGACTTAGAATTGCTGCCCAGGAAGTCTTGCATCCCCCCACCCCAAGGGGGGAAGCTTGGTGCAAGAGGCTGGGAGCGGACGAATCGTGCATATTGTATACAGTCACGGGTGACTGTCAACGACAGAATCTTGCTTCATTTGAATGTATTTCTCGGAGTGGTTTTCCCGGTCAGCCAAGCTCCACCGCTCAGTGGGGTCTAACTTCAAGCGGGTTCATTGCCGTTCAGTTCCCTAGGCACTGGACTGCAAGCTAAGCAGTTAGGTCGAACGGTGCTGACGCCGACGGAGTATCAGTTCACTAAGGTATTCGCCGGCATCCATAATGTGCCTCCAGACCGCATCCGCCGCGGCGTCTGGGTCTCGTTTACGACAAACATCGAGGAGGTCCCGGTGAGCCTTCCCGGCCTGGTGCAGATCACGGGTCACGATCAAGTGGAGGCGAGTGTACCGGTCGCACTGCATGTTCAGGGTCTTGAGAAACGACAACATCACAGGACGATTCGCGGCGGCATACAGCGCCGAATGAAAGCTCCAGTTCCAGCGTCCCCACGACTTCACCTCTGAGTCATGTTCGAGCGACGCGTCATAGCGCACCAAAATATCTTCCGCCCGCTGGAGATCTTCATCGGTAATATTCGGGATCGCTTCTCGCAACATGTATCGTTCCAACACCGCGCGTGTCTCGAACAACTGCATAATTTCGTCGGGTGAAAGCGCCGCGACGACTGCTCCCCGATTTCCGACGATTTTAACTAAGCCCTCTCCAGCCAGATGGCTCAGGGCTTCGCGCACGGGAATCCGGCTGATTTCAAATTCAGTGGCGATTGCTTCCTGACGTAGCTGTTCGCCCTCCTGTAGTTCGCCGCTTAGAATTCTTTCCCGAAGTCGCTCAACAACGGCAGCTGCGAGGGACTGGCGCGGAATCGCACTCGATTTTCGTTCGGAAACTGCTTCCATGGTCGGGCTCAGAAGTGTGCCAGTTTGCTAAACGCCGCTCTTTACCTGTCTTATGAAAAACATTCCGCACTCGCGGCGTCTAATCGAAGAACCAGCCTGCACTCGCTACGCAGACGGTTAGCAATACTTGCGTCTTGCGACATCTTCCATGACCACAGTGGGAATGTCAAATTTTGACGTTGGCGCTTCGTGCGCCAGAATCAACGCCAAGGCAGCGAACCTCCGGCCCGCTGACGAAACCAAAAATGCTAAGTAGTTGGCTTTTCAAACATTTCTTGCGGCATCACCGGGTAATGCTTCAACGGTGACAAACTGTCTTCGGATATCGAATCGGCTTCGGCTACAAGTCTTGATATCCCAAAAGCGACCACCATTCACGCTGATTTTTCTCATCGATTTCACGCCGGATCACGACAGACGAGTGATTCCAGGGAATCCATCAAACCCAGAATCAAAGCTCAAGATTCGCTCGATTCCATGGTGTTCCATGACGGCCAGATGCACAGCATCACGCGCAGACACTTGTCGATGCCCCATCACTTGCAGCCGTTTAGCCATCACATGAGTCTATCTGACTCATCGCATGAGTCAAACCGACCAGTTTTTACGACCGAATTCTATCAGATCCCGAAAGGGCAAACTCGCCCGCCCACGGAGGCCGGACCGCTCAGAGCGAAGCGGTTGAACCCCCTGCGCCGGTTAGCTGAAAGGTGAGCATTTAGTGTCCCAGAGGTGTATCCCCCGAAGACCTAAGTACATATATTTAGAAGACTTGTCGAAGTTCGTTTTGTAGTTTTTGTCTTTGCGCTGACCGATGACCGAGCCCGGCCCTCAACGCTTCTTGCGTCTATCATCCTTAGGTCAGCGAATGGCGCACCTCGAGTTTGGGCAGCACCGGTTGGCCCAACCGCATCCGCTGCAGGCGTTCGAGCTGGCTTAGCGTCCGGTCGAAAGATCGCTCGAGGCTCGCTACTAACCGATCTACTGCGACAGCTTCGTCCAGGAAAGAACTTCAATAACCTTAAAGAACCTCAACGCTTGCACAAGACCCGAAGTGATGCACAAAAATGTCCGAGAATG
>Ga0209701_10002795_pt1 | contig 11372 bp, 8 predicted proteins | sample CZO8metaG_4_FD_188356 | JGI IMG/M metagenome (GOLD analysis project Ga0209701, IMG submission 188356) | Vadose zone soil microbial communities from the Eel River Critical Zone Observatory, Northern California, USA - CZOApr15con2H3.8 metaG... | ecosystem: Environmental > Terrestrial > Soil >...
CAGGAGCCGTGGCGCGCGATGAAGATCGTATTCTTGTATTGGCTCGGGAACATGTTGCCCGTGTAGAAGCGCATGCCGAGCGCGGCCGAGTGCGGGCCGAGCAGGGCGACCGGCTTCTCGAACTCGTCGCACGAGCGTCCCCAGCCATACTCGCGATCCGTGAAGTTACCCTGGTGGCAGTACGGGAAGCCGAAATGCTGGCCGATCTTGGTGACGCGGTTGAGCTCGTCTTCGGGCAGGTCTTCCGACAGCCAGTCGCGTCCATTGTCGGTGAAATAAAATTCCTTCGTCACCGGGTGCCAGTCAAAGCCGACCGAGTTGCGCACCCCGCGGGCGACCACCTCGGCGCCGCTGCCGTCGAGGTTGATGCGCCGTATCTGCCCATTGGTCGCGGGCGGCTCGCAGATATTGCACGGCGAGCCGACGTTTACGTAGAGCTTGTTGTCCGGCCCCAAGGCCATGAATTTCCAGCCGTGCGACTGATGGTTGAGAAAGTCGCTGTAGATGACGACGGGCTTCGGCGGATTGTCGAGGTTGTCCTCGATCATTTCGAGCTTGGAGATCTTGGTTCCTTCAGCGATATAGAGCGTGCCCTTATGAAAGGCGAGACCGTTTGGCCGGTCCAATCCCGAGGCGATGACTTTTGTCTCGCGTTTCCCGTTCCGGTCGACAATGGCATAGACCTTGTCGAGAATGCGGTTGCTGACGAATACGGTCCCCTTGTCGCCGAGCCTGAGCGAGCGCGCGTTCGCGATCCCGCTTGCATAGACTTCGATCTTGAAGCTCTTGGGCAGCTTGAGCTGCGGGATCGGCAGCTTGTCTGCCGGCGCCCCGAACGGCAGGGGCGCGACGTTGCGCAGCTTGGCTGCCACTTCGGCATTGGGAATGTCGGGCCGTCCCGGAACGGTCGTCGGCTGCGGTTGCATGGGGGGGATCGGCTTTGACGCCTCGGGCGCCGCAGACGGCGCCGCCGGTTGAGCCGCCGGTTTGTCACCTGCCTGCTGCGCGAAAGCGGGCGGCGCGATTAGAAAAATGATCAGACTGCCGGCAAGCAAGAGGCTAGGGCGTGTTACTGAACGGTTCATCATAAGAAATCCTCCTGATAGGAAATGGCCGATGGGAAAAACATTTTGTTCAAGACGTTCAAAGGGTTCAAAGCGTTCAAGTCGATTTGAGCTAATTGAACTGCCATTGGCAGACGATATCCGAGTTCTACCCCTTACGTCAACTTCGGCTGGGTTCCCGCAGAAACCTAAGCGGGCAGTTCAAAGTCGATCTCGCTCCGAAACGCGTTGATGCGCGTGACTTTGACCCGGACGTTCTCGCCCAGGCGGAACTTGCGGCCGTGGCGGCGGCCTTTGATGACGTATTCTTTTTCGTAGTAGTCGTAGTCGTCGTCGGTCAGAGAAGAAAGTTTCACCAAGCCTTCGATGAAGTAGGCGTCGAGCTCGACGAAGAAGCCGAAGCTGGCGAGGCTGTTGATGAAGCCGGTGAATTCCTCGCCCATCTTGTTCATCATGAACTGGGCTTTCTTGAGATCGACCATCTCCCGCTCGGCGTCCATGGCGTGGCGTTCGCGCTCCGATGTATGCTTACCGGCTTCGGCCAGATAGCTCTGTAGTTCCTCGCGTTCCTTCGGCTTTAGCTTTTCGCCGCGGAGCGCGCGCTCCAGCATGCGGTGGACGATCAAATCGGGATAGCGGCGGATCGGCGAGGTAAAATGGGTGTAGCAGGTCGAGGCCAAGCCGAAGTGGCCGATGTTTTCCGGCTGATAGAGGGCTTGCTTCATCGATCGAAGGAGAACGCGGTTGACGACCCGCTCTTCGGGCTTGCCGCGGCAAGATTCCAGCAGCCGCTGAATCTCCAGCGGCGTAATATTTTCCTTTTTCTGCGGCAAACGATAGCCGAGACTCAACAAGAACGGCGCCAGGGCTTCGAGCGATTCTTTGTCCGGCCCCTCGTGCACGCGGTAGAGCAGCGGCAAAGCCTGTTCTTTTAAATGGCGCGCGACCGCTTCGTTGGCGGCGATCATGAACTCTTCGATGATGCGATGGGCGATGTTGCGCTCCGCCTGCACGATGTTCTCCGGCATTCCCTGGAGGTCGAGGATGATCTCCGCCTCGGGAAGATCGAAGTCTAGATTGCCCCGCGCTCTCCGGTTTTCGTAAATGAGTAGCGCCAACTCTTCCATCAATTTGAACTGGTCGACGAGGCCCGCATAGCGCGCCACGCATTCCGGATCTTTGTCGACCAGTATCCGGCGCACGTTTGTGTAGGTCATGCGCGCATGGCTTCGAATCACCGAATTGAAGAAGCGACTGCGGATGATTTCGCCTTTGGCGCTGAATTCGATGCAGGCGGTCTTCGTCAGCCGGTCTTCATTCGGATTCAAACTGCAGATCCCGTTGGAGAGTTCTTCGGGGAGCATGGGGATGGCCCGATCCGGAAAATAGACGCTGGTCCCTCTCTGATAAGCGTCTTGGTCCAGAGCCGTCGCTGGTTTCACGTAGTAAGAGACGTCGGCGATCGAGACATAGAGTCGATATTGGCCGTCTATCTTTTGGATGCTCACGGCGTCGTCGAAGTCGCGGGCCCGCTCGCCGTCGATCGTCACTGTAGGTATAGAGCGCAGATCCAGGCGGGACGATGACTCTTTGGCGTCGATAGTTGCCGGACAAATTTTTGCCTCGCGATGCGATTCCGGGCTGAAAGCCGACGGCAGGTCGTACCGGAAAAGGATCGATTGAACCTGAACCTCAGGATCATCGGGATCACCCAATATCTGCAGCAGCTTTCCTTCAGGGGGGGAGAAGCTGGTTCCGTAGCGCGAGATCTCCGCCGCGATGACTTTTCCCGGTTCAGGCTTCTTTTCTCCTGGCGCCAGCGGAATGGCTGAAGCGACTCTCGGATCCATGGGAATCAAGTAGGCCTCGCCGTGGAATTCCTGATAGGTTCCCAAAAGACGTTTTTGTCCCCGCTCTAAGATTTGTGCAATGTGGGCTTCGTTCTCGCCTCTCTTCTTTCGGTCGAGGCGGACCATGACCCGGTCCCCATGCATGACGCGGCGCATCTCGCGCCGGTTTAAATAAATGTCTTCTCTTGCCGCATCCTCAGGAATAAGAAAGCCGTAGCCGTCGGGATGGGCGTGTACCTTTCCGATCACGCAGTGTTGCGCGTCGGGAAGGGCGTAGCGGTTTTTTTTAAGCCGCACGACTTTCCCTTCGCGCGAGAGTTCTTTAAGACAAGTCTCTAGGGCTGCCAGCTCGTCGGGTGCCAGCCCAAGCCGCTTAAGAATTTCCGCGGGCGTGAGGCGGTGGGCCGGCTTGGAGAAAAAGAGGCTGACTATTTTCTGATCGAGCGGAAGTTGCGGTTGGGCCATCACTTGGAGGCGGATTCCTCGGAAAGTTCCTGCAGCAGCCAGTCCTCTCCCATGTCGGCCGGTCGGGGAATCTCGGCAACTGGAACGTCGTTTTTTAACGAGGCAAGGATCGAGCGAGCTGTGCCTAAAAAATCTTCTACGACAAGGAGGACAATGACGGCCTTCTTTCGGTCCACGGTTCGGATGATTCCGATCCCCTCGTAGGATTCGAAGACGGCTTGGATGTAGGCGATGTCTTCAGGCTGGACCTGGAGGAAGATTTCTCGGGCGGTCATCGCTATTTTTTAAAGAGCTGTTCCAACCCTTTTTGGATTAAATCTCGCGTGGGTTTCTTTTTCGTGTCCTTCTCCCCCTGATCCTTCTCGCCTCCCAGCGCCCGTTCCATTCCTCTGGTCAGGAGCCCTCTCTGAATCGCCTCGGCCAGCTTTTCGACATCAGGCTTGGCCTGAACGTGGGGAAGAGTCCCTTCGAGACGGAAAGGAATAGCGAGTCTTCCCTGGCGATCCAACATGTAACGGACGTTTTTGTGTTCCTGCATCAGATCTTGGCTAAACTGGGGCGACATGACCAGAGTCGCGTTCCACTTCATCGTCTTATCGAAGCCGACCCAGCCGTCGCCAGAAATGGAATAATCCGGCGTGACCATGAGAAGGTCCTTGCTTTGGACGCGGCCTTGCTCGACTGTAAAGGTTGCCGACAGAGTATCGAAGGGCGTGTCCTGCCGTTTGAACATGGCGCTGTAGCGCGAGGAGAGGCGGGAGGAGATGAGGTTGGACATCCCGGGCAGTGCGGAGATCTTCGACATGACCAGCTCGATCAGATTAAAGTCCTTGAGCAGGCCGTTGCGAACTTGGCTGTCTCCCTCTCCTTGCAGGTTTTCTTGCAGGCTTGAGCTATTCTTGCTGGCCCCGCGCAGCTTGGCGTTGAGATTCAGTCGTCCCTCCATATTGTCTTTGAACTTGGGAAACTTTTGCCTGAGCAAGGATTTTAAATCCACGCCATCGATATGGGTTTCCAGAGACAGACGTTGGGAGTTTTGAGTTCCCGCTTCCCATTCTCCCGTGCCGCGCAAGTTTCCGCTTAATGCCTGCAGCGACAGATTCCTGAAGCTCAAGTTCCCCGCAGACCATGTGATGTCCCCGCGCAGGTTGCGATAAGGGAGTTCTTGGAAGACTCCTTCAGGAGACGTGATATTGCCCCGCAGCGATGTCTTTCCTTTCCTGACATCGAGCTCGCCCGTGCTCTGTAAAGTTTTCATTTCATCTGTTTTATATGCGGCAAGCCCAGGGAGATCCCCCAGGCTGAGCTTGGGAGAGCGTAGGGTGTAGCGGATAACGGGTTGGGAAAGATCACTGACCGTAGCCTCAAAGGCAAGATCGGAAGAGCCCAGACGTAAGGCGCCGTTATCAACGCGCGCCTCTCTGCCGCGGAACGATATCGACGCGGCCATCTTCTCAATGCTCCGCCCATCCTTTTTGTCTTTGAGTTGGACATCGGCAAGATTCAATTTGCCCTGGATATCCAGGTTCCCGTTTCCCGGACCAAGGTCTTTTTTGACTGAGAGATCGAGTCGGAGATTGCCCGAAGGACTGTACGAAGAGAGCGCAGGCAGGAGCTGATCCCAACCTGACAGATTGGTTCCCTCGGAACGGAGCTTCAGCGTGAGGCGCCGTGCCGGTCGCGCTTCGAACAGCCCGGAGAACAGAAGCTTCGTGTTGTGGATCGTGAGAGTCGATTCTTCGAAGATGATTCGGTCCTTCTGCCGCTGACCCTTGACTGCGATTTCGCCTGGAGTTCCTTTAGCCTTTTTGAACCAATCTCCATACTGGATATCGCTCTGGCTCGCCTTCATCAGGGCAAGCACCTTTAGGTCATCCAATGGACCTTGGAGATCCGCCGTCACGCTTATGGGGCCCTCCCACAGGAGAGCGGAAGGCAGTGCCCGCTTCACCGCCGGAAGCTTTCTCAACTGATCCAGGCTTACCGGGTCGACTGCGACTTTTGCTTTGATTTTGCCGTCGGCCCAAGAAGCCCCGCTGGAGAAATCCAATTCCCCGCTTGCGCTGGCATTATTTTTGGTCGAGCCGAATACCGCTCCTGTGAAACTCAAATCGGTGATTCGAGGTTTCTGGAAGGTGCCGAGAAATCTTGCCTTGAGCGCAACCGGACCGGTGATGCCGAGGTAGAGGTCGGCCTTCTCTCTCAAGGACGGAATGGCGCGCGTGATCTGAGGCAAGAGCAGAGGATCGGCGCGCAGATGAAGATCTACCGGCTGTTGCGCCCAGTCGCTCTCTTTTTGAAACGGTCCGATCCGCCCCTCCACACTCACGTTTTGCGCCTGGCCTTCGAAGAGATTGGCCGCCAGCTTGATCTCCGCCTTGCCGGTCAGGGTCAGACCGCCGAGATCCAGATCGACATTGCGGGCACGCACCTCGACAGGCTCCTTCGAGGAGCGGTCGACATAGTGGATCTTCCCGTTGGCCACGTGGACCGCGGAAACGAGAAACCTGAGTGCGGACCGCCGGTTTTTTTCCTCAGCCTCGCGTTGGGGCTCTTTTGTCTCTTTGTCCGGAGCGGCGAGGGTCGAAAGGTTCAGATTCCGTTCTTCGTTTCTGATGATCTGAATTTCGGGTTCATCCAGGTTCAATGTTTTTATTTCTATGCGACCCAAAAGCAGCGGGAGCCACCGAAGCTGCATCTTCATCTCTTTGGTCTGAATGAAGGGGGTTGCGGCAAAGTGTTGGTCCTCGGCGACCCGCAGTTGCTTGACGGATAGTCCCAGCCCTCCCCAAAGGTCGAGCCGGAGCTGCTCGAAAGTCACCGATCTCCCCAGGCTTTTCTGGATTTCTTGGACGATGAGGTCACGATTTCTGTCGATCAGGGAATTCAGGGAGATCACGACGAGGGCGAAAACCAGGGCTACGCCTGCCAAGAGAATTGCGACAGCCTTGCGGCTAATTTTCATAGGGTTGGAAAAAGGCGGGTGCCTTGGAGCTAAATGGTCCTCTCAACAATCGTCGCAATGCCCTGTCCGACGCCGATGCACATGGTCGCCAGTCCGTAGCGGCTCCCGCGCCTTTTCATTTCATGAATGAGGGTCGTCATGATGCGCGCGCCGCTGCACCCAAGCGGATGGCCGAGGGCGATGGCGCCGCCGTTGACGTTAACCTTTTTCGGATCCATTCCCAGCTCTTTAATACACGCAAGGGATTGGGAGGCAAAAGCTTCGTTCAGTTCGACGAGATCGATCCGGTCGATCGTGAGTCCGGCTCTCTTGAGCGCCTTTTGGGTAGCCGGAATCGGACCGATGCCCATGTAATTGGGATGCACTCCGGCGACGGCAGAGGCAACAATCCTCACCAGCGGCCTGAGCTTGAGCGCTCTCGCCTTTTCTGTCGTTGTCACAAGCAGCGCCGCCGCTCCGTCAGACAACGGCGAAGAGTTTCCCGCAGTCACCGTGCCGCCTTTCTTAAAGGAGGGTTTGAGTGTTGCCAGTTTTTCCATCGAGGAGTCGGCTCGGGGCCCTTCGTCTTTATCGTAAGTAACAGGGCTGTTGCGCTGCGGGACTACTACAGGAACGATCTCATCCTTGAGCCGTCCCTCTTCTTGGGCGCGCACCGCCTTCAGGTGGCTGTCCAGGGCGAAGGCGTCCTGCTCTTTCCGGCCGATCTCAAATTTCTCCGCCACGTTTTCAGCCGTCTCACCGTTGTTGATCAGGGAATAGAGCTCTCCCATTCGAAGATTGGGGAAGCGCCAGCCGAGGGAACTGTCGTAGACGGTGAAATCGCCGCGCTGAAAGGGGACGGCGCTCTTCCCCATGACCCAGGGACCCCGCGTCATGCTCTCGACGCCGCCGGCGATGAAAAGCTCGCCGTGTTCTGTTTCGATCGCCCGCCCGGCCTGATTGATCGCCTCGAGCCCCGAGCCGCAGAGGCGATTGACGGTTGTGCCCGGGACAGTATAGGGGATGCCGGCCAGCAGCGAGGCATTGCGCGCGACGTTGCGAGAATCCTCGCCAGCCTGATTGGTGCAGCCAAGATAGACATCTTCCACTTCTTCGGCGTTGATGCCGGTTCTCTGCACGAGCTTGGCGATGATGTGAGCCGCCAGATCGTCGGTGCGGATCTCTTTCAGAATGCCGCCGTGGCGCCCCATCGGGGTGCGCACGGCATCAACGATCACTGCCTCTTTCATGAGTCTGTCCTACTTGTGTTGATAAAAACCGCTCCCGCTGCTTTCGCCGAGCCGACCGGCCAAAACCATTTTTTTCAGCAGGAGCGCCGGCCGATAGCGGTCGTCGCCGGTTTCTTGCTCAAGTCCTTCCAGGACGGCCAGCACCTCATCGAGCCCGATCTGGTCCGCCCAACGTAAGGGGCCCGATGGATAGTTCACTCCGAGCCGCATCGCTATGTCGATCTCCTCTGCCGGAGCCACGCCCTCGTCCAGGCTTCGAGCAGCCTCATTGATGATGAGGCTTAAGATGCGGGGGAAAACCAATCCGGACGTATCCTTAACTCTCACCGGCTCCTTTCCAAGAGCGCGGCAAAAAGTTTCCGCCCCTTGCAGCGCCTGCTCTTGAGTTCTCAAGCCCGCACTCAATTCTATCACCTTTTTTTCCCGAAGGGGATAGAAGGTGGCGAAACCAACGACGCGCTCCGGTCTGTGAATCCACGAGGCGATGCGGGTCGCGCTGAACCCCAGGCATGAGGTCAGAATGACGGCGGATGGAGATTGTGCATCCAGCCGCCTGAGGGTTTCTCTCTTTTGCTCTTCATCTCCGGCGGATGTCTCGATGATCAGGGAGTCAGAGGCGGTGGCGCCGTTGGCGCCGGGAGAGATCCTTGTCTCAAAGCCGGCGGCCCGGCTCAACTCAGCGAGCTCTTGGGCCAGGCGGTTCTTGCCGACGATCGCCAAACTATTTTTTGCCATAGTCGTAGAAACCCCTGCCCGTTTTTCTGCCGAGATTACCTGCCTGGACCATCCGGTGCTGGATCGGGCTGGGCCGAAATCTAGGATCCTGGAAGAAGGACTGATAGAGAGAGTCCGTGGCTGTGAAGTTCACATCGTTGCCGATCAAGTCCATAAGTTCGAACGGCCCCATGGGGAATCCTCCGGCGTCCTTCATGATTCGGTCGATGGTTTCGACCGTGACATCGCCATCGCCAAGGACGCGCAGGGCCTCGTTGTAAAAGGGGCGGGCGATCCGATTGACGATGAATCCGGGTGTGTCCTTCGCACGCACAGGCGTCTTTCCCATCCCGCGGACGATGGCTGTGGCCTTCTCCATCGTCGAAGAGCTCGTCCGGTCTCCCTGGATGACTTCCACGAGCGCCATGAGCGGCGGAGGATTAAAAAAATGCATGCCGAGCACGCGCTCGGGCTTTTCGGTTGCCCCGGCGATGGCAGTGACAGAAAAGGAAGAGGTGTTCGTCGCGAGCAGGGTCTCCGGGCCGCAGACAGCGTCCAGCTTTTTGAAGAGCTCCCGCTTCAGCTCAAGCTTTTCCGGGGCAGCCTCAATAATCAGCTCGCATCCCGCGAAATCTTCCAGTCTCAGGGAAGAGGAGAGCCGGGCTACGATATTCCCTTCTTGTTCGGCGGTGAGCTTTCCCCTCTCCTTGCTCCGCTGAAGGAAACCGCGGATCCTGCCGAGCCCCTTGTCGATGAACTCCTGAGAGACATCGTAGACCAGAGTCTCGAATCCCGCCTGCGCGGAGACCTGCGCAATTCCCGCGCCCATAGTGCCGACGCCAAGAACTCCGATCTTAGCGTGAGGCTCGATCATTAAGTTTCGCTCGTTTCAGAGTAGTTTTTCCGCACATGTGCGAAAGGCCGTAGCAATAGTTCAAGTAGTTCAAACCGTTTCAATCGTTCAAGTCGTTAAGACTGTTTGAACATCTTGAACGGCTTGAACATTTTGAACTTCCTCGGTGTGTCGCCTCGCCTTTTTACTTCCCCGTAAACACCGGCTGCCGCTTCTCCAGAAAGGCGCGCACGCCCTCGTCGAAGTCGGCGCTTCTCCCTGCGATCTCCTGAAGATAGGCTTCATATTCGAGGTGCGCCTCGAGCTCGGGCAAGATGGCGCGGTTGACCGCCCGCTTGATGAGTCCGATGCTGCGTGGCCCGCGGGCCAATTTTTCAGCGATCTCGCGGGCCGTCTTCGCGAGATCATTGGCAGGGACCACCTTGGCGACCAGCCCGATGCGCAGCGCTTCGTTCGCGTCGACTGGCTCGGCGAGAAGCAGGAGTTCCATGGCTTTGCTGAGCCCCACGAGACGAGGCAGGATAGTGCTGCCCCCGCAATCCGGCGCCAACCCGACCCGGGAAAAAGCCTGGACGAAACGCGCCTCTTCCGAAGCGACACGCAAGTCGCAGGCGAGGGCGAGATTGCAGCCCGCGCCGGCGGCCACTCCGTTGACCGCGGCGATCGATATTTTTTCCGTGCGCCTAAGGCGCAGGATGATGGGGTTGTATCTTTCTCGGAGGGAAGCTCCAAGCGAGCCTTTGTTTTCGGGCGTTCTGCCCTTCAGATCCTGTCCGGCTGAGAAGGCGCGTCCCGAACCGGTCAATAGGAAGCATCGAACGCTCTTGTCCTCGTCCGCGTCTTTCAGGGCTTGCTGAAGCTCGCCATTCATCTGCGGCGTGAACGCGTTCAAGGCTTGCGGTCGATTCAAGGTGAGGGTCGCGACGCCGTTGTGCTTTGCGTAGAGAATATTTTCGAGGTTCACGTTGACTTCTGTCTCCTTATTTATTTTCCCTTAAATTGCGGCTTGCGCTTTTCTATGAACGCTTTCATGCCCTCCCGTCGGTCTTCGGAGGCGAAGAGAAGGTAAAAACACTTTCTCTCGAATTCCAGCCCTTCGTCCAGGGGTGAGTTCAGGGCTTTGAGGATCGCCTCTTTGGCAGCCTTGACGGCGAGAGGAGGCTTGGCGGCGATCTTCTCGGCGATCTCCATCGCTTCCTCCAGCAGAAGCTCCACGGGCACGACCTGATTGACCAGGCCCAGCCGGTGTGCCTCGGTCGCGTCGATATATTCTCCGGTCAAAACCATCTTCATCGCGTGGTATTTCCCCACCATTCGGGCGAGGCGTTGGGTCCCGCCGCTGCCGGGGATCGTGCCGAGATTGACTTCGGGCTGGCCGAAGCGCGCGGTTTCCGAGGCGATGATGATGTCGCAGCTCATGGCCAATTCACAACCGCCGCCCAAGGCGTAGCCGCTTACGGCCGCGATGACAGGTTTGGAGATCTCGTTGATCCGGTCTCTGAACGCGAGACGGCCCTGCAACCGCTCGTCAAACGGCCCGACATCCGCCATCTCTTTGATGTCCGCGCCGGCGGCAAAGACCGTTTCCCCTCCGGTAAGGATCAAGACTCGGATCTCCGCGTCCTGGTCCAAGGCCTCCATCGCTAGGGATAGTTCCCTAATCAAATCATAGGAGAGGGCGTTCAACTGTTGCGGCCGGTTCAGGGTGATGATCCCTATGGCTCCGTCCTTTTCGACTACGATGTTTTCGTAGTTCACGATATTCAGAGCTATACACTAAAACGGCAAACAGTTGAAGAGTTTAAGGGTTCAATGGTTGAAGGGTTGAGGATTGGGAGAAGAATTTCTTGTCTCTTGATCTGTCTGACTCTTAAACCCTTAATCCCTGCAACCCTGTAACCTTTCTGTTTGACACCTGAGATCAGCACGTAGCAGAATAAGCAGCCAACAATGAGGGATATCACATGCCCCGCAACGACCAGGTAACCCGGCAGTGGTGTTTGCTGCGTCAGTTGGAAAGTTCGAGAGGTGCGACACTGGAGGAGCTTGTCGCAGCTCTACCGGATGACTATCCGAAAAATTCCCGCACCATCCGAAGAGACCTGGAAGCTTTAGAAGCTGTTGGCTTCCCGCTCGTAACGGACCGGGTCAACGGGCAGACGCGATGGAAACTCCTAGAGGGCTTCAGGGACATCCCGGCGCTCGGCTTCTCCGCGACCGAGCTTATGGCTC
>Ga0209701_10002800_pt1 | contig 11358 bp, 7 predicted proteins | sample CZO8metaG_4_FD_188356 | JGI IMG/M metagenome (GOLD analysis project Ga0209701, IMG submission 188356) | Vadose zone soil microbial communities from the Eel River Critical Zone Observatory, Northern California, USA - CZOApr15con2H3.8 metaG... | ecosystem: Environmental > Terrestrial > Soil >...
GCGCGCCTCAGGTACCAGTGCCATACCCAGGCGTACGATATCGCCGGGCAGCATATGCTCAATATGCCGCCCCTCAAACTCTATTGCGCCATGCCGTGGATGTACCAGCCCGAAGATCGTCTTCATTGTCGTTGTTTTGCCGGCCGCATTTGCTCCCAGCAGACAAACAATCTCGCCCTTATTTACTTCGAGCGCTACATGATGCAACACCTGGCTGGGACCATAGAACGTATCTACATCGATTAAATGTAACATAACAGACCTCGTGATCTCCGCTGTATTCTCCTCAGTTGGAGAACACATCCGCATGTATTAGATCATTATCATTCCGTGGCCTTTTCATCCACCTGAGCTATCTCGCCCCTCGTTGATGGTTTACCCAGGTAAGCTTCGATGACTCGCTCATCGCGGCGTACCTCCTCCGGCAGACCTTCGGCAATCTTACGCCCGTAATCGAGCACAGCGATACGATCTGATATCCCCATCGTCACCGCCAGTTTGTGCTCGATCAACAGAATAGTCAGACCCAGCTCGTCGCGCAGGCGCCGCACATACTTCACCGCCTCCAGCGTCTCCGCCTCATTCATACCCGCTGTCGGTTCATCCAACAGGAGGAGCTTAGGCTTAGCCGCCAGCGCGCGCGCAATCTCAACACGCCGCTTCTCAGCGTAGGAGAGATTAATCACGTACTCTTCCTGCCGCACCACCAGTTCTGAGCCAAAGAAACTCAGTAAATCAATAGCGCGTTTTCGTGCATCTATCTCCTCACGTAAAACAGCGGGAGTATGGAAGAGCGAACCCAGCACATTTGCTTTCAATTGCGTATGCAGTCCAACGAGCACATTCTCCAACACCGTCATGTTATTGAAGAGGCGAATATTCTGGAAGGTGCGCGTAATGCCGCGTTTAACAACCTGGTCAGGGCTCAGGCCCACCAACGAGCGCCCTTCAAGCCGGACATCACCCGATGTTGCACGGTAGATACCGGTAATCAAATTAAAAACCGTGGTCTTTCCCGCACCATTGGGGCCAATAATGCTCACGATCTCTGTTGGGTTGACCTGTAGATCCACATCCTGCACCGCCGCCAGGCCACCAAAATGCTTGGTGACTTTGCTCAAATCCAATAAAGCGCTGCTCACAGGCTCAACAGGCTCACCCACGAGCCCTACAGGCTTGGCACTCATAGCGTACTTCCTGCCTTACTACTATTCAACACGCACCTCCGTCTCGAAGCCCGGCGCTCCTGGCACGACATCTAACACATCTCCCCCTGGTCCTTCATCTTCAGCGTGACGCAATTCGCGGCGCCGCCGCGCGCTGGGAATGAGCCCTTCCGGTCGGAAGATCATAATCACGACGAGGATGATACCGAAGACGAGGTTACGAATATTACCGAACGTGAACCCGGGAATGACGTGGATAATACTATTCTTGACAGTAAACATGAAGTTCGTGGGGTCGGCAGCCAGCGTATCGAGCTGTGCAAGAATGAACAGGTTGACGGCATAGACTGACAGCGCGCCAACGATGACACCGGGGATACTGCCAATGCCGCCAATCACCACCATCGCCAGGAAGACCACGGAATCAGTAAAGTTAAAGTTGTCTGGTGACACTCCACCGAGCTTCGCTGCATGATAGGCCCCGGCGATGCCCGAGAAGAACGCGCCCGCACCAAAAGCAAACAACTTGGTATTCACCAGGTTGATACCGGAAGATGAGGCTGCAATTTCATCCTCGCGGATCGCGATCCACGCGCGACCTAAGCGCGAGTCGCGCAGGCGGAAATTGGCAAAGATCGTGATCGCGATCAGCGCCAGAATCAGGTAGTAATATGGGGTTGGTGTAATAACAGACCACTGCAGGCCAAAGAATGCCGGCGATTGGACACCAACTATACCATTTGGCCCGTTACTATACTTGTCCAGTTCCAGGAAGACGATAGGCACAATCTCTCCAAAACCAAGTGTCACGATTGCCAGGTAGTCGCCGCGCAAGCGCAAGGTGGGAGCCCCAAGTAACACTCCCCAGAATGCCGCTATCAATGCCCCACCCAGCAGCATTGGCCAGAAGAGCCATGACAGGAGATGAGGATTGACAGGAGCCAGGTTGAGCACGTTCGTCAACTGCGTTGAGCCAAGGATACCCCAGGCATATGAGCCGATGGCGAAGAAGGCGACATAGCCCAGGTCCAGCAGTCCAGCGAAACCAACCACAATGTTGAGGCCCAGTGCCAGGATCACGTAATAGCCCGCGTCGCCATAGCCCGCCAGGCGTCCATCCGTGCCAAAGCCGAACAAGAATGGATCGATAAGGGGGTAAAACAGCACAAAGGCGACCAGTATGATCAGGTAAAAACGCTGCGCGCCAGCGCTGCGCAGCGGCAGATCATTAGGCACCAGGTCTTTTACCTCCTCTTTTGCGCGGCTCGTGGAAAGTACTTCTAACCTGCGGCGTTTACTTCTGCCGTTACCTATTCCGTTTGTACTACTTTGACTATTACCGTTACTACTGTCTCTCGCAGGAAGGGTGCGGCGCAATGCAATCCAGCCGCTGAGCCGTCCCAGGAAATACCCGGCAATAGGGAGAAGAATTGTACGCACGATCGCCCAGATCAAGAGCGTAGTTGTCAATGAACCACTAATGAAAAAGACCAGGTCAACGATCAACGAAACAACTGCAAAGGCCAAACCGAACCAGAATCCACCAGCAATAGCCCGTTCCATCACTAAAACGCGCTGTTCGGCATCCAGCAGCTTCAAGCCCTCCAGAGGCGACGGAGCAGTGTAGTTGAGGGCCTTACGTACTTGATTGCGTATTAAAAAATACACTGGCCAGACGATAGCACATAAGGCAAGGCCAATAATCAGGCCAAAAAAGATGACCAGGACGAGCGGAACTAGCGCAAAAACGAGTACGTCAACCCACAATTCAAGCATACCCCGGCGCCCGCTATCCGCTGCGACGAGGTAGCCAGCAAGCGCAATTACTGCAACATAGAAGATGGCAGTAAAAATAGCGGCCTGCACCAGTGATGGGAAATCGGTGGGGACATTACCAGAAGCAGTTCCTGGTGAGATCACCGCGTTGATAATAGATTCGCCGCTCCAGATGGTAAACACCATCACAGGGACGAGCAGAGCCACGATCCATTTGATCAGGCGCTGGCGAGTATCGCGTTCAGGCAGAAACGTGCGGGAGCTTACCGATGTAGACACGTTGGCATCACCTCGCTTCCAATAGGGTATGATTACAACATTGAAGCATGCTCTCCTCCTTTACACCTTCTCTGGTGTTTGTGAGCCAAGGAGGCCGGAGGGCCGGAAAACCAGGATTAATATGAGAACAGCAAAAATGATGGCTTCGTGCCACGCGGCACCGCCATGGGGCAGACCGAAGCCATGGCTCGCAGGAGCAGTGGAGTCAGGGATTAGCGAGGCCAGTGCCTCAATAATACCAATCAATACGCCTCCAAGCATAGCGCCTACAAGATTGCCTATTCCCCCCAGCACTGCCGCGGTAAAGGCAAACAAGCCGAGCGTGAAGCCGATAGAGAAGATGGTACTTCCATATTGCAAGCCGTAGATAAAGCCGGCCGCACCGGCAAGGCTCGCACCGATAAAGAAGGTGACGGTAATAATCTGGTCGACATTGACGCCCATCAAGGCCGCCGCCTCACGATCCTGCGCCACCGCCCGCATGGCACGCCCGATTCGCGTCCTGGTGACCATGAACTGGAGACCTATCATCAGTGCCACAGCAACAATGATCACCAGTATATAGACACTACTGATGTCAACGCCATTACCTGCCGGGCCAAGATGATAGCTAGTCTTAGGAAAGATTTGAGGAAACGAGATGAAGTTGATGCCCTTCCAGAGTTTCCCAACATCTTGCAGAATTAACGAGACACCGATAGCCGAGATGAGAGGAGCAAGACGGGGAGCATTTCTGAGAGGACGATAGGCGATGCGTTCAATCACTACCCCCAGGATAGCACACAACAGCATCGATCCTAAACATGCTGCCACCATTACACCAATTAATGTGAATCCAGTCGGATGTGATTCCGCCGTGATACCGAGCGCGCTCAGAATCGTAACAGAGATCATGGTGCCGATCATAAAGATGTCGCCGTGGGCAAAGTTAATCAATTCGATGATACCATAGACCATCGTATACCCCAGCGCAATCAGGGCATAGATAGAGCCGGTGGCAAGCCCGACGACCAGTTCCTGTAAAAATAGACTCATATGTGCGCTGCTTCCCATCCTTCCTGTTAAATAGAGCTATACAACCTTCAGAGATAGCATAACCGTAGGGGGAGCAGCCCGATAGACAGGTATCTATCGGCTACCCCCCCTCCGTATCATCCCTCAAGCAGGCAGAATGAACAACTCTCCCTGATCAGAGGGCATCCAGCAGTAGCAATAGTAGAGTACTCACCACTCACTATTACGACGCTATAATGGTCTTTTGGAACACCCAGCAAGTGTTGTCACACGGATTCTTGAGATCCTGGACCTGGAAGATCGAGATGACCTTGTTGGTTGTGTCACCATTGGCATCAAAGGTATGGTGCCCTGTCGGTCCCGTGTAGTCAGTCTTTTTAATCGCGTCGATGACGGCCTGGCGGAATGCCTTTGCGCCGGCAGCGTCTCCTGAGTTCTGAGGAGTCTTCGCACCACTGGCAAGAGCATTCTTAATCGCCTGGATCAGGATGTTCATACTATCATAGGCATTCGCGCTGTAAGCCCCAAGCTGACCGTAGGAAGGGACGGCTTTATAGGCATTGATGAAGGACGAGGCAGACGGCAGTGAAGTTACGTCTACGGAACCAGTCGTGCCATAGACTGCGCCTCCCTTTTCCGGGGCAACCGTTTTGGCAAAGTCGCCAGTGACGATACCATCGCCACCACCCATCGGCGTTTTTGCCAGAGCAGGCACCTGGCTAAACTGCTGGCGGAAGAGCGTACCACCGGTGGCGTCCGTTCCTGCGAAGTAGATCACATCCGGCTTTGCCGCCGCAATCGATGTCAGGAGAGACACAAATGATGTGGTTGCACTCGGCTCGCTGCTGTGGCCAAGCACTGTTCCACCATCCTTTTGCCACTCGGCAATGAAAGCAGTAGCGAGGCCAAGACCGTAGGCCTCTGCGTCATCGACGACCCAGACCTTATGGAAGCCTAATTGCGTGTAGAGCAGATCGGCACCTACTCCACCCTGGTGGTCGTCGGTCGTGGCAATACGGAAGTACGTCACATTTCCGGTAGGACGCAGGGTCGAAATGATGTCGTTGGCACCGGTGCATCCGGCAGCCGCGGTGTTCTGAGTCAAGCAAGGATTGGTGTTGGACGGGCTAACCAGGGCGATAGGTGCCTGGTTGGCGACGGGCATCTCTGCCTGGGCAACACCACTGTTAAACGGCCCAACGATGCCGGCCACCAGGGCGTCACTGATCAATGCCCCGACGTTGGCTTTACCAACCGCAGCATCATGTGCGCCGCTCGGTCCCACGTCGTCCTTGGGATCAAACTGTAGGGTATACCCGGGAATAGTCTTATTTGCATTGGCCTGGTCGACTGCCAGGTGCGCACCATTTTCGGCAGGTTTACCGCCGCTCTCGTCTTTACCCGACACAGGCAGGTCGGTAGCAACCTTGATGATAGTAGAACCGGCAGCAGGGGTCGAAGTACCAGTTGTCGTGCCGGAACCACAAGCTACCAGAATAGCCAACAACAGGGGAATCCCCATTGTCAAGGCTAAGATACGTGACCAACTTCTCCTCATGATGTAGTCAGCCTCCTTCAGCATTATCAAATATAAACCACGAACGTTTACAGAGGGGGCGCAAAATGGTGAGTGCCAATTCGTGAGAACTAGCTTCCCCTCTTACGATACATACGTCAGAAATGTCGCAAATCTCACCAATTCAACTGCTCAGTTTTTTCGGTTTGCCTGGTCAACACTGCATTCGCCAAACCTGGGCTCAGCCATCCACGCAAAGCCTTATCATCGCGCACCGACGTAGCTACAATTGAGGCAACGGCATATCAGAATGACCAGATTATAGTCCCGAAAAATCTAGCGTTTTATTGCACTACATCTTCGTTTGATTTACACGGACAATCCGTGATGGGTGGACTACAAAACCCTCTACTTCCTTGTCGTGAAGACGTTGGAAGCTACTTGTGTAAGCTATGTGGTGTCGCTGGAATTGTCTACCTCGCTCCTGCACCACCTGCTTGACGTTTTATAGGACCTATGGATGAATCACTTCATCCTGCCGCACCTGTCTGGCTTTTCACCATGATACAGAAGGTCACTGGCACTTGCGATTGACCGTTGCACACTCAAGACGCTGTGGTTTTACCTGCTGAGCGTTTTCTCAACAGAACTCTTGCCTGCCTAGAACGAGCATACTACTGAGTCAGATAGAAGTCAAGCGTTTTGTGCAAAAAAACGCTAGAAAAATTTCCATTTCGCTATATTTTCAAATACTAGTTACTATACCTGTGTCAATAGCCCCATTCATGCACAACCTCTAAGCGGGAAAATGCGAAATAAAACGTCCAAATGCAGCAGCGACCTGGCGGCGGGTTTCTTCTAACGAGCCACTGTTATCAATGACTTCATCCACCAGGGACAGTCGACTGGCGACAGGAGGCTGCGCGTGAATGCGGGCCAGAGCCTCTTCTTCACTGAGGGCATTGCGGGCAATTAAACGGGCAAGCTCCTGCCCTTCGTCGCAAATTACTAACCATTTGCTCTGGCAAAACGCGCCGGAACCCCCTTCCAACAACTTGACTGCATCAACAATGGCAATACCCGAAGGACTGACAGCCGCTAACTCATCCACCAGGGCCATGCCCACTGCCGGGTGAACAATTGCCTCCAGGTGTCGCATTGCCTCTGCATCTTGAAAAACAAGTGAGCCAAGTGCTTTGCGATCAACACTGCCATCAGGGACAATAACCGCAGGCCCGAAGGCTTTTGCTACCTTCAGGGCGATGGGCTGGCCGTTCTCATAGAGCTTATGCACAACGGCATCGGCGTCGATATAGCGTTCAGCCCCCAATTCGAGCAGCATCTGCCCGACCACCGATTTTCCGCAAGCAATATTGCCCGTCAGTCCAATGATGCGCGGCATCCGAGATCAACTCCCAACAGATTATTCAGCTCAACAAGGAATTTTCTAAGAGTATACCATAAAGTACTTATTCCTCCCCAATTATTTCCTACTTACTATTGTATAGCATACAATGGCTAAGTTATTTGCTGGCGTAATCAGACGATATCAAGGAGTGAGTATATGGCCAGACGCCTGGGGCTAATTATTGGCGTGAATTCTTATCAGGACACTGCCTTTCGACCATTGCAACGCGCCGAGACAGATGCAAGAGCAATCGCACAATGGTTGGTCAATACCCAGGGTGGCAATTGGTCTCCTTCCGATGTACAACTTGTGCAGGGTACATATGCGACACGCGAACTGGTAGAGACGCTGATTACACTGTTGTGCGTCAACGTTGCCGGGCCTGGCGACCTGGTGCTCGTCTACTTTGCCGGACACGCCTTCCTGGATGAAATGAATGGTGAGGGATACCTTGCACTCGCCAATACACTGTACCAGCAGCCAACCACGGGTATCCACCTGTCATCACTGGCTCAACAGACGATGGGCCACAGTCACGCCGCGCACGTTGTATTTATGCTCGATTGCTTTCAGACAGGCAAGGTATGGGGTATGCGGCGTTCTACCCCCTACGATACCCGGCCACTGCTCGGCCCAACACTCCTTAACGCGCTGCAACAGAGCGGAGATCGCTTGATTTTTTGCTCCTGTCGCGGCAACGAGTTTGCTGCTGAAACGAGTGAAAAAAACCTGGGTGTCCTGACCTATCGCATGATTGTAGGTCTTTGCGGACCGGCCAGCGACCCGGTCACCAAACAGATTACGCTGCAACGCCTCCATGCCTTTCTTTTTAGCTCAGTTGACGAACAACGCCGCCCGCAACTCTTTGGACAGGAGCGAACCCCATTGGTCTTAGTCGGTGAAATGCCCCAGCAACCCAACACTTTCCAGGCGAGCGGGCAACTCTCCCCCTTCCAAAGCGGTCAATTACCTTCAACATTTTCAGCAGGGATTCCCAATGCTCCCCCCACCAACGCACAGCCGACTACTTCTGGCATACTCACGGCGCAGCCGCTGCAAAATGCTACCGCAACCGCCCAGATGTCGCCAACAACGTCGGGCCAGTTGATGCTCTCGGCGGCAGAACAACAATGTACCATGCTGCTGCGGCAGGCACGGCATTTGATCCAGATGCAAAATCCTGCTGAGGCCTTTACTACAGTAGAACAGGCACTGCAAATCGTCCCAACGAACGTTTCCGCCCTTATTCTCAAGGCACAATTGCTTGGTTCGGTAGCTCGTTCACAAGAAGCGTTGTATGCCATCGAGCAAGTGCTACAGTTAGATAATAACAACGCCCTGGCCTGGAGTGTGCGGGCCGCCCTTTTGACGAACACGGGCCAGCATCAGTTGGCCCTACAGACTATTGAACATTCGCTTGAGCTTGACCCAAACAATCCCGAAACATATTCCATAAAAACAAGCATCATGGGACATGCAGCGGCTTCTCAGAGGCGGGGAAGTAGCCGGAAGCTTACTTACCAGAAACGTGGCGGCCCCGCGTCCTTCTTTATTGGCACAGGTCTACAAATACTCGGGCTGCTTCTCGGTGCCGCCGGTGCAGTACTGCCAGTTCTGGTACCCAGTTCGCCAATCATGGCCGCTTTTGTGCTACAAAGCCTGGGACTGGCACTCATCTGCGTCAATGCCGCACGGACATCCTACCTGTATGGCTTCGTACGCTTCTTACTCACGCTTGTTACCAGTGGGTTGGCAGGCGCCGCCCTGGCAGCAGAAGTCATTCTGGGAGGGGTTAACCACATTGGAACAGGCCGCATCTACGTCATGGTGCAACACAATACGGCCCTTCTACTGCCCCTCCTCTTCCTCGGCCTCTGGCTGGCATTAGCGACTGCACTACCACCCCTGCTGGCACTCTTTGGCTTTATTGGCGGTCTCATGCTGGGAGTAAGAAGAAAGAAACGCTAGCCTGTCTCTTCCGCCATTCGCTCCCACTCTACCAGCAGTTCCTCTACCTGCATGCGAGCCTGCTCATACTCGGCAGAAAATTGCGTGAGCAGAGCCGCATCACCTTTGAGTGCGGCCCCGGAGAGAGCTTCTTCCACAGCCTTGACGCGCTCCTCTGCCTTCTCAATATCACGCTCCACATCTTCCAGCGTGCGTACCTTGACTTTGCTACTCTTCTTATTGCTTGTTTTAGGAGCAGGTGAAGCTGGTTTCGCCGCAGGTACCGCCCCTTTGCTCTCATTGTTTGCGCGGGGAGAGGCAGGGACATCGAGGACGATTGGCTGCTTGCGTGTCCGGTACTCGGTATAGTTCCCCATGTAGGGGATCAGTACGCCTTCTTCGATGACCCAGACTTTGGTCGCCAGGCTATCGATAAAATAGCGATCATGAGAGACAAACAGCAGCGTACCTTCGAACTCACCCAGGACTTCTTCCAGGAATTGCCGCGATTGCAGATCGAGATGGTTGGTAGGCTCGTCCAGAATCAACAGATTAGACCCTTGCAGCGTCAGTTTTGCTAAGGACACGCGGCTGCGTTCACCTCCGCTCAACGCGCTAATCGGCTTGAAAACATCATCGCCGGAAAAGAGGAAACGCCCCAGGAAGGTACGAGCACCCTCTTCACTCAATGCACTCACCTGGCGTATCTCGTCGATAATGCTCCGTTCAGTATTGAGGCCGACATGGGTCTGCGAATAGTAGCCGGTACGTACATTGTGACCGATATACACCTGCCCGCCAACGGGCGGCAGTTCACCAATAATCGTACGCAACAAGGTGGTCTTTCCTGAACCATTCGGGCCAAGCAGACCAACGTGATCACCCCGCAAGAGCTCCAGGTCGGCTACCCTTGCTAATTCGGTACGCTCCCTGGCCTCATTGATATAGCCAACGGAGAGCTTTTGCGTTGAAACCACCACCAGACCACTATCAACAACCTGGCTGAATGCAAAACGCATCTCTGGAAAATCCTGTGGACGCTGAACTCGCTCCAGCCGATTCAGCAATTTTTGACGGCCACGTGCTTCACGACTGCGTTGACCGGCCTTGTAACGTCGAATGAACTCTTCCGTATGGGCAATATGCGCCTGTTGAGCCTCATATTCGCGCTGGCGGCGTTCCATGCGCTCCTCGCGCAAATGCAGATATTTTGTATAGTTACCAGGGTATTCTTCAATACGCCCAAAAGCCATTTCAATGGTACGCGACACGATCTTATCAAGGAAGTAGCGGTCGTGAGCAACCACCACCATGGCTCCCTTCCAGTTAGCAAGATAGGTCTCCAGCCACTCCAATGCCACCAGGTCCAGGTGGTTCGTTGGCTCATCCAGCAACAAGAGATCAGGCTCTTGCAAGAGCAACTTGCCCAGAGCAGCGCGGGTCTGCTGACCGCCACTCAACTGTAGAACAGGCGATGCCTGCTGCTCGCGGGTAAAGCCTAAACCATCGAGGACCTGATCCACGCGATTCTCATAGGTATACCCACCAGCGTGCTCAAAACGCACCTGCAGGTCTGCATAGCGTTGCAGGAGTTGTTCATGAAGGTCCATCTGGGCCTCTGGGGTAGCCAGTATACGGCCAAGTTCATTGAGTTCATGCTCCCAACCTCGCACTTCGGCAAAGACGGTGAGCATCTCATCGCGCAGCGTGTTCTCCGCCTGGAAATCTGTGACTTGCAGGAGATAGCCCATGCGCGCATTGCGGGCCACCGCGACCGTACCCTCGTCTGGCTCCTCATAGCCCGCTATTATATTTAACAAGGTGGATTTCCCAGCCCCATTGGGGCCAACCAGTCCAATGCGATCATCTTCATTGATTTGAAAGCTCACGCCATCAAAAATGCGTTCCGCCCCGAACGATTTACCCACTTCTATGACACTCACAATTGGCATATATCTTCTCTCACCTATTGGCCTTTATCTATTTTTCGTAAAATGTGCATGTTAGCGTATCATATCAAGATGCTTCGTGCAAGACAACGTATTCCCGTTCGGTAACATTTTTATTTGACTTAACACGGGCTCCCGATAGGCAGTTGGCTAGTGGCGGCACCTATGATATAGTTGCTAAAAATCTAGACAAATGCTACATTTGTCTAAACTTCTTGCTTTAACCTACGCCTGTTTACGAAACAACCGACTAGGCGGGCGGTTGGACTACGGCCAACCGTTTGCTTTGCGCCATGCCTCATG
>Ga0209701_10002806_pt1 | contig 11346 bp, 7 predicted proteins | sample CZO8metaG_4_FD_188356 | JGI IMG/M metagenome (GOLD analysis project Ga0209701, IMG submission 188356) | Vadose zone soil microbial communities from the Eel River Critical Zone Observatory, Northern California, USA - CZOApr15con2H3.8 metaG... | ecosystem: Environmental > Terrestrial > Soil >...
CGAAGCGGTCGCAGCCGAGCGCCGCGCCGCGAATCAGCAGCGCCTGCAGGTGGTTCACAGCGTTCCCATCGACCAGTTCCTTTCCCAGGGCCTGATGCAAGCGCAGAGCCTGCTGATACTCGATTTGCAGAATTGCACGCGCTGCGATGCTTGCGTCCACGCTTGCGCCGACGCACACGACGGCATCACGCGCCTCGTCCGCGACGGCCTGCGCTTCGATCAATATCTCGTCGCCACCAGTTGCCGCCAGTGCCGCGACCCGCTCTGCATGGTCGGCTGCCCCGTCGGCTCGATTCGCCGCCGCAATTCTCTGGAAGTCATCATCGAGGATTGGTGCATCGGCTGCGGCCTCTGCGCGCGAAATTGTCCCTACGGCAACATCAATTTGCATCCGTTCGAAGTGCTGGCTGACGATCCGGAGCGCCCCGGGCGCAAAATAGCCGCGGTCAGGCAGAAGGCCACTTCCTGCGATCTGTGCACGCACTTGAAAGAGCCAAGCTGCGTTTACGCGTGCCCGCACGATGCCGCGCACCGTGTCGACCCTCGCGATTTTTTCGCCGGCATTCTCGGCCAGGGCTCCGCGAAATGAGGATGGACCGAACCCAACGCGGCTGGGCCGTCGCATCGCTCGCGATCCTCGCGGTCTCGGCGGCCGTCTACGCGATCTACGCGCTCCGCGTCCCGCATGGTCCGCGCGGCGGCAGTGCCATCGGCCTGTGCTTCGGCATCCTTGGGTTCGCCTTCATGATTTTTGCGGCGCTGCTGGGCGCGCGAAAACGCGTGCCCACGTGGCGGATCGGCCGCGCACAAGCCTGGATGCGCGGCCATCTATGGCTTGGTTTTCTGGCTCTGCCAATTCTTCTTTTCCATGGCGGATTTCACTTTGGCGGAACACTCACGCGCCTCCTGATGTGGCTGCTCCTCATCACCGTGTTCAGCGGGATCTTCGGCGCGGCGTTGCAACATTACGTTCCGCGCGTCATGACTTCCGGCGTGCCGCTCGAGACCATTTACGACGAAATCGCACACGTCCGCTTGCTCCTGTGTGAAGAAGCCGATCGCGCGGTCGAAGCTCTCTGTGGGAACATGGGGCTCAGTAGAATCTCGGAAGAAGAAGGCCGGAGGGCCGGCGGCTTCACCGCCCTGCGCCCCATCGCCGCCGCTCCGCTTCGGACTTCCGCTGCGGCCAGCGCGGCGGTCGCCGCGGCTCCGGAAATTATTTTGCTCAATGAAGAAGAAAGTGCGCCGCTCCGCCGCTTCTATCTCAGCGAGATGCGCCCCTTTCTCGAGCACCCGAAAAAACGCCGCCAACGTCTTGGCGATGCTTCAACGGCGAGCGGCGCGTTCTCCGGGTTGCGCACGATTTTGCCCGCCGCCGCGCATGCCACGCTCGGCGATCTCGAAGACATTTGCGACGAAGCGCGCCAGCTTACGCGCCAGCAACGCTTGCACCGCTGGCTGCACGGCTGGCTCCTGCTGCACATCCCGCTCTCGCTCGCATTGATTTTGCTCGGCGCCATTCACGCCGTCATGGCGCTGCGCTACTAGTCCGAGAAAAAAGAGTGGCACGCACACGCACAACAAAAAAACTCGCGCAGCGCATCGACCTGAATTATTTCAAGAGGCCGACGCCGCTGAAGCGCGCGAAATTCTGGCTCAGCCTCCTGCTGCCGTTGCTTTCGCTCGTTTGGATCGCCGAGCGCACCATTTTCAAAGACTCTCGCGTCTACAGCAGCGGCCGCCTATCGGAACCTCATGCCGTTCTCGAAAAAGAATGTACGGCCTGCCACGTGAAGCAGGCTGGTGCATTTTCCGCGAAGGCTGCCGACAGCGCTTGCCTCGACTGCCACGACGGCCCTCTGCATCACGCCGCGCAAACGCCAACTCCGGCGTGCGCGACGTGCCATACCGAACACCGCGGGAGCGTCAACATCGCCGCGGCCAGCAATCAAGCTTGCGCCGAATGTCACGCCGATTTGAAGGCCGGCGGCAACTCGGCGCAGTTCGCATCGCACATCCGAAGTTTCGAAGACGGTCATCCGGAGTTCGCGGCGTTGCGTTCCGTCGCGGGCATAACCGCGAGTGATCCCGGCACAATCAAACTGAATCACGCCATCCATATGAAACCGATCCGCCGCGGACCGAACGGTCCTACCGTTCAACTCGAATGCGGCAACTGCCATCGCGCAACTTCCGTTGCTGCCGACTTGACCTACGCTGATCCCAAGTACCGCGCTGCGGCTGTCAGCTATAACGAGAGCGATGAGACTCTTCATGTCCGAGCTGACACTCTCGGACTTCCCAAACCGATGAGCGGCCGGGAGCTGATGACGCCGGTGAAATTCGCCAATGCTTGCGCCGCGTGCCATCTGCTCACATTCGACAAGCGATTCGACGAAGGCGTGCCGCACGACAAACCGGAAGTTATACACGCATTTCTGGTCAGAGCATTCCGTGAATACATTGCCGCGCACCCAACCGAAGTGCGTGTACAGCGCGATCCGAGTCGCGACCTGACTGGTAAGCCGCTGCCTCCGGCGGTTCGCATCCTCAGTCCGGCGCAATGGGTGACGGAGCGCACCGCCGAGGCAGAAGATTTGCTTTGGCGAAAAACCTGCAAGCAGTGCCACACGCTGACGACTCTTGCAAAAACCTTGCACAGAAAAATTGAATTGCCGGTCACGGAGGGGCGTGACACCGGCAGACTCTCCGGCATGGCGGCTGAATTGCCTGAAATCGCGCCTGCGAACACGACGTTGAAGTGGATGCCGCATGCGAAATTCGATCATGGGTGGCATGGCGGCTTCACTTGCGTGAGTTGCCACGCGAAGGCGCTGACGAGCACGGACGCGGGTGACATCTTGCTGCCGGGGATTGCGACCTGCCAGACTTGCCATGCTCCGGGACCGGAGCATGCTGAGTCGCGCTGCTTTGAGTGCCACACGTACCACGATTGGTCGAAGCGGAAGGAAGGCACTCCGAAATTCACGCTGCCAGCCCTCCGGACTAGCAGCCGCTAGATTTCGTTAGTGATTCGCAATCGACCTACGTTGCACATAAAGGCGAGAAGCGTGGCTGAGCAGGGCGCAGCGTACTGCGCCCTGCTCTTAATCTTGATGCGGCACGCTCATGCATGATTCACAAGCGCCATCATATCGGGCGCGTAGCGTTCGCCGAACACTTCAATCTGTGCGAAGCGCGCCTTGATCTCTTTCAAGTCGCTTGCGGTGAGCTTTACGTTGAGTGCTCCCATGTTCTCCTCGAGATAGCGAATGCGCTTCGTGCCGGGAATGGGGATGAGGTCGTTGCCCTGAGCAAGAACCCAAGCGAGGGCCAACTGTGCCGCGGTCGAGCCTTTCTTGCCGGCGAGCTCCTTTACGGTTTCCAGTAGCTTAAGGTTGGCCTGCAATGCTTTCTCTCCAAAACGCGGATTCGTCCGGCGCCAATCGCTGGCATCAAGATCCTCGAGTTTTTGGATCGCGCCTGTTAAAAAGCCGCGCCCTAGCGGGCTGTAAGGCACAAACGTGATCCGCAGCTCGCGGCAGGCGGCCAGGACACCATTCGTTTCCACGTCGCGGGACCAGAGCGAATACTCGCTTTGCAGCGCTGCGATCGGATGAACCTTGGCGGCGCGCCGCAACGTTTGGGGACCGGCTTCCGATAGTCCGAGCGCGCGTACTTTGCCGGCCGAAACCAGTTCGGCCATGGCGCCGACGGTGTCCTCAATCGGAACTTTCGGATCGACACGGTGCTGATAGAAGAGATCGATCGTTTCGATGCCAAGCCGCTTAAGACTGGCGTCGCAAGCGCGCCGTACATTTTCAGGCGAACTGTCAAGGCCCCGGGTGCCATCGGGATTGAAGCGGAACCCGAACTTCGTGGCAATGACCACGCTGTCGCGGGGCACGTCGCGCAAAAAACGGCCTAGTAATTCTTCATTGGTGTGCGGCCCGTAGACCTCGGCGGTATCAAGAAAATTGCCGCCAAGTTCCAAATAACGGCGAAGAACACGGAGCGATTCCGTCTCATCGGCCGGTCCGTAGGCAAAGGACATGCCCATGCAGCCGAGTCCTAGCGCGGAAACGAGAGGACCATTCTTTCCAAGTTGACGCTGTTGCATAAACTTCTCCTCGTTGGGATTCAGTACGTTGGATGAAACGTTCGCACTTTGCGTTACAAATAATGCTACCAGCATGAGCGCACATCCTTCGCTACAATGAAAGAGGGCGCGCACCACATGCCCCGCTCCATTTGGTTTTTTCATGCCTTCCCAATCAAAGGATGCCTTTGTGCCAGTGGCTCCGCCTGTTTCGCCGGCGCCGGTCGCTCATGAGGGTGCGGCGCGCGCGTTCTGGCGTGTGCTGACCCGCTTCGATTCCTCAAAGCTCACCCCCTACCAGGGCCTGCGCAACTCGACCGGCGTGCTCCTGCCGCTGGCCGCCGGATTCGCCCTGAACATGCCTCTGGGCGGCCTGGCGGCGGCTAGCGGCGCACTCTGGGTCGCTTTTTCCGACGGCAGCGATCCCTACGCCCAGCGCGCCAGGCGCATGCTCTCTTCCAGCGTGCTGTGCGCGCTGGCCGTTCTTCTCGGAACACTCTCCGGCAATCACAATGCCGCTGCTGTAATCATCGCGACGCTGTGGGCTTTTGCCGCGGGAATGTTTGTCGCCGCCGGCACCACGGCCGCCGAACTCGGAGTGGTCAGCCTGGTCACGATGCTTATTTATACCGCGCAGCCGCTAACTCCCAACCAAGCTTTAATCGCCTCTGGGCTCGCGCTTGGCGGCGGACTTCTACAGACGGCGCTGTCGGTGGCGCTCTGGCCGGTGCGGCGCTATGAACCAGAACGGCGAGCACTCGCCAATTTATTTCTCGAACTCGCACGCACGGCCGAACGGCCGCTGAGCGCGACCGCGGCGCCACCCGCGACGGACCATAGCACGCAAGCGCAAGAAACTCTCTCCGGCCTGGAGCGCGAGACAGCCATCGAAGCCGTGCGGTATCGCGCTTTGCTCGGCCAGGCGGAGCGCATTCGACTCAGTCTAATGATGCTCCTGCGGTTGCGCCTTCGCATGCAGCGCGAGAGTCCCATGCATTCCGGCGCGCAGACCCTCGGCGACTACCTGAAAAGAGCAGCGCAAGCTCTGCAAGCGATCGGCGAGTCCCTGAGATCCGGAAAACCGGCCGGCGGGTGCAAAGAAATTCTCGCCGCGAGTGAAGCCCTCACGCTCCGGTTGCGGGAAGAGACGGATAGCTTGCCGCCTTCTTTCCTCTCCGCCTCGGCGAAAGACGCGCGTTTCCAGATGGACGCGCTCAATGGCCAGCTTCGCGCCGCTTTCGACCTGGCCACAAACGCCACATCCAGCGGCCAAGCGGAGTTCGTGAAACGAGAAGCGCAGCAGCCCTGGTGGCTTCGCTTTAGCGGCCTGATGGCGACGCTGCGCGCAAATCTGAACCTGCGATCTTCAGTGTTCCGGCACGCCATCCGTTTGGCGGCCCTGATCGCTTTCGGCAACGGCCTGGAACGCAGTTTCTCCTGGCATCGCTCCTACTGGCTGCCGATGACGATTGTTCTCGTGCTGAAGCCGGAATTCACGGCTACGTTCAGCCGCGGTCTCTTGCGGATTGTCGGAACGATCGCGGGACTTTTTCTGGCCACAGCACTGTTTCGCTTTCTTCCCCACACCATCATGCTCCACATTATTTTGATCTTTGTATTCACGCTCCTGCTGCGGTGGGTAGGTCCGGCAAACTACGGGATTTTCGCGGCGGCCGTCAGCGCGGTTGTGGTTCTTCTGATCGCCATCACCGGAGTCTCGCCGAAGGAACTGATCTGGGCGCGCGGAATCAACACGGCGGCAGGCGGCACCATCGCGCTTCTCGGGTATTGGATCTGGCCGACCTGGGAACGAACGCAGGTCTCCGATATGATTGCCGAAACGCTGGATGCTTACCGGGAATATTTTCACAGACTTGCGGGACCCTATACAGGGTACGAAACCAGCAGCGCGCGGGAACTCGATCGCGTGCGGCTGGGGACACGCGTGGCACGCACGAACCTGGAAGCATCGATCGACCGGCTGGGCGCGGAGCCCGGAACTACGGCGAAGCAGATGAACCAATTAAACGCGCTGCTGGCAAGCTCGCACCGTTTTGCGCATGCAGCGATGGCGCTGGAGGCAGGTTTGCTGCATACGGCTGCAGTTCCGGCACGGACGGCGTTCCGCACGTTCGCAGAGGACGTGGAGAAGACGCTCACTTTGCTGGCGGCAGCGCTTCGCGGCACGCACGTGCATCTGACGGAGTTTCCGGACCTGCGCGAAGATCATCACGTTATGGTGCAGTCCGGGGATCCTAAAATCGAGCGGTACGCGCTGGTCAACGTGGAAGCGGACCGGATGGTGAATAGCCTGAATACGCTGCGCGAGCAGGTGCTGGAACGCGTGCGGGCAAAAACCGCGGCGTGAAGATGCCACGCCAGACCGCTCAGCTCCGGTGCATCGAAAGAGTGACATAACCTAATGCGGCGGCCGAGCGGCGAGGAAATGCGATGAGGCACCACGTGCTCACGGGGTTGATGAGCTTTGCGGCGGCGGTGATCAGCGGTGCGGTTTTTGCCTAAGGCGCGTCGGCAAATACAGGTCTAGTTAACAATAACCGTAGCCCCCTCCCCTGTTTCTCATAAGTGTTGCATCTAAAGGAGTTAGAGTTCATGTAAGTGGTTTAAAATCAACACTTACGGGTATTTCTGTAAGTGTTGATTTTAAAGGGACTTAGGCCGCGCCAAAATCACGCAAAATCGCCATTTTTGTAAGTGTTGATTCTGAACAGGTTATTCCCCCTCCCGAAGAAAACTACGAAACCGACTGTTCTAGACGAAAAATCCCGGGGGAGTAAAAGTTTAAATCAAGGCCGAATCCAGCCGAGGCAACGCGCACTGCTTTACGGCGACAGTATACCACAGTTCGGTTTCCTAGCGAGGAGCGAAAACATCGCGAGTGGCGGGGTAGATGCGGCGGAAGGCGGAATAGCTGGCGTTCAGGGTGGTGATGGCTGCGGGTTGGGGATTGACGCAGGAGGCAACGCGAACGACGGCGGCGCAGGCGGCGTCGACGGAAGGCCACACGCCAGCGCCTACGCCGGCGAGAATGGCAGCGCCGTAGGCTGCGCCCTCTTCGGCTTCGACGATTTCGACGGCGTGGCCGTAGACGTCGGCCTGGATCTGGCGCCACAGGGGTGAGCGTGCGCCGCCACCACCTAGGCGGATGGTAGTGACGGGAACGTTCATTTCACGGAAGAGGGTGAACGTGTCGCGGAGGCTGAAGGCGACGCCTTCGAGGATGGCGCGAACGACGTGGGCGCGAGTGTGCGAGGCGGTGAGGCCGACGAGCGCACCACGAGCGTTGGAATCGAGATGCGGCGTGCGCTCGCCCATCAGATAGGGCGTCCACAGAAGGCCATCGGAACCGGCGGGGATTTTGGCGGCTTCGGCGGTGAGTTGGTCGTAGGACTCGCGAGCGCCGGAGGAGCTTGTCGCGAAGGTGTCACGAAACCAGCGCAAGGAGAGTCCGGCGGCTTGGGTGACGCCCATGACGTGCCAGCGTCCGGGGATGGCGTGGCAGAAGGTGTGGACGCGACCGCGGGGATCGAGCGCGGGGCGGTCGGTAGCGGCAAAAACGACGCCGGAGGTGCCGATGGTGGCGCTGACAGTCCCAGCCGCGACGATGCCCATGCCGGTGGCGCCGGCGGCTTGGTCGCCGGCACCCGCCACGACGGGAGTGCCAACGCGCAGACCTGTCGCCGCAGCGCCATCTCCGGAAATTTTTCCGCAGACGTCGGGAGATTCGTGGAGGGAGGGTAACAAGCGCTCATCGATTTCGGCGGCTTGCAACATCGCCCGCGACCAGCAGCGATGGGTCACGTCGAGAAGCAGCGTACCGGAAGCGTCGGCCATATCGGTGGCGCGTTCGCCTGTGAGGCGAAAGCGAACGTAGTCCTTCGGAAGCATGACCGCGCGAACACGTTTCCAGTTTTCGGGTTCGTTCTCGCGCACCCAAAGCAGTTTTGTAAGCGTGAAATTCGCCAAGGCCGGATTGCAAGTGAGTTGAATCAGCCGTTCCTGGCCGATTTTGGCGGTCAGATCGCCGCACTGCTTTTCGGTGCGGACGTCGCACCAGATCAGTGCGGGACGAACGACGCTTCCCTGCTCGTCGAGCATGACCGCGCCATGCATTTGACCGGAGAAGCCGACGCAGGCGATTTCCTCGGCGCTAAGATTTGCGTTCGCGATGGCCTTGCGAACCGCAATGCCGGAGGCCCGCCACCAGTCTTCGGGGTGCTGCTCGGCCCAGCCGATCTGCGGCGAAGCGAAGGGCTGGTGTTCTTCAGTGGCGGAGGAGATGACGCGGCCGTTGCCGTCGATGACGATGGCGCGCGTTCCTCCGGTACCAACGTCAATCCCTAATACGTAGATAGGGCCTCCTCGACAGACGGCGTCGCTTGCCCACGAGATTGGGAGAGAGACTATCCCACTTCGTTGGTCATTAGGAAGAGAGGGCGCATTTCGAAGCTCGCGTATTGAGGGCGGAGGCGGTCGGTATTGTACTGCTCCTTGACGTTGACGACCTTTTTGGTGGCGGTGACGGTCTCGAGGGGAATGTTGTCGTAGTGGCCGTTCTTGAGGACGACGAGACGGCCGCTGATGTTTTTCAGGAGAAGATCGAGAGCGAGATTGCCGTAAGCCATGGGCGCGATGGAGTCAATGGCATCGGGATCGCCGCAGCGGACGAGATAGCCGAGCTTCTGGTTGATGACGTCGATCTTTTTGCCGTTGTTGAATTTGGCGGAGAGGTCCCTAATCTTGTCGCCGACGATTTCGCCGATGCCGCCGAGCTTTTTGTGGCCGTAGGCATCGGTGCTTTCGCCTTCGAAGACCATTTCGCCGCCTTCGAACATGGCGCCTTCGGAGACGAGGACGATGGAGTAGCGGCTGGGATTCTTGCGGCGATCGGCGACGAGCAGTTCGGTGAGGTGCTCGATATTGAATTTGTATTCGGGAATGACGCAGCGATTGGCGGCGCCGGCCATGGTGGGAAGCATGGCGGTGAAGCCTGCGTAGCGGCCGAAGACTTCGAGGACCATGAAGCGCTCGTGGGAGCCGGCGGAAGTACGGAGGCTATTGACCATCTGAATGGTGCGGGTGACGCAGGTGCTGAAGCCGATGCAGTAGTCGGTGCCGGGGACGTCGTTGTCCATGGTCTTGGGAATGCCGATGACTTTGAAGCCTTCTTTGTGGAGGCGAACGCCATAGCTGAGCGTGTCGTCGCCGCCGATGGGGATGAGAGTATCGATGCCAAGCCAGGCGAGATTCTTGAGGACTTCGGGAGTGAGGTCGTTCTTCTCAGCGGTGAATTTGTCCTTGAGATGCGAGGGGACGCTGGATTTGCCGACGCGGCCAGGATTGGTGCGGGAAGAATGGAGAAAGGTGCCGCCGGTGCGGCCGGCGCGATCCACGATCTCTTCGTCGAGAAGGAAGAAATTGTCGGAATTGTCGTAATCCTTCTCGCGAACCATGTCGACGAGGCCGGCCCAGCCGTGGCGAATGCCGATGACCTGATAGCCTTCGCGGATGGCACGAAGAGTGACGCCACGAATGGCGGGGTTGAGACCAGGAACGTCGCCGCCTCCGGTGAGGATGCCGATGACGCCCTTCTTGGTGTTTACGTTTGCCATGACTCTAGAATTGCCCTTTCGTTGGATGTCGAACAGGAAATTATCCTCTTCGGAGGAGGTTTTAGGAAGAGTGAAGGAGAGATTAATTTTTCAGGATGAATGAATTCAAATAATTGATTTGGAAATCAGAGTTCGATTTTTGTGCCGAGGACGGCGAGAAACTTGGCGAGCCAGGAGGGATGCGCGGGCCAGGCTGGGGCGGTGACGAGGTTGCCGTCGGCGATGGCTTCGGTCATGGCGAGATTGACGTAGGTGCCGCCGGCTTGAGTGACGTCCGGGCCAACGGCCGGGTAGGCGCTGCACTTTTTACCTCGGACGACATCTGCAGCGGCAAGGATTTGTGCGGCATGACAGACGGCGGCGATGGGCTTGTTAGCTTTGGAAAAGTGATGAACGATTTCGATGACGCGCGGGTTGAGGCGGAGGTATTCGGGTGCACGGCCGCCGGGGATGACGAGGGCGTCATAGTCTTCGGGCTTGACTTGGTCAAAAGTGGCGTTGAGCGCGAAATTGTGGCCGCGCTTTTCGGAGTAGGTCTGGTCGCCTTCGAAATCATGGATGGCGGTGCGGACGTGGTCGCCGGATTTTTTGCCGGGACACACGGCGTGGACGATGTGGCCGACCATCAGCAGCGCTTGGAAAGGGACCATCACTTCGTAGTCTTCGACGTAATCGCCCACCAGCATGAGAATGGATTTCTTGGACATTAGAGCCTCCGGAAAACAAAAAGAATAGCAGAGATTAGGATGCCAGCGGGACGGGAGCGGTACAGGAAAGGTCGAGAAAAAGAGGGGCGCAGCGGTGCTGCGCCCCTACAGGTGAAGACCTTGCGACTGCGGTTAGTGAGCGTTGAGTTCCGGCGCGGTAGCTACCGACACGTGCTCGGTGGAATCCTGAATGGTGAGCCGGTCGGTGCGCATTTTGTCCCACTCGAGCAAAGTCAGGCCGTAGGAAGCGAAGAGGCGGCGGATGCGCGCGGAGTCCCAGCGCAGAACTTTTTCGAGCACGGGGACGAGCACGCTCATGGCGTTGTCGCTGACAACAGTGCGCTTGGCGACGCGCGTGATGAACTTGACTTCGGAGACGGCGATGGTAAGGCCGTCGTACTGATTGACGTGCATCATCACGGGCAGATCGGAGCTGCCATCGCCCATGTAGATGATTTGGTCGTGGCTGATGCCGAGGCTCGCGCGGAGCTCCTCGAGCACGGTGATTTTGCCCCAGCCGGCAGAGGCGCGAATGATGGAGTCGACCTCGCCAGTGGCTTCGTTGTAGCGGAAGCGCGTGCCGAAGATGTGATCCGGCGGAACGATTCCGTCAAGCGCCGACTGGATGATCTCCTGCGGTGCGGCGGAGATCACGTTGAAATGAAATTTGTAGCCTTCCGCGAGATTATCGAGCGCGCGCGCGAAGAGTGCGACGTCGTGCTTCAAGCGGATGCGCTTGCCGGTTTCCTCGAGGTGCGCGCGGCGGACCTTGCGGAAATCCGGGTCATGGAGAATGAGATAGCTGAGTTCCGCGCCCTGCTGGACGAGGTTCATCTCCGACAGGCCCTTGACCTTCTCGTGGAAGCCGTTAAAGCCGATGAGCTCGCTAAGAACGACCCCCGAGTCG
>Ga0209701_10002813_pt1 | contig 11334 bp, 11 predicted proteins | sample CZO8metaG_4_FD_188356 | JGI IMG/M metagenome (GOLD analysis project Ga0209701, IMG submission 188356) | Vadose zone soil microbial communities from the Eel River Critical Zone Observatory, Northern California, USA - CZOApr15con2H3.8 metaG... | ecosystem: Environmental > Terrestrial > Soil >...
TGGTGGCAGTTCTGGAGCGAGTGGCTCGCTCGCCACGCCGGCGGCACGCGCCCGGCACCGAGCGCGCCCGGCAGCGCACGATACAAGCCGATCGAGCCTGCGCCCGGTCGCTATGTGAAGCAGAAGGCCAATTAGGAGACTTCCATGGAAGACATTCTCATCGTCGGCGCGGCCCGCACTGCGATCGGCAAGTTCGGCGGCAGCCTGGCGAAGATGCCGGCCTCCGACCTCGGCGCTCTCGTCATCCGCAAGGTGCTGGAGCGCGCCGGGGTGGCGCCGGAACAGGTTTCCGAGGTCATCTTGGGCCAGGTGCTGACCGCCGCGACCGGGCAGAACCCGGCGCGGCAGGCCGCCATCCGCGCCGGCCTGCCGGACATGATTCCGGCGATGACCATCAACAAGGTCTGCGGCTCGGGCCTGAAAGCGGCCATGCTCGGCGCGCAGTCGATCGCGCACGGCGACGCGGACATCATCGTCGCCGGCGGGCAGGAGTCGATGAGCATGTCGCCGCACGCGATCAACGGCTCGCGCGACGGCTTTCGCATGGGCGACGCGAAGATGGTCGACACCATGATCATCGACGGCCTCTGGGACGTGTACAACCAGTACCACATGGGCGTCACCGCGGAGAACGTGGCGAAGGAATATGCGGTGACGCGCGAGGACCAGGATCAGTTCGCGCTCGCCAGCCAGCAGAAGACCGAGGCGGCGCAGAAGGCGGGACGCTTCAAGGACGAGATCATTCCGGTCGAGATCGCCAGCCGCAAGGGGACGGTCGTCTTCGCCGACGACGAGTATCCGCGGCACGGCACGACGCTCGATGCGCTGAAGGGCCTCAAGCCCGCGTTCGACAGGAACGGCAGCGTCACCGCGGGCAACGCCTCGGGCATCAACGACGGCGCCGCGGCCGTCGTCCTTGCTTCATCAAAAAAAGCAAAAGAATTGGGGTTGAAGCCCATCGCGCGCATCAAGGCCTTCGCTTCCGCCGGCGTCGACCCCAAGTACATGGGGATGGGGCCGGTGCCGGCGTCCAAGCGCTGCCTGTCGCGCGCGGGGTGGGAGCCGAAGGACCTCGATTTGATGGAGATCAATGAGGCCTTTGCCGCGCAGGCTATCGCTGTGAACCGGCAAATGGGCTGGGACACCAGCAAGGTGAATGTGAACGGGGGTGCCATCGCGCTCGGGCACCCGATCGGCGCCTCGGGCTGCCGCATTCTCGTCACGCTGCTGCACGAGATGCAGAAGCGAGATGCGAAGCGCGGCCTGGCGTCGCTCTGCATCGGCGGGGGCATGGGGGTTGCCCTCGCCGTTGAGCGCTAGAAAGGAAAAAATGCGAAGTCAAGCGGAAGCGCCGGTCGTGTCGCAGGAGTCCTGGCGCGACGACTCCATTCCGGCCGTGTCGCGCATCGCCTTCGTCTCGGGCGGCATGGGCGGCATCGGCAGCGCAATCTGCCGCCGCCTGGGACGCGCCGGCCACACGGTGGTTGCCGGCTGCCTGCCCGGCTACGAGCCCAAGAACGAATGGATCGAGAAAATGCGCGGTGAAGGCTACCGCGTGCACGCCGCCGAGGGCGATGTGGCGGAGTTCGATTCCTGCGCCGAGATGTTCTATCAGGTGCGCTCGATCGTCGGCCCCATCGACATCCTGGTCAACAACGCCGGCATCACGCGCGACTCGGTGTTCAAGCGCATGACCGAGCAGGACTGGATGGCGGTGATCAACACCAATCTCAACAGCGTGTTCAACGTCACTCGCCAGGTGATCGACGGCATGAGCGAGCGCGGCTGGGGCCGCATCATCAACATCTCGTCGGTCAACGCCATCAAGGGCCAGTTCGGGCAGACCAATTACTCCGCGGCCAAGGCCGGCATGGCGGGTTTCTCGAAGGCCCTGGCGCAGGAAGTGGTGCGCAAGGGCGTCACGGTGAACACCGTGTCGCCGGGCTACGTCGAGACCGACATGGTGAAGGCGATCCGGCCGGAGATCCGCGAGCAGATCATCGCCTCCATCCCCATGGGCCGGCTCGCCAGGCCCGAGGAGATCGCCGCCGTCGTGGCGTTCCTCGTCTCCGAGGAAGCCGGCTACATCACCGGCGCCAACATCTCGGTCAACGGCGGAATGCACATGATGTAGACTGACCGCCCCCCTGGAGGAGGCAGCATGGTGCAACAGCGGCTCGCCGTCGTCACCGGAGCGATGGGCGGCCTTGGCGAAACCGTCTCGACGAAGATGGCCGACGCGGGATACCGCGTCGTCGTCACCTACTCGCCGTCGAACACCAAATACCGGGCCTGGCTCGAGGAGATGAAGGGCCGCGGCCACAGCTTCTCGGCGTATCCGGTCGATGTCGTCAGTTACGACGACTGCGCGCGCAAGTGCGCCCAGATCCAGGCCGAGTGCGGCCCGATCGACATCCTGGTCAACAACGCCGGCATCACGCGCGACATGACGTTCAAGAAAATGACCAAGGCCGCCTGGGACGAGGTGATGCGCACCAACCTCGACTCGTGCTTCAACATGACCAAGCAGGTGATGGACGGCATGGTCGAGCGCGGCTGGGGCCGCGTCATCAACGTGTCGTCGGTCAACGGGCAGAAAGGCGCCTTCGGGCAGACCAACTACTCGGCGGCCAAGGCCGGCATCCACGGCTTCACCAAGGCGCTCGCGCTCGAGGTAGCGCGCAAGAACGTGACAGTGAATACCATCTCGCCGGGATACATCGGCACGAAGATGGTCACCGCCATTCCGAAGGAAATTCTCGACTCGAAGATCCTGCCGCAGATCCCGGTCGGGCGGCTCGGCAAGCCCGAGGAGGTTGCCGGCCTGATCATCTATCTGTGCTCCGAGGAAGCCGCGTTCGTCACCGGAGCGAACATTTCCATCAACGGCGGCCAGCACATGTATTAAGGAGTAGACTACGCCACATGTCGGCGTCACCTCAGGAAAGCCGCGAGGCAAGAATGCAGGGCCAGGTCCGGCTGATCAAGAAGTACCCCAACCGGCGCCTCTACGACACCAAGACGTCCAGCTACATCACGCTCGCCGACGTGAAGCAGATGGTCCTGAAGCAGGAAGATTTCCAGGTGATCGACGCGAAGAGCGGCGACGACCTGACGCGCCAGATCCTGCTGCAGATCATCCTCGAGGAGGAATCGGGCGGCGTGCCGATGTTCTCCTCCGACCTGCTGTCGCAGCTGATCCGCTCCTACGGCAACGCGATGCAGGGGATGATGGGCAGCTACCTGGAAAGGAACATCCGCGCGTTCCAGGACATCCAGAAGGCGCTGCAGGAGCAGTCGCATCGCATGTACGGCGATAACTCGCGCGCCTCGCAGGAGCTGTGGGCGCAGTTCATGAACCTGCAAGGTCCGGCGATGCAGAGCCTGATGCAGGCGTACATGGAGCAGAGCCAGAAGATGTTCTCGCAGTTCCAGGAGCAGATGCAGAGCCAGGCGCGCAACATGTTCTCGGGCCTCTCCTTCCCTGGTTTCCCCGCTGGTCAGCAAACCAAGAACGAACCCGAGAAGCAGTAACCCGAAAATCGGGTTCGTCTCGCTCGGCTGTCCGAAAGCGCTGGTCGACTCCGAGCGCATCCTCACGCAGTTGCGCGCCGAGGGCTACGTCACGTCCAAGACCTACGCCGACGCCGACCTGGTGATCGTCAACACCTGCGGCTTCATCGATGCCGCGGTGGAGGAATCGCTGGCGACGATCGGCGAGGCGCTGGCCGAGAACGGAAAAGTCGTGGTGACAGGGTGCCTTGGCGCTAAAGAGGGGGTTATCAAAAAAGTACATCCCTCAGTGCTTGCAGTCACTGGTCCTCACGACAGCGCGGCGGTCATGGATGCCGTGCATACCCATCTGCCCAAGCCGCACGATCCGTATGCCGATTTAATTCCAGGTATCGGCGTAAAACTGACTCCGCGGCACTACGCTTACCTGAAAATCTCGGAGGGTTGCAATCACCGCTGCAGCTTCTGCATCATCCCTTCGATGCGCGGCGACCTGGCTTCGAGGCCGATCGGCCAGGTCATGCTCGAAGCCGAGAACCTGGTGAAGGCGGGCGTGAAGGAGCTGCTCGTCATCGCGCAGGACACCAGTGCTTATGGTGTCGATCTCAAGTACCGCACCGGCTTCTGGCGCGGTCGCCCCGTGAAGACCAAGATGCTGGATTTGTGCAAAACCCTGGGGGAGCTGGGAGTGTGGGTGCGGCTGCATTACGTCTATCCCTATCCGCATGTCGACGACGTGGTTCCGTTGATGGCTGAAGGCAAAATCCTGCCGTATCTCGACGTGCCGTTCCAGCACGCCAGCCAGCGCGTTCTCAAGCTGATGAAACGGCCGGCGCGCGCCGAAAACGTGCTGGCGCGTATCCGCAGGTGGCGGGAGATCTGTCCGCAGATCGCGATCCGCAGCACCTTCATCGCCGGCTTCCCGGGCGAAACCGAAGCGGAGTTCTCTGAACTATTGGAATTCTTGAAGGAAGCCCAGCTGGACCGCGTCGGCTGCTTTGCTTACTCGCCGGTGGATGGAGCTGCAGCCAACGCTTTGCCGGACGCCGTTCCTGACGAGGTGAGAAAAGAACGGCGCGGCCGGCTGATGCAAGTGCAGGCGGCGATCAGTGCCGCCCGCTTGAAGGCGAAAATAGGCAGGACCATGAAAGTTCTCGTCGATGAGCCGGGTCTCGGCCGCTCCAGCGCCGACGCACCGGAGATCGACGGCGTAGTACGCTTCAACGGCCGCGCCGGGGTCGGCGAGTTCGCCGCAGTCCTGATCGAGCGCGCCGGCGAGCACGATTTGCACGGGAGACTGCAATGAGCAACCGCGAGGTAGTGGTGGTTTCGGGAACGCGCACGGCGATCGGCGACTATGGCGGCGCGCTGAAGGACCTTGCGGCGACTCGCCTCGGCGCCGTTGCCATCAAGGAAGCCGTAGCCCGCGCGAAAGTGGATCCGGCGAGCGTCGGCCACGTGGTGATGGGCAGCGTGATCCACGGCGAGGCCAGGGACATGTACCTGTCGCGCGTCGCCGCGGTCGATGCCGGTCTGCCGGTCGGCACGCCGTGCCTGACGGTCAATCGCCTCTGCGGCTCGGGGCTGCAGGCGATCGTCTCGGCGGTGCAGCACATCCTGCTCGGCGACTGCGACGTCGCGGTCGCCGGCGGCGCCGAGAGCATGAGCCGCGCCGCGTATTTCCTGCCCTCGGGGCGCTGGGGACAGCGCATGGGCGATGCGGCGGTCGTCGACGCGATGACCGGCGCGCTGCACGACCCCTTCGGGCACGGCCACATGGGCGTGACGGCGGAGAACATCGCGGCGAAGTACGGCTTCACGCGCGAGCAGCAGGACCAGTTCTCGATCGAGTCGCACCGCAAGGCGGCCAACGCGATTGAGAAGGGGTATTTCAAGGATCAGGTTGTCCCCACGGAAATACGATCGAAGAAAGGCGTGGAGCACTTTACGATCGACGAGCATGTGCGCAAGGACGCAAGCATGGAGGACCTCGCCAAGCTGAAGACCGTGTTCAAGAAAGACGGCACGGTCACCGCCGGCAATGCCTCGGGCATCAACGACGCTGGCGCAGCAGTCGTGCTGACGGAAGCCCAGACTGCAAAAAAGATGAATTTAAAAGTATTGGCGCGGCTGGTAGCCTACGCGCACGCCGGCGTCGAGCCGCAGGTGATGGGGCTCGGACCGATTCCCGCGGTGAAGCGCGCGTTTGAAAAGGCCGGCCTCAAGCCCTCCGACATGGACGTCATCGAATCGAACGAAGCGTTCGCGGTGCAGGCGATGGCGGTGACGCAGGACCTCGGCCTCGATCCGGCCAAGGTCAACCCGAACGGCGGCGCGGTGGCGCTGGGCCATCCGATCGGCGCGACCGGCGCGATCCTGACCGTGAAGGCGCTCTACGAGCTCGAGCGCACGAAGAAGCGCTACGCCCTCGTGACCATGTGCATCGGCGGCGGCCAGGGCATCGCCGCGATCTTCGAGAGAATCTAAAAACCCTGCGCCGCAAACCCCGCCTCGGACTCGCGCTCGGCTCGGGCAGCGCGCGCGGCTGGGCGCACATCGGCGCGATCCGCGCGCTCGAGGAGCGCGGCGTGAAGCCCGATCTGGTGTGCGGCACGTCGATCGGCGCGCTCGTCGGCGCTTTCTACGCCTCCGGCGAGCTCGACCGGCTGGAGAACTGGGTCACCGGGCTCGCCTGGACCACGGTCGTGCGGCTGATGGATCTCTCGTGGCGCGGCGGCCTGATCCGCGGCACGCGCCTTTTCACGCTGTTTCGCACCATCTTCGAGGACCGCGATATCTCCGCGCTGCCGGTGACGTACGGCGCGATCGCTACCGAGCTCGACTCGGGGCGCGAGATCTGGCTGCGGGAAGGCAAGGTTCTCGACGCGGTGCGCGCTTCGTGCGCGATGCCTGGGCTGTTCACCCCGGTCATCCGAAACGGCGCGGTGCTGGTCGACGGCGGGCTGGTGAACCCGGTGCCGGTCTCGATGTGCCGCGCGCTCGGCGCCGACCTGGTGATCGCGGTCGACCTGAGCTGGGGCAAGCTCGGCGCGTATCGCGATCGCGGCCGCGACCGGGAAGTCGCGCCGCGCGAAGTTCCAGGATGGCTGGAGCGGCTGCGTGCGAGCTGGGTGCAAAGCAAGCCGAAGCAGGAAGGCGCGTCGATTCCCTCGATCTTCAACGTCTTCATGACCTCGCTCGACATCGTCGAGGTGCGCGTGGCACGCAGCCGCCTGGCGGGCGATCCCGCCGACGTGCTGCTCACGCCGCTGCTGCCCGACTTCGCCACCATGGATTTCCACCGTGCGAAAGAAGCGATCCGGGAAGGACGCGCCGCAGTCGAGCGCATGGCGCCCCTCATCGAGCAAGTGATCGGCTAACGCCGCGTGGAAATCTCGTTGCCGGTGACGCTCGCGGTCCTCGGCGCGGCGCTGCTGCACGCTGGGTGGAACGCCCTGGTCAAGGCGAGCGCGGACAAGCGCCTCGACACCGTCGCCGTGTCCGCCGGCGCAGGCCTCATCGCGCTGGCCATCGCGCCGTGGCTGCCGGCGCCGGCGCCGGAATCGTGGCCCTGGCTCGCCGGGTCGGCGGCAGTGCACATCCTGTATTTCCTCTTTCTCGCCGGCGCCTACCGCCATGGCGAGCTGTCGTACGCGTATCCGGTGATGCGCGGCGGCGGCCCGATGATCGTCGCGCTGATGGGCGCCGTGGCTTTCAATGAAATCCTTTCCCTTGAAGAAATCTCGGGTGTCGCGCTGATCTGCGCCGGCATCCTCGGCTTCGCGAGCGGCTCGCACGACCGGCGGGCGACGTTGTTCGCCGTGGCGAACGCCGTAGTGATCGCGGCGTATACGCTCGTCGACGGACAGGGGGCGCGCGCTTCAGGCGCGCCGGTGAGCTACACGCTGTGGTTTTTCATCGCCAACGGCGTCGTCATCACCGCAGTGGGCCTCGCGCAGCGCGGCAGGGAAGTCCCGGCGTATCTTCGCGCGCACTGGGGGCGCGCCGCGCTGGGCGGCGCCTGCTCGCTCGCGGCTTATGGCATAGCGCTGTGGGCGATGACCAAAGCGCCGATTGCGCTGGTCGCGGTGCTAAGGGAGACGTCGGTGATCTTCGCCGCGGCCATCGGCGCGCTGCTGCTGAAGGAAAAATTCACGCGCCGGCGGCTCTTCGCCACCGGCGCGGTGATGCTGGGGCTCGTCGCCCTCAGGCTCTAGCGTCAGACCGGCTGCAGCCTGCCGTCGAGGAAGCGCACTCGGTCGCCGGCATGCCAGTACGGCAGGCTCGGGCTCGACAGCGTCTGGTACGAGCCGTCGTCCAGGCGCACGGTGACTTCCCAGCGCTTGGTGGCGTTATGCTGCTTCTCGATCTCCTTGCCGGCAAGCGCGCCGCCCGCAGCGCCGAGCACGGTCATGACCGACCTGCCGGTGCCGTGGCCGAACTGGTTGCCGAGCACTGCGCCGGCGATACCACCTCCGATCGCGCCGACGCCTGAGCTTCCATCGCCCGGGGTCGTAATTTCCTTCACGGACTCGACGACCCCGGTGATGCCGGCTGGCACGACCGGCTTTGGCGCTTGCGCAATGGGCGCTGCTTCCGTGATCTGCACTGGTTGAGTCGACTGCGGCTTCGCTGCGCGATGCACCGGCTTGGGCTTGGCGACCGGCGTCGCGACAGCTGCTGCAGCAGGCATCGACGGCTCGATAACGCTAGGTTGCGGTTGCTCGGGTACGGCGGTGACAACCGGCTCGGCATCCTTCATCGTGCCGCTCGAATGCGGCAGCAGGCCGGTCAGCGCGGCGACGCCGACTGCCGAGAAGACGGTGATCGAAATGGCCGCCGCGGTGAGCAGCGGGTGAAGACGGGGCTTCTTGGTCGTTTCCATTGCGTTGTTCTCCTGTCGTATGCATGACCTGACGACGCGCAGGTTATAGGCAGCTCACTCCCGCTTCAGTGAGCATTTGTTACCGAATGTATCAGCCCTCGGGGCGCAGCTGAGGGAAAAGGATGACATCCCGGATGCTGGGACTGTCAGTCAACAGCATCACCAGGCGGTCGATGCCGAGGCCGGCGCCGGCGGCTGGCGGCATGCCGTGTTCGAGCGCCCGGATGTAGTCGGCGTCGTAAAACATCGCTTCCTGGTCGCCGGCCTCCTTGCGCCGCGCCTGCTCGAGGAAGCGCGCCGCCTGGTCCTCGGGGTCGTTCAGCTCGGAGAAGCCGTTGGCGATCTCCTTCGCGTCGATGAACAGCTCGAAGCGGTCGGTGAGCTCCGGGTCGGAATCGCGCCGGCGCGCGAGGGGCGAGACCTCGGCCGGAAAATCGACGATGAAGGTCGGATCGATGAGATGCTTCTCGGCAACGGCCTCGAACAGCATCAGCTGCAGAGCGCCCCAGCCCTGCTCGCTGCCATGCTCGACCCCCAGCTCGGTCAGCTTTTTCGACAGGAACTTGCGCTCGCGCAAGTCGCCCTGAATGCCGTGCTTGCGGATGGCATCGGCAATAGCGAGCCGCGCGAACGGCTTCGCCACGTTGATCGTCCTTCCCTGGTAGGTGAGCGTCGGCCGCGCCGCCGCGGCGCGCACCAGCCGCTCGGTCATGTCCATCATGTACTTCCAGTCCTCGTAGGCGCAGTACCACTCGAGCATGGTGAACTCGGGGTTGTGGCGCGTCGAGATGCCCTCGTTGCGGAAACTGCGGTTGATCTCGAACACGCGCTCGACGCCGCCCACGACCAGGCGCTTGAGGTAGAGCTCAGGCGCGATGCGCAGGAAGAGATCCATGTCGAGCGCGTTGTGGTGCGTCTTGAAGGGTCGCGCCGCAGCGCCGCCGGGAATCGGCTGCAGCATCGGCGTCTCGACTTCCAGATAGTTTTCTTTCAGAAGAACATCTCTCAACGCATGAATGACGCGCGAGCGGACGGCGAACGCCTCTCTTGCCTGCGGATTGACGATCAGGTCGAGATAGCGCTGCCGGTACCGCGTCTCCTGGTCCGCCAGGCCGTGGAATTTCTCCGGCAGCGGGCGCAGCGCCTTGGAGATCAGGCGGATCTTCTTCGCCTGCACCGTCAGCTCTCCCTTGTTGGTCTTGAACAGCGTGCCCTCGACGCCCACGATGTCGCCGAGGTCCCAATGCTTGAATTCCTCGTGCTGCTTCTCGCCGGTCACGTCGTTCGACACGTAGATCTGGATCCGGCCCGAGCCGTCCTGCAGCGTGGCGAAGGTCACTTTGCCCATGGGGCGCTTCAGCATCATGCGGCCGGCGATCGAGGCAGCCACGGGGTTTTTTTCCAGCGCCTCCTTCGTTTTTTCTCCATGGGATTCATTTAATTTGGCGGCCAGATCCCGCCTGCGGAAATCGTTGGGGTAGGCGATCCCCGCGGCGCGCAGCGCCTTGAGCTTCTCCCGGCGCTCCTCGATCAGCTTGTTGTCTTCTTCCATTTTTATACTCCCTGCTTGAGGCTCGCGGTGATGAAGTCGTCGAGATCGCCGTCGAGCACCGCTTGCGTGTTGCCGGTCTCGACGCCGGTGCGCAGGTCCTTGATGCGCGACTGGTCGAGCACGTAGCTGCGGATCTGGTGGCCCCAGCCGATGTCGGTCTTCTGCTCCTCGAGCTTCGCCTGCTCGGCGCGGCGCTTGCGAACCTCGGCCTCGTAGAGCTTCGCTTTCAGCATCGCCATCGCCTCGGCGCGGTTGCGGTGCTGCGAGCGGTCGTTCTGGCATTGCACGACGATGCCGCTGGGCAGGTGCGTGATGCGCACCGCGCTGTCGGTGCGGTTGACGTGCTGGCCGCCCGCGCCCGAGGCGCGGTAGGTGTCGATGCGCAGGTCGGCGGGGTTGATCTCCACCTCGATCGATTCGTCGACCTCGGGATAGACGAACACGCTCGCGAAGGACGTATGCCGCCGCGCATTGGCATCGAACGGGCTTTTACGCACGAGGCGATGGACGCCGGTCTCGGTACGAAGGTGGCCGTACGCATAGTCGCCGTTGACCTTCAGGGTCGCGCTCTTGATGCCCGCCACCTCGCCGCCGGTGCGCTCCAGCACCTCGATGGCGAAGCCCTTCTTGTCGCAGTACTTGATGTACATGCGCTCGAGCATCGCCGCCCAGTCCTGCGCCTCGGTGCCGCCCGAGCCCGCCTGGATGTCGACGAAGCAGTTGTTGGGGTCGAGCGGATTGGAGAACATGCGGCGGAACTCCAGCGCCGCGACGTCCCTCTCCAGGCGCGACGCCTCGCGCCCGATCTCCTCGAGCGACGCTTCGTCGGCGTCGGCGCGCGCCATGTCGAACAGCTCTTTCGCGTCGGCGAGGCCGCTGCCGACGCGGCCGAGCGTGCCGACCACGGCTTCGAGCGCCTTCTTTTCCTTGCCGAGCGCCTGCGCGCGCTGCGGGTTGTCCCACAGCTTCGGGTCTTCGAGCTCGCGGTTCAGCGCGGCGAGGCGCTTTTGCTTCGCCTCGAAGTCAAAGATACCTCCGCAGCTCGGCCGACCGGGTCTGCAGGTCGGTGAGCGAGGAGGCGATCTGGTTTAGGCGTTCGGCTTCCACTTCCTGCCCCCCGAGTTTAGCGCAGGCGGCGACCGGTCAGACGCGCCGGGCGGAATATTCTTCGGCGATCTTGTCGTCGAAAAACGTGGTCGGGTTTGGAGCCGCCATGAACTGGCGATACACCTCCGGGTAGACGCCGCTGTACTGAAAGACCTGCCCGTTCGACATCTCGACCTCGAGCGTGCAGGTCTTCTCGTCGTAGCCGACCGAGCGCACCTTCGATGAATTGACGCGTTTGCGTTGCATCAGCTGCCGAGCGCGGCGCTCCACGGCGTCT
>Ga0209701_10002816_pt1 | contig 11328 bp, 7 predicted proteins | sample CZO8metaG_4_FD_188356 | JGI IMG/M metagenome (GOLD analysis project Ga0209701, IMG submission 188356) | Vadose zone soil microbial communities from the Eel River Critical Zone Observatory, Northern California, USA - CZOApr15con2H3.8 metaG... | ecosystem: Environmental > Terrestrial > Soil >...
AGCATGCCGATGGCGAGCGAGCCGTAGAGCGCGGCGGCAGTGCCTTTGCCGGAGACATCGCCCAAAGCCAGGGCTAACCGGCCCTTGCCGTAAGGGAGAAAATCGTAGAAGTCGCCCCCCAATTCGCGCGCAGGAACATACGCGGCAGCCAGGTCGAGACCGGGAACTTCGCGTGCGCCGTTCGGAAGCAAGCCTCGCTGAATTTCGCGAGCCATATCGAGATCCTGCTGGAGACGGCACTGCGTGTCGCGTGTTTCCTGATAGAGGCGCGCGTTCTCAAGCGCAATGGCCACATACGAGCCAAGCGTGGAAAGCATGCGTTCGTGCTCCAGGGTGAACGCGTGAGGCTCCGAGCTTTCGAGATCGAGAACGCCAATGAGGCGGTCGCGCAACAAAAGCGGCACGACGAGTTCGGAGCGCGCTTCCAAGCCGGTCTCACAGCGTATGTAGCGCGGATCTTCGGTGACGTCATTGACCCGCAGGATGCGGCGTTCTCCGGCGGCAGTGCCTGTTAGACCTTGATGAAGAGGCAAGCGCAGACGCGCGGGAATCGAATCCTTGCAGCGCATTGCGAAGACGCTCTCCAGTAATTGCGCTTGTTCGTTCCAAAGCATGACGCTGAAGACGTCATAGTCCACAATTTTCCTGACGCGTTCGGCAATGCGGCGGAGAAGCTCTTCGCGGTCAAGAATCGAGGTCAGCTCGCGGCTCACCTCATGCAGCAGCATTAATGTCTTAGCCTGTTCCGGATAACTGACGAACAGACTCTGCGGCACGGGGTCCACGTCACCCAGCAGGGCAAAAGCTCCGAGTTTTGAGAGTTCATCCATGGCGGGGCGCTCGTCGCCTAGACCCTATTGGATGTAGCAAATCTTCCCAGGTTGCACAATTCAAATCTTAAAGAATGGGCAAGAATCCCAGGAAGGGCCTGGACGGGAAGAGAGGTTCCCGCGTAGGCGCACCATAGCGGAGGGTGTTCATCCAGCGGAAGAATCAGAGCTTCGCGAGTCGCGGCAATTCAAGTCTTGCGCGAAGCCGTTTTGCTTCCTGCTTCCTTATGAAACAGCGCTTTGCTGCAGCTGTGCAAGGACAAAAGCTCTGTTTCGTCCAGTCCGTAGCGCTGGACGGCTGTCCGGTAGCCATGCCAGTTGAACGGGCGATGCCGCCTGGCCATGGTCCGGAAAAATCGGTCAAAAAAATAGAAGCCGATGCCGAAGTTGGTGTCCATGAAGCCTTCGCTGTCCACGCTGCGGTGATGAATGTCGTGCATTCTTCTGGCTTTCAGGAACCACGATCCAAGGAGAGGAACTCGCGTCATCCAGAAGTTTTCGATGTGCATCCTGTCGTGCAGGTAGCTGAACATCAGGATGGGCCAGCCGAGCAACGTGCACAGTGCGAGCACCTGATAGACGGGCTGCACGCCGAGCAGCGCCGTCACTGTCCAGCAAAACAACAGAATGATCGCGGAGGGCAGCAGCCATTCAATTCCCACGTTGCCGGCGGAAAAGCGGTTTACCGTCGCGTCGTGGTACTCTCCGGCGCGCATGGGTTGCCGGGGACCATAGACCAAGAAGTGATGGATCAGATGGCCCCGGCTCAGGGCAGGGAATTTGTTGCTATGCAGAAGCCGGTGCAGCCAGTAGCCGGCAAATTCCGCGACGACAACGGAGTCCACCAGCGTCGCGACGACTCCCACGAAGGTGACGTGCAGGCGTTCGTAAATCATGGGCGCTTCCCCTTCAACTTCTTCCTGCGGCTCATGAAGCGAAACACGATGCCGCTGATGAGTTGACCTTAGGGGGTGTGGAGGCAGTCTTCAAGCGACAAGGAACGCCAAGGGGATACAGGCGGGAGATGTCGCACGATGTCGTGGGGGTTGTTTCTCGGTAGGTTGAAAGCAAAGGACTTGCAGAAGAGAAAGGGAGCCTCAACGTGTTACAGGGGAGAAGAATCTGCAGCTCAGCCGCAAGGTCCAGCTCTCACGAACAATTGGGCACCGAGAGCACTGGGATCGCCTCGCTCTTCGCTTTTCCGTGAGAGAGCTACCCTTTCGGGAAAGCGAATACTACTTTACTTCCCAAGTGTCGCCTGCGCGAAGGAGTTTGCCGAGGTCGCCGCGGCCGCGCTTGGCGATAACGTCCTTGATCTGCTGGTTCATTACGTCTTCGTAGCGCGGGAGATCGTCCCAGGCGCGAAAAACGCCGATGGGCGTTGGGAAGCCCGGCCGATGCTCCATGTGCGAGAGCAGGAAGGCGTAGGAAGGCCGCGGGTGGTGCGCGTCATGCACCACGAGATCGCTCTCCGAGAAACCATTGCCGAGCGGCACGACTTCAATGTCGCCGTCCGGTTTCCGGCGGATACCTTTGTCGCGGTTCTTGCCGAAAACCAGCGGCTTGCCATGCTCGAGCTGCATCACGTGCTCGCTGCGCGCATCGCGGTCGGTCAGAGAAAACCACGCCCCATCGTTGAAGATGTTGCAGTTCTGGAGAATCTCCACAAACGCCGAGCCTTTGTGTGCGGCGGCGTGCTTCAGCGTCTCTTTGAGGTGCACCTGGAAGACGTCGACGGAGCGTGCCACGAAGGTCGCTTCCGCACCGATGGCCAGCGACATCGGATTGAAGGGCCGGTCCACGGACCCGAATGGCGTCGATTTGGTCTTCTTGTTGAACTCCGAGGTCGGCGAGTACTGGCCTTTCGTCAAACCGTAGATCTTATTGTTGAAGAGCAGGACCTTGATGCCGACGTTGCGCCGCAGCATATGAATGGTGTGATTCCCGCCGATCGAAAGCGCGTCGCCATCGCCGGTGGCCACCCAGACTTCCAACTCCGGGCGAATCGCCTTGATGCCTGTGGCCACTGCCGGCGCGCGGCCGTGAATCGTGTGGAAGCCATACGTGTTCATGTAATACGGAAAGCGGCTGGAGCAGCCGATCCCGGAAACGATAACGAAATTTTCGCGCTTGATGCCCAGCTCCGGGAAAACAGCCTGCACCGCGGAGAGAATCGCGTAGTCTCCGCAGCCGGGGCACCAACGCACTTCCTGGTCCGTTTGAAAATCTTTTTTCGTGAGAGGAGGTGGCAGCGTCGCGGTGCTCATCGTCGATTCTCCTAGAGTCCCAGCATCTCTTCGATTTTTTGTTCCAGCTCGGCTTGCTTGAACGGCCGGCCCTGAATCTTGTTCAGACCGACCGCATCCACGAGAAACTTCGCGCGCAAGACCCACAAGAGCTGCCCCATGTTCAACTCGGGGACCAGAATCTTCTTGTAGCGTTTGAAGATGTCACCCAGATTGGACGGAAGCGGATTGAGATGCCGCAAATGCAGGTGGCCGATCTTGCGGCCCCTGGCGCGCTGCGCTTTCAGTGCCGCGGTAATCGATCCAGAGGTCGAGCCCCAGGCAACGATCAGCAAGTCGCCTTCCAAATCACCCGCGGGAAGCACATTAGGAATGTCCTTCGCGATCGCCGCGACTTTCGCCGCCCGGATTCGCACCATATTCTCGTGGTTCAACGGCTCGTAGTTGATGTTTCCGGTGGGATCCTGCTTTTCGAGGCCGCCGATGCGATGCTCGAGGCCGGGAGTTCCAGGGACCGCCCACGGCCGCGCCAGAGTCTGCGGGTCTCGCTTGTAGGGAAGAAACCCGTTGGGATCGCTGGCGAATTTCACCGGGAAATCCGGAATGTCACTCAACTCCGGAATCCTCCAGGGCTCCGCGCCGTTGGCAAGGTAGCCATCGGAAAGAATGATGACAGGCACCATGTACTTGACGGCGATCCGGCTCGCTTCGATCGCGACCCAGAAACAATCGGCGGGAGTCGACGCCGCGAGTACGGGAATTGGCGCCTCCGAATTTCGGCCGAACAGCGCCTGCAGGAGGTCGGCTTGCTCGGTCTTGGTCGGAAGGCCTGTTGACGGGCCGCCGCGCTGGATGTCGCAGATGACCAGCGGAATCTCGACCGCAACGGCCAGGCCGAGTGCCTCCGTCTTCAAGGCCATGCCAGGGCCTGAGGTCGTGGTGATGGCCAGGGCGCCGGCATAGGCCGCGCCAATCGACGACGTAATCGCTGCGATTTCGTCTTCGGCCTGAAACGTCATGACGCCAAAGTCCTTGTACTGGGAGAGTTCATGCAGAATGTCCGAAGCCGGGGTGATAGGGTAGCTGCCCTGAAAAAGCGTCAGCCCGGATTTCTGCGCGGCGGTGACAAACCCAAGCGCCAGCGCCTGGTTACCGCTCATGCTTCTGTACAGTCCTGGCGTGAGCTGCGCCGGCGGGATCTCATAACTGATCTGAAACGCTTCCGTCGCTTCACAGTATGAATAGCCGCCCTTTAAGGCGAGCTTGTTCGCTTCCACGAGCAGCGGCTTGTTCTTGAACTTTTCCTCAATCCAGCGGACCGTGGGCGCGCTGGAGCGGTTGTACAGCCAGTAGCACATCCCCAGCGCGAAGAAATTCTTGCAGCGGTCCATGGACTTGGCGTCGAGGCCCAGATGCTCGAGCGAACGCCGCGTCAGCCGTTCCAGTTCGACCGAAAACAACCGGAATTTATCGAGGGAATGATCTTCCAGCGGATTCGAGGTCAGCTGCGCCTTGCGCAGATCGTTCTCTTTGAAACTATCGCTGTTGACGATCAGGATCCCGTTGGCCTTCAAGTCGGCAACGTTCACCTTCAGCGCTGCCGGATTCATGGCAATCAGCACGTCGATCGCGTCGCCGGGCGTGTAGACCTCATTCGAGGAAAAGTGGAGTTGAAAGCCGCTGACACCGGGAATCGTCCCGGCGGGGGCGCGAATTTCCGCCGGATAGTCCGGGAAGGTCGCAATATCATTCCCGTAGAGCGCGGCGGTATTCGTGAACTGGCTGCCGGTGATCTGCATGCCGTCGCCGGAGTCGCCGGCGAACCGGATGACCGCTTGATCGAGCACTTCGCGCGCATGTTTTACCGGTGGAACTTCTGCGAGTGTAGACATTCTTGTCCGGGCCTCCGTTGATCGATGAACTCCCCGTATCCCCCTGGGGAGTGCGGCTCAATCATATGGATGAGGCGGTGCGGTGAAAGGATTGCTTCTAAGGCAGCCCGCCGGGAGCCGACCCCAAGAGGATATCACACCGGCCCGCGCGTGGAGGCGGAAGACACCATCTCGCGGGCGATGTGTCTCATTTGAAAAGACGATAAGACACACCCGAGCAGTCCAAAGAAACACGCCGACGCTCGCGAGAATGCTGCGCATCGAAGCTACTGTTACGGAGGGGGAGGGGGACGGGACGAGCGTCCATTACGAAGATTTGTATACCATCAAATTCGAAGCGCTGCTGGCGGCGCACGGTGAAAGCAACGCGAAGAGAAAATCGTGCTTGACGTTCGCTTTCTTTTCGCCTAAAGTGCCTATGGAAATCTTCAGCGAGTGGAGGCGGCGCATGGCACTCACCAAACGGCAAAAAGAAGTTCTCGATTACCTGGTGGCGTTTGAAACCAAGCGCGGCTACGCGCCGAGCTTTGAAGAAATTGGCAAGGGCCTCAAGCTCACTTCTCTGGCCACCGTGCACAAGCACATCACCACGCTCGAGAAAAAAGGCTTCATTCGCCGCGGCTACAACCAGAGCCGCTCCATCGAGATCATCCAATTGCCGAAGTCGGTCAAGGATCAAGTCAGCGATCGGAAGTTGCAGGAGCTTCCGCTGGTGGGAAGGATAGCGGCGGGGCGTCCGCTGGAGGCCGTGGAAGAACGCGAGACCATTTCGCTGGGCGATTTCGCGCGCGGCGGCAATTCCTTTGTGCTGCAGGTCAAGGGCACGTCCATGATCGAAGATCACATCATGGACGGCGACTTCGTTGTATGCGAGCAAACCCAGGTCGCCAATGCCGGTGATATCGTCGTGGCGCTGATCGGCGGCGAAGAGGCAACGCTCAAGCGGTTCTATCGCGAAGGCCCAGGCAAGATTCGCCTGCAACCGGCAAATTCCGAAATGGCTCCCATCACGCTCGCGGCGAGCGACGTAAAAATTCAGGGTCGCGTCATCGGCGTCCTTCGAAAGTACTAGACCTGAATCATGTGATTGTTCTCCCGCGCCAGCCATAGCTGGCCTGCCTACGGACGGTACGGTCCTTTCAATAGCCAAACTTGGCCGGTTCCCCGTCAGCTTTCCGCAGTTGAATTGTTTGTGTCAGAATCAAGTTGCGTGCATCAAAAGGATGTCCCGGTTATTTTCGTGAAGCCTTCGGAGGCATCGCGGCAGGGAAGATGAAGCCGAGGGAAGATTTAACGGGATATCCAAATTTCTGAGGGTGCGAATTTGTCCTCGAAGCGCCAAAGCATTCTGATTGTCGATCCTGACTCCGTCTCGCGCAGCCTGCTCGAGGAATCGGTGCGTTCCGCCGGCTATGACGTGGCCGTTTCGTCCTCCCAGGCTGAAGGATTCAAGTTTGTTCAGGAGGCCAGCATCGACCTTCTGATACTCTCCGCCGACCTTGCCGACATCCAGTGCTGCGATGCCCTCGCCGAAGTAAAAGGAAATTCTGCAACCGCGGGGACACGCGTGATTCTCATAATACAGGGTGGCGGAGCAGAGCGAGCGCGGGGCCTCGATCTCGGTGCGGACGAGGTACTTACTTCACCATGGGACGCAGCGGAATTACTCGCGCGCGTTCGTGTTCAGTTGCGCGAAAAACACGCCTTTGACGAACTCCAGGAAAAGACTCGTATCGCCGACCAGGGCCGCGAGATGGCCCAGACCGCTTTTCAGACGCTCGCCGTAACCGAGAAGATGACCCGCGATGCTTTTTCCCTGGGGCGCGCCTTGAAGATTGGCGTGTCTGCCCTGTTTACCCTCGCCATCGTGATCGCCGGCATCTTTCTTCTCTATTCCCGGCGTGCCGACAAGGAAGCGAAGCGCGCATACTCCGTTATCGCGCAGCTCGAGCGCGGCGCCCACCGCCAGGAGCAATTGATGGCGGATGCTCGCAGCGCGCGCGCCGATCTTCGGCAAACCGATGTTCTCGAGCAAAAACAGCAACTCAAACAGAAATCGGATGAGTTGCGCCAGAAAATCTCCGGCGCGGAACCCAGCGATGTGTCCTCACTTCGCGAGCAGCTTGAGGAAACGACGACTCGGCTCAAGCGCGTGGAGACCGAGTCGCAATCCGCGGAAGAGGTGATCCGAGCCTATGCGCCAAGCGTGTGCCTCCTCCATGTATCCGTTTCCTTCGTCGACCGCGCATCAGGCCGCCCCTTGCGTTACGGGGGGATCAATCCGGATGGCGAGCCGCTTCATGACAGCGATGGCAATCCGGTGTATACGTTGGAAGGCCGCGCGCCCGAAGTTCGCGCCGATTTCTTTGGCACCGGCTTCATTGTCGGCGAAGGGCGCATTCTCACCAATCATCACGTAGCGCAACCCTGGTGGAAGAATGACGAACTTGCTTCCGTTTCGAGTCAAGGGCTTAATCCCAGCATCGCGGAGCTGACCGCCTATTTCCCCGATGCGACTGCCGGTGTTCCCGTGGGCGTGTCTGAGATTTCCGAGGAGGCGGACCTCGCGGTCTTGAAAGGTAACTTGTCCGGTTTGAAAAGACCCATCCTTAAACTGGATGCCCGCAAGCAGGCGGCAGTCAGTGGCCAGCCACTGCTCTCCCTTGGCTACGCTACCGGCATTAGCGCCATACTCGCGCGAGCCGGTGAAGATGCCGTCAACGACATCGCCAAGACCACTGGCGGAAATCCGACGCAGGTTGCCAACGAACTCCTCCGCCGTAAGCTCATCCGCCCGCTGGTTACTCAGGGCCATATCGGCGACGTTCTTCCGGACAAGATTGTCTACGATGCGCAGACCACCTCCGGCGGCTCGGGCGGACCGCTCATCAATCGAGAAGGAGAGGTGATTGGGGTGACCTTCGCGGTTGTCAAAGGTTTTGGCGGTTCGAATTTTGGTGTGCCGATTCGCTTTGCCCAGCCGCTCCTCAAGCAATGAGGAGCTGTTTCGCGTCCTTCTCGAACGTGGGGCCAAAACGGCGTCTTCCGTGGCAAACTGGAATCATGGATCAGCTGCGCGACCGCACTCGACTGATCATCGTCTACCTGCTCGCCGTTCTTCTGGCATTGCCGGCCCCCGTTCACGCCTACGCTGTCCTCTCGCATGAAGCCATCATCGATGCAGCTTGGGAGACGCACATCAAGCCGCTGCTCCTGAGAAATTTCCCGCAGGCAACCGAGGAAGATCTGAGCAGGGCGCAAGCCTACGCTTACGGCGGCGCCATCATTCAAGACATGGGTTACTACCCGTACGGCAGCCCTTTTTTCAGCGACCTCACGCATTACATCCGCAGCGGCGATTTCATCCAAGCTCTGCTGCGAGACGCGAAAGATCTCAATGAGTACGCTTTCGCCGTCGGCGCACTCGCCCATTACGCCGCGGATAACACTGGGCACCGCCTCGGCATCAACCGAGCCGTTCCCATTCTGTATCCGGGCCTGCGGAAGAAATACGGCGACAGCGTTTCGTTTGAGGACAACCGGCTGGCACATGTGAAAACCGAATTTGGCTTTGACGTTCTCGAAATCGCCCGGGAACGCTACGCTCCGGACAGCTATCATGACTTCATCGGTTTCGAAGTTTCACGCCCGGTTCTCGATCAGGCGTTCAGGGAAACCTATGGCCTCGAATTGAAAGATGTGCTCGTGGACGAAGACAAAGCTCTCAACTCTTACCGTCGCGACGTCAGCAAGATTATTCCGAAAGCCACTCGCATCGCCTGGCATCTCAAGAAAGACGAGATCAGGGACGACATTCCAGACGCAACGAAGAGAAAATTCCTGTTCAATCTGTCCCGCGCAAATTACGAGCGTGAATGGGGCAAGGACTATCGCAAGCCCAGTCCGGGCGAGCGTTTTCTCGCGTTCCTCTTCAAGTTGATTCCCAAGTTCGGCCCGCTCCAGATCCTGCAGTTTAGGACGCCTACGCCGCAGACCGAGCGGATGTTTGAAGCCAGTTTCAATGCCACGCTCGACCACTATCGTGTACTTTTGACGGCGCTTGGCGAAAGCAGGCTGGACCTGCCAAATAATAATTTCGACCTCGGCGAAAGCACCGGTCCCGGAAAATACCGCTTGAATGATGAGGCCCATGCGGAATGGCTGAATAAACTGGCGGAATATAAGTTCGTTAGCGCCACGCCGGAAGTCAAGGCGGAGCTTCTGCGCTTTTTTGCCGAACCCGATGCGCCCTATGCGACTAAGCGTCACGCCAAGGCTTGGGCCAGGGTGCAAGGAGAAATTGAACAATTGAAGAGGACGGCTCTGTTGGGACAGTCTGCGGCGGCGAAAGATTTGTTGGCGAAGATCGCGCCGTGAGCACTCCGAATCTCTGCAAGCATGAAGGATTTCGCTCGCGCTTTCTCCGCAATCAGCGCGACCTCATCGTTTACACGCCGCCCGGATACTCCGGCCAGTCCCGGCGCCGTTTCCCCGTCCTATATCTTCACGATGGCCAGAATCTCTTCGATGGCGCTACTTCCTTCATCCCCGGGCAAGACTGGCATGTCGGGCAGACCGCGGACCGCTGCATTCAAACTGGCTCGGTCGCCCCCTTGATCATCGTCGGCATGTACAACACCACGGCGCGCATTCGGGAATACACTCCCACCCAGGCACCCAAACTCGGCGGCGGCCGCGCCGACCGCTATGCAAAGTTTCTGATCGAAGAAGTGAAGCCATTCGTCGATCGCGAATATCGCACGCTCTCCGGCGCGCGACACACCGGTATCGGCGGTTCATCGCTGGGCGGCCTGGTTTCCCTTTATCTCGGGCTCAAGCATTCGCGCATTTTTGGAAGAATCGCCGCGCTCTCGCCGTCCGTCTGGTGGAACCAGCTCGTGATCCACCGTTTTGCTCAAGCAGCGATCGTGGAGCCCCGCCCGCGCATCTGGTTGGATATCGGCACACGCGAGGGCCCGCGCATCGTAAAAGACGTCGAGAAATTCCGTGACGTGCTCCTCAAAAAAGGCTGGCAGCTTGAGCACGACCTGCACTATGAGCGCGTCGAAGGCGCGGAACACAATGAAGCAGCCTGGGCGCGGCGCGTCGAACCGTTTCTGCGATTTCTGTATCCCGCGCGCGAGCCCGCTGTATAATCCGCGCTCTGCTCACTTCGCTCCAAGGGGGCGTCGAATGTCGCAGGACCGGCCTCTCACCATTCTGTGCGTCAGTTCCTACGAAAAGGGCCAGGAATTCATCCGCACGTGCAAAGCCATGGGATGCCTCGTTCTTCTCCTGACCGTCGAAAAACTTCGCCATGCAGCGTGGCCATTCGAATGTATCGACGAAGTCTTCACCATGCCGGAAGAGCTTCCCCTGCAGAGTCTGATTTATGCCGTAAGCTACGCAGCAAGATCCCATTCCATCGATCGCATCGTCGCGCTCGATGAGTTTGACATGGAGAATGTCTCCGCCCTGCGCGAGCATCTCCGCATTCCCGGCATGGGCCTCACCACGGTGCGCTACTTTCGCGACAAGCTGGCCATGCGCGCGCGCGCGCGGGAGGCCGGCATCCTCGTGCCCGAATTCGTCCACGTCCTCAATTACGACAATCTTCGAGAGTTCATGTCCCAGGTACCGAGCCCCTGGCTGCTCAAGCCCCGCTCGCAGGCCTCCGGTATTGGCATGAAAAAAATTCATTCTCCGGAGGAACTCTGGCCCTGGCTGGACCAGCTCGGCGATCAGCAATCGTTTTATTTGCTTGAGCAATTCGTTCCTGGCGCCGTCTATCACGTCGACAGCGTGGTTTCAGAGCGCAGCGTCGTCTTCGCCGAAGCTCACGCCTATGGCGCGCCGCCGCTCGATACCTCCCATCAGGGCGGCGTATTCACCACGCGCACTCTTCCCCGTGAAACGCAAGAAACCAAATCGCTCCTCGAAATCAATCACAATTTATTGGAGGGGCTTGGCCTCATGCGCGGAGTGACCCATGCGGAGTTCCTGCGGTCGCACGCGGACGGCAAGTTTTATTTCACCGAAGTCGCCGCCCGCGTCGGGGGCGCCTATATCTCGGATGTCATCGAGACCGCCACGGGGATCAACCTCTGGCGCGAGTGGGCACGGCTTGAAGTTGGGGCAGGGAATCAGCCTTACCAGCTTCCGTCCCCCCGCGGCGATTATGCCGGAGTCATTCTTTCACTCGCGGGCCAGGAACATCCTGATACTTCTGCCTACGCCGATCCTGAAATCAGTTACCGCGTCACGAAATATCACCACGTCGGATTCATCCTCAAATCCCAAAGCCCCGAACGCATCCAGCAATTGCTCGATTCCTACGCCACCCGTTTTCAAGCGGATTTC
>Ga0209701_10002817_pt1 | contig 11328 bp, 10 predicted proteins | sample CZO8metaG_4_FD_188356 | JGI IMG/M metagenome (GOLD analysis project Ga0209701, IMG submission 188356) | Vadose zone soil microbial communities from the Eel River Critical Zone Observatory, Northern California, USA - CZOApr15con2H3.8 metaG... | ecosystem: Environmental > Terrestrial > Soil >...
TCCTGGCAGCAAGGCCGCTGCGGACACCGGGTCTGTACCCTCCGCGTATTCTACCCGAACGCCCTCGCCCGCACGTCGCCGGATGCCCTCCAGGATGCTCACGAAGTACGTCGGCTGGACGACGGAACTCCCGCCTCCCGCGATGTTGTTGTCAGCGTCGGCTCCGATGACGGCCACTGAACGCAGCTCGTGGCCTGCCAGTGGGAGCAGCCCATCCGCATTCTTCAGCAGGACAATCCCTTTGCCTGCGATCTCGCGCGCAAGCTCCCCATGCTCCTGTACAGGGAGCGGAGTGATCTGGACAGGATGATCGAAGAGGCCAAGTGCGAACATGGTGCGCAGGATCCGATGCACCTTGTCGTCAAGAGTGGTGACGCTCACCTGCCCCATCTGGATCGCCTCTATTAGCCGATCGCTAAAGAATATCTCGTTCGGCATCTCCTGGTCTAACCCGGCGTTAGCGGATTCCACGGTACTGTGTGCTGCCTCGTAGTCACTCATCACCCAGCCCTGAAAGCCTAACTGTTGCTTGAGGATGTCGGTAAGCAAGTGACGGTGCTCGCAGGAGTAAATACCATTCACCTTGTTAAATGCGCCCATCACCGAACCAACCTGGCCATCCTTCGCTGCCGCCTCGAACGCTGGGGTGTAGATCTCCCGCAGCGTGCGCTCGTCGAGCTGCGCGTCAGCCTCGAACCGGTTCTCCTCCTGGGTGTTCACGTTGTAGTGCTTGGCGGTCGCCACGACGGGATGGCACTGGATGCCCTGGACGTAGCGAACGGCCATCTGCCCTGAAAGCCACGGATCCTCCCCTAACGCCTCGAACAGCCGACCGAACACCGGTATCCGAGCGATATCCAGTTCTGGACCCAGGACGACGTTGTGGCCCGTCGCCCATGCCTCGTGACCAAGCAGATCGCCGTACTGCTTAGCCGCCGTAAGATCCCATGTCGCCGCCAGCCCGATGGGAGCGGGCATGGCAGTGGCCTTACCCTCGTTGACGTCCTGTCTGGCGACGCGGATACCAGCAGGGCCGTCTGCCATGGTCAGCGCTGGGATGCCAGGCCGAGGGACCGGCGCGTTGTAGAATCCATATGGGGCGGGAAGCTCTCCATGCACCATCTCGATCTTCTCATCCAACGTCATCTGTGCCAGCAGGAGATCGGCCCGCTCATGCGGGGACAGAGAGGTGTCCATCCAGGGCGGGTTTTGTGTAGAGGCTGATGAGCCTGTACTCGGGTTGTTCATCCATTACTCCTGCGCCATTAGCCCTTGACACTGCCCGCACCCAGTCCACCACGCCAGAAGCGTTGCAGAACAACACAGCCAGCCAGTAACGGTATTGTGGAGATCAATGCCCCGGTGATGATCAGGCCGTAGAGAAACTTTGAGGTCCCGGCTGTCGTCACATTCCAGGTCGCTAAGCCGACCGTGACCGGAAAGAGCTTCTCATCACTGAGCATGACCAGGGGCAGAAAGTAGTTGTTCCAGATAGCTACGAACTGGAAGAGGAAGATCGTCACGAGCGCCGGGATCATTAAGTGGAGCGCGATTGTATAGGTCCGAAACTCGTTTGCCCCATCGACGCGCGCTGCTTCCAGCAGTTCATCAGGTACCCCCGCTGCCGCATAGATGCGTGAGAGGTACACACCGAACGGACTGACGAAGCTGGGCAAGAGCACCGCCCAGTAGGTGTTGGTCAGCCCCACCCCGCTAAACAGCAGATACAGCGGCAGTGCCAGCGCGGTCGTCGGTACCAGGATGGCTCCCAAGACGAGTGAGAACAGCAGGTTGCGCCCACGGAAGACATATTTGGCCAGGGCGTAGCCGGCCATAGACGAGAGCCAGGTGCCGACCACCGCTCCCACTCCTGCATAGAGCAGGGTGTTGAGCAGCCAGCGCGCAAAGATGCCGTCCTGGTAGGTGAACAGTTGCTGCAGGTTGCTGAAAAGATTAAAGTTGGGGGCGAACCAGAACCCGAAGGTGCCGAACAAGTCGCCCGCGTTTTTCGTCGAGGAGACGATCAACCAGAAGTAGGGTACCAGAAAGTAGAAGGTGAAGAGGACCAGCAAGGTCATGGCTCCGATACTCTCCAGGTTGAAGCGGCGAGGGCGCTGCCTCGCGATCACCAGTTCCTGGGCGGTTAGTATCGGCACGGACGCGGTTCGTTGACTCATACTGCTTATACTCCTGCCTGTCGTTGGGTGATGCGTAAGAAGCCGAAGGAAAGCACGAATGTCACCAGGGCTAGTACCACGGCGATCGCTGCGCCATAGTAGTAGTTGTTGTTGCCAAAGGCGGTGTAGTAGGCATAAAAGTTGGGTGTGTAGGAAGTAGGAATGTTGTTGGAGATGGTCGAGAGGACCTGCGGCTCATTGAAGAGTTGCAAGGTGCCGATGATGGAGAAGATGCAGGTCAGGATCAGGGCCGGGGTCACCAGTGGAATTTTGATGCGCCAGGCAATACGCCAGCCAGAGGCCCCATCGATGCGCGCTGACTCATAGAGTTCGGTCGGAATGGCTTGTAAGGCCGCGAAAATGATCAGCATATTGTAGCCGGTCCAGGCCCAGGTCACGATATTGGCAATCGACCACAGCACCGTCTGTACACCCAGGAAATCAGGCGTACCCAGACCCAGTGCACTCACACCCTTGACGATCGGGCTCAGCCCCGGATCGTAGAGATAGCCCCACAACAGAGCAGCGATGATACCGGGGATAGCATACGGGACAAAGAAGGCCAGGCGGAAGAAAGGCTTGAAGCGCACCACCGTTGAGTCCAACAGCAAAGCCAATAGCAGCGCTAAGCCCAACATGATCGGAACTTGCACAATGCCAAAGAGCAGAACCCTGCCCACGCCTGCGAAGAAGTCAGGATCATGTATGACTTGCAGATAGTTGCTCAACCCGTTGAAGTTGATAGTAGGTGCTCCCAGCCCGAGTCCGCTGCGCTGAGAGCGGAACAAGCTCTCATAGATCGCATAGAGAATAGGCGCGATAAAAAAGAGCAGGAACAGCAGCCCAAAGGGCAAGAAAAATAGATAGGGCGTCAACCCGCGGCGACGCCAAAACCAGGGTGATTTTCCTACACTGGGGGAAAGTGATGTTACAGACTCAAGAGCCATATGCACATGCTCCTCATCTAGAGTGAGACACTCCTTACCGGTCTCCCAGGGAGACCTCTGAAGGAACGACGTTTGCCAGTTCTTTACAAGTACCCACTACAGGGGTAAGCCTCTCCTCTCGCCTGGAAAGGGACTCACCCCTGTGGTGTCTCATGTCCTCGACCGGAGGTCCGGGCAGAAGCGTCGCCGGTCGGCGCAGCATCCTGCTCAGACCCTGGCATCTCAGCTACTGATGCTGAATCCCTGTGCTTTCATGAAGGTGATGGTACTCTGCTGCACCGCATTCAGGGCATCGCTCAGGGTCCCCTGACCATTCACCGCGTTAGCGAAATCATTACCCAAATCCGCAAAGACCTGGTTCATGGTTGGCCCCCAGGTGAAGGTTTCATTCACCTGTGTGGCACCCTGCTGGAACACCTGGTTGATGACCTGATCGCCAAAGAAGGGCCGTGGGCTGTTGATCGTGGACGAGTTTAAGGAGGACAGCAAGGCCGGATAGGCCCCACCCCCCGTAAACTCCTGTTCGGCACTCTGTTCGTTGTTACTGATCCACTCGGCAAACTCGGTGGCCTCTTTGGGATGCTTCGAATCCTTAAACACCACGGTGGTGGATCCGCCCCAGTCGCCATTGGCGGTTCCACCGGCCTGCCACTGTGGAAGAGGGGCGACCCGCCAGTCCCCAGTGCTTTTCGGAGCATTTTGTTCAATGATACCAGCGCCCCAGGCACCTGTCATCCAGGTGGCCACTGATCCTGTCTGCAGGTCATTGTACCACCCATTGGTGAAGTCCGCTTCGGTCTTCACCAACTTCTTGCTAAGCAAACTTTGCCAAAAGGACGCGACTTGCAGGGTCGGGGCATCATTGATGGATACTTTCCAGGATTGACCATTGATACCGAACCATTGGGCGCCTGCTTGCCAGGCAAACCCGGCAAACTGTCCTGGCTGCTTGGGAGGAAAATCGGTGATGTAGTCACTGGGATTGGCAGCGTGCAATTTTGCTGCATCATCCGCATACTGGGCCCAGGTGGTGGGGACCGGGAGATTGTACTTCTTCAAAACGTCAGCCCGGTAGAACATGGACATAGGACCGCTATCCTGCGGGATGGCGTAGATGGAGCTCCCACTGGCCACCTGAGTCCACATCCAGGACGGAAACTGACTCTTCACGGAAGCAGCGCCGTAGGGAGCTATATCGAGAAGCCCACCCGTCGTCTCAAAGGTCGGCAAGAGCTGGAACTCGACCTCGGACACATCTGGCGTATTATTGGCTTTGATGGCCGTGTACAGTTTGTTGTATTCAAGGGGGCCTGCTCCCACATTGACCCAGTTGACATGGATATTAGGATGGGACTGGTTGAAAAGCGCAACCTGCTTATCCATATTCGGTATCCAGGCCCAGTAGGTCAAGGTCACCGGACCAGTGGAGGTAGTGCTGCTCGGACTGGAGCTACTACCACAAGCGGCGAGGGGAAGCATGAAGATGAGCGCAACGGCGACGAAGGCAAACCCGGATGCAAAGCGTCGCATCCCTGGGAAAGAGGAGAAAAACCGCATAGTCTGAAACCTCCTTTGGATCTGTAAATAAGAACTTGAGAGTTCTTCTCTCTATTAGATCTAGAGAGATCTACCTACAATGTAGGCGCGTGAGAAGGTTACGGCTCAAAGGACAAACAGAAAAGAAGACAACGTGGGCACGGGTGAGTTGAAATATGTATCTGGTGTCCACAGGCCGAGCAAGGAATCGCGAAGATCTGACGTCTCCTCCTTTCATCATGAAGTACTCTCTTGATGAGCATTGCCTTGTTAAGCTTATTGGTGACACGTGCCACATCACCCTTGACAAAAGTATACACAGCAGGTCATAATCTTGTCAAGAGCCGAAGAGCTTTTCTCAAGCTTTGCCTGTCGAGCGAAGCAACTCCCAGTTTTACATGCATGAGAGAGCCTATGACAGAGAACAACGGACGTATTCCCCGGCGAAAATCCCTTACCAGCCTTGATGTCGCCCGAAGAGCAGGCGTATCACGAACCGCGATTTCCTATGTGCTTAACGAAGATGGAGTACGAAGTACACATGTGAGCGAAGAGACCCGCGCGAAAGTATTGCGGGCAGTGCAGGAACTGGGCTATAGCACACACAGTTCAGCACGGGCTTTGCGTAAAGGGCAGAGCGACGAGATTTGCATCATCGTCGATCTTCCCCTCACGCTCCATCGCACGGAACTGTTTGTCTCTGTGCAGCAACACGCCTTTCTTTATGGATATTCTCCTGTAGTGTACTTTAGCTACGGTTTCTCTGCTGAACAGGTGCATTCCCATCTTCTGAAGATCTTTGCGCGCCGCCCGATTGGCATTTTTGCGACCGCAAGCAGTATGACCGCCGAGTATATCACCCTGGCAAAGCGCATGGGAGTCGACAACATTGTGCTCTACTCTGTTGAACCGCTCGAGTATGCTTCTACCATCCTCTTACCGACCATGCCTCTGGGAAATCTGGCTGCTCAGCATCTACTGGAACGTGGCCACCGCCACCTGGGCCTGGTACGTCCAGTGGATTCTCTCCACGCCTATGGGTTTCAGCAACGACTGGAAGGTATGCACTCAGCCATTGCTGGGATGTCAGGAGTGACACTCGACATCTTGTCACTTGAGTTCACTTTACCTGATGCTCATTCACTGGTCGATACCTATCTCACAGGAGCGGATCATCCGACAGGTATCTATGCTTTCAACGATGAGTATGCCCTGCTCTTACTTGGGGCGCTGGCTGATCGAGGGAGACAGGTGCCACGGGATGTTGCTGTCGTGGGCACGGACGATATCTCCTTTGGTGCGTTCATGCGACCTACCCTGACCACCATTCGTTTTGATACCATCTCTCTGGCACAGCGTGCCGTGGGGATGCTGGTGAACTGGCACCGTGGTCAACCACTTCCCGAAGAACTCACCCGCCCCCTTGTTCCACAACTGATTCCACGCGAATCAACCTGACTGGAAAGAAGAATCTCTTATGTCTCCATCTGCTCGTCTCCATTTCGCTTTGCGGGTGCTTCTCGGCATCGGCATCATAATAGTCGTTCTGCTTACTGTTGTATTTGTCTCACGATCAATGTCCAGGGCGGGCGGAACCACTGTCAATGTCTGGCTCACCACGAGCGATGGCAGTAACCAGCTAACTGCGCAATCGGGCCTCACGTTCACCTCGGGCAGTCAGAACGCCGATTCCTCGACAATCGATGTCAATGAACACCAACAATTTCAGCAAATGGATGGCTTTGGGGCGGCTGTCACCGATTCCTCTGCATGGCTCATGTATACTCGGATGAGCACAAGCCAGCGGAACGACCTGATGCAGCATTTATTCGATCCGGCCAATGGGATCGGCATCGGCTTCGTGCGTATCCCGATGGGCGCTTCGGATTTCTCGGTCAATGGTCCATATTCGTATGACGATCTTCCCCCCGGTCAGACCGATCCCACGTTGTCGAAATTTTCCATCGACCATGATACGGCTTATATCCTTCCTATACTCAAACAGGCGCTTGCGCTCAATCCCTCACTGAAGTTCATGGCGAATCCGTGGAGTCCACCAGCATGGATGAAAACTAACGGGTCGATGTATGGTACCTCCAATGGGCATATTGGCACGCTCATCCCCTCGGACTACGGCCCCCTGGCACAGTATTTTGTCAAGTTCATCCAGGCGTACCAGGCACAGGGCATTCCCATCTACGCCATCACCCCGCAGAATGAACCCGGTTACGCACCCGACAACTATCCGGCTATGTTCTTTCCCGCCAGTGACGAGTCAAATTTCATTAAAAACTATCTGAGTCCCGCCCTGAACCAGGCCAACCTGCACCCCAGGCTCATCCCTTATGACCATAACTGGGATAATCCGAATTACGCGAAAACGCTGTTGGGCGACCCCGCCACCAATAATGATATTGCTGGAATTTCCTGGCACTGCTATGCAGGTAGTTCTACCGTCATGAGTACGATTCACGCCCTCTATCCAACAAAGGATGTTTACGAAACAGAATGCGCAACGGGAGCGAGTGTTACTCCCATCAGCACCGGTGATCTATTGACGCAGTCGGTGCAAAACTGGGCCAAAGCGGTGGAACTCTGGAACATTGCGCTTGAAGCCAATCATGGCCCGCACAATGGAGGCTGCCCTGACTGCCTGGGCGTTGTGACCGTCGATCCAAATACGGGTAATGTGACCTACTCGAACGATTACTACTTGATTGGGCATTTCAGTAAATTCGTTGTTCCAGGAGCATATCATATCGAGGCTGACACCCTCGGCAACCTCACCGATGTCGCCTTCAAAAATCCAGATGGCTCCAAAGTAGTAGTGGCTTATAACGATGATTTCCACAGCAGAACCTTCAAAGTGCGCTGGAACGGCTCGCAATCCTTCATCTATACACTTCCTGTTGGTGCAACGGTAACATTCAAATGGTCGTGACGACTCCCCACGGCTACAAGCCGGATTGCACGAAAGGAAAAAAGTGGTATGAGACTTGCCTATTCTACGCTCGCCTGCCCTCGATGGACCGTCGAGGAAGCCGTCGCAGCGGCAGTGCATTATGGCTACGACGCCATCGAGTGGCGACTGGCTGATGGAGCAATCATCGAACCGGATACATCGGTGTCGGTGCGCCGCCGATTGCGCGAAGTACCGGCAGCCAATGGGATTGCTATTGCATGTCTCGATACTTCCTGCCGGGTAGTGCAGGCATCACCGGAGGAGCGCACGGCTGTGACAGAAGCGGCACAGCGCATGATTGATATGGCTGCCGAGCTGGGCGCGCCTTTGCTGCGCGTCTTCGGTGGGCCGCTGCCAGGTGGAACAACGCATTCCATGCTGCTCGCGCCCACAGCAGAGGTGCTGCACGCCATCTGCGCATATGCAGCCAGGCGCAATATCACCGTCGTCCTCGAAACGCACGATGCCTGGCCCACAAGTGTGAACGTGCTGAAGCTGATTCAAGCCGCGGGCTCACCAGCTGCCAGGGTCTTGTGGGATATACACCACACTTTCCGCGCGGGCGAGGCTCCCGCTCAGAGTGTTGCTCTGCTAGGGTCAGCTATTGCTCACGTCCACGTCAAAGATGGTCGCCCCAGTGGCAACTCACCGGGAACATGGGAACTCTGCCTACTCAATGAAGGCACGGTGCCACTGCGTGAGGCGTGTTCCGCGCTCAGGCACAGTGGCTACGACGGGTATCTTTCCCTAGAATGGGAAAAGCAATGGCATCCTGAGATTGCTGAACCGGAGATTGCGCTCCCACAAGCAGTCCCTTTGCTCCGCCGTTTTTGGCACGAGGGCTGAAAGGGTATTTCCTGATTTCCTATAGCCATTTGACTACACCAACACGCAGCACGCTCACCACAGAGTCAACAGCAAACTCCGAGCAATGATCATTACGCGACTCCTCTTTCTCGCTGCTTTTGCTCACCTGGCGAAGTTGGGCGAGTTAACCGCCAGACATGCTCTGCACCCGGCAAGTGCCCGGTTGCGTTACGCGTATCGACGACGAGCTGCGCTTCCCGTATCACCCGCTGGTAATCCACGTGGGAGTGATCTGTCAGGATCACCACGCAATCGGCTTCGCGTAACTCCTCATCATTGAGCGCTTGCGCGTGCAGAACGGTGTTGTTCAGTAGGAGTTCAGGGACATACTGATCTACGTAGGAGATATGGGCATGGCGTTTGAGCAGCAGCTGCATTACATCCAGCGCCGGTGATTCGCGCATATCGCTCACATCGCGCTTATAAGCTACTCCCAGCACCAGGATGCGCGACCCTTTGAGGCATTTGCCATGTTCATTGAGCGCCCGCGCCACCTGGTCTACAACAAACCCCGGCATGCCTTCGTTCACTTCGCTTGCCAAATCGATGAAACGCGCTCGATAGTCGAGCGAACGCAGCTTCCAGGAGAGGTACAGTGGGTCGATAGGGATACAGTGTCCGCCAAGACCCGGCCCAGGATAGAACGGCATGAACCCATACGGCTTGGTGGTTGCCGCCTGGATCACTTCCCAGATATCTACTTCCAAAATATCGGCGATCTGCGCAAATTCGTTCGCCAGGCCGATATTTACCGCGCGGAAGGTGTTCTCAAGGAGCTTGACGAGTTCGGCAGCTTTTGGAGAACTCACAGGTATAACCTGCGTTACCACAGCGCTATAGAGCGCGCTGACCAGGTGCGTGCACTGCTCCGTTATACCACCAACGACCTTGGGAGTATTGTGTATGGCGAAGTGTTTGTTGCCAGGATCGATGCGCTCAGGCGAAAAGGCCAGGCAGTAGTCACTGCCGGCGCGCAATCCCCGGCGCTCAAACAACGGAAGCAGTAGCTCCTCGGTGGTGCCCGGAAAGGTGGTACTTTCCAACACAATAAGCTGGCCCCGACGCAGTCGGCACGCGACCTGCTCTGCCGCGTTCATGACGTAAGAGATATCCGGCTCCCTGTTTTTCCCCAGGGGTGTCGGCACACAGATCGTCACGACATCCACCTCGGCGAGCTGCTCGAAATCACCTGTCGCCCGAAAATTCGTCGCAAGTGCTCCTTTGAGCGCGGCAGCAGCTACATCACTGATAGGGCAGATTCCATCGTTGAGGGCCGCCACCCGTTCTCTATCGACATCAAATCCCACGACGGTGAAGCCTGCCTGTGCAAATGCAATTGCCAGGGGCAGACCCACATAACCCAAACCGATCACTCCAATAGCAGCGCACCGTCGCTCGATACGCTGCAGGAGTGCGTCAATGTCTGTAGTATGTTTCATTTCCAGCATTGTTCCTCTCGCTACCAGGGTAACTGTACGCTAAGCCGCTTTCCAGGTCTTGGAAAACTGCCCCTTCTGCGTATCCGCTTCCGTACTCACTCATGCTTTCAATGGGACAGAGTTCAAAGCAATGCGCCATACACGCTCTAGTCTACCATAGAGCACATACCGTCCCATCTCGTCATTCGTAGGAAAAGCCCTTGACAAATCAACTCATCCTCTGATAATATCTCTATTAAAGGTATTGATAAACTTATTCATACACCGATAGTGATGACAAACGATGCACGAGTTGATTGTCCTTTCCTTTCGGGGAACACCACTCTCTCTCATCTTTTCATCCAGAGAACGCTAGGAAGCAACGCTTGAGCAACGGTACATGCGCTACACTCTCAGCAAGATGAACTAGATGATCATTTTCTTCCCACAATGTTGTCGGAGTCTGAGCCAGAAATACGACAATCGTGAAATGAATAGAAAGCAAGAACAAGAAAAGGAATGAGTACAGAAGCAGTAAAGACAGGCACACATAACACGGTATCACTAAGGCTCTTTTCACTTAGCCTACGACGATTGACCATTCTCATGTTGCTACTCCTGGCCGTTCAATTCCTGCTTGGGATGGTGGTGAACCTCTTTGTACAGGTGCCCTCCGTTCATCCAGGCGTAGGGGCATCGAACTACTTCCAGGGAGTCGTACAGGGAGTGGCGTGGGCGTTGGTACATGCACCACTGGGGTTACTGGTGCATGCGATCGTGGGGCTCCTGCTGTTCCTCACATCGCTGATCCTGATCGGATTCGCGATTGCCTCCCGGCGGAGAGCCTGGATCATCGTCTCGGTGATCGGACTCATAGGCATTATGGCAGCAGGCTTTAACGGGGCGAGCTTTATGAACTATGGAGGACATAACTTCAGTTCGCTGCTGATGTCAATCGGCTTTCTGCTGGCCGCAGTCGCGTATACGATCGGCCTCTCTCTCGCGCGTTGAGGCGCGATCGATGAGCCGGGTCTCATGAACACATGTACCTTGCCACATTAAGCGGCCAGATGGTCGTATACCAGAATATTGACTCGCATGAAACGATGGTTATCGCCCTCTCTCCTTTACGGTCGTGGGATCACCTGCGAATGAATATCGTAGAAGTTGCCTGTATTGCCCGCTGGGTCATACTCGTAATGGACTCCTCCGGCAAACCATTGCAGGATACGCCTGTTGCCACTGAAATCGACTGTCTGATACTCCTTGGTGACTGGTGGACCAAAGTTCAGGCTATTCATGTAGAAATGGATCCACTCTGCATAAATGCCTGTGCCTACCGGGGCGCCAACGGTATTGGCGGCCCAGGAAATCTCTGCTTGTTGTTGTTGTCCTGTTGACACCCAGGTCGTCCTCCCTTG
>Ga0209701_10002818_pt1 | contig 11327 bp, 6 predicted proteins | sample CZO8metaG_4_FD_188356 | JGI IMG/M metagenome (GOLD analysis project Ga0209701, IMG submission 188356) | Vadose zone soil microbial communities from the Eel River Critical Zone Observatory, Northern California, USA - CZOApr15con2H3.8 metaG... | ecosystem: Environmental > Terrestrial > Soil >...
CGAGTCCGCGAACACCGGCGGCAGGAAGTGCGCCCGGGTGAGCAGGTTGTCGGGCTGCTCGGTCAAGGTGAGGAGGGACCGGCGGAACTTGTCGGCGGGGCGCGCCGGCCGGTTGCCGACGAGCGGCACGGCCGCGCCGCTCTGGTCGGGAGACGGTTGGAGCGAGCGCGCCACGATGCCGATGTTCACGCTGCGGATGTTGGCGGGGTGCCCCGTGTACCGGTTGGCGCTGTCGTACTGGTCGTTACGCCAGTCGGGCGCGACCGCCGCGGAGCTCGGGGTCCCTGCCGCCGCGCACACCCCGAAGGTCCACCCCGTCCCGCAGCCGACCGGCGGTGGCGCCGGAGTGGGGCCGCCGGCGGCGAACGGCGACCCGGGCGGCGGCTGCCCGATGTCGTAGCTGAGCTGCAGGTCCTCGATGCCGCGGAACAGCTTCTCGGGTGCGCCGCGCCCCCGCTCCTTGAACAGCGTCGGGACGCCGTCGCCGTCGTTCGCGATGTAGTAGCGCACGCGCTCGACCAGCATCAGGGCCGCGGCGTCGAAGCACGCATCCGCCGGCGCCGCCGTGGGGTAGTACCCGTCGGCATCGGTCGCGCCCCGCACGGTGAGCACCGTGGCCCCCGCCGCCGCATCGTTCGCGACGGCGAGGTACGCCGCCGGTTCCGCGCCGGAGCACAGGAGCTGCACCATCCGGCCCGCGTTCAGCGGAGCGGCGAGCGCGCGGTCGATGGTGACCGTGTACGGGCCGGAGCCGTTCTTCGCGACGACGTTCCGGTAGAAGACCGGATCGCGGAACGAGACGACGAGCTCATCGGGGCCGTCGGCGCGATCGCGCCCTCCGTTCGGGCAGGTGGCCGCGTTGCCGGGCGTGGCGCAGGCGTACCGGTCGAAGTCGAACGCGGCGAGCGGGGTGATGCCGTAGCCGGCCAGCCGCGCCGCACGGCCGATTTCCAGCAGGGCCAGGCGGCCGTTCCCCTCCAGGTCGCGGTCGAGCGACTGCTTCGCCGATGCCTGGCTCTGCTTGATGAGGACGGCGGAGATGCCGGCCACCACGAAGGCAAGGATGGTGACGGCGATCATCATCTCGACGAGGGTGAAACCGCGCCCGCGCCTCATAGCGGAAGCGTTCCCACCCCCACCACGGCGGGGTTGTAGCGGTAGCCGATCGCCACCGCGCGCATGTACTTGGAGCCGACGTGGTAACGGACGATGACGGCGAACTGGCGGCCCTGCTCGACCGCTGCGTTGGCAGGGTCGAGTTGCGGCGCGACGTTGACGTAGGTCTCGAAGCTCTCATCCCCGACCGACACGTTGCCCAGGCTTCCGTCGGGAGCGTCGTTGCCGGTGGGGAACGCAGCGCGGGCAAAAAGGCCGTCCGGGTCGGCGAAGGCGACATCGTTGTTCGCGTTGCTGTTGGCCAGCCGGGCATCCGCGTAGGGCGCGTGGCTGAGCGTCACCGCGATCGACCGGGCGACCGCGACGGCGGTGGCCTGGCGCCGGGCGAGCACGCCGAACTGGCCGCTCGCGACGAACGTGACCACCAGTCCGTTCATCGCGATGCCGACCAGGCTCATCGCGACGAGCGTCTCGATCAACGAGAAGCCACGGCATCGCTTGTTTCGCGCCAGCGTGACACGTCGTGCGCCCATCGCGCCCTCCGATCGAGCACCGATCGAGCGAGTTACGGACCACGGCGAACCGGCTCCGCTCTACGTAACTGGTATCGTCCAAGGGCGAAACCACACCCGATCTCACAGAGGACGAGATGTAGCCCCGCCTCGCGTACGCCGGCGCCGTGTAAAAAAACTGTGAGTCGCCGACGGACGCGCCGCGGGTGTTCAGAAGAACAGGAAGTACCCGTCCAACGCGACCAGCAGCCCGATGGCTCCGAGCGCGACGCCCGCGACCAGCAGGTATCGCTTGCTGGAGAGGATCGTCACCGAGAGCAGGATCAGCGCCAGGGTGATCAGCTTCCCGCCCAGCTCGTAGCGATAGGCGCTGCGCGCGGGCTCGATCGAAGCGCGCTGCTGCACGTCCTCCTGCGCCTCGAGGTCCTGCACGCGGAAGAAGACCCGCTGCGTCTCGGTGTCGAAGTCGCGGATGCGCTCCTCGTACCCGGTCAGCTTGAGCACGTCGAGCCGCGCCTTCTGGTCCTCGCGCTGGATGCCGCGCGCAGCGAGGTCCAACCGGATGCGGTCGCGCGCGATCTCCGTCGACGCCTTCTCCGCCATCTTCATCTGGTAATAGGCCCACAGCTCGGCGCCCTGCCGCCGCGCGGACTCGGCGGTTGCGCGCGCCGATCCCGCCGTGTCGCTGCGGTCGCTGCGGACGTTGCCGATGAAGCTCAGCGCCGTGGTGAGGATGATGGCCGCCACCGAGACGCGGTTCTTGAGCTGCTCGGATCGCGCCTCGCGGACCTCCCGCGCCTCCGATTCGCGCTTCTGCCGCGCCACCTCCTCGCGGAGGAGCGCGGTCTCCTCGCGGGAGCCCTGGGGCGGCTTCTCACCGGGCATCGTGCGCCGCCTCCCGACCGGAGGGCGGGACCGGAGAGTCGTCTCGCCCCGTGAGCCCGCGCGAGGCGTGCTGCACGGCCTCGCGGATCGCCGCCAGCGTCACGGGCGCGTCCTTGGCCCGTCCGTACACGACCGCCTGCCGCAGCTTGAGGTACTTCTCGTCCCAGTCGTCCCCGGCCCAGCCCGCCGGCGTATCGGCGGTCCCGCGCTCGAGCTGCCGGAAGCTGGCGTCGAGCATGCGTTGCATCCAGTCCAGGCGGAACGCGATGGGGTAGTCCTGGCGCAAGTCCTCGCGGACCGGGAGCATGCCCTCCGCCTCGGTCTCGCGCTGCTGCAGCCCCCGCTGGGAGAGGAAGCGCGCGATCTGGAACGCGAGCCGCGGGTCGGGCGAGCGCACGGGCACCGCCCACAGGTGCACCTCCTCGAAGGCGAAGCTGCGCCCCTTGCGCGCGGGCTGCCCAAAGGAGAGCTCCACCGAAGCGCCCTGCGGCAGCGTGGCCCAGGAGAGGTCGCCCGCTCCGGGGATCCCCGCCTCGGCGTCGCGCCGCGCGCTGCCATGCAGCCACAGCGAGTCGGCCTGATCGATCGGCGCCCACGCCAGCTTGCGCTCGTGGAACAGGCCGTTGACGTCACGCTGCTCGAGACCGCCGCTCTCGCACTGGGCCGGGAGCAGGCCGTGCTTGCGGAACAGCGCCTGCCACTGCAGCGCGTCGAGCAGCGGCAGCGCGTCGAACCGACCCAGCTGCTCCTCGGTCATGCCGTGCCGGTACAGCGCGTTGAGCAGCTCGGCGGCGCCGTCCTCGCTGTCGCCGCAGGGCCAGGCGACGCGCGGCGCGGTGACCGGCGCGACGCTGTTGTCGGCCGAGATCCTCCGCGAGGCCTCCGCCCAGCGCGCCGGGTGGTGCGCCCAGGTCCAGGCGGCGACGAAGAGGTCGAAGCTGTCCCAGCGGTCGGGAGTGCGGCGCAGGCGGAAGTCCTTCGGGAGCCCCACGCCGTTCGCCTCCTTGAGCGCCGCGTCGATCGCCTTGCGGCCCTCCTCCCAGTGCAGGTACGCATCCTCGATCGCCGGGCGGAGGTAGACCGCCACGTTCACCAGCGCGCGCTTGGGCAGGTACCACTGCTTGCCGTCGACCGCGCCGCGCGCGGTGGCCTCGGGCATGAACTCGCCCAGCGTCTGGCGCAGCTCGGCGGGGTCGGCGCCGTCGGCGATGGGCCGAACCAGCCCGCCGTCCTTCAGCTCGTCGGCGTGCTCGTCGTCGACGTCGGCGAGCAAGAGGCCCGTGGGGTGCTGCTTCTCCTCGAGCAGCTTCTGGTGGACCTCCTCGAAGGTCCGCGCGGCGACGAGCTCGAAATCGACGTCCTTGGCGATGGCGAACTCCGCGAACTGGTTCTCGCGCATCCACTTGATGCGCGGCTCGCTCGCCCGCAGCAGGATGCGCGCCTTCGTGCGCCGCCCGAGGTGCGGCCGCTCCGGCCGGAGGTTGATGAAGAGGAATCCCACGTTGACGGCGATCCCCAGTACCACCAACCCGTCGACGAGGAGCCTCCTCAAGATGCGGCGCATCGGGCGGGACCGTAGCACGCACCCGCGGCCTCTGAGCTACGACGCGCGTCCGTGGGTCCAAGTCGGCGGCGAAGCCAGGTCGAACGGCGATGGAGGTCAGGTCGTGGTCGAACAGCTGCTCGAAGGCGTGCCGTGTCGGATCCTCGAGCGCGCCAGCGGCGACGTCTCTTTCTGGATCGGACCCTCCTCCCTGCGCGCAGCCCTTCGAATGTCAGGGTGAGGATCCAGGTTGCCGCTGGGCAAATCTGCTCACTCCTCGGGTCTTCTGAACTAGCAGTTCCTGGCGCCGGTAGGCGGCAAGAAGTTTCGTGTGACGGAAGCGTTCCAGCGCGTCGCCACCTGGGAGCGTTTTCAGGAACATGCTTCGCAGATGCGCAGCGGGGCTGCGCCGCAATACACGTTTCTTCTGCGTGAACGCCAGCGAGAACGGGTTCGTCACGTTGCCATCGCTTCCTCGCCCCAGTCGAAGGACCACCTCCACCCGCTCCCCATCACGTCCACCGGCACGTCCTCATCGTTCACAGGCAAGCGGGGCAGTCTGCCCGGAGCTGTGGACGCCGGAAAGAGATCGCGTGCGTTTTCGAACCTCGCCGGCCGCTCCGAATCTGTGGAGAAGCTGTGGTCTAGTTGTTAATATTTCTCAAGTATTGACGAGGAGTTACGGCGGTGCTAGGCCGCAGGACCGGTCGGCTGCCTGGTGCGGCCGAAAACGGCCGGGGATGCCGGCCCGGGCCACCATCCTGCGGAGGCGTTCATGACAGGGAGGGAGTACATCGAGGCGATCGCAGATGAGTTGACCCGGCTGCGGAAGGGGCTCGTGCTCTCTCCCGCCGACATCTCGCTCGCGCTCGCCTGGCACGCATCCGGCGTTCCGCTCGCGGACATCTTGCCCGTCAATGCGCGGCGGCATGCGGCCCCTCGACCGGCGCATGCGCCAGAGCTGCGGCGCCCCCGAACTGCCTCCCACGCTGCAGACCTTCGCTCCGCAATAGCGTTTGGGGTACCTCTCGCGCATGGTACCAGCGTGGAGGCCGGAAGAGGGAGGGAACCATGGCTAGCGTCGCTGAGACGATCCGGAAGCACCACGCTGAAATCCTCCGGCTGCGGGCCGAAGAGGCGCAGAAGTTTGTGTCCGCCCGAGGGCTCACCGAGCCGGCGTTTGTGAACATCCTTCCTTCCTACCTCTCGTCTCTTTCTGAGGCGGATGACAAGCTGGGTCGAGTCGGCAGTGAGCGACGCGCGCTTCTGGAAAGCCACCTGGGCGCGCGCCTCCGACAAGGCTTCAACATCGCAGAGATTGCCGAGGAGCTTGCTTTGCTGGGACGCTGCATTTCCCGAATTGAAGTCCGCGCTCCGGAGGTCGCGGAAGGCGAAGTCCGTCACGTGAGCACCATCTCGACTTAGAGGGCCGGCCCCCCCTACGAAAGCAGACAGGATCGGCCTGCTGCAAGGCCGATCGTGAGGACGCCGTGAGCAAGGACAAGGCTCGTTCCGACAAGTCCAAGAAAGCTGTCGTCCCCCGCGCTGAGCAAGAGAGCGGCGCCTCCACTCCTCCGAGACCTGGCCTAGGCAGCCTCTTTCCAGTCGTCGGCATCGGTGCGTCCGCTGGAGGGCTCGAGGCCTTCACCGAGCTGCTCAGACATCTCCCTGCCGGCAGTGGGATGGCTCTTGTTCTGGTCCAGCATCTGGATCGCACACACGCGAGCTTCCTGAGCGAAGCCCTCGCCAGGGCGACCACGATGATCGTCACCCAGGTGGAGAACGGGATGCGCCTGGAACCGGACCGCGTCTACGTGATCCCACCCAATGCGGACATGGTGATCTCGCACGATGTGCTCACCCTGCGGCCTCGGGAAAGCGGTACGGCGAAGCCGCACCTGCCCATCGACCTCTTCTTTCGCTCGCTGGCGGCGGAGCGGAGGAGCCAGGCGATCGGAGTGATCCTCTCGGGGACCGCCTCGGATGGCACCGAAGGATTCAAAGCCATCAAAGCGGAAGGTGGCATCACCTTCGTACAAGATCCGAGCTCGGCGAGATTCGACGGAATGCCGCACAGCGCGATCGATGCCGGCGTCGCGGATTATAGCCTGCCTCTCCCGCGCCTCGCTGAGGAGCTCGTGCGAGTTTGCCGGCACCCGTACCTCGCCGTTCGGGATGAGGCGCCGCCAGGGTATGAGGACGGCGAGGCGCTCCAAGAGATCTTCGCGCTCGTCCGAAATGTCGTCGGCGTCGGCTTCGATGAGTACAAGGCGGCCACCTTCCAGCGCCGACTCGCTCGCCGGATGGCGCTCTGCGGGCTCCGGAACGTGCAGGAATACCTGAAGCTCCTCCACGAGAATCCGGTCGAGGTCCGGGCCTTGTACGAGGATATCCTCGTTCACGTCACCTCGTTCTTCCGGGACGAGGAGGTCTTCGAGGGTCTCAAGAAACAAGTCTTCCCCGAGATCCTGAAGCACAAGGCGAAAGGCGCCCCGGTTCGGCTCTGGGCGGCGGGTTGCTCCACCGGCGAAGAGGTCTATTCGCTCGCCATCGCCCTCCTCGAGTTCTTGGGGGGTTCCTCCCGCTCGAACACAATCCAGATCTTCGGTTCGGACCTCAGTCAACGGCGCATCGAGAAGGCGCGCGCCGGTGTCTTTCCCGACAGCGCGATACGGGACCTGAGCGAGGAGCGGCGGCGGCGCTACTTCACCAAGCTCGAGCGCGGCTATCGCATCAAGAAGGACGTGCGCGAGCTGTGCGTCTTCGTCCGGCACGATCTCGCGCGCGATCCGCCCTTCTCGAAGATGGATCTGGTGAGCTGTCGCAACGTCCTGATCTACTTCGGCGAGGCGCTTCAGAAGAGAGTCCTCGCCAGCATTCACTACTCCCTGAACCAGCCGGGGTTCCTCCTCCTCGGGCACACCGAAAGCGTATCTGGGCTCAGCCAGTTCTTCTCCGTCGTGGACAAGGCCGCCAAGGTCTTCGAGCGCTCGGCGACCCACAGCACGCTCCGGTTTGCGCCCGGGCCGGAGGTCCAGTCGGGCGCCCGAGAGCCGGCCGACCGCGGCTCGACGGGATTCCTGTGGCCTCGTCTCGACATGACGAAGCACGTCGAGCGCCTGCTCATTTCCCGCTACATCCCTCCGGGAGTGATCGTCGACGAGAAGCTGGAGATTCTCCAGTTCTATGGGCGCACCGGTCCCTATCTCGAGCCTGCGCCGGGAGAGCCAAGGCAGAACATCCTCAAGATGGCACGTCAAGGGCTGCTCCCCACGCTGCGTCTGGCGCTGGCGCAGGCCAAGCTCAAATGGGCCGTCGTGCGAAAGGAAGGAGTCCTGGTCAGGCAGAACGGTTCCACCAGGACCTGCGACGTCGTCATCTTGCCCATCGCTCCGCCCGGATCGGCAGAGCGCCTCCACATGGTCCTCTTCGAGGAAGTCGCTCCGACCCCGGGGAAATGGGCGAAGCACGGGCGCCGCAAGGCCCAATCGCGAAAGGAGATGGCGCGGGCCTCCAAGCTGGAGCACGAGCTGGCCGCCACGAAGGAATACCTGCTGTCACTGGTGGAGGAGCATGACCGGACGAACGACGAGCTTGCTTCGGCCAACGAGGAGCTCGTTTCGAGCAACGAAGAGCTCCAGAGCACGAACGAGGAGCTGGAGACGGCGAAGGAGGAGATCCAGTCCGCCAACGAAGAGCTGACGACGGTCAACGACGAGCTCCACAACCGCAATCAAGAGCTGAACCAGGCCAACAACGATCTGCTCAATGTGCTTGGCACCGTCGACGTCCCCATCGTCATCCTCGATCAGAACCGATGCATCCGGCGCTTCACGCCAAAGGCGCGAACGATCGCGAACGTCGTCCCGGGGGACGTGGGGCGGCCGATCGACGACATCAAGTTGAACATCCTAATGACCGACCTGGACCACAAGATCGCCGAGGCGATCGGCTCAGACACGACGAAGGAGGCGGAGGTCCAGGATCGGGAAGGCCGCTGGCACCGGATGGAAATCCGGCCTTACAAGACGGCCGATGACCGGATCGAAGGCGCCGTCCTGTCGTTCATCGACATCGACGTGCTCAAGCGCGCCGTCGGCGTAGCGGAGTGGGCGCGGGACTACGCGGCGGGAATCGTCGAGGCGGTGCCGGTGCCGCTCATCGTCCTCGACGATGATCTGCGCGCCATCTCGGCGAACGAGGCCTTCTACCAGGATTTCGGCGTCACGGCGGCGGAAACCGAGAGGAAGACCTTCTTCGAGCTGGAGGGCGGCGCATGGAACATCCAGGAGCTGCGAAGGTCCCTCGGGGAGGTGCTCGCCAAGAACACGCGCCTCCAGGGTCTTGACCTCGAGGGCGAGTTCCCAAGCGTCGGAAGAAGGACGATGTCGCTCTCCGCGCGCTCGGTCCACTCGGGCACCGGTCTGCCGATGATCCTGCTCGCCATCGAGGACATCACCGACCGCAAGCGAGGGGAACGCGAGCGCGCCGAGCTGCTCACCAAGGCGCTGAGGGCCGAGGAGGCCGAGCACGCCAACCAGGCGAAGGACCAGTTTCTGGCGACCCTCTCCCACGAGCTTCGCACCCCGCTGTCTTCGATGCTGATTCACGCGCAGATGCTCCGTCTCGGCGAAATGGACGTCGTCAAGCTCAATCGCGCGAGCGATGCGATCGAGCGGAGCGTAAAGATGCAGGCGCTGCTCATCGACGACTTGCTCGACGTCTCGCGCATCACGAACGGCAAGTTCAAGATAGAGTTCGGGCCGGTCGACTTGGCGGCTGTCGTCCGCCTGGCGCTGGAGGCAGTCGGCGCACTGGCCGAGAGCAAGTCGATCACGGTCGAGGCCTCCATGGCCAACTCGATTGGGATGATGTCCGGCGATCCGATGCGGCTGCAACAAGTAGTCGAGAATTTGCTCACCAACGCCATCAAGTTCACGCCCGCGGGCGGCAGAGTGACGGTGGCGCTCGAGCAGGTGGACGGAAGCGCCAAGCTAGAGGTGAGCGACACGGGTAGAGGAATCGCCCCGGAGTTCCTGCCCCGCATCTTCGACCGATTCACGCAAGAGGACAGCTCGATCACCAGGCCGTACGGCGGGCTCGGCTTGGGCTTGGCGATCGCGCGCCACATCGTGGAGCTTCACGGTGGGACCGTAAGCGTGGAGAGCTCAGGCTCGGGAAAAGGAGCGATCTTCACGGTCCTCCTGCCGCTCATGGCGAGCCGGCGCGATCTCGTCGACGCCCAAGTTGCTCCGGCCTCGAAGCCCGGCGCGACCGTGCCCGGGCCCCGGGCAGCTAGCGACCCCTCGAAGCTGAGCGGTTTGCGAGTCCTGGTCATCGATGATGATCCGGGGACACGCGAGGCGGTCGAGCAGGTGCTCGACTGGGCGGGAGCAGATGTGAGGGCGGCTGCATCTGCGGCTGAGGGCGTGGCCGCCTTCGGGCAGTTCCGGCCGGAGATCATCCTGTGCGACGTCGCGATGCCCGGCGAAGACGGATACAGCTTCGTCCGAAAGATGAGGGCTCTCAGCCGCGACCAAGGGGAAGAGGTCCCCGCCATCGCGCTGACTGCGCTCGCCGGCGAGGACGATCGGCAGCGAGCATTGGATGCAGGGTTTCAGATGCACTTGACCAAGCCCGTCGAAATCGATGGCCTCCTGGAAGCAGTCGTCGAGCTTTCGAAGCGCTCGGCTCCGGCTCGCTTGGCGAATGACTCGGGAATGCCTCAGGCTCGCTAAGGCCCGAAGCCATCGCCACTGCACCTCGGCGAGCGGGCTTCGCGCAAGAGCCGGCGCACGCATCGGTTACACGCTAGCTTGTCGCCGTGAGCGCGCCGCGCGCCAGCCTCGAGACGGTGCTCGCCTACCACGAGCGCACCAAGCATTTCCCCGGCCGCTACGCCCGCGCGCTCGGCTACCTGGACTGGTTTACGCAGCCCAGCCCCTTCCGCCCCTTTCCGGGCGCGCCGCTTCTGCCCCTCGCAGGGCTGCACCGGCGGCCCGCCGTCTACCACTATGCGTTCCGGCCGATGCGCGCTGCCCGGTGCGGTTGGCGCAGGCGTACGCGGCGGCGGGCGACCGGAGCAAGGCGCGCGAGGCGGCGCGGCGCGCGCTGCGCATCGATCCCAAGAGCGTCGGCGGCCTCGAGCTCCTGCGCGGGCTCAATTAGTCGCCTGCCGTGGGCGCGCTCCCCATGCTGGCGTCGGTTGGGCTGCTGTGCGCCGGGGCTGTCCCGGTGACGGAGGGGTACGTCACCGGAGCGGACGGCGTGCGCCTCTTCTATCGCCGGCTCGGCTCTGGCGCGGACTTCGTCGTGTTCCTGCACGGCGGTCCGGGCCTCAGCCACCTGGACGGTGGCCCGCAGATCGAGCCGATCGCGGAGCGCCATACGCTCATCCCCTATGGACCAGCGCGGTGTGGGCCGCTCCGCGTTGGTCAGCGATCCCGCCCTGCTCACCGCCAGCGAGGTGCGCGACCTGGAAGCGCTCCGGGAGCAACTCGGCATCGAGAAGATGAAGCCGGGCTGTCGTGGGGATCGGGGTTGGCCGCGCTGTATGTGCAGGCGCACCCCGATCGCGTGGAGCGCATCGTCTTCCTCGATCCGATGCCGCCTGCGCTGAAGCCATTCGCCCAGGAGCGGGAGGACAAGATGAAGTCCGCGCTGGGGCCCGAGCGCACCGCGCGCCTGCGCGAGCTGGCGAGGCAGCACGCAGCCGCGCGCGACGAGGATCTCCCGGCGATCTGCCGCGAGATGGACCCCATCTTCTTTCAACCGTACCTCGTCGACCCAGCCCGGTACGATCGCGGGCGGCAGGGCATCTGCGAGGTGCCGCCCGCCGTGATTCGCAACGCGACCGTGGTGGCCGCGTCCGTCAATCGCTCGCTGGGCGACTTCGACCTCCGCCGGGCGCTGGCGAACCTGACGGTGCCGGCGTTGGTCATTGAAGGCAAACGGACCATCGTTCCGCTCGACGCGACGCGGGAGTGGGCGAAGGCTCCGCCGGATGCGCGGCTCCTCTTGGTCGCGGAAGCCGAGCACGCCACGTTCCTGGACCGGCCGGAGGCCGTAATCCGCGCGATCGAGGTGTTCCTGGGCGGTGAATGGCCCTCCGCCGCGAAGCGTGTGCGCAGACACGCAGCGCCGTATCGGCGGCCGGCTACTTCCGCGTCTTTGCCACGAACTCGTCCTGAGCCTGCTTCATCTCGGCGGGGGAGAGGTCCTTGACGTGCTGGGCGATGACCCACTGGTTGCCCCAGCGGTCGTGGACTTCG
>Ga0209701_10002822_pt1 | contig 11318 bp, 8 predicted proteins | sample CZO8metaG_4_FD_188356 | JGI IMG/M metagenome (GOLD analysis project Ga0209701, IMG submission 188356) | Vadose zone soil microbial communities from the Eel River Critical Zone Observatory, Northern California, USA - CZOApr15con2H3.8 metaG... | ecosystem: Environmental > Terrestrial > Soil >...
CCGCGATCGCCGTTCGTTGACACCCCACAGACCCGCAACTACAGTCCCGCGCTCCCGTGCCACCGGCCGTACCAGACGCTCGCGCCGGGCTGCTCGACCGGCGGCTGGTGGTGGTCACCGGGAAAGGGGGAACGGGCAAGAGCACGCTGTCCGCCGCGCTGGCGCTGGCGGCTTCGCGGCGGGGCAAGCGCGTCCTGGTGTGCGAGGTCACCGCGCGCGAGCGCGTGAGCGAGCTGCTCGGCCGTCCCGCCTCGGGCACGCAGATCCACGAGCTGGCGCCGAACCTGTACTCGGTGCACGTGCGCCCGCCGGAAGCGATGCGCGAGTACGCGCTGATGATCCTGCGCTACGAGACGCTCTACAACCTGGTGTTCGAGAACAAGGTCGTCCGCTACTTCCTCACCGCGGCGCCGTCGCTGGCCGAGATCGTCATGCTCGGCAAGGTGTGGTGGCACGCGGCGCGCGAGATGGAGCGCGGGCGGCCGCGGTGGGACCTGGTGGTGCTGGACGCCCCCGCGACGGGCCACGGCCTCACCCTGCTCACCGTGCCCGACGTGTTCCTCTCGATCGTGAGCGAGGGGCCGCTCGCCCGCGACATGCGCGACATGCAGTCGCTGCTCAAGGACCCGGCGCGCTGCCGCACCTGCATCGTCACCTTGCCCGAGGAGATGCCGGCCAACGAGGCGATCGAGCTGCACCGGGCGCTCGATCAGCACGGCCTCCCCCAGGGCGCGCTCTTCCTGAACGGGGTCTTCGAGCCGCGGTTCACCCCGCAGGAGCGCACCCAGGTGGCGCGCGGCGGTCCCCTCCTGGCGGCGGCGGCGGACGCGGTGGAATCGCACGAGGCGCGCGCGGACCTCTCCGTGCGTTACGAGCAGCTGCTGCGCAACGAGGTGCGGCTCCCGCTCTTGACGATGCCGTACCTGTTCGATCGGTCGTTCGGCCCGCAGGCCATCGAGAAGGTCGCGCGCGCGATCGAGGCGGCGTTGTGAGTCGGCCGGAGGATCGCGCGATCGCGCGCCGGCCCCCGCTGGACCAGGTGCTCGCGCGCCGGCGCGTGGTGTGCTGCGTGGGACCCGGCGGCGTGGGGAAGACGACCACCGCGGCTGCGCTCGCGCTGCGCGCCGCGATGGCCGGGAAGCGGTCCCTGGTCCTGACCATCGATCCCGCGCGCCGCCTGGCGAACAGCCTGGGGCTCAAGGCGCTCGGCAACCGGGAGACGCGCATCGACGAGGGCCTCTTCCGCACCGCCGGCCTGCACCCGCGCGGCGAGATGTACGCCATGATGCTCGACCTGAAGCTGACCTGGGACGAGCTGGTGCAGAGGCAGGCGCCCTCGCCCGAGCGCGCCGGGCAGATCCTGGAGAACAGGCTGTACCAGAAGCTGTCCACCGCGATGGCGGGCAGCCTCGAATACATGGCGATGGAGAAGGTCTCCGAGCTGCGCAGCTCGGGGCGCTTCGACGTCGTGGTGCTCGATACCCCGCCCACCACCAACGCCCTCGATTTCCTCCGCGCGCCCGACCGCATCCTCGACGTGCTCGACAACGACGCGATGCGGATCCTGCTGGGGCCGATGCTCAAGGCGAGCCGGATCGGCCTGAAGCTCTTCGCGCTGCCCACCGGCCTGGTGCTGCGCACCCTGGCCAAGTTCACCGGCCAGGACTTCCTCCGCGACCTGGCGCACTTCATGGTCGCCTTCGAGGGGATGTACGAGGGCTTCAAGCAGCGCGCCGCCCAGGTGAAGCGGCTCCTCGCCGGCCCCGAGACCGCGTTCGTGCTGGTCACGACCCCGAGCCCGCTCAGCATCGAGGATGCGCTCTTCTTCCACCGCGCGCTGCAGGCCGACGGCATCTCCACCGCGGCGGTGGTGGTGAACCGCCTCCAGCGCGATCCGCACCGCCTGGGAGGCCCGGATTCGGCGCCCGCGCTGCGCGAGGCGCTGCAGCTCGCCCAGATCCCCGACGGCGGCGATCCGCCGCTCTCGCAGCGACTCGCCCGCACGCTGGCCGAGCAGGCCACGCTCGCCGACCTGGACCGGCGGCAGGTGCAGGAGCTGTCGCGCACGCTGCCGGACGTGCCGCTGTACGTCGTGCCGCGCCTGCGGAAGGACGTGCACGACCTCGCCGGTCTGTGGCAGATCGACGAGTGCCTCTCCGCCGCGGAGGAGTGAATGGCGTTCTACCGGAACCGCAAGCTGACCCTCGCCGTGGTGGGCTGATGCGCGCGTCGGGTGCGCGATGAAGGCGCTGATCGCCTGGAGCGGGGGCAAGGACGCGGCCTGGGCGTTGCACCTGGCGCGCCGGCAGGACCTCGAGGTGGCCGGGCTGCTGACCACCCTGGCCGGGGATCGCGTCGCCATGCACGAGGTGCGCGCCGGGCTCGTCGAAGCGCAGGCCGCCGCGGTTGGCCTGCCTCTGTGGAAAGTGCCAATCCCCTGGCCCTGCCCGAACCCCGAGTACGAGTCGGCGATGCGGGCCCATCTCCAGAGGGCCCGCGGTGACGGGATCGAGGCCATCGTCTTCGGCGACTTGTTCCTTTCGGACATCCGCGCCTACCGCGAGTCGCTCCTGGCGGGGAGCGGCGTCCGTCCGTTGTTTCCGCTGTGGGGCCGCGACACCGCCGGGCTCGCGAAAGAGATGATCGCCGGCGGGCTGCGCGCGACCCTCGTGTGCGTCGACCTCGGCAAGCTCCCCGCCCGCCTGTCCGGGCGCGAGTTCGACGCCGCCTTGCTCCGGGAGCTGCCCGCCTCGTGCGATCCCTGCGGCGAGAACGGCGAGTTCCACACCTTCGCCTGGGCCGGCCCGATGTTCCGCGCAGCGTTGCCGATCACGCGCGGGCCGGTCGAGGAGCGGGGCGGGTTCGCCTTCGCGGATCTCCTCCCCACCGGGTAGCGCCGTGTCCCTGCTGATCGCGCGCGGCCTCTCGCTGCGCTACGGAGGCAAGGTGCTGCTCGACGGCGCCAGCTTCGTGCTCGGGGCGCGCGACCGGGCCGGCCTCATCGGGCCCAACGGGTCGGGCAAGTCGTCTCTCCTCAAGGTCCTGGCGGGCGGGCTGGAGCCCGACGCGGGCCAGGTCCAGCTCGTGCGCAGGTCGCGGGCGGGCTACCTGCCGCAGGAGCTGGCGGAGCTGCCGCCGGGCTCGATCCTGGAAGGCGTGCTCGCCTCGGTGCCCGGCCGCAGGCAGCTGGAGGGGCGTCTCGAGGCCGCGCAGGCCGGGCTCGAGGCGGCCACCTCCGAGGAGGAACAGGTCGAGCTGGGCGGCGAGCTGGCCGGGCTGCACGAGGAGCTGGCCCATCACGAGGAGCGGTACGGGCGGCACCGGGCCGAGGAGATCCTCACCGGCCTGGGATTCGCTCCCACGCAGCTCTCGCGGCCCGCCGCCGAGCTGTCGGGCGGCTGGCGCATGCGCGCGGCGCTCGCGGCCTTGCTCCTGCAGGATCCCGAGCTGCTGCTCCTCGACGAGCCGACCAACCACCTCGACGTGCCCACGCTGGAGTGGTTCGACGAGACCTTGCGCCGCTCGCGCAAGGCGCTGGTGCTCGTCTCGCACGATCGCGAGTTCCTCGACCGGCACGTCTCTCGCGTGCTCGCGCTGGAGCCCGAGGGCCTGCGCACCTACCCGGGGAACTACGAGGACTACCTCGCCGCGCGCGCGGCCGAGGAGGCGCAGCTCCTGGCGAAAGCCGAGCGGCAGCAGAAGCGCCGGGCGCAGACGCTCGCCTTCATCGAGCGGTTCCGGGCCAAGGCGACCAAGGCGCGGCAGGTGCAGAGCCGGATCCGCCAGCTGGACAAGGAAGAGCAGATCGAGCTGCGCGAGGAGCGCGCCACCGTGCGCTTCCGCTTCCCGCAGGCGCCGCGCAGCGGCCGCGAGGTGGCGCGGCTTACGGGCGTGAGCAAGTCGTACGGGGACCGGCCGGTGTACCGCGGCCTCTCCGCCCAGGTGCTGCGAGGCGAGCGCATCGCCATCATCGGCCTGAACGGCGCCGGCAAGACCACGCTGCTGCGGCTGCTCGCGGGCGAGCTGGCGCCGGACGCGGGCACCGTCCAGCGCGGCCACAACGTGCGGTTGGGCTACTTCGCCCAGCACCATACCGACCGGCTCGACCCTTCGCGCACGGTGCTGGAGGAGGTCGCGCGGCTGGTCCCGGATCAGCCGCAGAGCTGGGTCCGCGGCGTGCTGGGCGCCTTCCTCTTCTCGGGCGACGACGTCGACAAGCCCATCGCCGTGCTCTCCGGAGGAGAGCGGGCCCGGGTGGCCCTGGCGAGGCTGCTCGTCGTCCCCTCCAACTTCCTGCTCATGGACGAGCCCACCAACCACCTCGACCTGGACTCCTCCGAGGCGCTCATCGAGGCCCTCACCGGGTACGAAGGGACGCTGCTCTTCGTCTCGCACAACCGTTCCTTCGTGAACGGGCTCGCCACGCACGTCTGGGAAGTGAAGGACCTCGGCCTCGACGCGCAGCCCGGCGACCTCGACGATTGGCAGCGCCGCCGGGCGGAGTCGGCGCAGGCCGCTCCGCCGGCGCCCCAACCCGAGCACGCCGGCGGGCAGGGGAAGGACGCGCGCCGCGAGCGCGCCCTCCAGCGCGAGAAGCGGCTCCGGGCCCTGGGACCGCTTCTCGAGGAGATCGGGCGCATCGAGGAGCGGATCGCGCGCCTCGAGCAGGAGAAGAAGGACGCGGAGGCGCAGCTGGCCGATCCGGGTGTGTTCGCCGACCCCGCGCGCAGCACATCGGCGGTCACCGCGTACCGCGACGCACAGCGCGACCTCGAAGAGCTGTACCGGCGATGGGAAGAGCGGCAGGAAGAGCTGCAACGGGCCGAGGCGCGGCTCGACCAGGGATGATACGCTTCGCGCCGATGAAGCGTGCCGTGCTCTGGCTGTTCGCGCTGATCGTGATCGGGGCGATCGGGTTCGCCGCCTGGCGCCTCTTCGACGAGCGCAGGTTCGCCGCCACGCCGTACGGACAGGGTGCGCGGACCGTGGTGGTTCCGCCGCGGAGCGGCCCCCGCCAGCTTTCGCAGCTCCTCGCGCGGGCCGAGGTGGTCTCCGACGCTCGCCGCTTCTACGTCCACCTCCACTATTTCCGCCGCAACGCCGTTCCGCGGGCCGGCGAGTACGAGTTCGACGGGCCGCTCCTCCCGGACGAGGTGATCGGCAAGCTGGTCCGCGGGGAAGTGAAGACGTACCGCTTCACCGTGCCGGAGGGGCTGCGCGCCGACGAGATTGCTCCCATCGTGGGAGCCACCACCGTGTGCCCCGCCGACGAGTTCCTCAAGCTGGCGCACGATCCCGCGGTGGCGAAGAAGCTGGGGGTCCCGGCGCAGGGCCTGGAGGGCTTCCTCTTCCCCGACACCTACTCGGTGCCGCGCAGCGCGGGCTGCACGGGGATCGTGCAGGCGATGGTGGGCCGCTTCCGCGACGAGTGGCACAAGGCCCAGGCGCAGCGGGCCCCGGACGTCACCCTGGGTGAGCTGCAGGCGGTGACGCTGGCCTCGATCGTGGAGAAGGAGACGGGCCAGCCGGTCGAGCGGCCGCGCATCTCTTGCGTCTTCCACAACCGCTTGCGGCGCAAGATGAAGCTGCAGACCGACCCCACGGTCATCTACGCCGTCCTGCTCGGGCGCGGGTTCAAGTGGGACGGGAACCTGCACAAGAGCGACCTGACGCTCGCGCATCCCTACAACACGTACTACGTGAAGGGTCTGCCGCCCGGGCCGATCGCGAACCCGGGGGCGGCCTCGCTGCGGGCGGCCCTGAACCCGGCGCAGTGCAACGACCTCTTCTTCGTCTCGAGGAACGATCACACGCACGTCTTCTGCCCGGACTTCGCCTGCCACGAGCGCAACGTGCGCAAGTTCCAGATCGAGTACTTCCGCCGCAAGCGGGGCTGAACAGCGCTTCACGCGAAGCGCGGAAGATCGGGAAGCGCGGAAGGTCTATTTTCACCGCGCCGCGGCGGAAGGAAGATCGCAGCGGCGGAAGATGGTCGCGTAAACGAAACGCTGCGCGAGGCAGAAGCGCAGGTCGCGGAAGGCGAAAGCGTCGCGGTCCTCAACCGCTCCTTCGGCGCCCGGCGTCCAGCGCAGCTTGCCCTGGTAGAGCAGCAGGGCGAGCGTCGGCGGGCGCCGCGCGAGCCGCTCCTCGAAGTCGGGCCAGCGGAGCCGGGCGATGCGCTCGTCCGGGAGCCCGGAGGCGAAGGCGAGCGGGATGTCGAGGTAGTGCCAGGCGCTGTCCAGGAGCAGCGCGTCGTCCGGGCGGGCGTTGGCGCGCAGCCAGCGCGAAGCCTGCGCGATCCCTGGGGGCACGGTGGAGATGGGTGACAGCGGCCGCGCCCATTCGGCCAGGCCCCCGTTGCGCCCGTAGGAAGCGAGCACGAGGCCCGCCGGCGTGGCCAGAAGGAAGAGCCCGGCGAGAGCGGCGGTGGCGATCCGCAGACGCGCCGGCAATCCGGCCAGCACGGACCAGGCGAAGGGCAACGACAGGGTGGCGGCGACGAGGACGAACCGGGAGAGCGGTCGGAAATCCGCCAGCACGACCCCGCGAAAGGTGAAGTAGGCGGCCGGGATCCAGGCGACCGCGGCGAGCTCCCACCCAGCGGACCGCCGCCACAGCGCGCGCGCCGCGCCGACCAGCGAGAGCAGGCCGAGCACGGGGCTGCAGAGGAGGAGCAGCGAGAGCGGCCAGTAGGCGAGGCAGTACGCGCGCCAGCGGAGCTGTCCGAACCAGCCCAGCGCCATCGCGGCGAGCGCGCGGTGGTCCTGATCGATGTAGTGGATGGGCGCGAGCCAGTCCCCGCCGAAGCGAGCGTTCTGCCACAGCCAGAGAGGGACCGGCAGCGCCGCCAGCGCGCAGAAGAGGGCGACCCGCGACAAAGGGACGCGGCGGAGCAGGAGCCACCCGGCGAGCAGCGGCAGGTAGAGCCAGCCGTCGTAGCGCACCATCCCGGCCGCCGCGAGCAGCAGCGCGGAGGCGGCGAGGCGGCCTCCGAGGAGCAGATCGATCGCGCCGAGGAGGAGGGCGAGGAACGGCGCCTCGCTCGCGGAGGTGGTGCTGGCCTGGATGTGCAAGGGGGAGAGCGAGAGCCCCAGCGCGGCCACGAAGGCGGCCTGCGGACCGAGGAGCCGGGCCGCGATGCGGAACAGCAGCCAAACGGCGGCGAGCCCGCAGAGCAGCGAGAGGACGCGCGGGGCCCAGAGCCGGTCCGGCCACAGCTCGAGCGTCCCGCCCAGGAGCGTCAGGTGCAGCGGTCCGAACTGGTACGCTTCCGAGAATCCCCGCCAGAGGTGGGGCGCGCGCGCCCAGCGCTCGGCGATCTCCACCCGGACCGGACCGTCCCCGTAATGCTCCATTCCGAGCAGAAGCGCGGGCAGGCGTGCCGCGGCCGCGACGGCCATCGCGGCGAGGAGGAGTCGGCGGGGGGACACCGGCCGCTTCGACCATACCGGCCACCCGGGCGCAAGCCGTCCGTCCGGGGCCCCGGGAGTTCAGTTGCCGACCGCCTGGAAGAAAGCTGTCCTGGCGGGCTGTTCAGCGCCAGAATGATTGCCATGCGCCCCGCGTTGCTCCAGTGGACCCGCCCGGCTACGTTTGAAACCACCCGCTTGAAGCGGGGCAGCCTCCGAGGGGAGACCTAGATGCAGAATTTCCGCGAGACCGACGGCAGCCTGGTTGGACGCATCGCCACGCTGCAGGACAAGTCGAGCTTCAAGGAGCTCCACTGGGAGGGGTCGTTCGAGGAGTACCTGAAGATCGTGCGCGAGAACCCGCGCGTCACGCGCACCGCCTTCCAGCGCATCTACGACATGATCCTCTCGCACGGGAAGACGGAGTACATCGACAACAAGAAGAAGCTCATCCGGTACCACTTCTTCCACGACGAGCACTTCGGCGGGCGCGACGCGGTCTACGGGCTCGACGTGCCGCTGATGAAGCTGGTCAACGTCTTCAAGAGCGCCGCCCAGGGTTACGGGACGGAGAAGCGCGTCATCCTGCTGCACGGACCGGTCGGATCGTCCAAGTCGACCATCGTCCGCCTGCTCAAGAAGGGCCTGGAGGAGTACTCGCGGACGCCGGACGGCGCGCTCTACACGTTCTTGTGGGTGCTGGATCGGAAGGGCGAGGGAGGAAAGGGTCAGGAAACGTACCACACGCCGATGAACGAGGACCCGTTGCTCCTCATCCCCGAGGACTGGCGCGAGAAGGTCTTCGCAGACATCAGCCCGCCCGATTCGGGGTTCCAGATCCCGTCCCGCGGCGATCTCTGCCCGGCGTCGCGCCTGATCTTCCGGGAGCTGATGGCCGAGTACAAGGGCGACTTCGCCAAGGTGATGTCGCACGTGCGGGTGAAGCGCCTGCTGCTGAGCGAGAAGGACCGCATCGGCATCGGCACCTTCCAGCCCAAGGACGAGAAGAACCAGGACTCGACCGAGCTGACCGGCGACGTGAACTACCGCAAGATCGCCGAGTACGGGTCGGACTCCGATCCGCGCGCCTTCAACTTCGACGGCGAGTTCAACATCGCGAACCGCGGCATCATCGAGTTCGTCGAGGTGCTCAAGCTCGACGTGGCCTTCCTCTACGACCTTCTCGGCGCCTCGCAGGAGCACAAGATCAAGCCGAAGAAGTTCCCGCAGACGGATATCGACGAGGTGATCATCGGGCACACCAACGAGCCCGAGTACCGCAAGCTCCAGAACAACGAGTTCATGGAGGCGCTGCGGGACCGCACCGTGAAGATCGACATCCCGTACATCACCAAGCTCAACGAGGAAGTGAAGATCTACGAGAAGGACTACAACCCGCACCGCATCCGCGGGAAGCACATCGCGCCGCACACGCTGGAGATGGCGGCGATGTGGTGCGTCCTCACGCGCCTCGAGGAGCCAAAGAAGCACAACCTGACGCTCTTGCAGAAGCTGAAGCTCTACAACGGCAAGACGCTGCCGGGCTTCACCGAGGACAACATCAAGGAGCTGCGCAAGGAGGCGGCGCGCGAGGGCATGGAGGGAATCTCGCCCCGCTACGTGCAGGACAAGATCTCCAACGCGCTGGTCTCCGACAAGGGCGAGGGGTGCGTGAACCCCTTCATGGTGCTGAACGAGCTGGAGAGCGGGCTGCGGCACCACTCGCTCATCTCCTCGGAGGAGGTCCGCAAGCGGGATCGCGAGCTGCTCTCGGTGGTCAAAGGCGAGTACGAGGACATCGTGAAGAACGAGGTCCAGCGGGCTATCTCGGCCGACGAGGACGCGATCGCCAAGCTGTGCGGGAACTACATCGACAACATCAAGGCCTACACGCAGCGCGAGAAGGTCCGGAACAAGTACACCGGCCAATACGAGGAGCCCGACGAGCGGCTGATGCGCGCCATCGAGGAGAAGATCGACATCCCCGAGTCGCGCAAGGACGACTTCCGCCGCGAGATCATGAACTACATCGGCGCCCTGGCCATCGAGGGGAAGACGTTCAACTACCGGACCAACGAGCGGCTGCACAAGGCGCTGGAGCTCAAGCTCTTCGAGGACCAGAAGGACTCCATCAAGCTGAAGAACCTGGTCTCGTCGGTGGTGGACAAGGACACCCAGGAGAAGATCGACATCGTCAAGGACCGCATGATCAAGTCCTACGGCTACTGCGAGATCTGCTCGACGGACGTCCTGAACTACGTGGCCTCGATTTTCGCTCGCGGGGATGCCAAGGACTAAGATGGCGTTCGAGGGAGGCGCCTGGTGCCGCTGAAGATCAAGCAGGACCACAGCCGCTTCCGGGAGATCATCCGCGGGCGCATCAAGAACAACCTGCGGAAATACATCCAGAAGGGGGAGATGATCGGGAAGAAGGGGAAGGACCTCATCACCATCCCCGTCCCGAGCATCGACATCCCGCACTTCCGCTACGGGCACAAGGACCAGGGCGGCGTGGGGCAGGGCGACGGCGAGCCCGGCACCGTGCTCGCGCCCGGCGCGGTCGAGGGCGACGGGCACGGCAAGGCGGGTCAGGGCGAGGGGCAGCATGCCCTGGAAGTGGACCTCTCGCTCGACGAGCTGGCGGAGATCCTCGGCGAGGAGCTGGCGCTCCCGCGCATCCAGAACAAGGGCAAGAAGAACCTGGTCACGCCCAAGGTGAAGTACTCGGGGGTGCATACCACCGGGCCCGAGTCGCTGCGCCACTTCAAGCGGACCTACAAGCAGGCCTTGAAGCGGAGCATCGCGAGCGGCACCTACAATCCGGCGATGCCGATCATCGTCCCCACCCGGGAGGACAAGCGGTACCGCAGCTGGCGCGTGCAGGAGATGCCGCAGTCCAACGCGGTGGTGATCTACATGATGGACGTGTCGGGATCCATGGGGGACGAACAAAAGGAAATCGTCCGCATCGAGAGCTTCTGGATCGATACCTGGCTGCGCGTGAACTACAAGGGCCTGGAGACCCGCTACATCATCCACGACGCGGTGGCGCGCGAGGTGGACCGGGAGACCTTCTTCCACACCCGCGAGTCGGGCGGGACGATGATCTCGTCCGCGTACAAGCTGTGCAAGGAGATGATGGACGCCGACTACGACACCGGGTCGTGGAACATCTACCCGTTCCACTTCTCCGACGGCGACAACTGGAGCGCGGACGATACGCGCACCTGCGTCAACCTGCTCAAGGCGGAGATCCTCCCCAAGGTGAACCAGTTCGCTTACGGCCAGGTGGAGAGCCCCTACGGGAGCGGCCAGTTCATCAAGGACCTGCGCGAGGCCTTCGACGCGGTGGAGAACGTGGCCCTCTCGGAGATCAGCAACAAGGACGCCATCTACAACTCGATCAAGGACTTCCTCGGGAAGGGGAGCTAGCGTGAACGAGGGCCGCTCCACGGAGCTTCCGCCGCGCCTCTCGGACCTCAAGAAGGAGATCGAGGGCTACGCGCGCGGCTTCGGCCTCGACTTCTACGAGACCGTCTTCGAGGTGCTCGGGTACGACGAGATCAACATGGTGGCCGCCTACGGCGGCTTCCCCAACCGGTACCCGCACTGGCGCTTCGGGATGGAGTACGAGCAGCTCTCCAAGGGCTACGAGTACGGGCTGTCGAAGATCTACGAGATGGTGATCAACAACAACCCCTCGTACGCGTACCTGCTCGAGTCGAACATGGACGTGGACCAGAAGCTGGTCATGGCCCACGTCTTCGGGCACGTCGACTTCTTCAAGAACAACTTCAGCTTCCGCCACACCAACCGCAAGATGATGGACGAGATGGCGAACCACGCCACGCGCGTGCGCCGCATCATCGACAAGGTGGGGCTGGAGCCGGTGGAGACGTTCATCGACCG
>Ga0209701_10002824_pt1 | contig 11317 bp, 9 predicted proteins | sample CZO8metaG_4_FD_188356 | JGI IMG/M metagenome (GOLD analysis project Ga0209701, IMG submission 188356) | Vadose zone soil microbial communities from the Eel River Critical Zone Observatory, Northern California, USA - CZOApr15con2H3.8 metaG... | ecosystem: Environmental > Terrestrial > Soil >...
GCATGCCCTGACACGAATCACTTTCGGTTTCTCTCCAATCGCGGTAACCAACAGTGCCAGCCATTCCATCGGTGATTTCTGCCATACTTTTTCCACTCACCCTCGGGAGGAAGCTTGAACGACTACCTGCTGTCTCTGGTGCTGGGGATTATTGAGGGCCTTACGGAATTTCTGCCTGTCAGTTCCACTGCGCATCTGCGCATTGCCGAGGCGCTGTTTCACATCAGTCTTTCCGATGGCTACTGGAAGATGTACACCATCGTGATCCAGCTCGGCGCCATCTTGTGCCTGCCAGTGTATTTTCGCAGCCGGATCGCAAAACTCCTCGCGACATTCCCCGGAGGCGAAAAGGGTGATCGCACGGCGTTGACACATCCGCTCGGCCTGACTATGTTGGCGTTTGTGGTCACGGCAATCCCGGCGTTCCTGCTGACGAAGGTGATTGGCAAGCACCTGGAGAGCCTGTACATCATGGGAAGTTCGCTGCTGATCGGCGGCATCGTGATGTGGATTGTGGATGCCATCAACGCGCCGTCCGAAGCCGCAGGCCCAGATGCTCCGCGGAGCCGCATTCACACCTGGCAGATGGAAGCGATGAGCCTGGGGCAGGCAATCTGGATTGGCGCGTGCCAGATTCTTTCTGCGGTTTTTCCGGGAACCTCGCGTTCCATGTCCACGATCGCCGCCGGACAACTGGCGGGGATGTCGCGCGCTTCGGCGCTGGAATTTTCTTTTTTCTTATCTATTCCGACCATGGTGGTGGCCACGTGCTACGACCTGCTGAAGTCCTTGCGAGGCAAGGGAGTGAACCCGATTGGTGTTTCGCAGATCGACACACACGGATGGGTCGTCTTGGCCGTCGGGTTCGTGGTCTCCTTCGTGGTCGCTTATGCCTCGGTCGCGTGGTTCATGGCTTACGTCCGCAAGCGAGGGTTCGCACCGTTTGCGGTGTACCGCATCATCGTAGGGGCACTGGTGCTGGCATTTGCGGCAAGGCTGTCAGGATAGGCGCTCCGGACGAGGGCAAGATGCCCTCGTGACAGCCAGCGGGACGCCAGCGCTACGGGGAACTAACTGGATACTGCCAGCTACTTCCCGATTGTAGGGTCGCCCGGTTCTTGGCATAATCGTCTGGCTCTGGCTAGTTTCGGCACCGAGGCGGGGGTGTCGCTCCCTGTGTGTGCCAAATTCGACTAAATGAGTTACGTCTCCCGGATTTTCGCTCCGACCAACAACCGCCGGCTCAATGAGCTGGTCGGGTTCCTGTTGTGTGTCTTCGCGCTTCTCCTTCTTCTCGCACTGGGCTCTTATTCCCCGCTCGATCCTTCGTTCAACAGCGCCTCGGTGCTGACGGGTTCGCGGGCGGCGCGCAACTGGATTGGGTTGGTGGGAGCCATTGCTTCCGATCTGATGCTGCAGTTTTTCGGTATTGGAGCATTTCTGCTTCCCGTCTTTGCTGCCGCGCTGGGTACGCGCTGGTTCCGCTCCCGCAAGATCCTGTCGCCGATAGCCAAATCGCTGGGTGGCATCTGGCTGGTGGTTTTCGTTCCGGCATTATTGGCGCTCTTGCCCGGCCATCTGCGCTGGATGGGCGTAATCCCGATTGAAGGACTGTTGGGACGAATCGTCGGGGACGTCCTCATCCGTTACTTCAATTTGGCGGGCGCATACATCGTCTGCGCCACAATGGTGGCCGTGGCGCTGTACCTCTCGACTGCTTTCTCCTTCGCCGCGCTGCAGGTTTGGGCGCCGACCCGCTTCGCTTTTGCGATCGCGCTCTGGGATCGGTGGAAGGACTGGCAGGACGCGCGGGCGAAAAGGAAATTGCAGAAAGAGCTGGAAAAGCGGCGCGCCGCCAAGCCGATGGTCAACACCGAGCTGGTTCCAGCCAGGGATGCGGCTGCACCCGCCTCACCACAGGGACGCACGCCAGAGCCGGGCAGGACAGGCATCGACCGCATGACCACGGCGGAACGCGGCAAAGAAACGGATCCGCAGCCCGGGACCCGGCCGGAGTCGGAGCTAGCTGCTCCCCAAGTGACCGAGCGCGCCGATAGCAGCCACCAGCCGAAGACCACTATGCCCCGCATAGCCGGGGGCTTCAAACTGCCCCCGAGCAGCTTGTTGCACCGTCCGGATGAGCAGCGGGCCATCGATGCGGATGAGCTCAAGCTGCTGGCCCAGGTGCTCACCGAAAAATACGCCGAGTTCGAGGTGCACGGGCAGGTCACGCAGATCAATCCTGGGCCAGTGGTTACGACCTTCGAGTTCAAGCCCGAGGCCGGCATCAAGTACACCCGCATCACTAATCTGACAGACGACCTCTGCCTCGCCCTGAAGGCCGAGAGCATTCTGATCGAGCGCATGGCCGGCAAGTCCACCGTGGGCATACAAGTACCGAACCGTGAGCGCGAGATCATCTGGCTGCGGGAAAACCTCGAATCGCCGGAGTTCATCGGTTCCAAGTCGAAACTCACGCTGGCACTGGGCAAAGACATCAACGGACGCATCGTTACCGCCGATCTCAATGGCATGCCGCACCTGCTGATTGCCGGATCGACTGGAACCGGCAAGAGCGTGGCCATCAACGCCATGATTATGTCCCTCCTGTACAAGGCCACGCCCGACCAGGTTCGGCTCGTTCTCGTGGATCCCAAACGGTTGGAGCTCGGCGTCTATGAAGGCGTGCCGCACCTCTATACGCCCATCATCATTGAACCTAAAGTGGCCGCAGTTGCGCTGCGCAATGCCGTGCGCGAGATGGAGCGGCGGTTGAAGGTGCTGGCCGAAAAGGGCGTGCGCAATATCGACCAGTACAACAAGCTGTTCGATGAAGACGGCACACCCAGCCTGTTTGGCGACGATTCGGAAGACCGGCCGTTGCCTTACATCATCATCATCATTGATGAATTGGCCGATCTGATGATGCTCGACTCGGGCAATGTTGAGGAGTCGGTCACACGTCTCGCGCAGATGGCGCGTGCGGTCGGCATTCACTTAGTGCTGGCGACACAGCGACCGTCGGTGGACGTCATTACGGGGTTGATCAAGGCCAATTTTCCAGCACGCATGTCTTTCCGGGTCGCGACTAAGGTAGACTCGCGCACCATTCTGGACGCCAACGGCGCGGAAGCCCTGCTGGGACGCGGCGACATGCTCTATCTGCCCGCGGGATCAGCTCGCGTGCACCGCCTGCATGCTCCCTTTGTCACGGAGAAAGAAATCGCAGCCGTGGTCGAGTTCTGGCGCTCCCAGGGAGCGGCCGAGTACGAAGAGAAATTCCTGGAGGCGCCGAAAGAAGAACGCCAATCTGGCGAACCCGGTGCGGAAGGCGAAGGCGGCGAGGAAGAACACGATCCACTCTACGAAGATGCGGTGCGGCTGGTGGTGGAGTTTGGCAAGGCTTCCACTTCCCTGCTGCAGCGCCGACTGCGTATCGGGTACGGGCGTGCCGCTCACCTCATCGACTTGATGGAGCGCGACGGCATCGTGGGCGCGGCGGATGGTCCCAAGCCGCGCGAGGTGCTGAAGCGTCCGGGCTGGCTCTCCGAGGTGGAGGAATCGCTCCGCTAATTCGCGGGAGCAACATTACCGAGTACTGCAAAAAAGGGCGACCGAAGAGGTCGCCCTTATTGCTTTGAGGCTTTGGCGGCTAGAAACGCAACACAATTCCGGTTGAGACACGGGTATTCTTCTTGTCCGTGAAGCCGGAGAAGCGGGTGATCATCCAGTCCGCCTGAACCACACGCCAGGCCAGAGGCCCATGACCGACATCCAGGCCACCTCCCAGCATCATATCGAAACCGGTGGTGCTGGTGCCTCCACCCGAAGCCGTCGCGCCGCCAAACAAAGCGTGCACGAAGGGTTTGGCGATCGGCAAATGTGCAGACACCACTGGCCCGAACGTGTAAGTGTGGAACTTAAAGCCAGATTCGTAGGCGCCACTGAAATCGGCTGTCACGCCCAACCATTGGTTAAAGTTTCCGGTGAGCGCCGCGTTCCACCCATTGTCATTCGTGCTCGGGTCCAGATGAGTGTACTGATAACCGCCAAATACCTCGGCCCGCGGCTCGGCTTGCGCCATCCCCACGAACAACAGCAGTCCCGTAAGCAGGCCGAGGGCCATGAACTTTCGCATCATTGCACTCCTTCGATTTGGATTTACACCTTTTCTCTGATGCCCAGCTCTTGGAACAGATGCCCTGCTCTCGGGTGGAGATGCCCACCTAAAAGCAGCAGGGGTTGCTGAGCTGGAGCCCGGAAGGTACCGGCGCTAGTTAAATTCATGCGGTTGCAGTTCGGTAAGTAACTGAAGCGGTACAGTGGTCCTTTTGTAACCGGTACTCATTATGAGAAATAGGGTTGGCGGGACCGGGTGCCGACCCGGACGGCTGGTGGGGGGCCGTTCGTTAGTAGAATCCCGCCGATCCCGTTCTATTTGAAGCGGAACACAATTCCACCCGAATAGCGGAAATTGTTGTTCGAGGATCCTCCGTTGGCGCGGAAGGACATCCAGTCGAATTGGCCGGCACGCAGAACTATGCGCGGCGTGACTTTCATGTCCAACCCTCCCCCGATCCCCATGGCGAAACCGTTTCCGGTGCCGGAGAAGCCAGCAAATGAAGCTGAGCTATGGAACCCGCCGAACAAAGCATGGACGAAGGGTGTAAGGGCTTCGCCACGCCGGCTGGCAAGCGTTGGACCAAACATGTAGGTATAGTTGCTAAAACTGGCACCGCTCACCGACTTGTAGGCAGCGCCGAAGTCTCCGGTTACGCCAAACCAGTGGTTAAGGTTTCCGCTAAGGGCGGCGTTCCAGCCGTTCAGACTGGTACCATCCAGGTTCGTGTACTGATAACCGCCAAAGACCTCCGCCTTGGGATATTCCTGGGCCGCCGCTGCGAATGAAAACAACCCGAACAACAACAAGATCCCAATCAACCTGCGCATTATCCCTGCTCCTCGTAATGGAAATTGCACCGCCCCCGGTGAATTAAACCGCCCTCCCGGGAAGGACGATTCCTTGCATACCTCAGTGTGCTGCTGAAGGTCAGGTGCTATGGATAGTCAAATTCATATTCCCGAAATGGGCAAGTGACTGAAGCCGCGAGGGATATTGGCCCTTTCGTAACGAGCAGGTCTCATTATGAGAACCACTGCAGTGAGATGAACGTGCGCCGATCCGACTTCCTTGATTTCAGCGGCGTTAATGGCGCGGGACCGCTGTGATCAGCCGCTGCTCCGCGACTCCGCCCCCAGCCCGCGTATCGCCAGTAGCGCGAGGATGGCCACGGCCAATATCATTGCCGCCCAAAGAACAACTTGGTGGCGTTCTGACCAGGGCCGATCATCGGGACGGCCGGTGTAGGCAGGATTATGGGTGTCCGCTCCCAACCGGGCTTGCACTGCGGCCGGATCGGCTTTGAAGAATTTCGCGTAATCATACACTGGCGCCGATAGTTTTTCGTCGCCATAGTACAGCTTGAGCGAGGTCTTGCCTTGCGGCTCGAAATAGAGGCGGCGCTCAATCGACTGAGGCTGTACTGCGTCGAATTTCAGGGGAGGATCATCTCCATTGTCGATTCTTATGGTGATTCTCCCAGAACGCTCAGCTGGAACGCTGACGGCTAGATTTTCTGAAATCACCGTGGTTCCGCCGCGGTTGACCCTAATGCGGCTGATCTCGCCGCTCGCCACTGGCCTGCCTTGCGCATCGGTCACGCTTACCGTGCGCCGGAAATTAACCTGTCCGGCACTGACCTGAAGCAAGATACGGTCAAGCGGCACGGCGGTTCGTGCGTCACATTGAATGTTTGTGCTGCGCTGTCTTTCGCCAGTGACGCGGCAGATGCCCGCAGTCGTCCACGCTGCTTTGCTTTCCTGAAGGTTGTAGATGGTCGCACGCTTCACCTGTTGCGGACGAATGCCCGCCGACAGCCGGACGTGCAAGTAGCGGAAGCTCGAAGTCGGCAGCTTCAAAACGGAACTGGACCCGAGGTTTTCACGCGAGAAGTCGTATAGCTTCGAAGGACCTAGGAGTGTGCTCGGTCCTTGCCCTAGCGTGCTCCTGCCCTCGACCGAAGCCGTCACCACGAAATCCTTGGCATCAAGTTGGAGCCGGATGCGATCGTATTCCGCGATTTCGCCTACGTCCAGGTCGAACTCCGCGTGGCCGTTGACAGCGCCCAAATTGAGGATCTTTGCTTGCTGTTCCTCGCTGGAGGTTCGTCCGCGCTGCTCCTCGAGGATATACGGCAACTGGGTCTGGCTGGCGTACAGACGGAGGTCTTCGAGACCAGCACGCGCGTGATTCCAGATGTCCTCATCGACGATGATGTAGTTCTGGCGGTCAGCTGCGCCGCTGGAAACTTCGCGCAGGTTGGTGAAATAGGAAATTGAAGGCTCAGGATCTGCGGCAACGGCCAGCGCTAGCAGGAGGAGACTCGCGGAAAGAAACTTCATGCCTTAGGCCGATTCTCCCTCGGCGCTCCTCCTTTTGCCAAGTTGTAACCAGTCCCGCTGGTAGACGAAAGAAATGGCCAGCAGTAAGACACCGAGCACGATGAAACTTACGATGCGATATCCGCGATCAAGCTGCGAAACATCGTAGACGAAGACCTTTACGATAGTGACGGCGATCAGGAGCAGTGCTTGCCAACGCACGAAGGCGGAACGTCGCCAGAAACCTATCAGCATAAGCATGGCGCCATAGCCCATCCACAGAGCGGAATAAGTGAAATCGCGGGAAATCTCAACCCGACGCAGGTTCAACCAGCCAGACTGATTCCACTGCCCGGGCATTGGGCGCATGCCGGCCATCTGTTGCGCGTAGTAATCCGCAACCTCACGACTGAGCGCGATAAGCGCCAATGCATTTAGAGCGACGATGGCTAAAGCCACGGAAGTGCGCCCTCTTTCGTCATTGCGCTTGGAACCGTACCAGGCCAGGATTGCCAGCACCGCGATGGCTACGGCATGCGTTGCCATTCGTGCATTGAAAATGAGGCGGGTGGAATAAAAATTGTCTATGAACAACAGACGCACAACCGCCAGCACCAGCGCTCCAACGGCAAATGCATTGAGAAAATCCGAATGGATGCGATCGGCTACCCATAGCAGTACAGCGGCTTCGACGAACCACCCGATCGTGATCCAGTGGGCGTCCATGCGGATGGGGATGGCGATTGTAATGAAGCCGATGGCCAGCGCGAGGTGCAGGGAATGCAGCGCTTGTGCTGCGGCGGGATCGCGATACCGCACGCGCACTTGTCGGCTAAGGAAGATGTAAACGACAGCCAGCGCCAGGGCAAGCCAAGCTGTCACGCGCTTGTCGATCTGTTCATACATTGCCTCGACCTGAAGGAAGTACACACCGGCGTTTACCAGTGCGAGGAGGAGGGACAAAATCGAGAACAGACTTCTTTCGTTTTTCGCTGGTAAGGCGATCAGGGGTGCGATGGCAAAGATGGCGAAGAACAAAGTTGCGAATCCCAGGGTCAAGCGAAGCTGGCTGCGATCGTAAAAGCTCGAGTACCAGCCGACGTAAAGCAGCACGGTTCCCACGTAGCTTAGGAGCAGCAGGCGCCGCCAAGGCTTGAGGGCAACCAGCACCAATGTGGCGAAGTCGAGCAGCACGAGATAGGAAAAAAGCTGCAGCTCTTTGTTCTGGCCAGTTGAGAGCAGCACTGGAGTGATAAAGCCACCGGCGAGCGCGAAGGCAGCGAGGATTTCCGCGTCCTGGGTCAGGGCAAGAACGGCGGTCGCAGAAGTGACCGCTAGCATGGCCATGGATGCCGCTCCATTCGGGATCAGGCTGTACACCTGGAAGGCGGCCCACAGTGAGAGGTAGAGAACTCCGACCCCCACCGCTTTCAATGAGTAGGAAAATATTTTGTAGCCGCGGCTGCGGAATCGCTCGCTCCAGATAACGACCGTGATCCCGGCTAGTAAGCCTATGGTCACGCGCCCGGCTGGTCCGATCCAATTGTTGTCAAAGGCAAATTTCAGAAAATAGGAGACGCCGATCAGCACCGCCGCGATGCCAATTCGATTCAGCCAGTGCGAGCCTATGCGGGATTCGAGATTTGCTACCGCTTCTGCCGGAGCGGTCAACACAGGCTGAGTCGGAATGCGGGGCATCGGCTGGGTTTCGGGTAGCGGTTGCGGCACTGGAATGGATGGGGCCGGCGGAGGCGGAGATTGCGGCTGCGGCGCGGCCGGAACAGATTCGATCCCCATTGCGCGCTCGATGCGGTACACGCGACTGGTTAGTTCGCGGACAAGCAGTTGCAGTTCTTGCAGTTGGTTGCGGTCAGAATCCAATGGCGTCCCCAAGCCGATTTCTACTGCATTATCTGCGAAACCGGGCTGGCTTTCACGTTAATTCCGGGGACCGGGTCGTGAACGCACTGCGTGAAGTTGGGTTGGAGGCCGACCCGTCAAGGAGGGGATCACCCGATTCATTCGATAAACACCTTCATGCAGAAAGCACTACCGCCGGACTTCTCGAACTCCGAGGTGTCCACGACGGTCGGCTGCAATCCTTCTTTTTCGAGAATTTCCTGCAGGTGTGGCGTGAGGTGCGGTGTGATGTAGCGTCCGTTGGCCACAATCCCGTTGCCGATGAACTGATGTGCTTCCTCAGCAGTAAGTTCGTGGATTCGCTCCCAACCGTTGCGAATCGCTTCGAGCGACTCGGAAGAATATGCTCCCGGGTACATCAGAGCAGCTTGGTGGTTGAGTGGAGACAGACAAGTATCGAGGTGATAGCAGTGATCATCGACTAACTCAAGCGGAATGACCGGGATGCCGAGCTCTTGCATCGCGGCGGCGAACCTTGCTACGCCACCGCGCGTGGAGCGGAAGCCGTACGCCGCCCAGATCTTGGAGTGGTCGGGATGCCAAAGCAGATCTCCCTGCCCCTCCAGGTACTCGCCCTGGAGATCCAACTCGAGGACCTTGTACCCGCGCTCGCGGAACCAGTTCACGTAGAACGGCACCTCCTGCTGGCGCGTCTGATAGCGCATGCGGCTGGGGACAATGAACTTGCCGATCTTCTCGTGATGTCCGACGAAGACCTGGTTGGCGGCGAAGACCATGTCTTCGAGGTCTTTGACCGGGTCGATGGTTTCGACCTTCAAGCCCGCGCTCTCCAGTGACCGGCGCAGGTTCTCCCACTGCTGTTGCGCGCGGAAGCGATCGACAGGAAGACCCATGTAGGGGTTCTTTATTTCGCGAACGTCAAAGAACGCTGGCGGGCACATGAGAACGCTCTTCGCCATACGTTAGCGATGATAGCGTGTGGATGTGATCAGTTCCAGCGAAGGGGCGGCTGGGCAGTGAACCACTCCGGCGGTTCGGGAGCCAGCGGTGACGAGGTACCGGCATTACTGACAGTGGTTCGGCAGTCCCTCCGTCATTCGAGAGCGTTAGTCTGACTAGATCCTGCATCTTTCCAATCACTTCCGGCTGTTCCTGATCAATAACCTACGGCCATTTGCATGCATTGGCCTCAGAGCTTTCCCCTAGGTCTGCAGGCAAGAGCTCATTTTCGAGGAGTATCCATGCTCCGCAAATGTGCGAACCCGGCCTGCCCCAATCCCTTCCGCCACCTCAGCCAGGGGAAACTCTTCCTGGTTGAGAGAGAGGATTTCAACGCACCGATTTCACGACCAGCGGCGCCAAACCGGAGAACCCGGTCTCCACGTCGCGTGGAACACTACTGGATGTGCGACGAGTGCTCTTCGTTGCTCACTCTGACATTCGAAAAGGGACGGGGAATGGTCACAGTTCCGCTACCCGCCGGAATGAGAAATAAGATTCCCATGCACCTTGGGAGCGTACGACCAGCGATAGAACGAATGCGAGTAGCCGGGGAATCCCGGTGCGCAATGAAAGGCGCCATATGGACGAAACAACAATGAATGTTTGTGCGATCTGTGGGGAGGAACGATCGGCCAACGACATCTGGTTCCTCCTCGCCGAGAACCGCTGGGAGGACAAGCTGCGGGTTCTGCAGTGGACTGACCGCTTGGCCGCACACAACGGCATCCAACCCGTCTGCAGCCCCGCCCACGTACGGGAGCTGGTGGTTCACTGGATGACGACCGGAAGTCTCGACTATCCCTTTGCTCGAACCTCGTTCTGGGCCGGGCCTGCACGGCGATACGGCCGCACGAGGGCGGCAAAAAGCGTTGCCGACATCAGCGCCGTTCAGCAGATTGGTGAACTGGCTGTACACCGCGAGAGTATGGAACGCGTGCTCGTGGAAAGCCCTCAGTCCCTGAAAGCCATTCTGGACGCGCTACTCGAGGGTCTCCGGCACGCGACTGCAGCAACCGAGGCGGGGGCTCAGTCGAAGGATGTGGCGTTTTGTGCTCTCGCCCCGGAAGTCTGAGGCGCTCAGGCTGGAATTGGCAGAACGGGTGATCAGGACACACCGGACTTGCTCCAGGCGCGCCAGTCGTCGGTAACGGCTTTCGCCATGTCTTTGGCGGCAGAGGACAACCACTTCGGTTGCAGCGTCTTGAGGTGGCGGCGAATCTGCTTCAAGGCGCTCCGGCTCCCAAGGTGGATATTTGCCGTTTCCCATCCCATGGCATAAAGCAGCTTGAGTTCGTCGCGGTCTGTCGGCAGAACGCTCAATTCAATACGGGAACAGTGAGGCGACAGCCGCCGGACGATCCAGTGACCGCACAAGTGTACGAAGGGATCAGGATCGCGTACTGCTCGGCTGATGATCGCCTGGTACATGATTTCTGCCGGGCCTTCTTCTCCTCTTGCCCAGTGAACGGAGGAAGGTACCGACGCCTTGACTTCACGAGCGACTCTTCCGCCGTGGCATTCGGCGATGGCGACCAGGCGCACATGTCCCAGGCTGCCCAAACCAGCGACACGCCTCACGACCCGGTAGTCCAGACCCCGCTCCGGCATGAGATGCTCAAGGGCATCCTGGGTGCTTGGGGGAATTTCACCGGTCACTTTCGGCAAGCTATCCATCTTCTTCCAGAAATGCACCGGATCGCGCAATTCGCCGGTTGACATTTCGCGTAACCATTTGTTGTCTTCCTCGAGTACGAATGCGTGCCCGCGTTCGGCAAGGGACTTCCTATATCCATCCATAATCGCTGCGCAGGCATCCTTCGCTTTCAATGCTAGGTGTCCTTCTTCAATGGCCAGCAGTGCGCTCGTTGCCAGCCGAACCAAGTCAAGGGTGTAGGGCAGCACGGCAGCTTCGTCGAAATCATTGACGCCCCACACCAGCCGACCTTCGATGTCCCGCCAGGTGCCGAAGTTCTCCACGTGCAGGTCACCAACC
>Ga0209701_10002828_pt1 | contig 11312 bp, 7 predicted proteins | sample CZO8metaG_4_FD_188356 | JGI IMG/M metagenome (GOLD analysis project Ga0209701, IMG submission 188356) | Vadose zone soil microbial communities from the Eel River Critical Zone Observatory, Northern California, USA - CZOApr15con2H3.8 metaG... | ecosystem: Environmental > Terrestrial > Soil >...
GCGTGTCCTCACAAACTGGAAGAACTACGGATACCAAGGAGGCTGATCATGACCGCCAGTACTACTCTGGAACGGAGTCCGACAGGCGTCGGAGCGTCGATCATCAAAGGCTACGCGGCTCGGGGCAGCGGCCAGCCTTTGGAAATAATGGCCTATGAGGTCGGGCCGCTCGGCGATCGCGAGGTCGAGATCAAGGTGACGCATTGCGGAATCTGCCATTCGGATGTCTCCATGATCGACAACGAGTGGCACATGACGCGCTATCCTATCGTTCCGGGTCACGAAATTATCGGGACCGTGTCAGCATTCGGCCGCGGCGTTCGCAGTCTTGCGATCGGGCAGCGTGTCGGTCTCGGCTGGCAATCGGGTTCGTGCGGCGGATGTGAGTGGTGCGCCTCGGGGAAAGAACATCTCTGCGCCCAGGAAGAATGGACTATCGTAGGCCGTAACGGCGGCTGGGCCGACTTTGTGCGTGCCGATGCCCGGTTCATGGTGCCCATCCCGAACGGCATCGCCTCGGCGGACGCCGCGCCGCTCATGTGCGCCGGAACCACGGTCTTCAGCGCTCTGACTCATTGCGGCGTCGACTCGACTGTGCGGGCAGCGGTCGTGGGCGGGCTCGGGCATCTTGCCGTGCAGTTTCTCGCAAAGATGGGCTGCGAGGTTACCGCAATCTCTTCGACCCATTCGAAGGATGAAGAAGCGCGGCAGTTCGGGGCGTCCCGATTTATTGCAACGAAAAACTCGGATGAGTTGCAGAGAGCTGCACGCTCCTTTGACTTCATTCTCGTCACCGTGTCGGCCGACCTTCCCTGGCAAGACTATCTCGGCGCCCTTCGGCCGGAGGGCACGCTGTGCCTCGTCGGCATACCGGAGAGCGACCTGAAGGTTCCACCCTTTGACATCGTCCTGCCTGAGAGGCGCATCGTCGGTGGAAGAGCGGGCTCGCCAGGCGACACCGCACGCATGTTGCACTTTGCGGCGCAGCATGGCGTGAGGCCGATGATTGAGAGATTCAAGATGAGCGACCTAAACACAGCATTGGCGCGGGTCCGCGAGGGAAATGTCCGCTACCGGGCGGTCCTCGAAAACTAGGGTCAGAACTCAATAATTTTTCTGGCCGACAAAATGATAGTGATTCTCTTACGGGAAGGATTGGGATCATGAGCCAGAATCTTTTTTTGGCTGAGCGACGAACAGTGGAATCGGATCGAGCCCCATTTGCCGACGGACGTCCGGGGGCAAAGATAGGGTGGATACACTCGGGCATTTCCACCGTGGCCGCTTTGAGGAGGCGGCCAATGCAGCCTCAAGGCCGTTCAATCCAATCCTGCCCACAGTATCTCCCTTACGCTGCTGGCGGCACCCCTTGCGAAGCTCGGGCGGCTTGAAGAAGCCAGGGCTGCCGCCGGGAAAGGTTTAAATCTGCAATGCATTTCGGTACAGTCGGCAATTCTCCGGCGTCGATTGCACGCCAGCGCTTGCCGCCTCTCTCAGTGAAGCACTTCATGAAGCCGGACTGCGGAATAGAATTGCTATTTATCGTGCCGCCACAACACGATCATGGCGAACGTCTGCTTCTGGCAGATAGTGTTGCGAAACTCTCAAAATGACGTGCGACCAATTTCCCGCAAATGGACCAAAGAAGCCGCAATCGCTGACCGAAGTGGCTTCCAACCCGTTACCGAAGTCGCCTGTAAATCAGCGCAGGAATGTAGCCCTCAAATGATTAGTCGATCACCGCGCGTACGGTCCGGAAAATTTGTCTTCAGTGATGCAAAAAAACTTTTGCAACAGTATCTGCCAATAGGCGACATCGCGCCGAAACTGAGGGGATTTAAAAAACGCTGCCCGAAGGCGGGCTCCTTCCGGCCACGCCAATTCCAATGCCCTGCGGAGCGACGAGTGCGCGAGTGAAAGCTGGCAGCGCGTGATGCTGCTGCCGGCTTTGCGCGTTGCTTCTATTAGCCGTTTCCAAGCGGGACAGCCACATAGTGAGAGGCATCGCCGGAGCGAACTCTCATCAGAACGCTGTTCTTGTTGTCGGCGTGCGCGGCCTTGACTGCGTCACGGATGTCGCCGGGGTTCGCCACGCTCTTCCCAGCAACCTCAAGAATAACATCGCCTTCCTTGAAGCCTCTGTCTGCAGCGGCGCTCTTCGGATCGACGTCGGTGACAACGACGCCGTTTTTGCCTGCACCCGCAACTGAACTCGCGGGCGCGACTGTCAGGCCAGGCAGTGGAACATCGGAACCATGAGCGGGATCGGCATTCGCCTCCTGCGTAGCAGGCAATTGGCCCAAGGTAAGATTGACCGCCTCGTCTTTTCCCTTATGCAGAATGTTGAGCTTGACCGCGTTGCCAGGCGCAAGACTACCTATGGTACGGGCGAGCTCGCGGGCGTCTTTGATCGACTGGCCATTCACCGCAGTAATGATATCGCCGGATTGGATGCCGGCCTTGGCAGCCGGGCCGTTGGCTTGAGGTTCCGCCACCAGCGCGCCCTCGGCGTTCTTCAGACCAAGGCTGTCGGCGATATCCGACGTTACCGGCTGAATCTGGACACCGATCCAGCCGCGGCTGACGGCGCCCTTATCCTTGAGCTGTGCGATCACGTTCTTCACGGTCGGAGCCGGAATCGAGAAGGCAATGCCGACACTTCCGCCCGATGGGGAATAGATGGCGGTATTCACGCCAACGACTTCGCCCTGCATATTGAAGGCAGGGCCACCTGAATTGCCCTTGTTGACCGGCGCGTCGATCTGAATGAAATCGTCGTACGGGCCGTTGCCGATGTCTCGGCCAGCGGCCGAGACGATGCCGGCGGTGACGGTTCCGCCGAGACCGAACGGGTTCCCAACCGCGAGCACCCAGTCGCCGATCCGCGGCTTGCCTTCCGCGAGTTTGGCGAATGGAAAGTCTGAGCCGCCCTCAACCTTAATGAGCGCGACGTCGGTGCGGGCATCGGTGCCGACGACCTTCGCAGTGTACGTCTTGCCACTTTCGGTCGTAACCTCGACCTTGTCCGCGCCATCGACAACGTGATTGTTTGTCACCGCATACCCATCAGGTGAGATGAAGAAGCCCGAGCCCTGGCCCATCATGACGCCGTGGCCTCCATGGTGATTTCGCGTTCCCGGAGGCGTGCCTTGAGGCCCGCCAAACTGACGAAAGAAACGCTCCATCGGTGGTCCTGACTGGTCCGACCCATCATCACTGCGGTCGCTCGCATCGGCGGCTTTATCTTTCATCGTAACTTTGACTGAAATGACCGAAGGCTTCACGCGCTGCACAATATCGGCGAACCCGACCGGCTGAGCGACTTTGCTGACATCATTGTTCACTTGCGCATGCGCAGGGCTGCTAACAATGCCGAACCCACCGGGCAAGGACTCGAAGCCAAAGCCAGCGATGCCGAGACCGGCAACAACGGACGCCATCAGCGCGATCTTCCGTGCGGAGAACAGCGAACGCCGGGCTCGCAGATAGAAGGGATCTGAAGAAGGATCGGATCGATGATCTGTCACAGGAAGTCTCCATGAATTGAGGTTAATGGCGCGGCTGGCGCCTGATGACACTCAAGATGCGACTTCCCGCGTTACGGCGTGCTGGCCACGAAGTTAATGTTTTGCAACAAACATCGCGGTCTTCGAGACCGGATGCGCGACGGCGGGAAAAGGGAAATATAAAATCCAGGTCCGTCCGTCGTGCCGAAAATGTCCTCGCGGCATTGGACGCTTTATCCTCTAATTACAGTTCGATCCTTCGACCTATTTCAGTCAGCGCGCGCGAGGGGATCTTGAACCGGTCGATGGCATGCGCGGAATTGCGCGACATGAATGAAAACAATGCCACGCGCCATCGCGGCAGCAGATTTCGATGTTTGCGGCCGATGAGGTCGCCGCGCTCGATGAAATAGCTTGCTTTTTCCAGCACCGGCACTCCATCCTTTTTTGCAAGTGTGAGGACAGCCGGAAGGTCGGGGATCTCGACGAAACCAAAGTGAACGGTTACATGCCAAAAGCCATCATCGAACTCTTCCACGCGGACGCGGTCTTTTGATCCAACGCGAGGAACCTCCGCGAAGCTGATCGTCAGGGCAATAACGGTCTTTTGCAGCGACCGGACGTGCTTCACGTAGTTGACAATGACCGGTGGTATCGCGTTGCCAAGTCGGGTGAGAAACACCGCAGTACCCGGAACTCTTGCAACGTTGTCGTTGCGAAGGCGCGCGAAGAACTCGTCCGGCTGTTGAGCTGCTGCCGCGTTCCGCCGATGCATAGCCTCAACCCCGTAATGCCAAGTGGTCATGATGATGAACGTGAGGGCGCCGAATGTCAGTGGGATCCAGCCGCCCTCTGATATCTTCAGAAGGTTTGCCGAGAAGAAGGCAAGATCGACTGCCAACAAGATACCCGTGACGGCGGCGGACTGATAGAGCGACCAGTGCCACCGATGACGCATCACATGGTAGAGCAGTGCCGTAGTCAGAACCATCGTGGTCGACACAGCCGTCCCGTAAGCTCCGGCAAGACGATCGGAACTTCCGAACCCCACGGTCAGTGCAACCGTGAACGCCATCATCGTCCAGTTCACGAATGGTACGTAGATCTGTCCGTATTCTTCCGCTGAAGTCTGATTGATCCGGACACCAGGAAACCAGCCGAGCTGCATGGCCTGCCTCGTCATGGAGAACGAACCGGTAATGATTGCTTGGCTGGCGATGATGGTGGCAAGCGTTGCAAGCGCAACCAACGGATAAATCGACCAGTTGGGCGCGAGTTTGAAAAACGGGTTGGCTTCTAGATCGGGAGCTTCCAGGAAATTTCCCACCTGACCGGCGTAGTTGAGGACGAGAGCCGGCAGCACGAAGCAATACCAGGCAACGCGGATTGGATTTCGACCGACGTGGCCCATGTCAGCGTAAAGCGCTTCACCACCCGTCAGGGCGAGGAATACTCCACCCAGTACGGTGAACCCGAGAAACCCGTGATCCACCACGAGTTGAGCGCCGTAGATAGGATTTATCGCAGCCAGGACAGCAGGATGATGCACGATTCCGATAACGCCAAGGATCCCGATCGTCGCAAACCATACGAACATGACCGGCCCGAAGGCGCTTCCAACAACCCCGGTTCCCCGATTCTGGATCGCAAATAAGCCGACCAGGATGACCAGGGCAATTGGCATCGTGTACGGCTTGAACATGCTTGTTGCGACGTTTAGACCTTCTACCGCGCTCAGAACAGAGATTGCCGGCGTAATAATGCCATCTCCATAAATGAGGGCTGCACCAAACAACCCCATGATAATGAGCCATCGACCACGACTAGCCCAACGGGCACCGGTCATTGTCATCAGCGCAAGAATCCCGCCTTCACCCTGATTGTCAGCGCGCATTACAAAAAAACAGTACTTGATCGATATCGTGATGATCAGCGCCCAAAAAATTAGAGATAGTGAACCAAGAGCTGCCTCCGGCGTGAATTGATCTCCCATGATGTGCACAATTGTCTGCAAAGTATAAAGAGGGCTGGTCCCCAAGTCGCCGTAAACAATCCCGAGTGCCAGAAGTCCAGCCGATACGGTTGTAGGCTGAGCAAACCCTTTCTGTGCCTCTCCAGTAAAATTTGTCGGGGCGTTCAGTGCGGAAACGGTAGATTTATGCATGATATTTCCAGTGGTCTTAGCCTCTCACAACCAACCCGACGGCGGAGTGGGTAAGGATGCGCCGGTCTCTCGCTCGGTACAGCGCGCCGGTGTCATCAGTTCACGCGCCGTCCTGGGCGGACTTCATCCCCACTATGGTCGGATTTAGGGTTTCGGTACACACAGCGGTCGATCCGGACAGAACACGACGAAGCAGGGACGTCATGACAGAGTTCTGCGTTACTATGCGGATCGCCAGCGATTGGAAATCGGGCACCGTATCGCGCCGGGCCAGCAATGGACGCACGAACCCAATTGTACCGGCCAGCGCGGCCAATGGATTTCCGGGCAGACCGATGAAGACGGCATCTTCGAACCGTCGAAAGGCAAGCGGTTTGCCAGGCTTCATCGCGACCTTGTGTACGGCAAGTTCGGCGCCGAGGTCGCGCAAGGCGTCGCGGACGTAATCCTCTTCGCCGACATAGATTCCTGCCGTGGTCAAAACGAGATCCGCGTCGATGGCCGCATACCGGAGCGACGACCGCATCGCGGCCACGTCGTCCTCGACGACGGCCATCGTGCGGACGACCGCGCCGCCGGCATGCAGCAGTGCGGCGAGCATCGGAAGGCTTGAGTCATGGATCTGGCCGGGTGCGAGACTCTCGCCGGGGCCGCGAAGCTCGCGACCGCTCGACAGCAGTGTAACTCGGGGGCGCCGCAGCACCGAAACGTACTGCACACCTTGCGCCGCGAGCACAGCGATATGACGCCAGTCCAGCGTGGCCCCTTCGGCGATGAGCTTTTGTCCGATGCGGATGTCCTCGCCGCGTCGCCGCACATTGCTTCCGACGGGAGGCACTGCGCCGATCTGCAGCATACTGCCGCGCTGGTAGACGTTTTCTTGCGCGATGACGGCGTCGGCCCCGTCCGGCACCGGTGCGCCGGTCATGATACGGTGCGCGCTGTTGGGACGAAGGCGGCCTGGCGCCTCCCCGGCCGCGGTGCGTCCGCTTGTCGGCAGCCAAGCGCCCGTCTTCAGGTCGGTACAGCTCACGGCATAGCCATCCATCGCGGACCTGTCGAAGCCTGGAAGATCAAGGCGCGCTTCGAACGGCGCGGCAATGACACGGCCTGCGCAGTCGACGAAAGGCATGGTCTCGGCTCGGAACCTTGACGGAGCAAGGCTCAGCACATGTTTCACGGCGTCATCGAAGCGAATTCCTCCGCCCGCGCAGCCGAAAGCCGACTCGTTAATGATTCCGACGACGCCGACGGATTCCTGACAGGTGCGGCCCGGCATGGCTGCCAGCACTGGTGCGCCCAAGTTGCCGGTGGCATACGGGCTGGTCTCTGCCGTCGCCCTCTTCAGCCCATCAATGCCCAGCATCGCAACCTCCCATTATGCCGACTGTGAGGCCGCAGTAAGCGGGGGCTCGGGGGTGTCGTGAGATTCGCTGGTCCATGGCGCGAGCGTCACGTCGCGACCTGACGCGACTTTCTCAACTAAAAACGAATTTAGCTTTCTGCAATTCAGCCAATCACAAGGGCCAAAATTGATCTTGCGGGATGCAGCATCCGGGCTTTGCGCGTTTCGAGTAATCTCCATCTGCATTCCACATCTAGCTTCCCGAAGCGCGGATCAGAACCGGCGTTGACTTGTAGGAGGGTGTTCCAGATTTGACGTCGTAATGATCGAGCGCAACTAGGACATTTGCCTCCGGATAATAGGTCGCGATTGAGCCCTCGGCGATATTGTACGCGACCGCCGTCAGGTTGCGCATAACACGCTTGCCCGGTTTCGATTTTTCATCTGGAACGACTGTAATATCGACGAGATCGCCATGCTTCAGCCCGCGACTGCCGAGGTCGCGTTCGTTGACGAACACAACGTCGCGCCGCCCCGTAATTCCACGATAGCGATCATTCATGCCGTAGATCGTCGTGTTGTACTGATCATGGCTTCTGATTGTCGCGAGTGTGAGAGCTTCACGATTGGCCACACGCGGATCTTCATCGAGTCCGGGATAAACGAGAAAATTGGCCTTCTTCGTCGGTGTCAGCCACTCACGCTCCGATGCGGCAACATACAGCCGAAATCCACCCGGCTTCTTGACGCGCGTATTGAAGTCTGCGAATTCCGGAAAGATCGCCTCGATGGCATCGCGGATCTTTCCGTAATCGGAAATCATTTCCGCCCATCCGACCCGTGTGTTCGGCAATGTCGCCCTCGCGATTTCTGCGATAATTGCGGGTTCTGATTTGAGATGCTCGGACGCGGGTTTCAGTCCGCCGCGCGAAGCGTGGACCATAGACATTGAATCTTCCACGGTGATCGACTGCGGACCGGTCGCCTGAAGATCGATCTCCGTACGCCCCAGGCAGGGAAGAATGAGCGATTTTTTCCCGACCAGCAAATGCGAACGATTGAGCTTGGTAGCGATATGCACTGCAAGATCGAGGTTCCGCATCGCCTTGAATGTGACTTCCGGATCGGGCATCGCAACAGCAAGATTGCCGCCAAGACACACCAGAGCCTTCGAGCGCCCATCCCGGATCGCCTCGACAGCCTCGACCGCGTTGTGGCCCTTGTTGCGGGGCGGCTCAAATCCGAAGACGCGGGCCAGTCCATCCAGAAGCGCATCATTCGGAATCTCAGTAATGCCGACCGTGCGATCTCCCTGCACATTCGAGTGACCGCGCAGCGGAGAAATGCCGGCGCCCTTGCGCCCGATATTGCCGCGGAGCATCAACAGATTGGCGATCTGCTGCACATTGCCCGTGCCGTGACGATGTTGGGTGATCCCCATGCCGTAATTGATGATGACCCGCTCCGCCTTGCCGTAGATATTGCCTACGAACTCGATATCTGATCGCGACAGACCTGAGGCCTCCTCAATCGCCTCCCAGGACGTCGCATCAAGATCAGCCAGCAGCTCATCCATTCCGGTTGTGTGGCTCGCGATGAATTCACGGTCGAGAACACCCTTGCCGCCTTCGGCAAGACTTTTCGCGTCAAGTGCCACGAGGGTCTTCATCATCCCCTTCAGCACTGCGATATCGCCGCCGACCTTCACCAGGTAGTAAGTCGATGCGATCGGTGTCGAGCTGAGCGTCAGCATCTCCGCAGGGTGCTGCGGCGACGTAAACCGCTCCAGACCGCGCTCGCGGAGCGGGTTGAGCACGATAATCGGCGCTCCTCGCTTTGAGACTTCACGCAGCGTCGTCAGCATGCGCGGGTGATTGGTGCCGGGATTGTGGCCGATGCAAAACACCGCGTCGCAATGATCAAAATCCTCCAAGGTCACTGTTCCCTTGCCGACACCAATTGATTCCGGCAGGCCGACGCTCGTCGCCTCGTGGCACATGTTCGAGCAATCGGGAAAGTTGTTGGTTCCGTATTCCCGCCCAAACAGCTGATAGAGGAAAGCTGCCTCATTCGATGCCCGACCGGATGTGTAAAACTCCGCCATGTCGGGGTGCGGCAACGCACGGAGCGCGGCGCCGATCTTCGCCAGCGCCTCGTCCCAGGAAATCGGCAGGTATCGATCAGTTGTCCGGTCGTAGACCATCGGGTGCGTCAGACGACCCTCATTCTCAAGGTCGAAGTCCGACCAATTCCAGAGTTCGCTGACCGTATGTGCCGCAAAGAACTCCGGCGTTGTCCGTTTGGCCGTCGCTTCCCATGAGACTGCTTTGGCTCCGTTCTCGCAGAACTCAAATGACGAGGTATGTTTCGGATCGGGCCAGGCGCAGCCTGGGCAATCGAACCCGTGCGGCTGGTTCATGCTAAGGAGACCGCGAGTCTCTTTTACGATAGCCATCTGACCGCGAACGGCATCTGCAACAGCTTTCAGGGCACCCCACCCCGCCGCCGCACCCTCGTATTCACCGACACCCGCAACATCGTCTTCGCTCATTAGGCTCTCCATAGTCGCGGCAATATTTCGCCGAGTGATGCTTCCCGATTGGGGCAATGTTTTTTCATCAGAGATAGTCCATAGAGATCGAGAGCGAACGCGATTTTCTCAAGTAAAATAACATTTAGCTTGGCCCTAACGGCCGACGGCGCCCTGCTTGCACCGAATCCGCGCCCCAAAAGAGGCCCTCACAACGTGAACGAAGTGACGAATGGATGAAAGCGAAGCAGACCATCGGGAGGAACATCGCCAATCCCCGGCCCGATCTCCGCGAAGCCATCGGCCACAACGAGCGGTAGCAGGCGCGCCGATCCCCCTCGATCAAGTTTCCGGATGCGTGGCAATCCATCCAATCCATGGCCAACGATGCATGCTGGGACAATTTCGGTACGACCAGCTTTATGCCGGAAGGCCTCTGCCACGCGAGCGTAGGACATCGCCCGGCCGGCGTCGGTGGCGCCGAGCAGCCGACGGATCATCGGCCGTCCGAAAAGCAGGTAATTTACGAAGGCGGCAACCGGGTTCTCCGGCAACGCAAGGACGTGCATCCGACCAATTCGTCCCTTTGCAAGCGGCTTGCCCGGGCGAAGCGCCAATTTCAGACTCTGGCAGATACCTCCTGCAGCCCGAAACGCCGGCTCCAAACGGTCTCGGTTGTTGCCGGTAATTCCGGCCGACATGATGAGAAGGTCGAGGTGTTTTGTACCGTCGCGAAGCGCGGCCGATATCGCAGTTTGCGTATCGGCTACGCGGAGATCAATTGTCTCAATCGACGGCGACGCAAGAAGAGCAACGAGCATCGAACGATTGGTGCCGATTGTGCCGCCGCTATCCGGTTCACAATTCGCATCGACAAGTTCACTGCCTCTCGACAGAATTCCTACCCTTAAGCGACGTGTCACTGGGGTGCGTGTGATCCCGGCTGCTGCAAGTATCGCGATCTGGCGGGCGTCGAGCGTCGTTCCCTTCGAAACGACAATCGTTCCAGGCGTAACATCCTCACCGCGACGGCGGATGTTTGCACCACTTTCCGGCAATTCATTCAGCGTAATCTTGTTACCCCTGCGCGTCGTTCTCCTCTCGAATACAACGGATCCGATACCAGCCGGCACTTTTGCGCCGGTGAGAATACGAAGCGCCGTGCCCGATCTACTCAAAACATTAACGTTGGCGCCCGCGGGGACGCGTTCGACAATGGACAGGGTTAAGGGAATTGGCAGGTTGTGGTCATCGGCATGGATTCCGAAGCCGTCGACCGCGGCATTGTCAAAGCCTGGGAGAGCGACAGCGGAAAGCAAATCTTCAGCTGCAATTCTTCCGACGGCTGCATGCAGAGATACGGTTTCGGTGCCGGAGACGACATCGATATTTTCGAGCACAATCCGGCGCGCGGCCTCCGGAGTCACAGGTCCTCCGCTCGTGCGGTACCCATTCTCCGTCGTTGGAGCATCGAAGATCGCAGGCACGCTCATCGTGACGATTCCAGCTGTGGCTGACCCAAATTAGTTTGAAGGCGAATGGCACACTACCGCGATGCTTTGCTCGTGATATTTGACGCAACTCTGAGAAGCCGCCGCTTCGGCGGCTGTCGATCCTTCACCTGCGCGCGTCGCATTTTCCGTAAGAATAAGCGTGCTAACACTCACACACCGTGATCAGCGTTTCGATTAAACTCAGATTCAGAGAATTAAATTCGAGTTTCGGTCAGGTAATCGGATTTTCGGTCGGCGGCTATGGAATCGGCGC
>Ga0209701_10002831_pt1 | contig 11309 bp, 8 predicted proteins | sample CZO8metaG_4_FD_188356 | JGI IMG/M metagenome (GOLD analysis project Ga0209701, IMG submission 188356) | Vadose zone soil microbial communities from the Eel River Critical Zone Observatory, Northern California, USA - CZOApr15con2H3.8 metaG... | ecosystem: Environmental > Terrestrial > Soil >...
GCAACACCGCTATCCGGACGATGAGCTGTTCGACTCGCTCTTCGATCAGGAAGCGACCGGAATAGCGGTGACCACGCTCGCCGGTCGCTTCCTGCGGGTCAACCGCGCGCTGTGCGGGATGATCGGCTACAGCGCCGGGGAGCTGCTGGAAAAAACGTTTCGGGACATCACTCATCCGGAGGACGTCGAGTCGAGCGAGAGTTTTCGGCAGCGCCTTATTTCCGGCGATGTGGCGAACCAGACGCTCGACAAGCGCTACATCCGCAAGGACGGAAAGGTGATCGGGGTTCGCATCGTGGTGACGGTCGTACGGGACAGCTCCGGTTCGCCGCAGTGCTGCGCGACGCTCGTTCACGACATGACTGCGAACATGCAGGCGCAGGAAGCGTCCCTGAAAAGCGAGCACCGCTTCCGCCGCATGGTCGAAATGAGCACCGACTGGTTCTGGGAGCAGGACGCGCAATTTCGCTTTGTCCGGGTTCCGGGGTTCGAGAAAAGGAACTTCGATGCCGAGTTGGTGATCGGCAAGACGCGCTGGGAAGTTCCCGACCTGGGGCCGCTGCCGGAGACGGTGTGGGAGCGGCACAGGGCGATGCTGGAACGGCGCGAGCCGTTTTACGACTTTGTGTTTCTGCGAGCCGACAAATCGGGGCAGATGCGCTACCTGAGCGTGAGCGGGGAGCCGGTCTTCGACGGCGAAGGCCGGTTTACCGGGTACCGGGGAATCGGCAAGGATGTGACCGAAAAAGTGCGCGCGCAGAAGGCGCTCGAGGACAGCGAGGCGCGTTACCACACCCTGTTCGACGTGCATCCCCATCCCATGTGGGTGGTGGATTCGAGGACCCTCGCGTTCCTTGCCGTCAACGAGGCCGCGGTGAGGCACTACGGCTACTCGAGGGAGGAGTTCCTGTCGATGACCGCCGACCAGATCCGCCCGCCCGAGGAAGTGGCCCAGTTACTGAAGGCCTTCCAGGATCAGAGCCGTTCGTACCGGCACCGGGTATGGCTGCACAAAAAGAAGAGCGGCGAGCTGATCCACGTCGAGATCGTTTCCTTCAATCTGGAATTCGACGGCAAGCCGGCGCGCCTGGGCGTGGTGACCGACATCACCGAGCGCCTGAAGGCGGAGGAGCGGGCGCGGGAGATCGACGAGCGATATCAGTCGCTCCTGAAAGGCGCCAAGAACGCGTGAAGGCCGGCGCCTGAGCGCACCCGGTTCGCGCCGCGCTCGCGGGCTTGCGGTGAGGCGCTCCGCGAACTAGGATTCGGTCTCTCCGGCGCCATTGGAGCGCACGGAAGAAAGGCCGCCGCATGCCGCCCGCGAGGACAGCTTCGCTTTTCGTGTTCGCCCTGTTCTCGGCCGGAGCTGCGGCCCAGACCGCATATCCGGCGAAGCCCGTGCGTTTCATCGTGCCTTCGGCGGCGGGCGGCGGAACGGATATCATCGCCCGCTCCGTCGCGCATAAGCTCTCCGAGTCCCTGGGCCAGCAGTTCGTCGTGGACAATCGCCCGGGCGCGGGCCAAATGATCGGCATCGAGCTCGCCGCGAAATCGCCCGCCGACGGGCACACGATCCTCATGGCTGCGAGCACCCTCGCGATCAACCCGATCATGTACCAGAAGGTGAGCTACGATCCGCTGCGCGATTTCGCGCCGATCACCCAGGCCGCCTCGCTTCCCAACGTCCTGGTCGTGCACCCCTCGCTTCCGGCGAAGTCGGTCGCCGAGCTCATCGCCCTCGCGAGGCGGGAGCCGGGGAAAATCAACTACGCTTCGGCCGGCGTCGGCACCTCGCCGCAGATGTCGGTCGAGCTCCTGAAGAGCATGGCGGGAATCGACATGGTTCACATCCCCTACAAGGGAACCAGTCCCGGCGTGGTGGATCTGCTCGCGGGGCAGGTGTCGGTGATGGCGCCGAACGTGCTCACCGCGCTGCCGCACATCAAGGCCGGCAAGCTCCGGGCGCTCGCGGTGACGAGCGCGAAAAGAAGCGAAGCCTTGCCGGACGTTCCGACGATCGCGGAATCCGGGCTTCCGGGTTACGATTCGACCCAGTGGTACGGAGTTCTCGCGCCGGCAGGAACGCCGCGCGAGATCGTCGCGCGCCTGCACGACGAGATCGTGCGCGCGCTGCGCGCGCCCGAGGTGATGCAACGCCTGGCCGCGGACGGCGCGGAGCCCGTCGGCAGCAGTCCCGAGGAATTCGCCGCGTTCATCAAGTCCGAGATCGACAAGTGGGCGAAGGTCGCAAACGCCGCCGGCATCCGCGCCGAATGAGCGGAAATCCCCTGTAGTCCCTTTTCCCCTCCGGGGCGTTTACGTATCAATGCGCCGCGTGTGTCACATTTTGTGACAAATGGTTACTCCGGCGGCGGAGCATCTTTGCTAGCATGCGGCTGTCCAATCAGAACGAAGGTGCGATCATGAATCGGATGAAAGCGGCCTTGACGTTGACCGCGGTTCTGCTGGGCGCGACCGCGAGCGCGCCGGCGCTCGCCTGGCATCACGGGCGCGTGCATTTCGGCGTCGTCATCGGAGCTCCGTTCTTTCCCTGGTACTACCCTCCCTACTACTACCCTCCCTATTACTATCCGCCCGCGGTCGTCGCGGTGCCGGCCGCGCCGACGACCTACGTCGAGCAGGGCAGTCCTCAATCGCCGCCGGCGCAGCAGGCGCAGGGCTATTGGTACTACTGCGCCGAATCCAAGACCTATTACCCGTACGTCAAGGAATGCCCCGCAGGCTGGCAGCGCGTGGCGCCGCGGCCGGCGCCCGGCGGTTGATGCCGTCCGAGCGAATCATGGGTCTTTTGCGATTTTCACCTGTTTTGACGGCAGCGCTTCTGCTCGGCGCATGCGTGACGGTGCCGAGCGGTCCCAGCGTGATGGTGCTGCCGGGCACGGGCAAGAGCTTCGACCAGTTTCGCGCCGATGATATGGACTGCAGGCAGTTCGCCAATTTTCAGGTCGGCGGAACCGACGCCAATCAGGTCGCGAGCGAGAGCGCGATGAAGAGCGCCGCGGTCGGGACTATCGTGGGCGCGGCCGCGGGCGCCGCGATCGGCGGACGCAGCGGCGCGGCGGCGGGCGCCGGCGGCGGGCTGTTGCTGGGCTCGGCGGCTGGCGCGGGCGCGGCGGAGACTTCCGCGTATGGCGTTCAGCGGCGCTACGACTATGCTTTCATCCAGTGCATGTACGCGAAGGGACACAAGGTTCCGGTGTCCGGCCGTCTTACTTCTGCGCCGCCGGCCGGCCCCGCCTACGCGTCTCCGCCACCGCCTCCACCTCCGCCGCCGCGCTAGAATCAGGCTCGGCTATTTGGCCGTTCCCGTAGAGACCTCGTAGGTCCTGATGCGGGGAGGGGAGATATGAAAGCAAGACATCTGACGGCTGCATTCGCCGCCGTGACGACGATGTTCGTGGCGAGCGTAGCGCAGGCGCAGACCGCGGAGGCGTGGCCGTCAAAGCCAATCCGCTGGATCGTGCCGTTTCCCCCGGGCGGGCCGGCCGACGTGGTGACGCGCATGCTGTCGGCGAAGCTCGCCGGGCGCTCGGGTCAACCCGGCATCGTGGAAAATCGCGGGGGAGCCGGGGGCAACGTCGGGCACGAAGCGGCGGCGAAAGCGGCGCCGGACGGCTATACCGTGGTGTTCGTCGTTCCGGCGATCATCACCAATCCGTTTTTCCTCAAGGCGAGCATCGATCCGTTCAGGGAGCTCGCGCCCGTCATCCATCTGGACAGCGCCTCGATGGTGCTGCTGACTCACCCGTCGTTTCCGGCGAAAACGGTGGCCGAAGTGATCGCGCACGCGCGCGCCAAATCGGGCGGCGTGAGCTGCGCTTCCTCGGGGGCGCTTCCGCAAGTCGGTTGCGAGATGCTGCGCCTCCACGCCGACACCGAAATGATCATGGTGCGGTACAAGGGCAACGCGCCGGCGCTGAACGCCCTGATGGGCGGGGAGGTCAACCTGCTTTTCGACGTCGTCAACATCGCGCAGGGACAGCTGAAATCGGGCCGCGTGCGCGCCATCGCTTCGACCAATCCAAGGCGCGGCATCGGCCCCTTCGGCGAGCTTCCGGTGCTCGCAGAGACGATCCCGGATTTTGAGCTCGTCACCTGGCACGGCGTGATGGTGCCCGCCGCGACGCCCAGAGAGGTCGTGGTGCGGCTGAACCGGGAGATCCAGGCGGTGCTGGACGAGCCCGATATCCGTCAGCGATTCGCCGACGGCGGCCTCGAAATCACGGGCGGGACGCCCGAGGCGTTCGCGGCGATCCTGAAGCGCGATCACGCGAAGTACGGAAGGATTCTCACTCAGGCGGGAATCAGGCCGGAGTAGCGCGCTCCGGACGGTATCAGCCGACCGCCATCGCTCCGGCGTTCTCGCGCAGCAGCTTGGAGAAATCCTCCGCCGGCTGCGGCTTGCGGAAATAGTGTCCCTGGAACTCGTGGCACCCGTGCTCGGTGAGAAAATCGAGCTGCTCGCGGGTTTCCACTCCCTCTGCGACCACCTTCAGCCGGAGGCTGTGCGCCATCGCGATGATCGCCTGCGTGATCGCGACGTCGTCCGGATCCTGCGGGATGTCCTTGATGAACGAGCGGTCGATCTTGATGCAGTCGAACGGGAACCGCTTGATCGACACCAGGGACGAGTAGCCCGTTCCGAAATCGTCGATCGCGAGGCGGATGCCCATCGATTTGATTCCGTCGAGGATCTTCTTCGAGCTCTGGGTGTCGCGCATCACCATGCTCTCGGTGATCTCGAGCTCGAGATTGCCCGGCTTGAGCGCGCTTTCGTTCAGGGCCCGCTCGATTTCCCGAAGCAGATGCTTGTCCTCGAACTGGCGCGCCGAAAGGTTCACCGAAACCGTCAGCGGCGCCGGCACGCGGCTCTGAAGCGTCTGGTTGTGGGCGCAAGCGGTTCTGAGCACCCACGCGCCGATCGGAACGATCAGCCCGGAATCTTCGGCGAGCCCGATGAACTCCGTGGGGGGAAGCAGTCCGAGATCGGGATGCTGCCACCGGATCAGCGCCTCCATCCCGGTGATCCGGCCGGTGTTGATCTCGACCTTGGGCTCGTAGTGGAGGACGAATTCATTTTTTTCCAGAGCGCCCTGCAGCCGGGTCTCCTTGGCGATCCGGGCGGACAGGTGATCGTTCATCTCCTCCGAGTAGAACAGATAGTTGTTCTTGCCCTGCTCCTTGGCGCGGTAGGCGGCGATGTCGGCGCTCTTCAGGAGGCTCGCGAAGTCCGCGCCGTCGTTCGGATAAAGGCCGATCCCTATGCTCGCCGTCACGTGGCAGGTTTCGCCGTCGAGCAGGAACGGCCAGCGCACGGCGTGGAGGATCTTCTGCGCGACGCTCACGATGTCGCCCGGCGCGGCGAAGTCCTCGATGAGCGCGACGAACTCGTCGCCGCCGAAGCGGGCGATGGTGTCGATTTCCCTCAGGCACAGGCGCAGCCGTGCGGCCACCTCCGTGAGCAGCCGGTCGCCGAAGGTATGGCCGAGCGTGTCGTTGATGAACTTGAAGCGGTCGAGGTCGAGGAAAAGCAGCGCCATCGATTTGCGGTAGCGCTGCGCATTGTTCAGCGCGTGCGCGAAGCGCTGGTTGAGCATGTAGCGGTTGGGCAGGCCCGTCAGGGTGTCGTGAGTCGCGACGTACAGCAGGTTCTCCTCGGCCTGCTTGCGGGCCATGAACTGGCCGATCTGGCTGCCGATCACGCGCACCATCTGCAGGAGCGACGGATCGGGGTTGCGGATCTCACGGCTGAAGAATTCGAGCACGCCGAGGGTGACGTTGCCCGCGAGGATGGGAAAAGCGAATGCGCCGTGCAGCCCCGCCTTGGCGGCGAGCGGCGCCCGCTGGAAGCCCTCGTCCCGGCTCACGTCCGGAATCCATTTGGGCACGCCGCTCACCCACACCTGCCTCACCAAGCCGTGATGGGTGGGCTGGAGCGCCACTTTGCGCACCTCCGCCGTGAACTCGGCGACCGCCTCGTTGGGGATGCTCCAGGTCTCCACGCAGCAGATCGCCTTCTGCTGCTCGTCCATGCTCCAGCGCGCTCCGCAGTCCCAGTTGAGGGTCTCGCAGATGGTCTGGACGATCTTCGGGATGGCCTGGGCGAGCGTCTCCGATTCGGCGAGCACGCGCGTCACCGCGTGCTCCATCCGCTCGCGCTGCTCGGCGCGCTTGCGCTCGGAGATGTCGCGCGAGACCACGACCACCTTCGACACGTTGCCGGTCGCATCCCGGATGACGCGGCCTTCCGATTCGATGTAGCGGATGCCGCCGTCGTTGAGCAAGAAGCGGAATTCGGTCCGCCGCCCGACGCCCGTTCTGACCGTCTCGCGGAAGATCGCCTTGATGCGGTCGCGGTCCGCGGGGTGGATCTCCTTGAAGGAGTCCGATCCCGGCTGAATCTCGTCGTTCTTGAAAACGGTGCGGTAGGACGGGCTGTTGTAGATCCGCCGGCCGTCGGTGTCGACCATGGCGACCAGGTCGCCGACGTTTTCCGCGATGAGGCGGAAGCGCTCTTCGCTCTCGCGCAGCTTCTCCTCGGCGCGCCGGTGCCCGGTCACGTCGCGGAAGCTCCATACCCGGCCGATGGTCTGTCCTCCGACGAGCTGGGGTCTCGAAGAGCGCTCGAAGATCCGGCCGTCCTTGAACTCGATCGCGTCGAAGCTCTCCCGCCCGGGGTGCGCGTAGAGCTCCTGCACCTTTTCGCGGAACCCCTCGGGGTCCTTCAGCTGGTCGAGGACGAAATCGAGCGCCTCCGCGTCGTTCCCGGAGGACAGGACCGCCGGCGGGATGCGCCACATCTCGGCGAACTGCCGGTTGTAGGTGGTGATTTTCCCGAGGTTGTCGACGACCAGAATGCCGTCCGCCGTGGACTCGAGGGTCGCACGCAGCAGCGACGAGGATTTACGGCCGTCGACCTCCGCGGGCCCAAGGCTCCTCCCTTTTTTCATCGACCCGCCCCCTGTAGTGCAGCCTGGAATTGTTATCCGTATCCGCCCGCCGGGCAAGTGTTTTCACGCGCGGGATCCCGTCGGATGGCGGATTCCGGCGCGAGCGAAGTGTCGCCTGCGGGCGACGCGCTTGTGCCTTGCACAGTTTTTGGAAACTCCCTACACTAAAAAAAGCTGTCGAATCAAAACGTCGGGCTCCGGGGTGCGGATATGAGGCTGCGCAGCATCGAACTTGAAGTACCCGATCGCGAATCCGCGGTCCGGTTTTTCCGGGACACCTGGGGTCTGCTGGACGCCGGAGCGCGAAACGGGATCTCCTATCTTCGGGGCACCGCAGACATCCCGTATGTCGTCTCGGTTGCGCAGGCGGGCGAGCCCGCGGTGGCCGCGGTCACTTTCTCGGGCTCGAAGCCCGAGCTCGAGCGAATCCGCAGGCGCGCCTCCGCGGCGGGGGCGCCGCTCGGTCCGGTGCGCGACTTCGACGAGCCCGGGAGCGGCTCGGGATATTTTCTCGAATGCCCCGAGGGCCACGTGTTCCGGTTCGTCACGGAAAGAAAGCGCGTGAAAAAGCTCCGCCCCGACCGGGACCGACCCCTGCAGGTCACGCACGTCGTCCTCAATGCCCGGGACCGGGAGGCGTGCACGCGCTTCGCCGTCGATGTGCTCGGTTTCAGGCTTTCCGACCGCACCGGGTTCATGAACTTCGTGCGCTGCGACCGCGTCCACCACGCGGTCGCCTACGCCCAGTCGGACAATTCGCTGCTCAATCACGTCGCGTTCGAAATGACCGACATCGATGCGGTCATGCGCGGCATCGGAAGGCTGAAAGATGCCGGGGTCGAGACCTTCTGGGGTCCCGGGCGTCATGGACCCGGCAACAACGTTTTCGCCTACTTTGTCGCCCCTTTCGGCGCGGCCATCGAGTACACCTCGGAAGTCCAGCGCGTCGGCAGTTCGTACAAGGTCGGAACCCCGGAAGACTGGAAATGGCCCCCCAGGCGGAACGATCACTGGGGTATTTCGACGCGGAACTCCGCGGCGATATCGCAGGCCGAGCGCAGATTCGGCTTTCGTCCGCCGGTCGCCGCCTGATACGCACGATCGGCCCGGGCCTGCGCTCCGGGCTCGCGCCTCCGGATTGGTGACCTTTCCGTTTTAGGCGCAGGGCCGCCCGCGCGAATCGATCGCATCCGACGTCGACAACACATGGCGCAACCGACCAGGCGCGTGGTGACCGGCCACGACGCATCGGGAAAAGCGGTCGTCCTCGTCGACGGCGCGGCGCCCAACGTCAAGCTGAGAAAAGCGAGTGGCGCCACCTCCACGCTGCTGTGGGTCACGGACGAATCGCCCGCCGAGATTTCCGGCGGGGCCGATCGCGCCCAACGCGACATCGGCGTGGCGCCCCCGCCCGCGGGCTCGATCTTCCGCATCGTCGATTTTCCGCCGTCCAAGGAGTTCGAGCCGGTGGACAACGAGGCCCTGATTCGCGAGATGGGAATAGAGCAGGGCGCTTCGCGCGCAAGGCCCGCCCGGCACGCCGCCATGCACCGGACCCAGAGCATCGACTACGCGGTCGTGATATCCGGCGAGATCGACATGCTGCTCGACGATTCCGAAATTCATCTCAAGGCGGGCGACGTGCTGGTGCAGCGCGGGACGAACCACGCGTGGGTGAACCGCGGAAGGGAAAACTGCCGCATCGCCTTCGTGCTCATCGACGCCATCGAGCCGGCCGAGATCCGCGGCGCGTAATGAAGCGCTACGTCGGCCAGCCGATCCCGCGCGTCGAGGACTACCGCTTTCTCACCGGAGGAGGGCGCTACACCGACGACGTGCGCCTCGAGGGGCAGCTCTGCTGCGCTTTTCTGCGCTCGCCGCACGCCCACGCGCGCATCCTGCGCGTCGACTCGAGCCGGGCGCGGCGCGCCCCCGGGGTGCGCGCCGTGCTCACCTGCGCCGACTACCTCGCCGACGGTCTCGCGGGGATCGAGCACGCGGCCAACCCCGTCGATGCGCTGGATATTCGCACGCGCGCTTTCGTCGCGATGCGCGGCGCGCGAATCGTCGAGCTGCCGCATTGGCCGCTCGCGCGGGAGCGCGCGCGCCACGTCGGCGAGCCGCTCGCCGCGGTCGTGGCCGAGACGGCGCTCGCCGCGCGCGACGCGGCCGAGCTGATCGAAATCGAATACGAGCCGCTGCCCGCGGTCGTATCGGCGGCGGACGCCTTGCGCGAGGGCGCCGCGCAGCTCCGGGACGAGGCGCCCGGCAACCTGTGCGTCTCCGCGGAATTCGGCGATGCCGAGGCGGCGCGCAACGCGCTCGGGCGGGCGGCGCACGTCGTGCGCTGCGAGTTCGTCAACAACCGCGTCGCCAACTGCCAGATGGAGCCGCGCTCCGCGATCGGCGATTACGACGGGAGCACCGGCACCTGCACCCTCATTTCCGGCAACCAGGGCGTGGTGCGCCTGCAGGCGACGCTCGCCGCGGCGCTCAGGATGCCGGCGGAGCGCGTGCGCGTCATTTCTCCGGATGTAGGCGGCGCGTTCGGCCTGCGAAACAATCTCTATCCCGAGCAGGTCGTCGTGGCCTGGGCGGCGAAGCGCATCGGACGGCCGGTGAAATGGACCGGCGAGCGCAGCGAAGCGTTCGTGTCCGACTACCAGGGCCGCGACAGCGTGCTGCGCGCGGCGCTCGCGCTCGACGCCGGCGGGCGCATCCTCGGCTACGAGGTCGAGCTGCTCGGCAACGTCGGCGCGCACACCGTGAGCCTCGTTCCCGTGGCGAACGGCATGCGCATCCTGAGCACGGTGTACCACGTCCCGGCCGCGCACATCGCCGTGCGCGGCGTGCTCACCAATACCGTGCCCACCGCGCCCTTTCGGGGGGCGGGCCGCCCGGAAGTAACCCACGCGATCGAGCGCCTACTCGACATGGCGGCGAGACGCGTCGGAATCGACCGTATCGAAATTCGCCGCAGGAACCTGGTGCGCCGCGGGATGCTTCCGTATCGAAACGCGATGGGCCTCGTGTACGACAGCGGCGATTTCACAGGCTACATGGATCGGGCGCTCGCTCTCGCGGATTGGGCCGGTTTCCCTGGGCGGCGCGCCGCGGCGCGCGCGCGCGGGCGACTGGCGGGAATCGGCGTCGCCAATCACATCGAGGCACCTGTGGGCGCGCCGGTCGAGCGCGCGGCGCTGAGCGTGAGAAGCGACGGCACGGTCGAGGCGATCGTCGGAACGCAGTCGAGCGGGCAGGGCCATGAGACCACTTTTGCGCAGGTGATCGCCGACCGGCTCGGCGTGGCGATCGAGGCCGTGCGGATCCGCTACGGCGATTCCGGATTCGTGAGGCAGGGCGGCGGCACGCACTCCGACCGCTCGATGCGGATTGCGGGCACGCTCTTCGTGCGCGCCGCGGCGGAGATCGTCGAGCGGGGGCGGGCGGCGGCCGCGGCTTTGCTCGAAGCAGCCGCCGCGGACCTCGCGTTCGAAGCCGGGCGGTACCGGATCGCGGGGACCGATCGGGCGGTGAGCCTCTTCGAGCTCGCGCGCGCGATCGAATCGGGCGCGCTTCCGGCGGACATGCGCGAGGCGCTCGCCTCGACCCAGGATTTCAACGGGCGGATCCCGGCGTTTCCCGCGGGCGCGGCGGTGTGCGAGGTGGAAGTCGATCCCGATACGGGAACCGTTCAGATCACGCGCTACACGGCGGTGGACGACGTGGGCCGCGCGGTGAACCCGATGATCGTCGAAGGCCAGACGCACGGGGGCATCGCGCAGGGCGCGGGCCAGGCCTTATGCGAAGGCGTCGCGCTCGATCACGCGACCGGCCAAGTGATGACCGGCACCTTCATGGATTACGGCATTTGCCGCGCCGACGATCTGCCGGCGTTTCGCCTGGAGCACGCCGAGGACCCGACCCAGGGCAATCCGCTGCACGTCAAGGGCGCAGGCGAAGGCGGCATCGTGCCCGCCACTGCCGCCGTGGTGAACGCGCTGTGCGATGCGCTCGGGGTGGAGGATTTGCCGATGCCGGCGACGCACGAAGCCGTCTGGGCCGCGTTGTCACGGCGGCGGTAAACGATTGCGGCGTCGAGCAGGCGCATGGTCAGGCTCCTTGAGCGGTTATGCGGGATCGAATCGCGGGGCCCCGGGCCTCGGGCATGAACTGCGAGAGGTGCGCGTCCTACGATGGCGGCCCGGCCTCATTGCGGCTGCACGCCGGCGTTAACGCGCGATGGCGTCCTCCAGCCGGATCCCGGTCTTGGCGATCACCTCCTTCGCATTGGCGCGGTCGGCCTTCAAGAAATCAGCGAATTCGGCGGGCGAATTG
>Ga0209701_10002833_pt1 | contig 11307 bp, 10 predicted proteins | sample CZO8metaG_4_FD_188356 | JGI IMG/M metagenome (GOLD analysis project Ga0209701, IMG submission 188356) | Vadose zone soil microbial communities from the Eel River Critical Zone Observatory, Northern California, USA - CZOApr15con2H3.8 metaG... | ecosystem: Environmental > Terrestrial > Soil >...
ATCGCTTTGGGCCGAGACGGCAAGACGCTCGAGGAAGACGAGATGAGCCGCCTGCTGACGGCAGAGCGCCCGGTCTAACGCCCCTCGCGTCAGAAATTCACGCCCGCGCTTGAGGGCTGCGGAATCTCGAGCGACAACCGCGGTGCTTTCGCGGGATCTCCGTAGAGCTGGTGGTAGATGAAGTAGTCGGCGACCACTTGCCGAACGTAGTTGCGCGTTTCTTTGTAAGGGATCTGCTCGATAAAGAGATCCAAAGGCGCGTCCCCGTACTTCTCCAGCCACTGGGCCACCACCAGCGGGCCGGCGTTATAGGCGGCGGCGATCAGTGCCGGGTGCCCAAACCGCTTCACCAGTCGGGTGAGGTACCAGACCCCAAGGCGAAGGTTGAGCTCGGGGATGAACAGCTCGTTGGGAGCGGGACGGCGCAGCGCCAGTTCCTTGGCAATTGACACCCCGGTGGAGGGGATGACTTGCATCAGCCCGCGCGCATCCGCGGTGCTGTGTGCATCCGCTCGAAACTTGCTTTCGCGCCGCATCACCGCCCAGACCAAGAACGGGTCAATTCCCTCCGCTTCGGCATCTCTGTCCACCGTGTCCCGATAGGCTTGTGGATAGAGCAGAGACAACGCGCCGCCATTCCGGTCGACATAGGCGCTCTTCCACAGCCAACGCGCTCCCAAGGCGTACGCGGGTCCGTACGCCTCCAGGCGTTGAAGAACATAGCCAAGATGTCGGGCCTGGTCTTCGGTACGCACCCCGCGGACTTGCGCCTCGATTTCGCGGTCCGCGTCGCTCAACAGTCCTGCCGCGACCAACTCCGCGGTGAGCCGAAGGTTGATCGGCACTGGCTCGTCACCCACCCGGGGCGGATCGGTGAAGGCAAGCGGCGGATCTCCCCCCAACTCGCGCAGTCGCTCCTGGGCGAGGAATGCATAGAGGGTCCCGGGAAACAGCTGCACGAGTTGGAGATACTGGCTCGGCACATCGTCTCGAGTCGATCCACGTAGCTGTTGGCAGCGGATCGACCAGTAGCGAGCCTGAGGTACGAAGTCGGAGTTGGGGACGGCATGAATTAACTTCTCGAACGCTGGTTCCGCCGCGGCGTAGTTGCGTTTGAGGAGCAACGCCAAGCCATGCAACCAGAGAGTGTCTCCCAGCCGGTGGGAATGTCCGGATCGCTTCTCCAGTCGCGCAAAGGCGGAAATCGCGGCATCGAGCCGACCATCCTGAAAATCCAGCCATCCTACGAAAAAGCCAGCCTCTTCCGCCGCCGGCTGATTCGGATAGCGGCGGAGGATCTGCACCATCAGGCTTCGGGTTCTCGAATGTTCCTCCTTGCGCAGGGCCCACCGAGCACGAAGCAGCGCCGCCTCCGATGCCACCGAAGGAGGGCCAGTGCGTGCAACCTCAATTTGCGCGTCGGCGAGTTCAACCCGGTTTAGCGCCAAGAGCGCGGCGGCCAACTGGCGGGCCAGCTCCGCCCGGTCTTCTTTACTGACGGCAAGCTGCTCGCGATTCGCTTCGCTTAGCTCTCGAATTGCAGCCTCGAAGTCTCCGCTCTCGCTAAAAAGTCTCGCGCGGGCGAGCCGTTGCTGGAGCGTGAATTGAATCGGCCGCTGATCGATTTGAGTCAGTCGGGCCAATGCCGGCGCAACATAGGGATGCAGTGGATAGCCCGTAATGATGCGCAGCAAGTCTTCCCGTTCGCCGTTTAGATCGTCTTGCGCGCGGCGGACCAGCGAGCGTTCGTAATACAGCTCCCCCGACGGCGCGGCTGAGGCCCCCGCTTCAAGCAACGGACGGGCGGCGACGAAGTCGCCGGCAGCCAAAAGGGCCTCACCCTTCCGATGCTGCGCGCGGCTAACGAGCCAACCCGGAGCGCCAAGGGTAGCACGTCCAAACGCGTTTGCCGCGCCGCGATAGTCCCGCAGATAAAATCGCGCCTCGCCGGAGTAGTAGGCGTGAATCGATTCGAGCTCCGGGGGCGGCGGGCGCGACAAAAATTGCTGGAGCGCGCCGCTTGGATCACCACGCGACAATCGCAAGTATCCGACCAGCAGTGAAACTCGATTTACACCGAGACATGAAACAGCGAGACAGGCCGCCAGATCAGCCTCGGCGCGCTCGAGCGCGTCCTCCCGAGCACCCCGGATTGCTTCCAAAGTGCTGGGGGACTGAGCCAGAGCGGAAAGGGCAAAAATCACCAGCAAAGGAGCAAACCCGGACTTGATTCGCAACAACAAATCAAGACCCGTTTGACATCCCGGCGCTCGCGTCTTAAACCCGCGGGATTTCGAGCTGGCTCTGGGGACTGAGGGCATCGAATGGTTGCATGTTAGCTGTCGCTGCGACTTTGTTGCAGTACGAGGAGATGTGGAAAGACGGAACCGTGTAATCAGGTCAAGGGGGCGTTGAACGTTGCACCAACGGAGGGCCTTGCCGACATGAAGCCGTGTCCAACCAATTTGCCGCAAACGATCAACCCTGAGGCGGGACCGAAGCGGGCGGGCGTAGAGACCCATCGGAATCTCCATTGTCAGTACTACGACCACTGTCTAGATGAGGCTGTCCGCCGTGGTTGGGCGAGCTTCACTTGTCTGAAGTGTCCGCTGTGTCAGATCACCGCGCCCCCTCAGATGGGAATCGAAGCCTACGCCACTCAGCGGCGGGCGATCTGAGATAGGCGTCCTAGCGCACGTCGCGGTGCTGGCTGGCCGACTCTCGTCCCGCGGCGTAGATGACCAGTACCCAGTATTTGCCTCGACCGTGGCTCGAGGCATCGTTCCGGATCGCTCCGATCCCGACGAGATCATTCCTTCGATCGGCCAGGCTTTTCGAAGTCGCCACCTGCGCCGGGCTGTCGGAAACGAAGAACTCAACCGACGTCCTCGAGACGTCTAGCAATGAGGAGAAGATCCGTTCCTGGAGCGAATCGCCCGGAAGCTCGGTCTTGGGCTGACCCAGCTCCAAGGCGCGCTGGACATGGTCCAGCGCAAGGTGCTCTAGCACTTCGTTTCGCTTGAGCGCCGGAAGGTGCAGATCGGCCCGCTTCTGCGCCAACGACCGATAGGCCTCTTCGACCGGGTCCCGGCTCTGGGCGGGGGGCTTGGCCAAAATTTCGGTCACCAGGGCTTGCGGATGCTCGCCTTTGGAGAATGCAATCCCGATCCCGACTCGACTGAAGTTTCGATCCAGCAGGTTGCGGCGATGGCCGGGGCTTTGCTCAATGCTCCACTGCGCGGCAATCGCTCCGGCGGCGAGCCCGAGATTCTCTCCCGCCCTCTGGTACGCATAGCCGGCTTTCTGCAAGCGGGTTTTAAGGTCCAGGCCGTCGGGAGTCACGTGAGAAAAGAAATTTTCGGCGGCCATTCTTTCGCTATAGCTTTGCGCCACCCGGTCCAGCGCGGGGTCCGCGTCCAACGGGGGCAAACTGTCGGCGGCGCGCATTCCATTGATTCGCGCCAGGATCGCAGTCCTTGCCTCGGCCGGACTCCTGGGCTCAGAAAAACGAGCCGACTCTTCGAACTGCTCCGAGGAGCCAACCGCCACTCTGAAAAGGCTTGTCACCTCGGGCCCTCGATCGCTCTGTCCAACCACCTCAACCGAATAATGGCCCCGCCTGGAGAATCGAATTCGCGCGCAAAACCCATCCGCCGAGTCTTTGAACGGCAAAACCCGCTCCACTTCTCCATTGGGCTGAGTGACGAACACCTTGGGGGTTGTCAAAGGGCTCAACAGCTTGCCGCACAAATCGGCGCTGCGCGGTTTGGCGAAAAAACGCGGGAAGGGCTTCAACTCCGCTTTTTGAACCGAAAGCAGCGCGACGATCGCTCCGCTGCCATTGGCGAGCGCCGCTCCGATCCCCATCCGCGAGGCCGCGTCCCGGTTCAGGTCGGTACGCTTGAAGAAAGACTCTAGCGCGTGCTCGGGCGGCGACGCGCGAACCACGAAGGCGCGCGGGCTCGGATCGGATCCCTCCGCTTTGGAAACAGCCTCGCTGACGGAAGACATCTTCACGGCTTCCGCCGCGCCGCGCTCGAGCGCCTTCTTGGCGAGACTTCTCGCCGCCGCGGAAAGCTTCGGATCGACCTGTGGCGGCGTTCGCCCGACGCGCCCGAATTGCTCGGTGACGTACTTGCCGGCTTTCTCTTCAAGGTCCGAGGCCGAGGCCGAAATCGCCAAGCTAAACACGCCGGCGATCAGCGCGGACACGCAGGCTCCCTGAATTCGAGCCGCGAGATTCGAAGTCCAGGGCTCGCGGCATTCAATCGAGCCCTGAGCTGTGCCTCGTGCTTACGTAGCTCATTGGCCCAATTCCGATCGGCCACCGAGAGCACCAACGTATCCCCCTCGATCCGAAGCGGAGCGCTATGCTTGGCAATTCCCGGACCGGCCACCTTCTCCCAAGCGGTCTTCAGGTGGGTGGCATTGCCACTCGAGCGGGCGAGTTGAGCCAATACACCCGGCAACAGCTTGCCCACCTGCGTCGGCTCTCGCCTGGTCATGGCGCATCATCGCCAAAAAGCCGCGAGGATGCCAAGGAGTCTGGAGCCCAATCTGGAGGGTGTGCTCCCGGAGGTGAATTCCTCACCAGAAAAGGGAGTGGCGCGCTGCCCGCAGGCTCTTCACCAGGCCTTCCACCGACTGCCGGGCAACCTCAATCTGGCCCTGCAGAGCTTCTCCCTCCAACTCGTTTCCGTTCAGATCCAGTTTCAGCGGGGCTCCGAAGCGAATCGTCCAGCGGGTCGGCAGCGGCGGGAGGGTGAGCGGAACGTAAGGCAGACCCAAAAGGCCGGGGAGCCTGGCCAGGGTGGGCATCGCCTCCTCCCCTCCGATCACCCCAACCGGAACGATCGGAGCGCTAGCCTCGTGCGCCAGTTTAAGAAATCCTCCCCGGCCAAAGCGCTTCAGCTGATACCGATCGAATATGGGTTTGCTCAAGCCCTGGGTGCCTTCTGGAAAAACCAGCACCGGCCGACCCTCTTTCAAGAGGCGTAGGCCATTTTGAAACGAGGCAGGCACCGCTCCTAGCTCAAACAAACTGCCCCCGAGGATCGGAAAATTGAGAAGCTGATCTTCCGCGAGCCAGCGCGGTTCCAGAAGATCCGGCCGGGCACGGCGTAGGGCCATCGTGACGATCGGTCCATCCACCGGCAGAGCACCGACGTGGTTGGCAATCACAATCGCGGGTCCCCTGGGAACCTGCTCCGCGCCTTCAACGCGAACCCGCCAGTACTGCTCAAACAGAAAGTTGAAGACCGACGCCACCACCGACCCCGATTGCAAACCCCGCGGGGGACTTGGCTGCGACTCAGGCCGCTCGGGCGTCGATGGCGCGGGCAGCGGCAAGGCGGCGGTCTCGGCCGCGGGCTCCCGAGCCGGGTCGGCCTTGCGCTGGCGGGCCGGGGTCTTTGCCCGCTTGGTTGCGGCGGGTTCGGGGGCGGCAGCGACCGGAGACGGAAGCGGCGCTGCTCCGCGTTGAAAGGGGTCATTGCCAAGCACGCTCTTCCTCATCGCAGGATCTCGAGCCACCGATCAGCTGATATCCCAAACGACATCTCTTGTCAGCCCGCGGGGCTGCCCCCTAAGTTGCTCGCCGTGGGGCGGATCGCGCTTTTGAGCGAAGAGCTGGTCAATCAGATTGCGGCCGGCGAGGTGGTCGAGCGTCCCGCGTCGGTGGTGAAAGAATTGGTGGAAAATTCGATCGACGCTGGAGCTCGATCGATCGATGTAGCCGTTGACGAAGGCGGCCTATCGAAGATCGATGTTCGCGACGACGGAATGGGGATGTCGCGCGAGGATGCCGCGCTTTCGTTGATGCGGCATGCCACCAGCAAGCTCAAGAGCGTGGAGGGACTGTCGTCGATCCGGACCAAGGGTTTTCGCGGAGAAGCCCTCTCCGCGATCGCAGCAGTTTCTCGGCTTAGGCTCACCACTTCGGAGGCTGGAGCGGCTTGTGGGACCGAAGTTACCGTGGAGCAAGGGGGTCGGCTGCAGGTAGGTGCCGCGCCGCCATCTCCCGGCACCCGGGTCGAGGTCCGAGACCTGTTCTTCAATACACCCGCGCGTCGCAAGTTCATGAAGAGACCGAGCACGGAGCTATCTCACGTGCAGGAGGCAATCGTCCGTCTGGCGCTCGCCCATCCAGAGATTGGCTTTTCGCTCGAGCATGAGGGGAAGACGCTCTTGTCCGCGCCAGCAGCCGACGGCGATCTCCAGGAGCGGATTGGGCTCGCGCTGGGCGCGGAGGTGTATCACCATCTGATCGAGATCGATGAAGAGCAGCTTGGCCTGTGGGTGAGCGGCTACGTGGGTTCTCCGGATCTCAGCTTTCCCACTTCCCGCGAGCTATACACCTACGTCAATCGACGCTACGTGCGCGATCGCGGCCTGAATCACGCCATTCAACGAGCCTTCCAGGATCTCCTTCCAGGCGGCCGGCATCCGCTGGTGATCGGTTTCATCCAGCTCGAGCCTCACGCCGTGGACGTCAATGTGCATCCTCAAAAGCTGGAGGTCCGCTTTGTAAACCCGCGGATGGTGTACGACGTCCTTTTCGCCGGCTTGCGCAACGCCTTGCGGAGGACGGCTTCGCCCGCCCAGGCCGAAGGAGAGGTCGGCACGGAATCCGTGCTCGGCTCCCACCATGCACTCGCGGTGGAGAGTTTTCTCAGCCGTGCACAGCAGGCCGGGTGGGGCGGCGCGCTCCCATTGTCATCCGCCGCGGAGCCGGCCCGCGACGGTCTAGCGCGAGGTTTGGCATTTGGAGAAGCGCGCCCCGATATCAACCAAGCCCCACCGCCCGGGTATTTCAGCGCGCTTCGCTATCTGGGCACTCTCGGCGGGCGGTATTGGATATGCGAGGGGGCTGGAGCCACCCTGGTAGTGCTGGATCCTCACTCGGCCATCGAACGGCTGGAGCTCAATCGAATGAAGCGCGCCTTGCAATTGGATCGAGCCGAGCCGCTTCAACGCTCTCTGTTCGCAGCGACGGTCGACCTGGGCCACGAGCAAAGCGCGGTCCTGATCCGCCATCAGGGGCTCCTCGAGCGGCTCGGGCTTGAACTGGAGCCATTTGGCCGCGTTGGGTTGGCGCTTAAGTCGCTGCCCTCCTCGCTAATCGGGGTGGAGGTCAAGCCTCTCCTGGAATCGCTCGCGGCCGAGCTTTCTAAACCGGCGCGGATGTCGGACGCTGCGGGTGAAAGTCGGGCGATGCAGGTGCTCGCGTGTCGTGCTGCGGCGTCTCACAAATGGCAGCTTTCGAGGGAGGAAGTTCACCGGGTGCTGCAGCGCCTCGAAGGAGCCGATCTGAACGCCTCCTGCGCTCACCCGGTGTTGGTGCTCTTTCAGATCCCGTTCCTGGAGCTCGAGCGCCGCGGCCGCTGATCGTGTCGATAGCCGCGAAGGCCGCCAAGCACTAGGATGGGGTTCCATGACTTTTGAAACCAAATCCGAGGTCGAAAAGGAGCTTAGCGAGATTCGGCGCGAGGTGATCGAGTCTCGCAACCTGGTAATCAAGACCGACAATCTGTTGAAGAGCCTGCACGTCGAGCTCAAGATGTTCGGCAAGAAGCAGGACGATCTGCAGAAGCATCTCTGGGTATCTTCGGGAGTAACCTACCTGGTCTTCACCACCTTGCTGGTGGCCGCCACGATCATGCTCTTGGTCTCACGTTCCGGCGCTGCCCGTCGCGAACGAGAGCATCTTGAGAAGAGCGTCTCCGAAATGCGAGCGCATCTTGACAAGCTGCAGGCGGACGCGGAGGTGGCGAAGGTTGCAAGCCGCGTCGCCGCCGACGCATACCGCCAACTGAACACCGGGAGCGGCGAGGACCGCCTCAGAGCGATCGAGCAGCTGACGAAGGTGAATCAGGCCCGCCTGTCGCCGCTCGAGAGACAAGCGCTCAACGACCGGGCTGAGCTGGTGCGAACGGAAGTCGGGCAGATCACCCTGGACCGAGGCAAGGCGGCCTTTCGCAAGCGCGACATGCGCAGTGCGATTGCTGAGCTTACCCGCTTCAGCGCACTCAATCCCCCGAAGCCGGAGATGCTCGAAGCCTCGTACTATTTAGGCGCCGCATACAACCAGACCCGCCAACACCAGCAGGCCGTTCCGCTTTTGGCGCGGTTTGTCGCCGAAGAAAAGCGCTCCAAAGTGCGCGATCACGCGATGTTGTTGCTGACGCAGTCTTACGAACAGACGGGACAGCTAGAGAAAGCGCTGGACGTGGCGCGTCAGGCGCTCGCCTCTTATCCCAACAGTGAATTCGCCCCACAGTTTCGCTCTCGACTGGGAGCGGTAAAACGGGTGTTGGCCGCCAACGCTGGCGATGCCCCTTCCGCGCCAAAGCCGCCAAAGCCGCCGGAGTCCGCCAATGCCGCTGACCCGTCGCTTCCCCAGCAGTGAGTCCGCGGCCGGCCACTTGCACCGAAGGCAGCGCGGTCATAAGCACAGAAGGTGGCTCGGCCCGCCAAAGAGTCGCTCAGAGATCCGCGCTATCGCCCGTTCCGAGTCGCGGCCTACGCGCTGTATCTGGTAGTGGTCGTCGCCTTCTGCGGAATGTTGATCGTCAGCGTGGTGCGTTCGGTGGTCGCCATGAGCCCTGGAGTGACGAGTGGAGGGCAACGGGTTCTCACAGTGCAGGAGTGCACGGACCAGGCAAGTGCGCTCTGGCAGGAGCTGGACGCGCAACGGCAACAACTGAGCCGGGAAGTTCCCGCCAAGACCACCGATGAAAAATGGTCCCGCTTTCGGGTTCGATGGTTGGGCCAACTGCGCGAAGTGCAATCGCTCTGCGCGCTGGACAGTCGGGCGAGAAAGCCCCTGCGGCGGGCGTTCGAGAGGCTCGAGCGTCTTCAGGACCTGTACATGACCCACGCGGTGCAATTCGCGGGAGAGATTGGCCCGACGCTGGACGAGTTTCGAAGCGCGCTCGACGCGGCGAAGAGACCGCTAGGAAGCGAACCGGTTGGAGGATCCGTCCCCGAGCCTAGCGCGCAGGCAAAATGACCGAATACGTCCCCGACTGATCAGACACAGTCTCCGCCAGAAGCACTGACGCTGGCGCAATGGCATCGGTGCTCAAGCGGAAAAACCGAATGGAAGCAAGCGCAGCAACCGGCGAATTGGTGCCGGCGGTCGCCGCAAAGTACAAAGTCCCAGTCAGCCGCCGGCCATTGGAAAGCGAAACGGACTCAACTTCCACTGGCTTGAATCCGGAATCCGCCAACTCGCCCAAGATCGTAACGAAGCGGCTGGTCCTTGGACGCGTCCCGCCCGGAACAAAGTCCAGGCGATAAACTGCCGGATCCAGGTAGAGCGTGTACAGGCCAGTACTGTCGGTCACTCCGCGTACCAGGTTGGATGGAAGCGGGTAGCCGGGTGTGCCGGAAATGGGCTGCGCGGTGACTTGAATTCCCACGGCGTCCGCGCTGTTGGGCAAGTGAACCAGGCCATGCACCTGGACCTTCGCCTTGCAGAAAAATGCTCCCAAGTCGCCAGGGCCTATGACTCTGACAGGCGCGCTGAGTATTGCGCAGGCGCTTTCCGGAGGAGGAAAGGCCCAGAGGGTCGCGGAGCGACCGACAGCGGTAAGCAGCGCGGTGAGGCTGAATGAGCCCGTGGACGAGCTGACGCCGGTTTGGGTGCGGAAGCTACCCCCGCCCGTAACCTCTTCTTCGAGATAGACGGTCGCGCCCGGAAGAGGGTCACCGGACGATGTGCGAAGTGTTCCACTCACTGTCACCGCGGAACCAAAGGGGCCGAGATCGAGAATCACGGGGCCGATCGGCGGGAGGGTGATGGGGAAGCTCTTCCGAGGAACGAGGGCGGCAGAGTTTACGGGAGACGCCTGGACTACCAGATTGCTCGCTGACCGCGGCACTTGCAGCTGGAACCTGCCCGGGTCCGACTGACCCAACGAGTTCACGAGAGCGCGCTGGGAAAGCGGTCGTTGAGTATTCGGGTCGAATGCCTGCACCCACATCGATCGATCTGCGGTGGGGGGCAGACCTTCGATGAACAGATGTCCGTCGAGCCAAGACAAGGAAGTGGACGAAGGAAAGAGGACATCGGCCCTGGCGGCTTCGCCCAAAGAAACAATCACTCTACTGTCCAGCTGGATTGGCGGAAGGGGTTCCTCGGTCGCATTCGCCAATAAGCTATAGGTGCCGGTCGCCACGGGAAGCACGTAAGTCGTGCGAGCAGCGCCGAGCTCGAACGAGCGGACCACGCCCGGAATCAGCGTGCTTTCGCCAAGCGCTTGAATTGAAACTGCCCCAGGATAGGCCGTTCCAATCTGGCCATCGATCAGCTGTTGCACCGCGCCCTGAATGGTGGAGGGCCCTGCCAGTGTGAAGTCCTGCTTATTGGCTAGGGTACCGACGACGAAGTCCTGCGCGTAAAGGGCTTCCCGCGCGTTCGGGATAATTTCCACACGCAGGCCCTGCGCCAGATCGCCGCAGCCGTCCGGGAAGCAAACTTGATTGGCGGCACACTCGGAGTCGTTGGCGCAGTGGTGGAACGAGGTGGTTTTCTTGCCACATCCCAAGGCGGCAACTGCGAGCAATGGCACTAAGAGCGAGGTGCCCCTCATGGGCACGGTCCTGTCTGCACGACGACGACCCAGACATAGCTGACTGCGTAGGTGGTCACGGTTGTGCCGTCTACGATTCGCGGTTGCGGGGTCCGGTTAATCAAAGGACCATCGGCCACGAGTCCCTCGACCGCATAAGTGCCCTCTTGACGCAAGGGGTTGTCCGAGGCGCTGAAGTCGACGTTCAAAACCGCTGAAGTGTTTCGAATCTCGCTTCCATCTGGCGAAATGACCTGATCCGCGGGAAGCGGTGGAAGATTCTCCTGAAAGTTCATGTACGCGTACCAACGGACGTACAGGGTGTCATCCAGATCCGGATCCGCGGCCTTGAGGGTGAAGGTCAATCTACAGGTAGGTCCATTGAACGTGTGCACCACGCGACCGGGCGGTTGGGCCAGCTCCTCGATGATTCTGGGCGGCCTGTTTTGAGCGGCTGGCACTGGCTGCAAAATCCGACTCTCCTGGGGCACCAAGCAGGCGCTCGAAGCGAGCAACCAGGCCGTGAGCCCCGCTCTCATTGGGATTCTACGCAGCAACGGGCTTGCCAGAGTGCGGCCGCAAAACATGCGAGATTTAGCCCACTTAGAAACTGTATCCCAAGTCCTCACTGGGTTTTAACGAAGCACAACGACATTTATGTCACGGTTTGCTTGGACGGCCATCTACCTTGGCTTCTTCCAGCGGCTCGTCCTCGGGAGTCGGCGAATCCGAG
>Ga0209701_10002837_pt1 | contig 11305 bp, 11 predicted proteins | sample CZO8metaG_4_FD_188356 | JGI IMG/M metagenome (GOLD analysis project Ga0209701, IMG submission 188356) | Vadose zone soil microbial communities from the Eel River Critical Zone Observatory, Northern California, USA - CZOApr15con2H3.8 metaG... | ecosystem: Environmental > Terrestrial > Soil >...
AGCCGAAGCGGCGGGCGCCGACCTCGTCGTCGGCGCCGACGGAGCGAATTCGATTGTCCGCGGCTCGATGGCGGCGCAGTTCGAGCCGGCGATCGAGCTGCTCACCAATCGCTTCGCCTGGTACGGAACCCGCCAGGTGTTCGAGTGCCTGACGCTGACGTTTCGCGAGAACGCGGACGGCGCTTTTGTCGCGCACCACTACCGCCATTCGCCTTCGATGAGCACCTTCGTCGTCGAGTGCGACGCGCTTACCTGGAAGAAGGCCGGGCTCGACCGGATGTCCGACGCCGAGGCGCGCGCCTACTGTGAGCGCGTGTTCGCGCCGGATCTCGGGGGACACGCGCTCGTCTCGAACAAATCGGTGTGGCGCCGGTTCTCGCTCCTTTCCAACCGGCGCTGGTTCTCGGGAAACTGCGTCCTGATCGGCGACGCGCTGCGCACGGTGCACTTCTCGATCGGTTCGGGCACGCGGCTCGCGCTCGAGGACGCGATCGCGCTCGACCGGGCGTTCGGCGAAGCGGGAGAGGACGTGCCGCGGGCGCTCGCGGCTTTCGAGCGCGAGCGACGCCCGATCGTCGAGAAGCTGCTCGCCGCCGCGAACGCGAGCTCTTACTGGTACGAGCGCTTTCCGGAAAAGATGCGCGAGGAACCCTGGCGGCTCGCCTATGACTACATGACGCGCAGCGGCCGCATGACCGACGAGCGCCTTCGGCAGCTCGCTCCCGATTTCATGGCGCGAGTCGACGCGGCGAGAGCCGCCGAGCGCACCGGGCGACCCGACGCGGCGTGCTAAACTCGCGCCTGCGACCGGAAGCGGACATGGATTTGGCCACGCAGGAAGAGTCGTCGACTGAACTGCAAAGACAACTGCGCGGCGGCCGCTTCGTGGTCACCGCCGAGCTTACTCCGCCGGTCTCGAGCGATCCCGCCGAATTCATCGACCAGGCGCGCGCGCTGAGCGGCCTCGCGACCGCGGTCAACGTGACCGACGGCGCGGGCTCCCGGGCGCATCTGTCCAGCCTCGCCGCTTCGCACTTCCTGGTGCGAAACGGCATCGAGCCGATCCTGCAGCTCACCTGCCGCGACCGGAACCGGATCGCGCTGCAGGGCGAGCTGCTCGGCGCCGCGGCGCTCGGCATCCGGAACGTGCTCGCGCTGCGCGGGGACGATCCGAAGGCGGGCGATCAGCCGGACACCAAAGCGGTTTTCGATCTCGATACCACGGGCTTGCTCGCGATGGCGCACCGGATGCGCTCGGAGCACCGGCTGCCTACAGGGACCGAGATCAAAGGCGCCGTGAAATTCGTCCTCGGCGCGGCGGAAATCCCGGTCGATCCGCCCGCCGGCTGGCGTCCCGACGGGCTGCTCTCCAAATTGGAGGCGGGTGCCGATTTCATCCAGACCCAGTTCTGCATGGATGCCGGCGTGGTGCGCCGCTACGCTGCGCGCCTGCTCGATCTGGGGATCGCGCAGCGGCTGCCGATCCTGATCGGCGTGGCTCCGATCCCTTCAGTGCGCTCGGCCCGGTGGATGAGGGAAAAGCTGTACGGGGCGCGGATCTCGGAAGACATCGTCGCGCGGCTCGAGCGGGCCGCCGACTCGAAATCCGAGGGAAAGAAAATCTGCATCGAGCTCATGCGCGAGCTCGCCGAGACGCCGGGGATCGCCGGCGCGCACGTCATGGCGCCGCAAAACCACGCGGCCCTCGCAGAGGTGATCGCGGCCTCCGGAGTCGGGGGAAGAAAGCGCGCCAGCGCAAAGCACTTCTAGCGCAAGCCTTGGTATGCTTGGCGCTACAATCGGGCACGCAGCCGAGGATTTCAACAGTGGCCCTGAATGCTCGCTGAAGGAGATGCAACCATGACGATACGTTCCCTGCATCACATCGCGCTCGCGGTGCCCGACCCCGCGAAAGGGCGGGACTTCTACAAGGACTTCGGGCTCGAGCCGCGCGAGGATGGCGCGCGCGTCGTCATGCGCTGCCAGGAACGCGACCAGGACCAGGTGGTGCTGGTCGAAGGAAAGAAAAAACACCAGCACCACGTGTGCTTCACGGCGCGCGCGGAGGACCTGCAAGGTCTGAAGAAACGCCTCGAGCAAAACGGAACGAAACTCGTTGACGCGCCGAAGGAAACGCCGGGCGAGGGCATCTGGTTCCGCGATCCCGACGGGCTGCTCGTCAATGTGCGCGCGGGCGAACCCAAGCCGTGGCGTTCGGCGCCGGAGTGGAAGATCAACAATCCCGGGCACCTCAACCGCTCGGGCGTCCCGGGTTATCCGAAGCGCGATATCCCGGTTCGGCCGACGCGTCTCGGCCATACGCTGCGCTTCACGCCGCAGATGGAAAAGGTCGTGGATTTCTATACGCGGGCGGTCGGCCTGCAGCTCTCGGACCGAGCGCAGGACATCGTCGCCTTCATGCGCGGCCACGGCGGCAGCGACCATCACATCTTCGGCTTCATCAAGTCGGACCGGCCGGGCTTCCACCACGCGAGCTTCGAGGTCTGCAACGTCGACGAGATCGGCATGGGCGCCTGCCGGCTGCTCGACAAGGGCTACAAGGACGGCTGGGGCCTCGGCCGGCACGTCATCGGCTCGAACTTCTTCCACTACATCCGCGATCCGTGGGACAGCATGGCCGAGTACTTTTGCGACATCGATTACATCCCGGCTGATGCTAACTGGAAACCGACGAATTACCCGGCGGAGGACTCGCTTTACGTCTGGGGTCCGAAGCCGCCTGAGGCCTTCGGGATGAATTTCGAAGCGGCGTAGCTTGCGCGCACGAACCTCGGAAAGCGCGCGGTTTCAGCAAAATGATAAAATTTGACGTAATCTAATCAGAGTGTTTATGCAGCCGCTCGTATTGACCACCGCGCAACAGCAACGCTTAGAGCGCCTGGCTCGCGAGGCGGGACGCACGCCGAAAGCGATGCTTCGGTTCGTGCTTCGCGACGGGTTCGAAACCTGCGAAGAGGATGTGCGCGAGAACTTTGCAGCAGATACGGAATTCGCCGCGGGGAAAAGTGTCACGCACAAGGAAGCGATGAAGCGGGTGCGATCCGCGATCGAGTCGCATGCCGGTCGGCCCAAGCAAGCCGCCTAAATGGTCGGCGCGAGCCTTCACGGCTTTCGAGAAGACACTGATTCACATCGCAGCCGATGATATGTTTACCGCCGAGACGGTGCTTGCGCGGGTGGACCGTTCGGTTACGTTGATCCAATCCCAGCCCGGAATCGGAACCCCAACGGCGACGCCCGGTGTTCGCCGGTACCCGATCCCCGCCACAGGCCACGTGATCACGTATCGGTTCGTGAAGGGAGAGCTGCGGATCCTGCGTTGGTTCAGAGCTCGACAGAACGTTCGTAGTTGATCGTCTGTGTAAGAACCGCCAACTACGCCGCGAGCGAGATGACCGAGTCTTCGTACTTGCCCGCACCCATGTCGCCCTCAGGGAAGATGCGGCGCTCGGCGATCCAACGGAAGGATTCCTCGAACACCTCTTTCGTGTAGGGCTCGAAGACGATGCGCTCGCCGGGGCCCCAGCGCCGAACGTCCATCTGGTCGAGGAAGCGCGCCGGGAATTCCTTCCTGTAGTAATGCGTATAGAGCTCCGGACGCAGGTCGATGTCGCGCTGCGCGCGCCGCAGCGCCCGGAAATACTTGCGCAGATCTTCCGGATCGGGGTCGCCCGAGATCGACGTGGCCATCATGAACGTGGTGTCGATGACTTTGCGGAAGCCGAGCTGCTCGAGGAAATAATACGGGCCGCTGAACAGCGACGCGGCCGGAACCTTGCGGTCGATCAGCTTTTCCAGGCGGCTGAAGAGGAGGCCGTCGGCGAAAGAGAGCTTGATGTCGTCAAGGCCCATGTACTGCTCGAGCCCCTGGATCGTCGAGTAGTGGCTGCCGGACTGGTAACCGACCGAGATCGGCACGCCCTTCAGGTCGCTCGGGTGCCTGATGCCGGATTCCGGCGCCACGAACACGCCGCAGGGTGCAACCGAGTAGGCGTCGGCATAGAGCTTGCCGTGGCCGGTGGAAGCGGCGACGTTCACCGTCCAGTGGCAGGCGCCGCTCACGTCGCAGGCGCGTCCCTCCTCGATGCTCTGGTAGGCGCCGATCTTGTTCGGCGTGGCGTGCTTTTTCGCCGCGTCGCCGGGGCCGTAGTTGTCGCGAAACTCGTAATCGAGACCTTCCGCCTTGAAATAGCCCTTCTCCTCGGCGACCCATTCCTGCAGCCTGAAGTGGGGGGAAATCACGAACTTTGACATCGATTCCTCCGGTGACATGCGGCGCAGGGAAATTTACTCTGATGAACGACGGAATGCAAAGGGAAATCCACCGTGGGAAAATAGCGGGCCGCACATGCGAGCGCAAGGAACCCAGTCGCGTTTGAGTAGGATGGAGACACAGCATGGAATTTCTGGTCAACGGGACATCGCGCCGCATCGACATCACCAACCTCGTCATCGCGGGCTGGACCGGGCGCGACAAGGACGCGGTCGAACACCACATCGCCGAGCTGGCGGCGATCGGGGTGAAGCGCCCGCGCACCGTGCCCTGCTTCTACCGCCTGGGCGCCAACCTGCTCACCACGGCGCGCGAGGTCGAAGTGGTGGACGAAGACTCGAGCGGGGAAGTCGAATTCGTGCTGGTGTCGGCGCCCGACGGCCTGTACGTCGGCGTCGGCTCCGATCACACCGACCGCAAGGTCGAGGCCTACGGTGTCACCGTATCCAAGCAGATGTGCCCGAAGCCGATCGGCGGTGAGCTCTGGCCCTTCTCCGGGGTCGAAGGACATTGGGATCGGCTGGTGCTGCGCTCGCACGTGACGCGCAAAGGAAAGCGCCGGCTTTACCAGGAGGGCGCGGTGAGCGGGATGCTCACCCCGAGCGATCTGCTCGAGCGCTTTGCCGATTCGGGCGGAAAGCTCTCGCCGGGGACCGCGATGTTCTGCGGCACACTTGCGGTGCGGGGAGAGATAAGCGGTGGCGAGCGTTTCGAGATCGAGCTGCACGACACAGTGAAGAGCCGCAGCCTCTCGCACGAGTACGCAATCCGCAGCCTGGCCATCGCGGATTAGGAGAGCATTCATGGCGATTCGAAAGGAGCACAAGGAGTTCCACAAGGTGGATCTGGACAAGGGCTGGGAAAAGCTGCCCGACTATCCTAAAGGGATCCAGCAGCAGGTGCTCGCCGGATTCCTCGACGAGAAAGCCAAGCGCGGCTTCCGCACGCGTCACCTGCGGTTTGCCCCCGGCGTCCATACCACCGAACCCTTCGTGCACGATTACTGGGAGGAGGTGTATCTCGTCTCGGGCGACCTGATCGTCGGCAACGACAGGAACGGCAAAGGCGGCACCCGCTTCGGACCCAACACCTACGCTTGCCGCCCGCCCGGCACGCCGCACGGGCCGTTCAAGTCGGAAACCGGGTGTCTGCTGCTGGAGATGCATTACTACGACGAAAGCGCGAAGCGCTGAAGCGCGGCGTCTGAGCTCATAAAAGATCTCATAAGAACCGGGCGGGAAACCCGCCGGGCGGCGACCTTGCAGGTTAAGTTTTCAAATTCCGGAATGAACCATGGCTGAAGCGCCTGTCCTTCCGATCGCGGCGCTCGCGCGCGATCTCGCCCAAGGCAAAACCACGAGCCGCAAGCTCGTCGAGGCGGCGCTCGCGCGCATCGCCGACGCGGGCGGCGAGGGCGGGCGCGCTTTCACCAAGGTGCACGCGCAAGGCGCGCTCCTCGCGGCCGATGTCTCCGACCGGCTGCGCAAGGAGGGCGTAGTGCCCTCCGCGCTCGCCGGGCTGCCGGTCTCGATCAAGGATCTTTTCGACATCGCCGGTGACGTGACCACCGCAGGTTCGAAAATTCTGCGCGACGCGGCCCCCGCGACCGCGGACGCAGTCGCGGTCGCGCGGCTGCGCTCAGCCGGCGCGGTGGTCATCGGCCGCAGCAACATGACCGAGTTCGCGTTCTCCGGAGTCGGCATCAACCCGCATTACGGCACCCCCGCCAATCCCTACGACCGCGGCCGGCGCAGGATTCCGGGCGGATCGTCCTCGGGCGCGGCGGTGTCGGTCGCCGACGGCATGGCGGCGTTCGCCCTGGGCACCGATACCGGCGGCTCGGTGCGGATCCCGGCGGCGCTGTGCGGCATCGCGGGCTTCAAGCCGACTCGGGCGCGCGTTCCGCTCGAGGGGACATTTCCGCTTTCCACCACGCTCGATTCGATCGGGCCGCTCGCGCCCACCGCTGCCTGCTGCGCGACGGTCTTCCAGATCCTGGCGGGCGAGGAGCCGCGGCCGCTCGCGGCCGCGGCCCTGCCCGGGCTGCGCCTGGGTATTCCGAAGAACTACATGCTCGAGGACCTCGACATCGAAGTCATGCAGGGTTTCGAATCGGCGATCCAGCGCCTCGCGCGCCGCGGGGCGAAGCTCGTGGAGCTCGCGGTGCCGGAGTTCGACGAGGCGGCGAAGGCCAATACCGGCGGCGGGATTTCGCCGCCCGAGGCCTATGCCATACACCGCAAATGGATAGACCGCGAGCAGGAATTCGACCCGCGGGTGCTGGAGCGGATCGTGCGCGGCGGATCCGTCCTGGCCGCTGATTACATCGAGCTGCTCGCGACTCGCGCCCGTCTCGCTCGGCGTTTCACCCGCGCGAACTACGACGTCGACGTCCTGGTCATGCCGACGGTGCCGCGAATCGCCCCTCAGATGGAGCCTCTGGAACGCAGCGCGGAGAGCTTCCGTCTGGCAAACGGCAATATGCTGCGCAACACCTACCTGATCAACTTCCTGGACGGATGCGCGCTCACGGTGCCGATCCATCCTGCCTGGGAGGCGCCGGTCGGACTGATGGTGGTAGGCTTCTCCGGCGAGGACGAGCGCGTTCTGTCGGCGGGTCTCGCGATCGAGGCCGGGTTGGCCTATCAAGGGCCGGTTCTCGTAGAATAAAGAGTTGAAGCGGACGCGAAGCGCCGCTTCAACTCCGCGCTTTGGAACGGACGCTTTGCGCCGTTCAACGCGCGGAAACATCCGGTACTCTTGCTCGACCGGCCCGGCTCAAAAACGGAGGGGAAACAACCATGAGGCACAAAACGCTGCACACCCTGATCATCAGCCTTGCTGCAGCGCTGGTCGCTGCCGTCCCGGCGATCGCGCAACAGATGGAGCGACAGAAAGTGAAGATCGGCTTCATCACCACGCTGTCGGGGCCCCAGGGGGTGATCGGCGAGCACATGAGGAACTCGGTGGAGCTCGCGCTCGATCACCTCGGGCGCAAGGTCGGCGGGCTCGAGGTCGAGGTGATCTACGGGGACGACCAGGTCAAGCCCGACGTCGGCAAGCAGGTCGCGGACGAAATGCTGAAGAAGCACCAGGTCCATTTCGTCGCCGGCATCATCTGGTCGAACGTCATGCTCGCGGTCGCGCCGACGGTCACCGAGGCGGGCACGTTCATGATCGGGACCAACGCCGGCCCGCACGAGCTCGCCGGGAAGATGTGCAACGAGCTGTTCTTCACCACTTCCTGGCAGAACGACGAGACGCCCGAGGCGATGGGGAAGGTGATGCAGGACCAGGGCATCGAGGACGTGTACGTCATGGCGCCGAACTACGCCGCGGGCAAGGACATGGTGACGGGCTTCAAGCGCTACTACAAAGGGCGCATCGTCGACGAGGTCTATACGCGGCTCGGGCAGACCGACTACCAGGCGGAGCTCTCCCAGCTGCGCTCCAAGAACCCGAAGGCGGTGTTCGTCTTCTACCCGGGCGGCATGGGGATTTCGTTCCTCAGGCAGTACTCCGAGGCGGGGCTGCGCGGACAATTTCCGCTGTATTCGGTTTACACGGTGGACGAGATCTCGATCCCGGCGGTGAAGCACGCCGCGCTCGGCCAGTGGGAGACGCGCTACTGGAGCCCCGACCTCAAGAACCCGGCGAACCAGAAGTACGTCTCCGAGTTCCGCAAGAAATACGGCAAGATGCCGGTGTTCTACGGAGCGCAGAGCTACGACGGCATCATGCTGATCGATTCGGCGGTGCGCGCCGTCAAGGGCAACCTCACGGACAAGAAAGGCATGATCGCAGCGATGCGCAAGGCGAATTTCGCCTCCACGCGCGGCAAGTTCACCTACAACACCAACCACTTCCCGATCCAGAACTTCTACCTGCTCAAGGCGGTTGCGGGGCCGACACCCGGCGACGATCCGGTGATGGAGATCCAGAAGACGGTCTTCACCAATCACAGGGACTCCTACATCAAGGAATGCGGCATGAGGTGGTAGGGCAGCGGCCCTTCTGCAACGATACAGGGGCGCGGTCTGACCGCGCCCCTTTTGTTTTTCGCATGAATATCGTCCTCGTCCTCGAGCAGACTCTCAACGGGCTGCAGCTCGGGGTGATGCTGTTCCTGATGGCGGCGGGCCTCACGCTCGTCTTCGGCATCATGAATCTGGTGAACCTCGCGCACGGCTCGTTCTATATGGTGGGCGCCTATTTAGCGACCACTTTCTACCAGGCGACGGGATCGTTCGCGCTCGGCGTGCTGCTCGGCCTCGCGGGAACGCTGGTGGTGGGGATCGTCGTCGAGCTGGTGGCCCTGCGCACGCTCTACGAGCGCGACCATCTCGACCAGGTGCTCGCCACGTTCGGCCTGATCCTGTTTTTCAACGAGCTGATGGCGATGCTCTGGGGCCGCGCCGCGATCTACGCAACCATTCCCGGCTACTTGTCGGGGCACGTGGAGCTTTTCGCCGGACTGCGCTACCCGCTCTACCGCCTGGTGATCATCGCCGTCGGGCTCGCGGTGGCGGGCCTGCTCTGGTTCGTGGTCGCGCGCACGCGCCTCGGGATGCTGATCCGAGCCGGCGCGTCCAACCGCGCGATGGTAGCGGCACTCGGCGTCAACATACGGCTGCTCTACACGCTCGTGTTCGGCTTCGGCGCAGCGCTCGCGGGGCTTGCGGGCCTCATGGCCGGTCCGATCCACGTGGTGCAGCCGGGGATGGGCGAGCTGATCCTGATCGAGGTCTTTGTCGTCATCGTGATCGGCGGCATCGGTTCGATCCGCGGCGCGTTCGCAGGCGCCCTCATCGTCGGCATGGTGGATACGCTGGGCCGCGCGTTCGTCAGGCCGATGCTCGCGACCGTGCTCTCGCCGAGCGCCGCCGACACCGCCGGCCCGGCGCTCGCCTCGATGCTGATCTACCTGCTGATGGCGATCGTGCTCGCGCTGCGGCCGCAGGGGCTGTTTCCCGCCCGCTCATGAACTCCCGCACCCGCGCGATCGTCCTGGGGACGGGCCTCGTGCTTCTCGCGGCGGTGCCGCCGGTCGCGGGGCTGTTCAACCAGCCCTTCTACCTGGATCTCGTCCGCCGCGTCATGATTTTCGCCATCGCGGCGCTGAGCCTCAATCTGATTCTCGGCTACGGCGGCATGATCTCGTTCGGGCACGCCGCGTACCTCGGAATCGGCGCCTACGCCGTGGGCGTGCTCGCGCACTACGGGATCGACAACGGCTTTCTGCAATGGGCGCTCGCGATCGTCGCGTCGGCGCTGGTGGCGCTCGTGATCGGGGCGGTTTCGATCCGCACGAGCGGCGTCTACTTCATCATGATCACGCTGGCGTTCACGCAAATGCTGTACTACCTCGGCATCTCGATCGAGGAGTTCGGCGGCGACGACGGCATGCGCCTCGCGGTCAAGAGCCAATTTGGACTCATCGATCTCAACGACGGCAGCGCGTTCTATTACCTGGTGCTCGCCATCCTGGTGCTGTTCCTGGTCCTCGGCCACCGGCTGGTCAATTCGCGATTCGGCATGGTGATCCGCGCCGCGAGGTCGAACGAGGCGCGCACGCGCTCGATCGGCTTCTCGCCGTACCCGTACCGGCTCGCGGCGTTCGTAATTGCGGGCGCGATGTGCGGGCTCGCAGGCGCGCTGCTCGTCAACCACACCGCGTATCTCACCCCCGAGTTCATGAACTGGACGCGCTCCGGCGAGCTCATGTTCATGGTGATCCTCGGCGGCATGGCGAGCATCGCCGGACCGGTGCTGGGCGCGTTCGCGCTGCTGCTGGTCGAAGACGCGCTCTCGGGCTGGACGCAGCACTGGCAGCTGATCCTGGGTCCGTTGCTGGTGCTGTCGGTGCTTTTTTTCAGGCACGGCCTCGCGGGATTGCTGTTCGGCAAGAATGAATAACGTGCTGCTCGAAGTCCGCGGCCTCACCAAGAGCTTCGGCGCGCTGCTCGCGAGCGACGACATCGACCTCGAAGTGCGGGAGGGCGAGACGCACGCGATCATCGGGCCGAACGGCGCGGGCAAGACGACGCTGATCAGCCAGCTTGCGGGCAACCTGCTTCCGGACCGGGGCCGGGTGCGCTTCGCGGGCGAGGACATCACCGCGCTTTCGGCGCCGGCGCGCTCGCACAGAGGCTTCGCGCGCTCGTTCCAGATCACCAGCATTTATCGCGATTTCACCGCGCTCGAGAACGTGATGCTCGCGGTGCAGGCGCACGCCGGCCACAGCTTCCGCTTCTGGAGCCCGGCGCGCGCAGAGCGCGCGCTGCAGGAGCCCGCGCGGCGGGTGCTCGAGGAGGTGGGCCTGGGCGCGCGCGCCGGGGTGCCGGGGGGGAGCCTCGCGCACGGCGAGCAGCGCCAGCTCGAGGTCGCGATGGCGCTCGCTACGCGCCCGCGGCTGATGTTGCTCGACGAGCCGGTCGCCGGCATGGGGGCCGAGGAGACGCAGCGCATGATCGGGCTGATCTCCACCCTCAAGGGGGGCAAGACCATCATCCTGGTCGAGCACGACATGGACGCGGTATTCTCCCTCGCAGACCGCGTCTCGGTGCTGGTTTACGGTCGCATCGTCGCCACTGGCACTCCCGAGGAGATCCGCGCCAACGCCGAAGTGCGGCGCGCCTACCTGGGCGAGGAGATCGCGGCTTGATGCTCGAGGTCGATGCGCTGGCGACCGCATACGGGCAGAGCCAGGTCCTGTTCGGCGTCTCGTTCGGCGTGCGCGCGGGCGAAGTGGCGACCTTGCTCGGCCGCAACGGCATGGGAAAGACCACCACGGTGCGCTCGATCATGGGCATGGTGCCCATCCGGGGAGGCACGATCGCGCTCGAGGGCAGGCCTCTGCAGGGCCTGCCCTCGTACTCCGTGGCGCAGGCGGGGATCGGCCTGGTGCCCGAGGGGCGGCAGGTGTTTCCCAACCTAACGGTGCGAGAGAACTTGGTGGCGACTGCGACAAACCGCGCAGGGCGCGCCGACCCCTGGACGCTCGACAAAGTG
>Ga0209701_10002839_pt1 | contig 11300 bp, 8 predicted proteins | sample CZO8metaG_4_FD_188356 | JGI IMG/M metagenome (GOLD analysis project Ga0209701, IMG submission 188356) | Vadose zone soil microbial communities from the Eel River Critical Zone Observatory, Northern California, USA - CZOApr15con2H3.8 metaG... | ecosystem: Environmental > Terrestrial > Soil >...
CGCCACCAACGGGGCGATCACCGGGGCCTCTCTCTTCGAGCTGCTCGTTGCCGTCTACGGCGGCTATTTTGGCGGAGGCATCGGCATCATGAATCTGGCGATGCTCGCCGCCCTCGGCATGACCGACATTCACGCCATGAACAAACTCAAAGTAATCCTGGGTGGAGTCATCAACGGCGTCGCCACGGCGACATTCATCGTGACCCGCGCCATCTTTTGGCCTCAAGCCATCGTCATGATCGCAGGCTCGTTGCTGGGCGGCTACTCCACCGCGCACTTCGCGCAAAAACTCCCGCAAGCCTGGGTGAAGTCCTTCGTCATCCTCGTGGGCACGGCCATGACCATTTATTTTTTCATTCGCCGCTATCGTTAAACGATTCAAACGAATCTTTGCTGCGCCCGTCGGCTCGATTTTTCTTTCCCCCGGAGCCGCTTTTGATATAGTGCGCGCTGTATGTCCACCGCTGAAGTCCATCCGCAAGCACAACCTGCACGGGCGACGCCGCTGACGCGAAATCAGATTCGCGGCTTCTGGGCTTCGTGGGGAGGCTGGGCGCTTGACGGCATGGATTCCTTCATTTACGCCCTGGTGATGGTGCCGTCGCTGCGTGATCTACTGCCTCGTTCGGGCATCGCCGCCACAAAAGGCAACATCGGGTATTACGGAGGATTGTTAGTTGCGATCTTTTTGTTTGGATGGGCACTCGCGTTTCTCTGGGGGCCGGTCGGCGACAAATTCGGGCGCGTTCGAACGCTGATGCTGACGATTGTGTGGTACTCGGTATTTACGGTTTTGAGCGCGGTGGTGACAAACGTATGGCAGCTTGCCGTGCTGCGCCTTCTCGCCGGTATCGGCATCGGTGGCGAGTGGGCCATGGGCGGGACGTTCGTCGCAGAAGAATGGCCGGAAGAACGGAGGCGAGCGGGGGCGGGATACATGCACACGGGGTATTACGTGGGTGTTTTCCTTGCGGCGCTGGCGAACTACACGATTGGCAGCCGTTTTGGATGGCGCGCGATGTATGCCGTCGGCGGATTGCCGGCGCTCTTGCTGGCATGGGTGCGGCACGGCGTTGCTGAGCCTGCCTGCTGGCGTCAGAAAGAGGGGATGGTTCGTTCCTGGCAAATCTGGCAACCTTTCGCGACACTTTTTTCGAGCACATTGCGCCGCAGAACGATTCTGAATTCGCTGTACATGCTGACTTCCGTTAGTGGACTGTGGGCTGGGACGGTGTACGTTCCCGCTGCGGTGACGACACTCGCAGAAGCTGCGAGCCGGGTGGGACCGCAGGCGGAGCGACTCGCTTCACGCGCGACCATGCTTGTTGCATTTGGGACGATTCTCGGTTGCCTGGCCATGCCCTGGCTCGCGGAAAGACTCGGACGGCGCGGCGTCTTGGGATTTTTTTTCGCGCTGATGATGGCCTTCATCGCCCTGACGTTTGGAAAAGTTTTCTACCTGGGTGCGGGGGCGTTACCGTGGTTCTTCGTCTGCCTGTTCTTTCTTGGCTTTGGTGGCGCGAATTTTGCTGTGTATACGCTCTGGCTGCCAGAGCAATACCCGACGGAATGTCGCGCCAGCGCTTTCGCTTTCTCCACGTCTTTTGCGCGATTTAGCGGGGCGGGAATCGCCTTTCTGGTTGGAATGGGCGTTCAGCACTACGGATCGATGGGAATCCCTGTCGCATTGACCTCCGTCGCATTCGCGATCGGCTTACTCCTCATCCCTTTTGGCACCGAAACCCGCGGACAGCCACTTCCGGCGTGAATCTCGCAAAACCAAGGTGATAAATGGCCGAAGTGGAGACCAAACTTTTCCCCATCGAAGCGTTGCGCGATTTCAGCACTCGCATGTTTCTCCATTTCAGTGTTCCCAAACACGATGCAGCCCAGGCCGCCGATGTCCTCGCCGCCGCCGACCTGCGCGGCATTGACTCTCACGGTGTCGCCCGCCTACACAGCTATTTCGACATGCTCACTTTGGGCCGCATCAATCCCAAGCCTGAAATCAAAGTGCTGCGCTCCACTCCCAGCACTGCAACGATCGACGGCGACAACGGTCTGGGCCTCGTCGTCGGCCCGCACGCCAATCGCTTCGCTATGGACATGGCCGAGCGGTTCGGTTCCGGCTGGGTCAGCGTGCAAAACACCAATCATTACGGCATCGCCGGCTACTACGTCCTGAAAGCGCTGGAACGCAACCTGATCGGTTGGGCCATGACCAACTCAACCAAGCTGGTCGTGCCCTTGTGGGGCGCCGAGCGCATGCTAGGCACCAATCCCATCGCCATCGGTTTCCCCGGCAAGGAAGAGCCCCCCATCGTGATTGATATGGCCACCAGTGCCGCCGCTTACGGAAAAATCGAAATAGCACGCCGGCGCGGCGAGCCCATTCCCGAAGGCTGGGCCGTCGACTGCGAAGGCCGCGTTACAACCGATCCGAATGACATGGTCGGCGGGGGCGCGCTCTTGCCGCTGGGTTCCGATCGCGAGCGTGGCGGACACAAAGGCTACGGTCTCGCCATTATGGTGGACATCCTTTGCGGCGTTCTCAGTGGTGCGAATTGGGGGCCGTTCACTCCGCCCTTTGCGCTTCGCCAGGAAATTCCCAAGCGCAGCGTCGGCCACGGAATCGGACATTTCTTTGGCGCCATGCAAATCGATGGCTTCATCGACCGGGACACCTTTAAGCGCCAGATCGACGATTACATCCGCGTCTTTCGCGCCACCAAACCCGCTCCCGGCACCAACGGGCCTCTCTTGCCCGGTGATCCGGAACGCGAAGCCGAAAATTGGCGCCGCAAAAATGGCGTTCCGCTGATCGTTCCCGTCGTCGAAGAGTTGCGCGACATCGCACAGAAAACTCGCATTCCTTTCGAATGAGCCAACCCCAAATGCCATTGTCATCCTGAGCGAAGCGAAGGATCTCACCTGTGCCGGGTCTCGGAGTTGACTGCGGGAAATGCGCGTTTGTGATTGCTATCGGAAGGATTCGCTCGACTCCCCGCGAATCGATGCATCTAGGAGCTGAATTGTGTGCACCACGGGAGTCTTCTGGCCGCGTCGCGCCAGTGCGGATTGCATTTGCAAAATACATCCAGGATTTCCCGTCGCCACCACGTCGACCTTGAGTGGTCCAATGAGCTGTGCCTTGCGGTCACCCAGTTCATTCGCGGCATCGGGCTGCACCAGGTTGAAGATTCCCGCCGAGCCGCAGCAGATGGCGGCTTCGGGAATTTCCGCAAGCTCCAGCCCGGGAATGCTCGAAAGCAAAGCGCGAGGTTGCAAACGAACGCCTTGCGCATGTTGCAAGTGACACGAATCGTGGAACGCCACGCGCAGTTTCAGCCGCTTTCGTGTGGCGCGCGGCTCGAGTTCAGTCAACACTTCGCTAATATCTTTGCACTTGGCCGCAAACATCTTCGCTCGTTCCGCGTATTCGGGTTCGTCACGAAGCAGGTGGCCGTACTCCTTCACGTTCGATCCGCAACCAGCCGCATTGGTGACGACCGTCTCGACGTTCGCACGTTCGAACGCGTCGATCGTCCTTTTCGCCAGATCCGCCGCTTTTGCTTCCTCGCCCGCGTGTACCAGGAGAGCGCCGCAGCACGGTTGCGCTTGCGGCGCAACCACTTCGCAGCCTTCGGCGGCGAGAACCCGCGCCGTGGAGGCATTGACTTGCGAAAAGAATTCGCGCTGCACGCAGCCCAGCAGCAAACCAACCCGGCGCCGCTTCGTGCCGGCGGCCGGCGTGACCTCCGCTACCGCTTCCCGCCGTCCAAGCTTCGGAAGAAGCGCTTCCATCGTCTGCATTTTCTTCGGGAACAACTTCAGCAGACCCAATTCGCGTACCACGGCCTGCAATCCCGATTTCTGATAGACCAGCAGGGGCAAACGTATTCTCCGCAAGCGCTCCGGCTGAGTGAATGTTTCGAACATAAATCGGCGATGGAGTTTTTCTCCTCGCGAGCGTTCTGTCTTTCGTTCGATTTGCGCGCGTGTGGCCTCGATGAGTTTTCCGTAGTCCACGCCGGAAGGGCAAGCCGTCATGCAAGCCATGCAGCCCAGGCAGCTGTCAAAGTGACTCACCCAAGTCGAATTCATTTCTGTAGCGCCCTCGCTCGCCATCTTCATGAGGTAAATCCGCCCGCGCGGGGAATCCATTTCCTGGCCCCACAAAACATAAGTAGGACACACCGGCAAACAAAAACCGCAATGTACGCACTTCTCGATGATTTCGTTCGAAGGAGCATGGTGCGCGTCAAACGCGCTCGCGCATTCCTGTTTTGCGGTCAAATCTTCCATCAGATGCCGCCCACAAACCGGCCGGGATTCAGCGTATTTTTTGGATCGAGCTGCTGCTTCACCGCCTTCATCAAGGGGAGCGCATCACCGGCGTTCCCCCAGGCGTCGAATGCCGGCATCTTCTCGGGACGATGGAACGCGACCAGTGATCCGCCCTGGCCTTGCAATTCGCCGCGCAACGTCTGAAGCGCGTCGCGAAGCGAACCGGCCTTGCCTTCCAAGCGGAGCCATCCGAGGCCCGTTGCATACATTAGCGATTTCCACCGGAGCTGGTGCTGGTTCGCAATGCGTTTCACCAATTCAATCGTGCGGGCCAGATTTGCCGGCAAGATACTGATTTTCGCAATAGCTGTATCGGCGGAATCGGAAAAAGCCCAGAGCTCTTCGCGCGCCGTCCACGTTGATGTGGAGGCCTCCGAAATGCTTGCAAGCGCGGACAATTTTCTCAGTTGCGTCTCCTGCGCAGTGAGGCCAGCTTCTGTGCCTTCAAACAAAATGTCAGTGACAGGCGAAGTGTCATCCGAAAAATGGGATTGCAGGAAAGTGTGAGCGAGTTTCGAGTTTTGAACCGCGAGCACAAACTGCTGCATCTCTGCGCCATCACTTGCGGAGATGGAAAACGACCGCTTGTTCCGAGGAAGCGGATGGAGACGGAACACAGCGCGAGTAATGACGCCGAGGGTGCCCAGCGCCCCGGTCACGAGTTTCGGCAAGTCATAACCGGCGACGTTTTTCACCACTTTGCCGCCGCTGCTCGCGAGCGTGCCGTCCGGCAGTGCAATGGTGACGCCGATGATCAGGTCCCGCAGAGCGCCAAAACGCAAACGCAGGGCGCCGCTGTCGTTCGTGGAGAGCACGCCGCCGACGGTGGCCTTTTCCGGCCATAGTGGATCAAGCGCCAGCCGCTGGCCATGTTGCGCAAGCGTTTCCTGCAATCTTTGAATCGTGCAGCCGGCTCCCACAGAAACAGTGAGATCCGCCCAGGCATGCTCGAAGACCTCTGTCAGGCGTGCAGTAGACAAAATTAAACTTGCATGCGTCGGCGAATTTCCCCATCCAAGCTTCGTTCCGCTGCCCCGCGGAATCACTGCAAGCCCGGCCTCATTCGAAAGCCGCAGGATTTCGGCAAGTTCTCGCTCCGTTCCCGGCTCGACCACTAGCTTTGGCTGCGCTCCGGCGACGGCATCCGCGGCAGTCGCCGCCCGCGCATACCCATTCCCGGCCAGGGCAATGATTTTGTCGTGCAGCGCCGAATGCAAGCCGCTTGCTTCGGGTTTGGTTGCGGCATCCATCGGGGGCGTCAGTAACGCTCCGCGATCCCCGCGGATTCGGCCGGGTGCGGAACGTATTCACCAGGTTTTTCGCCGCAAAGCCGCGGCGTCGGAAAAACTTTCGTGGGATTCGAAAGCTGCAGCGGATCAAACGCGCAGCGCACTCGCTGCATCGTTGCCAGATCGGGCTCCGCAAACATTTTGGACATCATTTTCTTTTTGTCTTCGCCGACGCCGTGTTCACCGGTGATCGAGCCCCCCGCGGCGATGCACAATTCGAGAATTTGAGAGGAAAGTGCTTCGGCCGCTTCTTCCTGCCCCGCAATGCGGCGATCATACAGTACGAGAGGATGCAAGTTGCCGTCGCCCGCGTGAAACACATTGGCGACGCGCACGCCCGCTTCCTGGCTGAGGCGTTCAATCTCGCTCATTACTCGGGGAAGCGCGGTGCGCGGAATCACGCCGTCTTGCACAATGTAGTTCGGTGAAATCCGTCCCATCGCCGCGAAGGCGGCTTTGCGGCCTTTCCAGACCAGCGCGCGTTCTGCGTCGGACTGCGCCACTCGAATTTCTGACGCGCCGTTCGAACGGCAAATCTCGTTCACCTGGATCATCAAGGCTTCAACTTCCGCGATGGGACCATCGAGCTCGACGAGAAGCAAGGCGCCGCAGTTCGGATAATTCGCGTGAACCGCTGCTTCCGCCGCTTGAATCGCCAGGTTGTCCATCATTTCGATGGCGGCGGGAAGCATGCCGGCAGCAATGATATCGCTCACCGCCGCGCCCGCTTCATTTGTGGAAGGAAAAGCGGCGAGCAGCGTTCGAACGCACTCCGGCCGCTTCACGATGCGCAAGATGACTTTGGTCGCAACGCCGAGGGTGCCCTCGGAGCCTACGAAAACTCCGGCAAGATCGTAGCCCGGCGCGTCGAGAGTTTTTCCACCGAAATGCACCAGCGACCCATCAGCAAGGACCACTTCCAGCCCCAGCACATGCGTTGTCGTAAATCCATACTTCAGGCAATGCGCTCCGCCGGAATTTTCCGCGACGTTTCCCCCGATGCTGCAAATCGATTGTGACGAAGGATCGGGCGCGTAAAAATAATCTTGCGGTGACACGCGCCCGGTGACGTCGAGATTGATGACACCCGGCTCGACAACCACGCGCGCATTCGGGAAATCAACCTCGAGGATGCGATTCATTCGCGCCAGGCTGATGACAATGCCGTTTTCAACCGGGAGCGCTCCGCCGCTCAAACCCGTGCCCGAGCCGCGTGCCACGAAGGGAGTCCGTTCACGGTGACAGATTCGAACGATGGCCTGCACTTGCTCCGTGGAATTTGGCAGCAGCACCGCGCGAGGCATGACACGGAAATTTGTCAATCCGTCGCACTCGTAGGTATGCAGCTCTTCGGGCGAAGAAATCAGACCGCGGTCACCGGCGATGGTTCGAAACTCAGCAAGAATGCGCGCTTCCATAGGGTTCATTCACCGCAATGATAGATACAGCTTGCTCCATCAGTGAATGAAGTTCAACCCATTGGGAATAAACTGCGGGAAAACGTAGGCGTACATCATGACGATGATGCCCACGATGGCAGCAAGTGCGACCGAATGCCAGAAAACGAAACGAAAGATGGAACCTTCATTGCCAACCTGGTTGGTAGCCGCGGTAGCAATGCAAATCGATTGCGCGTCGATCATTTTGCCCATCACGCCGCCGGCGCTGTTCGTCGCGCACATGAGGATGGGGCTCAAGTTTAATTGTTGCGCGGTGATTTTCTGCAACCCGCCGAAGAGAGCGTTTGAAGAAGTGTCGCTTCCGGTCAGCGCGACGCCCAGCCAGCCGATGAAAGTGCCGAAGAACGGAAAGAACCAGCCTGTGCGCGTGAAAGCCAATCCCAAGACCGCGTCCATGCCGGAGTATCTCGTGACGTAACCTAATCCGAGCATGCAGGTCATCGCGACGATAGCAAAACGCAATCGCACCAGAGTGCGGCCGAAGATCTGAAACATTTTCCCAGGCTTGAGGCCAAGAATGAGGCCCGCAAAAAGAGCCGCAAGGAAGCAGCCCGTTCCCGTGGCGGTAAGCCAGTTGAGATCGAATCGCGCGGCTTCCGCTGTCGGCTTTGCTACCACGGGCGTCGTTCGAAAGACTTTGGCGTGCAGATGCGGCCAGTCCCATCCCGCCGGGCCGGGCCGAGGTTTGCCGTCAGTCATCACAACTTTGAAGGCGGGCGTCGTCGCTTTATTCATCGCCAGCTTTACCGCCGGCAATCCCCACACGAGAACGAAGAGAGAAAGAATCGCGAAAGGCATCCATGCTTTCGCGATTTGGCCGGCAGAAAAATGCCTCACGGAATCTCTTGCCTCCGCTGCGGTCACCGCTTGCTCGTCCGCGAAACGCCAGATTTTCTTCGGCTGCCAGAAACGAAGGAAGAGCAGCGTGGCCACCATGGAGACGACGCCGGCGGCGATGTCCACAAGATTGCTGTCCATGTAATTGGCCCAGAACCATTGCGTGGCGGCGAATGAGCCTCCGACCACGAGGATCGCGGGGAAGACTTCGAACGTTTCTTTCCAGCTCACCATCGCGCGGACCAGCCAGAAGGGAACAATAATCGCGGTGATGGGCAGAATGCGGCCGATCATGGCGTTGAGGTCGCTTTCGCTGAGCGCCGTTACCGCAGCGAGGGTATGTACCGGTGTACCGATGGCGCCCCACGCCACCGGGGCGGTGTTCGCGATGAGGTTCAGAGCAGCAGCTTGAAATGGCTTGAAACCGAGCCCGATCATGAAAGCGCCTGCGATAGCAACGGGCGCACCAAATCCCGCGGATCCTTCGATGAATGCGCCAAAGCAGAACGCGACCAGAAGTAGCTGCAGTCGGCGGTCCGGAGTGATCGCCGCGACGGACTGCTTCATGATTTCGAACTGTCCTGTCTCAACAGAAATGTCGTACAGAAAGACAGCAGCAATCACGATCCAGACGATTTTCAGTAGTCCGAAAGCCGACCCATAGAAAAAGCTGCTCACCGCCAGCAGGGCCGGCATTTTGAAAATCACGATGGCAACGATGACCGCTGTCGCAGCGCCGGCGATGGCGCACAAATGCGGCCGGACTTTTAGCCCTGCGAGCAAGCCCAGCAAAACGATAATTGGCAGCGCCGCAATGAGCGTCGAAAGCCACCAATGGCCCAGAGGATCGTAATTTTGATTCCAAGTCACAGCAGAACCTCCAATCGAGGACTCTTCTCAATTTCCAGCGAGCGGGAATCTCCAGGCCCAATTCGAAAGGGGAAGTGCATGCGCCAAACGCCAGCAGCATCCCCCAACCTGATCTTTAGGTCGCTGAGATACTTCCTTTACGGCGCTCTTGTCAAGCGATAACTATTTGTTCGCTCGTCCCCCGCAGCTGTGGCGCCGGAAAAGTTGTGCGCTAATCGCCAGCAGCGCGGGGAAGCAGACCAGGACGTAGCGCGGCTCGCAGGTTTGCAGTTGTGTGAGAAATGCCGTGCGAATCACGATGAAAACCACAATTAGCAAGACTCCGGGATTCGTGCGGGAGGACCACGTGGCCGCGAGAGCTATTCCAACATACAGAATATTGAGCAGCATGAGCCCGAGAGTGACTTCGAACTCGGCGGGATTGTAGTGGTAGCTTTCGGCTAGTGGCCAGAAGCGGCCGGAGAAAGGCAGCAGCGTAATTCGCGGTGTGAACCACATTGCTGCGGCGCGCTCGATGGGGATCCATACATAAGTACGAATCGGATGGCGTCTCGTGCGTTCGCTTGCGAGCGCTGCAAATTTGAGATCGAGTGAACGTGTCATCCCGTGAACGAGATTGTAGCGGTCGAGCAGGGAAGCGACGCGTGCTAATTCTTCGGGAGAATCCGCTGCGTAAGAAGGAAGATTTTTCACTTCGATCGGTTGCGAGGGAAGTTTCCAGGTAAAAAGGTAGGCGTCGCGAAAACGAAACATCCACGTTTTCGTCCACGAATAAAATCCCGTTGGCAAAACGTCGCCGTAAGTTTCCGCGTAACGCGGCGCGAGAAACTGCACGCGTCCGAGACTCAAAGCATTGCGCGCGGCCCACGGCGCCAGCGGCAGCAGCAATCCAACGAACATCCACAGTGTTGCGAGCGTTAACTTTTTCCAGTTTGCAGGATGGTGATAGCGGAGCCAAAGAAAAATCAAAACGGCTCCAAGAAGCAACGGCGTCTCCGGCCGGACGAGTGTACCGAGGCCAACAACGAGTCCGCCCGCGAACCAAATTTTCATGGAGCGAAGCAGTTCGCGGTTCGAGGGGATGCGGTCGAGCGTCGTTCCCGCTGGCGACAGAAAAATCAGCAGCGCGAGCGTAGTGAAAAATGTCGCCAACACCTCCGTGAGCGGCACGGCCGCATAATTCGCCGTGAATGGACAAAGCGCCGTCAGCCAGAGCGCAGCGGCGGTAACGCGGCTGCGTGTCGCGTCGGAAGCGTCCGCAGCCAGGCGAGCGGCGATGCCCGCGGCCAGCACGCACGTCGCAAGATCGAGGAAAGCTTGCGCGAGCATGACGGCCTGTCGGCCTGTGCCGGCCAGAAAATAAATCCCCGCAAGAAATGCGGGGTAGCCGGGCGCGCGAGCATCCGAGGGAACAAGCTGCCCGTGGGAGTAGAAGCCATAAACGCCGTGGTACAGCCAGTTGCGTGCGAGTTCTTCGTAATAAGCCGTGTCGCCGGAATAAAAGGGGAATCGCCAGATGAAAAAGAGGCGCAAGGCAAGTCCAGCGAGGAGCCCGGGCACGAGATGTTTGGCAAAAGGCTTGGTAAACATGTGTGCGGCCGAAGACGAATCCGATTGCCCGGGCATTGTAGCAAGCCCCTACCTGGAGGAAAGACACGGCGGCAAAACCCCGGCTGACAAAGACTTGACACTCAGGGTAAAATCGCTGGAAATGGCTAACGCACCCGAAGTTGTCAAGGCGCCAGGAATGGTGCCCGACGAGCAGAAGTTTGAACCTCGCTCGAAGGGCATCACTACCGCGCGCAAGAAGAAGCCCAAAGAACTGGCCGTAATCACGGAGTGCTGCACCGGTTGCGCGGGATCGCCTGCGTGCGTGGAGTACTGCCCGGTGGAAGACTGCATGTTCTGGGTGCCGGACGAGGACAATCCGCCGTTCGGGCGCATCCAAATTGACCCCATCCAGTGCATTGGCTGCAAGAAGTGCCTCAGCAAAGGCCCCGACGGCTGCTTCCTGGACGGCTGCCCATGGGATGCCATCGTCATGGTCGATATTGCCGAAGTCGAAAAAGAAGTCGGCCCGATGTCGTACTGAAATCCTTTTAAGCGGTTGTCTGGCCTCCCCATGTAGGGGCACGATACATCGTGCCCTCCTTGTAGCGCGGGGCTTTCCCCCTGATTTGTGGGGGTCCCGACGAATTGTGTCGGGAAGCCCGGCATCTTCGTTTTTCTTCTCTTTTCAGTTTTCTAGTTTCTGATTTCTAGTCTCGATTTTCCCCGCCCTTCAAACGCTCACAATCACCAGCCGGGGAAACGCCGCTCGATAAAGACCCTCATCGAGCGTGAGCAGCCGAAACCCATTTTGCAGGGCATGCGCCCCGATTAAAAAATCCGCGAGGATCCTCCGTGGACCCGTCCCTCGCTGTGTTTTCCGCCGGCCTACGTAGGCGCGGAATGCCCGCCCCGCCCTGCGCCACACCGTTTCGTCGAGATTCCAATC
>Ga0209701_10002840_pt1 | contig 11299 bp, 11 predicted proteins | sample CZO8metaG_4_FD_188356 | JGI IMG/M metagenome (GOLD analysis project Ga0209701, IMG submission 188356) | Vadose zone soil microbial communities from the Eel River Critical Zone Observatory, Northern California, USA - CZOApr15con2H3.8 metaG... | ecosystem: Environmental > Terrestrial > Soil >...
GGAGAGCTCTGGCGCCGGTTGTGTCAGCCGAGGTCCTGCTTTGCACACCGGCGGGCCAGCATCTGCACTAGTTATTTCGTTCCAGCTCTCTTTGACTTGCTGGCAGCGCGCTTGGCCACGGCTGAGACGCTCCCGCCTGCGGGCGCAAAGCGGAAAATGCGCACCCGCGAGATGCGGGCGTTCTGCTTGATCTGCAGGCGCAGCGTGTCCAGCTGGAGCAGGGCTTCGACGGGGGCGACACGTCCCCGCAGAAACACCGGCGCGTGCGACGCGCCGGCGCGCAGCAGTCGCTCGTCGGGCTCGAGCAGAGCGATCTCGTCGTCGGCCAGCTCGAGCGTCTCATTGAACTCGACAAAGTAGCAGCCGCGCCCCAGGTCCCACCATTCGTAGCGGTCTTCGGGCCGGCGGCGATGCGTCGAGATTGTGATCCGGCCCGCGGGGGTGTACTCGCTCCCGGCGAAGTCGAGCTGTCCGGACGGATCCACCGAGCTGACGTTGCGCACGGTCACGTCCACCGAGTAGCCGTGCACCTGGTACTTCGCACTGATCATCCCCGCGACTCGATTAGCCGCGGTCTTACCTGGCAGCAGGTCCATCGCCGCACTATACCGTGTGTCGAAACCGGGAGGCAAGGCGACAGGAAAGTAGAGAGGCAGAGAAGAGAACGCTAGATCGTCTTGTCTTTCGAGTAGCAGATGCGTTCGAGGTTGCACGTCGGGCAGCGCGGCTTGCGCGCCTGGCAGACGCGCCGGCCGTGCCAGATCAACTGGTGCGAGAATAGGATCCATTTCTCCTGCGGGATCACCCGCAGCAGGTCCTGTTCGATTTTTTTGGGGTCTTTGTTGCGGGAGAGGTCCAGGCGCCCCGCCAGCCGCAGGACGTGCGTATCCACGACGATGCCGGAAGCGATGCCGAAGGCGGTGCCCAGCACCACGTTGGCCGTTTTGCGCGCTACCCCCGGCAGCGTGAGCAGCTCCTCCATCGTTTGCGGCACCTGCCCGCCGAATTCTTCGACCACTTTCTTGCTTGCACCGATGATGGATTTGGTTTTGTTGCGGAAAAAGCCGGTCGGGCGGATGTCCTGCTGCAGCTCGCGGGGATTGGCGTAGGCAAACGCCTCCGGGGAAGGATACTTCTGGAAAAGCGTGCGGGTCACCTGATTAACCCGCACATCGGTGCACTGCGCCGAAAGGATCGTCGAGACCAGCAACTGGAACGGATTCGCGTGATGAAGCGCGCAGGTGGCCGCCGGGTAGGCCGCGTCGAGCTTTTCCAGGATGGCGCGGATGCGCCGCGGCGTTGCGCCGCGGGCCTTACCGGCGGCGGATTTCTTTGACTTCGGCTTCTTCCGTGCCACGGGCATCGCCGCCGGAATATAGCATACGCTGAGGCTGAAACACTTCCAGGGTCATGTAGCCCGCGTTTTCAGACGCGGAGATTTGCCCCGCGTGAGAAAATCCCGCCTCTAAAGAGGCGGGCTATCGGACCTTGCTTGAGGCGATGAGCGGTGGAAGCAGCCCGCCGCGGCGGGCGCCCCTACAACTCCGCCGAAAACGGCTAGCCCGGTGAATTGAGGAATTCCAGCAGTTTGCGGAAGGCTTTGCCGCGGTGGCTGAAGAGGTTTTTTTCTTCCCGCGAAATTTGCGCGAAGCTCTTGCCCAGCGCGGGGAAAAAGAAAATCGGGTCGTAGCCGAATCCCTGCGTGCCCCGCGGCGCATCGAGCAGCTCGCCTGAGGCTGAGTCCGAAAAAACCGCGAAGACGCGTCCGCGTTCGGCCAGCGCCATCACGCAGACAAAGCGCGCCCGACGGTCGCTCACCCCTTTGCTCCGCAGTTCCTCGAGCAGCTTGCGGGCGCGGTCGGCATCGCTTGCCCCGGGGCCGGCGTAGCGCGCCGATTGGACGCCGGGCGCGCCGCCGAGCGCCGGCACCACCAATCCCGAATCATCGGCCACCACCGGCAGCTCCGCGAAACGGCTGTAGTGCAGCGCCTTGCCCGCCGCGTTTTCGGCAAACGTGGGCGCGGATTCGTCGAATCGCGGCAGCCGCTCGAAGCCGGGGACGATCGCCAGTTCGATGGCCCGGCCATGGGGCTCGCCCGTGGCGAGCGCCTGGTATTCGCGCAGTTTGCCGGGGTTCGATGTGGCCAGGAGCAGCTTAACGGGCGCGGGCACTGAAGCTCATCTGCAGCAGGGCCTGTTGATGTTCGGTGAGGCGGCGGATGCCGCCCGAGGCGATGGCCAGCAGACTTTGGAGCTCCTCGCCGACAAACGGCCGGCCCTCGGCCGTGGCCTGGATTTCGATGAAGCGCCCGCTGCCCGTCATGATCACATTCATGTCCACCTGGGCCCGGGAGTCTTCGTCGTAAGCGAGGTCGAGGAGCAAGGCTTCGTCCACCAAGCCGACGCTCGTTGCGGCTACCGAATCCCGCAGCGGCACCGACTTCAGGATGCTGGCGGCCACCAGCCGTTCGAGCGAAAGCGCCAGGGCGACAAACGCGCCGGTGATTGAAGCCGTGCGCGTGCCGCCGTCGGCCTGGATCACGTCGCAGTCCACCCAGACGGTGCGCTCGCCGAGCGCCGCCTGATCGGTCACGGCGCGGAGCGACCGGCCGATCAGGCGCTGAATTTCCAGCGTGCGGCCCGATGGGCGGCCGCGAGCGGCTTCTCGCGGCGTGCGCTGTTCGGTGGCCCGCGGCAGCATGCCGTATTCGCTGGTCACCCAGCCCTTGCCCGAGCCCTTCAGGAACGACGGCACACCGTCTTCCACCGTGGCCGTGCAGATCACGCGTGTCTGTCCGATCTCGATCAATACGCTGCCTTCAGCCGTGGGGATGAAGTCCGGTGTGAGTTTCACCGGCCGCATCTGGTCCGCGGCGCGTCCATCGCTGCGCACAAATCCTCCGGCGGGTTTGCTCGAAGTCGCCATACTCGTGGTCACTAACGATCCAGTTTGCCGGGCGCGGCGGGTGGTGTCAACCCGCCTCTGGGGGCTTTGCCCGGCGCCGCGGGCGCCGAGGTCTCGGGACGCAGCGGGAAGAAGCCTGTCAAGTCCAGGTGCCCCGCGAGGGTCTCGACCTCCTGGCCATGGATAAGCACCTTCAGCCGGCGAACTGAATCCACATTGGCGGCCAGCGTGCGCGCAATCGAATCCAGCGCCATCTGTTCGCTGAGGATACCCGAGGGGGTCGCCGTGGCGAGCGCGTCGGAGAAATCGGCCACCGCCGTGCCGTCGGCCAGCGTGTAGAATTCGATGAGGATGACGTCGGCCGGCAGCGTGCGCTGCCCCGGCGAGGGCACGTCCGCGATGAGTGTGATGATCAGTTGCTTGGAGCGCTGCACCGGATCTGCCGAGAGCGGCAGCTCGAGCACAACGGGTTCCAGCGTGCCCGGCGCCGTGGCCGAGGCCCAGAAGATCTTCGCTTTCGCTTTGACGTCGCTGGGCGTGGCGATGGGCGGCTGGGTGACTTCGCGTCTCGTCTGCTCCTCGGTGCGCGCGGGGCGCGACATCCGAAGCACGCGCTGGCGCAGCTTGGGGAAGTAGAACGCGCCAATCAATACTGCCACCACCAGCGCGGCAATGGCGAGCTTCACCCGACGCGACATCAGTTCGCTCCTGCCTCATAGACTTGCCGGAAGGCGGCCACGGCGCGCGCCACGGCCTCCGCAAGCGGCGACGCCATCTGCTCGAGCTGGCTGCGGTCGCGCACGGCGACGCTGGAGAGTTCAATGGCGATGGCTGGAGCAGCAACCGTGCGCAGTTGGCGCACCGCCGCAACTGACGGAACCTCAGGCGAGCCGCGGAATTTCTGCGCGAGCTGCACCTGGACCAGCTCGGCCAGACGGCGGCTGCTCGCCGCGAAGGAGTCTTGTGCCTGGTCCCATGGCGGCAGGGCGGGGCGCGCCGGCGGCGTCGCGGGCGCAGCGAGCGTATAAGCTCGCGCTGTGCCGACGGGCCCGTTCGAAGAGATGTGCAGGCTGATAAAAATGGCGCCTCGGTGTGCGTTTGCAGCGGCGGAACGCTCATCAAACGATGGGTTCTCGTTGCCCTGCCGCGTTTGCACCACGCGCAGGCCCTGGCGTTCGAGCTCGGCTCGCACGGCATGCGCCAGGCTCAGCACCATTTCGCTTTCGAGCACGGCGTTCGGGCCGCGAGCGCCCGCGTCAGCGCCGCCGTGCGCCGGGTCCAGCACGACCACGCCGGGCGCAGGCTTTGGCGGGGTCGGAGCCGCCTGCGGTGTCGCCGGCGCGGGCGCCTGGTCGGATGTGACTGGCGGCTTTGCCGGTGCGCCTGGCGCAGGCGGGGTCTGGGGCTGCTGTTGCGGGCCCTGGGCCGGTCGCGCCGGAATCAGCAGCGCGGCTGCGAGAACCATTGCGCTTGGAGTCGCGAAAAAGCAGCGGCGTCGCACGTCAAGGAGAATACCAGAAACGAACAGAGAGCGCCGCCTGCTCAAACCGAGCCCGGAAGCGGCGGCCGCACGCGAGGAGTTGTCATCCTGAGTCCGCCGCAGTTGGACGAAGGATCTCAACGTCTAGGGGGTCCGCCATGGCCATAAACCAGGGAATGTGGCTCGTGTGGTGAACCCGTCGCGGCGATCCCAATGATGCAGCGCCCGGCGGCCCTTGAAACGCTCGCGGGGGGCGCGTATGGTTTGGCGCGCAGGTCATGGAGGGTTTATGAAGTTGTCGGGTCTCTTGCTCATTGCTCTTGTGGTCGCAGTTGGCCAGGTCATAAACGCTGAGGAAGGTGCGTCGCCCGCGAAGCTGCGTCAGATGGCCGCGGACTACTACCGCTGGCGCAACCAGACTTATCCGGTCGCAAGCAGCGATCAGGGCCTGCACACGTGGGACGACAAGCTGACCGATTACTCCGCCGAAGCCGTTGCGGCGCAACACCAGCACGTCAACCAGTTGCTTGCGCAGGTCAAGGGCATGGCGACCGACTCCTGGAGCCGCGACGATCGCATCGACTGGCTGCTGTTTCGCGCGCAGCTCGAACGCGAGGCCTTTTGGACTCGCGTGCTGCATTTCGAGGAGACCAATCCGCAGATCTATGTCCGTGAGTGCGGCGACGCCATTTTCTCACTCTTGAAGAAAGAATATGCGCCGCCCCGCAATCGGGCCCTTGCGGCCACGGCGCGCCTGCGGCGGATGCCCACCCTGCTCGACCAGGCCAAGGGGAATCTGAAACGGCCCGTCCGGCTGTACGCCCGGTTGGCCATCGAGTCGGCCCGGTCCATTGACAGCCTGTTCGGCAAGAGCCTGATGACGCTGGCGGAAGACCTCTCGCCCTACCAGCGGCAGGAGTTGGTGCGCGCGCGTGACGCGGCGCTGGCCGCACTGCACGGCTTTGCCGACTGGCTGGAGCAAAGACTTCCCGGAATGGCGGCCTTCTCTCCAATGGGGGAGGAAAACTACAACTACTTGTTGAAGAATGTGTATTTGCTGCCGCTCGATGCCCAGCAGGTGGCCATGCTGGGCGAGGCGGAGCTGGCGCGCTATCGCGCGCTCGAAGCCCTGCTGCCCGACCCGGCGCTCGCCGATCCGGATCCCTCACGGAGCAAGACGATTCCGAAAGACCAGGAGGCTTTTCTGGTCGCCTACGGGAACCGCCAGATGGAGATGCTCCGCTTTCTGCGTGATAAGAATTTGGTCACCCTGCCGTCGTACTTGGGGGCTTTTCAAATTCGCCAGCTTCCCGAGGCGTTCAAGCCCACCAGCCCGGGCGGCTTCATGAATCCTCCGGGACTCTATGACCAGGACAGCAGCGGGTTTTATTTTATCCCGTCCTACAATCCGCAAAGCCGGAACTTCTATATCCGCGCTGCAATCGAAGACCCGCGCCCCATTCTCGGCCACGAAGGAATTCCCGGTCACTTCCTGCAGATTTCCATCGCCAATCATTTGAAGAATGAAATCCGGCGACAGCACGGAGACGGTGTGTTCTCTGAGGGCTGGGCGCTCTACACCGAGGAGATGCTGATGCGCACGGGTCTCTATGCGGAGAATTCACCGGCGCAGGGGCAGATCCTGCGGCTATCGCGGTATCGGGCGGCGCGCATCGGCGTGGACGTGAACTTGCACACGGGGAAATGGACCTTCGAGCAGGCGGTGAAATACTTCATGGAAGCCGGCGGCCTGGACCGCGAGGCGGCGGAGGGGGAAGCGGCGGGCGCTGCCTCCGATCCGACGCAGAAGATCACCTACATGGTAGGGAAGTGGCAGATCATGCGCCTGTTGGGAAGCCACCGGGAGAAGCAGGGCCCCGGTTTCCGGCTGGGAGCATTCCATGATGCATTGCTTGCGAACGGCAGCCTGCCGCTTTCCCTCGTCGAGTGGCTGCTCCTGGACGACTCGAGCACACTAGAGAAGGCGCTGCACTGATTGGGACACCGCTGCCCGGCAAGACCCAAGCCGCGCCGAGACAATTGGCTCGCGAATGGCCCGATTACAATCGCTCTGTTACTTGCTCTCTCTCTTCGGAGTGTAATCCTTCATCCCCGGCACCTTAAGACTCGCAGGGGCGAACCGGCTGCCCAGGAAAATCCCGCCCGTGACGGGCTTGTACAGCTCGATCGAAATCTGCGAAATGGGCATGGAAACTCCCTCGTACTGAGGCTTGTCCGACATGGTGATTGACGCGATCGCCAGAATCGGCCCGACGTCGTCGGGGACGCCTTCGAGCGGCGGGTCGGGCTTCCGATCCCCCAGCAGCATCCTCATCACCCCTCGATGCATGTCGCTGTAGTACCACCTCGACACCGCCTTCTTGTCTTCAAACCAGGCAAAGATGACATTCTTGCCGCTCGCAGTCCGCGCCGTCTCCACGCCCAGGCAGCCAGGCACTGCCTTCAATCCGCTGACAAGGTCGGGAAAACCCTCCGGCCGCTGCTGCTGTGGATGCCCCAGAGCGATGCCGCCCGTGATCCCAAGCCCAATCAGAATGGCTGCAGCGGTGAGCAGGAGTAGGCGATTGCTTTTCTCTGCCGACATGATTCCCCTCCATTTCGAGCGAAGCTTTTCGTAGATTTGCAGGACGTTGAAAGCAAGTTCAATTCTGGGAGAGCATACAGTCCCTGCGCCTGGAAAAACAGTCGTTCTGGGGAAATTCCCAGGGTGCGGCGCTTCACGACGGATAGGGCCGGCCGGTCAGCCGTGCTGTAAAGGCATCAGCCGGGAGAACCGCTCGAAGGGTGTGAATCCGTGGTGAGACGCGCTTGGTAAAGGTGGCTAATGCCTGTAGATGACAAATTGGCGAAAGTCCTCGACAGCTTGTCCCGAGAGTCTCAAGTCAACGTTGCCAACAGCATTGCTCCCCTTGCGCCGAAAGGCAATCCTTTGGAAACGTACAATCGCCCCGCGTGAGAAAATAGTGTACAGGGTATGCCATTCGACCGAGAGAGAGCAGAGAATGGCATCTCTTTTGGAGTTGCACGTAGCGCGCTTACTCATTATGCAGGCATAGACGCTAGAAGCTGGTTAGGCAGGCCTGCGGCGAACATTGAAGTGACCACGGGTGCCGGCGTCCTTGAGCGAAACCACACGCATCACTTCTTCCAGGCTGGTCAGCCCCAGGTTGACCTTGAGCAAGGCGTCCTGCTGCAGGGATCTCATTCCGTTGGCCTGTGCCCCTCTGCGGATCCCCACAGGGGCGGCACCCGACCGGACCATCTCACTGACGCCTTCGTCGAAAACGAGCATCTCGTAGATACCGAGGCGGCCTATGTAACCGGTGTTGTCGCAAGCCGGGCAACCGACCGGGACATACATCTTCCCCTTGAACTCAGCGATGCCAGCCGCCTTCGTCGCATCCGCATATTCTGGCGAAGCAGCCGCCTCGTCCCGGCATCCACACAGCCTACGGACGAGCCGCTGGGCGATCACCGCCGTCACGCTTGAGGCGACCAGGTAGGGCGGAACGTTCAAGTCGATCAGGCGTTCAATCGCGGTGATACTGTCGCGTGTGTGCATGGTGGAAAGTAACAGGTGCCCGGTCTGCGCCGCCGTCAGTGCAGTTTGCGCGGTTTCGGAGTCCCGGATCTCACCCACCATGATCACGTTGGGATCTTGGCGGAGGATCGACCGTAGCGAAGCGGCGAAGGTACGCCCTGCCTTATCGTTCACCTGGACCTGGTTCACCCCCTCGACCCGATACTCCACCGGGTCTTCCACGGTGATGATGTTCAGGGTGCGCGAGCGGAGAAAGTTCAGGGCCGCGTACAGCGTGGTGGTCTTGCCCGAACCCGTTGGCCCGGTCACCAAGAGCATGCCCTGGGGGAGGGTCAAAATTCGGACCAACATATCGGCGTCCTCCTCCCAGAGGCCCAGCTGCTGGAAGCCAACCAGAGCGGCACGCGAGTCAAGCATACGGATGACCACCTTTTCTCCGTACTGCGTCGGTAACGTGGAGATGCGGAGATCACGCTTTTCCGATCCCATGGCCACCAGCAGCCTCCCATCCTGGGGTGCCCTGCGCTCGGCGATGTCCATATCTGCCAAAATCTTGATTCGTGAGATCAAGGAGTCCTGCAAAAGCTGAGGAACATCCATGAGGTCGCGCAGGATGCCGTCCACGCGGATGCGAACAATCAGGCCCCGAGCCCGGGGATCAATATGGATGTCGCTGGCCTTCTTAGCAGCCGCCGCGGCAATGATCGAGGAGAAGAGACGAACCGCAGGTGTGGGTTGCTTCCGCATTTCGGCGTGAAACTCCCGGATCGCATCCAAGTTTCTTTGCGTGGAGCTTGTCGTGAAGAACTCCATGCTAGACGCCGAACTCTCTTCTTCCTCGGTCACCGTTGGGGCCTGGTCTGAGCCCTCGTAGTACTTCTGAATGGCCGCCCGGATTTCACTCTGGAAACCCAGCCTGGGAGCAATGTTCAGCCCAGAGACAAAAGCCAGCTCTTTCAGTGCGTACAGGTCTTGTGGCTCCGCCATCACGACGACGAGCTTGCCACCCCCCCGGTCCAGGGGCAGCGCGCAGTGGCGCCTCGCGACCTCCACGGGAACGAGCCGCAAGATGGGGTGGCTTACCGTCACTGAGCTGGCGTCCAAGTACTGGGCCCGCGTGACCTCCTCGAGCGCAGGAACCAAGTCTGCCTTGGAGACCAAGCCACGCTTCAACAATAGCTCTCCGAGCAAGACTGCTTTTCCTGACTGTTCGTCGATCGCCTGCGCGAGACTCTGTTGAGAGATTTTTCCCAGTTCGCGAAGCACCTCTCCAAGTCTTTTCCTGGGCATATCGATCGCCTCTCGTGCTCGTTGTCCTCACTTTTCGTGGTACTCAGTGACTGAGGGGCGGGTCACACGGTCGTACACGCGCTCTATAGCACGAACAAGATCGCTGAATCCTTCGGCCTCATTGTTGATTTCAGCCACATCGATGTCGGCGGCGAGTTCATTGAGCAGATGAGTCGCGCGGCGGACCCGCGCGAGCGCCAGCATGGGAAGCACCGAGTACGCATCGCGGCCTTCCGCCTGGAGGTCCTGCCACTGGTAAACGGCCGAGGCAGTGCTGCGAAGATCTTCCATCGCAGCGCGGAGGTCCCGGAGCACGCGGAAGTCGATGCCCTGGGAGTGGGCTTGGAGCTCCCGCTCGACCTCCAAGAGTTGCGCAGTGGTTCTCTGCAGTTGAAACGTCAGCCCCCAGAACGTCTCACTGGGCGTGAGCAGCTCAACGACCACGCCCAACAGCTTTCCCTCGCTGGAGCGCCGTATGCCCTGCACGCGCGCTTGAGTCGATTCCCCGGACAAGGAGTTCTTCAAGGTGACTTCGGCATTCAAGTGGGGGGAGTTCTTCATGTGCAGCAGCGCCCCATGAACGTCCACATTCTTGGCGCGACCCTGCCCTCTGGCCCTGACGCCATCGGGCCCATCCCATTCCACCTCAACAGGGATGATTAGCGAGTGTCGATGTGCTCTGCGGCGCTCGACGCGCGCGGAATTCTCCCGGTCAACGGGTTCATCGGCAGACACGGCTTCCTCCTGCTGGGCAGCAGTCGCCCTATTGTGTAACAAACTTCCTTCGCGTGGGCGCGACGTTTCACTCGACGGCTTCCGAAAAGACAATGGCCTGACTTCAGAGCGTGTGGAAACGAAAAGTCAGGGCCGCGGGGCGAAGGAGCCTGTCAGACGAGCCGGCGACTATGTCCAACTTTGGAGGGCCCCCGCCACAGGGGGTGAGGAGAAGGCTCTAACCTCGGGGTATGAGAGGTTGCGGCATATGTTCTACTCTCCGGACGGGCGCTGGATCTACTTTCAGCCCCGCCACAGGAACATCTACCGAATGCCCGCCACTGGTGGATCGCTGCAACGGGTCACCAACTTCCTGAGTCCGGTCTTTTCCTCGAAGAGCCGATGATTTCGCCTGACGGCCACTGGCTGGCATAAACTCGCCTGTGCCCAAAGCGTGGGCTTTCGGCACTGATAGGGCACTGAAGACTGCTCACGTGAAACCAAGGATTTCCAGAGCGGTTTGAACAGATCCTTTTGGCACACACGCCAGCAGAACCAAACACGGTTAGAATTGCCTCTTTACTTCTGAAGCATGGCACCAGCGCAAATCCCTCCCCCCATCCTCAGAGTTTGGTAGCATGCTAAAACCGTGCAAGATCAGGACACATCTACCGCTCGGAAAAACCTTTCTCTAAAGAATCGCAGGAGCCAGCGCGTTTATGTTGAGATTCCCGTGTGGGTTTACGGGCAGCTGAATGACGAACCATTCCACGAGGAAGCCCTCACCGTGATCGTGAATGCGCACGGGGGGCTAATCAACTTGTCCAAGCCCGTAGCCGTGGGCGAAAAGTTGTTCCTAGTTCACAAGAGAACGGGTAAGGACATCCTGTGCCATGTGGTGCACGTCGGGCCAACCGAGAACGGCAAAACACAGATTGGGATTGAATTCACCGAACCTGCGCCCGAATTTTGGTACATCGTATTTCCGCCTGAGGGCTGGAAGTCCAGTGAACGCAAGGTTCCCCAAGCACGCCAGGTCCCCAGTGTTCCAAAAACCCTGCCAAAGCGGAGCTGATAAGCTGTTGATTCTTTGAGCCACCTGGGAAATCTTCAGGCCATTTCAAGACCAAGTGTTTTGGAAGCGGGTTGTGCGAGAGCCTGCTCGCTCTTGCCTACTGGGGAACCTGTTCGCCGAAGCCCGGAGGGCGAACGCGAATAGATTCGCTGTAGCCCGGAGGGCGAAGCCGAATGGAGGCGGGGGGAGTCGAACCCCCGTCCGAAAAGCGCTACGGCCCGAAGCCTACATGCTTAGCGCGTTCGATTTGGTTCGCCGGCTGCGCTTGGAACG
>Ga0209701_10002841_pt1 | contig 11296 bp, 7 predicted proteins | sample CZO8metaG_4_FD_188356 | JGI IMG/M metagenome (GOLD analysis project Ga0209701, IMG submission 188356) | Vadose zone soil microbial communities from the Eel River Critical Zone Observatory, Northern California, USA - CZOApr15con2H3.8 metaG... | ecosystem: Environmental > Terrestrial > Soil >...
GTAGGGGTTGGTGGCCAGCATGGCGTCGAGTTCATCGACAGTGTGATCTTCGACGGTACCAATCGATGCCAGGGACGCACGTTCTGGATTCGCCCCGATGCCCATGTATTCGCGGAAGGAGCTCACCTCTTCGCGATGATCTGCGATGTACTCAGCGATGCATTTCACGATTGTGTAGACCAGGGCGACGAGCAGCGCGCCAGCCAGGACGCAGAGCAGGATACCCTTGTACCCCCATCCGAGGGCCTCGGCCTTGGGAGTAAAAAACGCCAGGAAGCCGAAGTAGGCGAGGACGCCAAACCCCTCTTTCCAGTGTTCCAGTACTTGTTTCATGATTTCGGCGGCAGGATACCCACGGGTTCAGCCGTGGGAGGAATGCCGCCTCTCCTTTCCACTAAGCAAGTGTGAGCGATCTCGACGATGCTGAGGTGTTTGCAGTTGGCGCTGGCATGAATCTTGGTTCCATCCAGGAGGCGCAGATCAAAGTAGCCCGCACTGCGTCTGCCAAAGACAAAACAGACCTGCCCTTGATAGGCCACGCAATCAAACAAGCGAAAGCCGTGTATATATTTAGGCGCAGTGTTGCGCTGTCGCTTCCCGCCTTTCCTGATGGTGGCTTTGTGGAGTTGCCGATTGTTGCGCCGCACCCACTTGATCAGATACCATGTCCCATCCGTCTGAGAAGTCGAGTTGCCACTGATACAGCGAGCATCTATCAGGTGGGACTTCTCGAGCTTGTGGCTGATGCGCGTATGCTTCGTAATATAGCCGTAGGTCAGATGGACATTTGGAAACAGTGCTTTTGTCTCGTTGTAGGTGCGCCACCGGATAATGCTCATCTGAGTCGCGTCTCGAAAGCCTCCACTTTTTCGCGGAATCTTGTGCTCCTGATGGGTGCGGTGAATGAGGTCGTGACAGGTTTCGCAGAGCGTGATCAGATTATCCGGGCGCTCCCCGCCGGTCTTTCTGGACTCGATGTGATGGACGTTTAACACCCGATCCTTTGATTTACCCTGACACCACTGGCAGGTATGCTGGTCACGCCAGAGCACATACTCGCGGGTATTAAAGAAGCCCAATTGTGGACCTTCCTGGTAGTGCTTTCCTTCAATTTCCGGGTTGGCAAGCTTCTGAAGATCGAACTGAGCCGCCTCGATGGTCGTCTGGCTCACTGGCAGAATTTGGTGAATCAACCGAATGGTTTTGAGATGCACCGCAACCTTGTGTTCGACGGAGGGGGCAAGCCAGCCCTCTGGCTTTCTTCGATTGAGGAACCTCCTTTTGCGGTAACGCGTTTTGCGACTTCTTCTCGCACGACGGAACTGACGACGCGTGGCAAGTAATGCTTGGATATCGGTTCGTGGTTGCACTTCTGCCTCGAACAGCACTGCTTTTTCGGTCGTCGCTGACACGCCGATGTGCTTGGTTCCGGCATCGACGCCAAGTGAGACCTCTTGCTTGTAGCCAGAACTTCCATAGAGCAGTTGGATCGTAAAGGGAACCATTTTGACTACTTTCGCTTTCCTTGCTTTGAGCAAAAGCCGTGCCTTTCGCGGTTGGCAGGGCATGAAGGGCTTGCCATGACAATTCAACACGTAAACGAACATAGCGTTTACCATCCTTTCGGATGTCTGGTACTCTTCGTCAATGTTTCACAGGCTTGTCAAGCTAGCAGCACCGCCCCTACCCATCAGGGCTGTTAACCACCAGCGATAGCGCTTGCCACTAGAGCGGGCATAGCAAGGTATCCTGACCTGCGAAACGGAGCGCTTGCGCGCCAAGACTAGTCAATCAAGGCTTTCTCAAGCCTCCACCTTGAGCTAGCTCAAGGTGGGGGTAATTGACGTGGTGCTCCTTGTCTCCATAGGAGGGGCGATGGCTTGTCCTCGCCCTGCCTCTACAATGGCACAAAACAGCCCCCAATGCAAATCGAATAGCCCTGCTGTGCTAAAAACAGAACCTTTCCAAAAAATCCCAACAAAACTGTCCGCTTTTGGCTTCCTCGATGATTATAACTGGCAGAGACAAAAAAAGGTGTGTGAAGTCATGAATCTAAAAAAAACTCTCCAATTTCTACTGCTCCTGCTCATCATAGCAGTCTCTGTCACCATCGTAGTCGAGCAACACAAATCATCCAGGGCCAGTGGAACCGTTTTCCCCCATGTCTCAGGCACCCAGATCATCGGCCCTTCAGGCAATCCTTTGATACTGCGCGGGGCGAATATAGAAAGTGCGTTTATGTATGCTCACGCCTGGCAGAATAATAGCGCCAGCGTGACCAAAGTGCTCAATCCGACCGTCTTTCACGAGATGAATGCAAACTGGCACATGAATGCAGTGCGCATCTGTCTCTCGAATTGGATTTACTCGTCAGATCCGAAAAACTACCTCTCACTGCTCGACCAGATTGTCGGGCAAGCCAATCAGGCGGGGCTTTACGTCATCCTCAATCTTCACGATGATGATCAGGCTGGCTCACCATATGGTTCGGGCGCTGACGCGCCAAAACCGGAGAGCGTCGCTTTCTGGAAGACTTTCGCAGCTCACTACGCGAGCAATCCGATGGCCATGTTTGACATATATAATGAACCCCACTACGTTGACGGTAACGCCTGGCTCAATGGCGGTGGAACGCAGACCGGTTCAACCGGCAAGACAACCACAGTTATTGGCATGCAGGCCCTCGTAAATGCCGTTCGTTCGACCGGGGCCAGGCAGATTATTGTTGCCGGTGGCCTCAAATATGCACTACTGTGGCAAAAAAAGCATGGCGTGGCTTTGTACATCAACGACCCGAATATCGTCTACACCAAGCACCCGTATAATCAAGTTGCATCTGGAACTCCCGCCACGTGGGATGCCATGTGGGGCTATTTCAAAGGCACTCGTCCCCTCTACGCGGGAGAGTGGGCGCTCCTGCCGAATACAACCATTCCCGTCCAGTGCCAGGGCGCAACCATGGCAGGTGCGGACAAGCAAGTAAACAGTTTTTTGAATTACATGCAGCAGAATGGTATAAGCTGGACGGCCTGGCAGTTCGACATAGGGCATATGATCCTGGATAGAACCAGTTTCACACCCACCCTGCTGGACAGTACCAGGTATCCCTGGGTATGTAACTCTCCGCGCTCACTTGCGGGCATGGGCGCGGTAGTAAAGGCATACCTGCTCGCACATTGAGTAATGCCCTTATCCCCCCTCGCCTCTCGCGTAGGGGCGGGGGTGGTGTGGAGGGAGGAGGGGACGCTTGCGTCGCCCTCGTTGGAGGAAAATCCTAAATCTCTAGCGTAGAAGCAGAGATGGTGTAGAGGGAGGAGAGGACGCTTGCGTCGCACCTGGCGGGGGACATTGCCTTGACCCCCCATCAAGTACCCCGCCGGGAGCACGCGCAGGCGTCCCCTCCTCCCTCTACTTTATTTCAGGTAGCGATATTTTGACTCCTCCCTCGTACTCTTGACGTCTATGTTGGGAACTGCTATGATGCAAGCGCAGTAAGGACAAAGAGCCGTAGATCGTGCAACAGCTTGAAGGAATGTCGATGGACGAGACCCAACAATGGCGCGAACTGCTGGGGAGCATCCTGTATGACCCCAAAGAAAAGCAGCGTATCGCTAGTGAACTGAGGCTTAATCCCATTACTTTATCTCGCTGGGTCAGTGGCGATGCAACTCCTCGGCCATATAATCTCCAACTCTTGTTGAAGACTTTGCCCCGCTATCGCGCATCCCTCCTCGAGGTGATGCCGGCAGCCTGGAAGAGCGCCCTCAATTCAGCACCGCCAGTCGATGAGCCACCGGGGGAGATCTCGTCTTCCTTCTTTGTACGTGTCTTGACCGCCCACTCTAACCTGCCCGCTAACGTGCGCTTCTACTCGATCTGTGACCTGGTCCTGGGGCAGATGCTCAAACACCTCGATCCTCGTCGCCTGGGCATGGAGATCACACTGGCGCTATGCCTACCTCCCTCGAAAGGAGACAACGTGCGTAGTCTCCGCGAGGCGATCGGGCGTGGCACACCTCCCTGGAGTGAGCGTACCGAACAACAGACTTTCCTCCTCGGGTCAGAATCACTGGCAGGTCACGTCGTTACAGCAGGACATGCTGAGGCCATTCAGAGCCGTGAAGAAAAGCGGTACCTGTTCCCTGTCCACTGGACGCCCTGGGAGGAGAGCGCCATGGCCTGCCCGCTTATGCGTGCTGGCCTGGTCGCAGGTTGCCTGCTGGTCTCCAGCACCCAACCAGACTATTTCCTGCCTGATCGACAAACGCTGGTTGAGCACTATGCCCCCTTGATCGCATTAGCGCTCGAGTCAGACGAGTTCTATGACTTTGGAAGGATCGAGCTGTATCTGATGCCGTCCTTTGACAACCAGCAAGCCGCTTTCACCACCTTCCGGGAGCGTGTCAATGAAACGCTCAGTGAAGCACAGGTGCGGGAGCAGCCCTTAGGTCTTATGCAGGCGGAAGCAAGAGTGTTACACCGGATAGAAGCAGAGTTAGCAGGATTAGCGCGTCATTAAGTACCATAAAGTCTACCCTCACTTCAAAGGAGCAGGCACATGTCAGCATCGAACAATCTACCCGATAGAGAGAATACCTATTTTATCGACCCTGAAAGCGGCGGGGAGATGGCCCGCCTGCTCGACCAGGATTGGCTCGTCACCAAAGGTATGGGAGGACTCTTCTCGGACCTCACGACTTCCGAGGTCTCGCGCATCCAGCGCATCCTGGATATTGCCTGTGGGCCTGGTGGCTGGGTGCAAGAGGTGGCCTTTGCCCACCCTGAGAAGGAAGTAGTCGGCTTCGACATCAGCCAGGCCATGATCGCGTATGCCCGTGACCAGGCGCGCATACAAGGGTTACATAATGCTACCTTCCATGTGATGAACGCATTGGAGCCGCTCGATTTCCCCGGTGAGAGCTTTGACCTGGTCAATGCCCGTACCATAAGCTTCATGCCTGCTGCGGTCTGGCCCGGCCTGCTGCACGAGTGCCTGCGCATCCTGCGGCCTGGGGGTATCATCCGCATGACCGAAGGGGACATACCATTCACTAATAAGCCTGCGTATGATACCTTATGGAGATGGCTCAGCCAGGCGCTCCATAAAGCAGGACAAAGCTTTTCGCCCAGTGGACAGCAACTGGGCATTGTTCCCGTACTGGCCTATCTGATCAGCCAGGCTGGTTTTCAGGACATCCGGCAAGTTCCCCATATGCTTGATGGCTCGTTAGGAACAGAATTCTATGAGGCTGCCCGAAATGACATGCTGCTCGCCTGCAAATTATTCGAGCCTTTCGTAATCGGTTTGGGAGTCACAACACCGGAGGAGTTCGACAAGGCCTATGAACAGATGCAGGTAGAGATGCTAGCAGACAACTTCCGCTCACTCGCGCTCATGCTCACTGTCATCGGCACCAAAACCGCGTAGGGGTAGGGCTTGCCCTACCCTCTTCCCAGGAATGCTTGCCGCGCCCCTTGCTCGTAAATGGTTGTAGATTTGACTGCAAACGCCTGCTCAAACGCCGTCGGCGCCGGTACGCCCGTTTCCAGGCCTCTAGCCTTTCTTTGATCTACCGAGGTATCGCTCGAACAGCCAATCCAGAAAGGTCTTGGCGAATTCCGGATCGTCGTTAACTTGCTTGTAGAACTTGAAATGACCATCGATCATGTCCTGGAGCAGATCATTTACAACAAGGTCGAAGGTAAGACGGGCATTCTCAGGTGGATTTACGCGCACGCTTGCTTCAAGGGCCTCGTTACCCGCTAATCTCTGTTCTATTTCTCGTATGCAGAGTTTATCATCCTCGGTGAAATCAGTCCCAAAATGCTCATTCAGCTCCTGAATGATCTGCGATAAAGGTTCAAGTTCACCATGGCCAAGAGTATAAATTTCTTTCGGGCCAATTGGTTCAATCTCGGTTGTCCCACGCGGGAGCGTAATCTTGCCTTTACTCGTTTGCTTTATGCGATAGGACTCTATGTCGATGTTCTGCTGGATCTCGACAGGCAGACGCTCCCATGATGCCGGAAGCTTTCGTAAGAGCAGCCTGCCGAATACATACAGCTTTTCGAGATCGGTATCTACGAAAGTGATAACCTGCGAGAGGAAAGCGTACAGGCGTACATAATCGGTAAGATGGCCTTTAAAATCGGCCTTCTCCCCATCTAAAGCCTCTTTGTATCGTTCGATAACCGGCTCCAACGCCGCATACAGCTTGTCTTGCGTGCCCTTCGCATCAAAGTAAATCTCGGCAAAGCGATTGACCTCGCCTTCAGTATAGAAGTGGAGGCCTGCAAGCTTCGTCTGTAGGTCGTACAACAGGTTCGGGTCTGTGCCTTCAGCAAGCAGCGTTTTCTCATAGTAAGGAGCAAAGGCTTTCTGAATCTCCTCCGCCTCGTTAGCAAAATCGAGCACCATCGTTTCGTTTTTGCCCGCATACATGCGGTTAAGACGCGAGAGTGTCTGTACAGCACTGACACCGCCTAGTTTTTTGTCTACATACATCGTGTGCAGCAGCGGTTGATCGAAACCGGTCTGGAATTTATTGGCGACTATCAATATGCGATATGCATCCTGTTTAAACGTCTCGGCCGTGTGCGTCTCCGGGAAACCGTTCATATTCGTTTCGGTATAGTCAATGCCGCCATAGTGCACAGTTCCAGAGAAGGCGACCAGTGCCTTGTACGAATAGCCTTTCTCTTTCAGATAGCGATCCACTGCCTGTTTGTAGAGTATGGCATGCAAACGCGAACGTGTCACGATCATCGCTTTGGCTTTGCCATCGATCAGGTGAGCTACCTGCCCCGCAAAGTGCTCGACCATGATAGCTACCTTTTTGGCGATGGTTTGCTCATGCCGGTCTACGAAGGATTTGAGCAGCAAGGTGGCTTTGGTGCGGTCATAATGGGGGTCGCTCTCAATCTTTTTAAGCAGGCTCCAATAGGTTTTATAGGTGGTGTAGTTCTCCAGCACATCGAGGATGAAATGCTCTTCAATCGCCTGCCGCATCGTGTAGAGACTGAACGCTTCGTACTTGCCATCGTCGCGCCGGACACCAAAGAGTTCGAGCGTCTTGTATTTCGGTGTAGCAGTGAAGGCGAAGTAGCTGACGTTGGGCAGCCGCCCGCGCTTCTTCATCTCCTGGGCGATGCGGTCCTCAAGGTCCTCCCCCTCGTCGCTTTCTTCTATCTCGGCATCGTCCAGGCTGCCAACTGTCAGTACTAACTTCAGGCTTTTAGTACTCTCGCCACTCTGGGATGAGTGGGCTTCGTCTATGATGACGGCAAAGCGTTTCCCCGGCAGCGAACCGATCTGATCCACGATTTGAGGGAACTTCTGTAGCGTTGTGACGATGATGGTCTTGCCATCTTCGAGCGCCTGCTTGAGTTGGCGCGAGGTCGTATCAATATTTTCGACCACGCCCAGGGTTTGCTCGAACTGCTGCACCGTTTGCTGAAGTTGCCTGTCGAGCACACGACGGTCTGTAATCACGATGATAGAATCAAAGACACGCTTATTCTGAGCATCGTGCAGTACCGAGAGCTGGTGCGCCAGCCAGGAAATGGAATTACTCTTGCCACTTCCTGCGCTATGTTCGATGAGGTACTGTTGACCAGGCCCCTTCGCGCGCGCATCGGCTACCAGCCGGCGCACAGCATCGAGCTGGTGATAGCGAGGGAAAATCAGGTTTTTCTTACCTGTCTTTCTCCCTTTATCATCCTGCTCCTCGATCTCCTGGATGAACTGCTGCACCAGGTTGAGCACGCTGCTCCTTGCCCAGATGCGTTCCCAGAGATAGGCCGTAGCGAATCCTTTCCACGATGGCGGGTTGCCTGCGCCGCCATTACGTCCCTGGTTGAAAGGCAGGAAACGAGTTTTGGGCCCCTCGAGATGCGAGGCCATGTAGACAAGGTCGGGATCAACTGCGAAATGGGCCAGGCAGCGGCCAAAGGCGAAGAGCGGTTCACGAGGGTCGCGATCAAAGCGATACTGTTGAATAGCATTCTCGACATTCTGTCCCGTGAACGGGTTCTTGAGTTCAGCAGTGAAGATCGGCAGCCCGTTGAGGAAGAGCACAAGGTCCAGGCTATTCTGGTTTCGCTCGCTATACCTGAGTTGACGGACTTCACTGAAGATGTTTGCCGCGTAGAGCTTCTGCGACTCATAATTTAACCCACTCGACGGGTGGAAGTAAGCAAGCTGAAATTTGCAGCCATTTGCCTTGATGCCTTTGCGCAGCACATCCAGCGTGCCGCGCGTGCGCAGTTCGCTTGCCAGGCGCTGTATGAATGGCGTCTTAGCATCGATCTCGTGTTGCTTCTTGAACTTCTCCCACTCTTTGGGCTGCGTGGCATAGATGAAGTTGAACACATCGTCAGGAATGAGGCAGTGGGCCTTGTCGTAGTCTTCTGAGGTTCGTTTGTGGTAACCCCCTGGCGCAACGTTGTCCTGTGTCAGATCGCTGGTGGCAGGTCCATAGAGCGGAGAAGGTTGACGTATCCCTTGCAGAGTCGACTGTATATTGAGCAGCCCATTGGATAAAAGCGCCTGTTCGATTGTGTCTTCAAGGTTTTTTTCGGAGATCTCCATTAGCGGCTCCTCACTCTAATTCCCCGTCATAGACTTCGCTCGACGGTCAATCTTGTTAAGGCATGGTTCACATGCGCGTGGCAGTTCCTCACCACCAGCAAGGTCCGGCCCTGTCATCCTGAGCGAAGCGAAGGATCTCGCTGCCGGGCAATCTTGAGCTTCACAAACTGCTTGTTTTTGATCTGTCATCCTGTTTGATCTGTCACGCCTCCGCGAAGCGAAGGATCTCGCTGCCGATCGCGACAGACCCTTCGCTTCGCGGAGGCGTGACACGGTGTGACGGTTCAACCTGTTAAGGACGATTCTTCACAAGTGAACCTTGCCTTAGGTTTTTCTCCTACGGAAGAAATTTCTGCCTCTACCCTAAAGGTCCCTATCGCCCGGCGACGGGATCTCCTCCCTCACATCAATCTTCCCCGTCACGGCTGCCGAGATCAGTGCAGCGCTATACTCCTTTAACTTCTCGATACCCTCGTGAATTCTGGAAATGAGCGCGTCGATTTTAGCAGTTTCGGCATCGAGGTAGGTTGCTATAGTATGTTGTTCGGCTGTATTAGGCAGAGGAACAACAAGGTTCAGTATAGTGCCTTGTGATATGTTCTGCATGGAACTACTGGCACCTGTCGCCTCGCGCTCTAATTGATATCGTATTATGCTTGCCCCCATAACTAGCACAAGATAGATGGGAATCACTGTACCAGCGAATATTTTCAATCGGTATAACTTATCACAAAGTAGCAGTCGAGGACGAACTTGTGTCACAACTGATGCGCTACCCAAAAGTTCACGAGTATTCGCTCGTGATACAAGAACATCACCCGGCTTGATTTCAAGTTCAGAAATTGGCTGAGTTTCTGCTGGAAGCGCTTTATTTTCATCTGCATTAAATTTGATACCATTCACACAACCAACTTTTAATACGCCCCATTCATCGAACTCAGCAAGCCGATTTTCACATGTTGGACTCCAACCCTGCTCTATCGATTCGAGACAAAACTTCAGCCGCTTAACCTCCCAATGCGCTGGAATCTCCCCCAACCACTCAACACCCGAATCCTTCATCGGCACCGTAGGGTCAAGCCCCTTAGTAACAGCATGGCTAATGAGAGCAGCACGCTTCTCCTGCAAAAGCTCGATCAGTCGCTCCTTCTTCGCTATCAGAGCGTTGATCCTGGCTGTCTCGCGGTCGAGGTAGGTTGCTATGGTATATTGTTCAGGAAGAGGTGGAATTGGTAAAGGTATTCTCGAAAGGATATTAGTATTTAAATTATCCATTGTTGAACCTACCGACTCCAACAACAGCCAATCTCTAACACCACCTGTGGCTAACACCTTGCTTAAGAACGATGGAGCAGACAAAGAAACTCGAGGGCGCATCAGTAGACTCCCTGTTCCACAAAGCCAACCTGCTTCTTTTTCTGTTATCAATGCACATCTACCCATTTCTCCACGTCTGGCAAAGACGATATCACCTTTATGCAATTCATGCCGTATTAATCGAAGATGAGTTTCTTTGTCAACGGTACAATCCCAATCTGGATATACATGTCCATCTCTTAAATGAGATGGGTTGATAACTGGAATACCATCATGTGAATATTCACTTGAATGAAGTTGACTACCAAAAGGTCCTGTTTGAAGCAGTTCAGTAATATCACGAACTCGCTTCGCTTCCCAATGTGCCGGAACCTCTCCCAGCCATTCCACCCCCGAATCCTTGTAAGCAGGATAGGGCTTCCACTTTCCAGTCAGCGATGAAGTTACAGTCGGCTTTGTTTGGGTCATCCCGCCACCTCGCGCAGCATCTCCAGGACATCCTTTTCTAGCAACTTGATATCCGCCTCAATCTCCTCTAAGGGCCTTGGCGGCTGGTACTTGTAGAAGTAGCGATTGAAATTGATCTCGTAGCCTACCCTGCCTACTTCCCCATCTTTGTGGTCCCGGATAGCCGTATTAATCCAGGCATCGGGTACATATGGCTTGACTTCGCGCTCGAAGAACGTCCAGGCGTCTTCGCTGAGCGGTACGTTTTCGGTATCGCGTAGCTCTGGATCAGGCTCGGGATTATCGTCCTTATCGCGGCAGATCTCGGCCGTCTCATCACGCTCGGAGAGAGCCGAGAGAATAGCTTTGCGCACAGGTGGGGAGAGCTTGATACCCGCGGATTTAGCGTTACTGTCCAGCACCCACTCGAATGTGGGACGATCCTTGAAGAGGGTATCTGGTATATTACTTATCATGGCAAGTATAGTTTCCTGCTGCTTACGGCCCTCCGCCTCCTCTGCCGCTTTCTCCTGTGGGTTTTTCTTTTTGCTGATTGTGAGGTCTTGAAATGCCTTTTGCTCTTGCAGGCGGGCAATACGTTCTGGACTGGCCTGGAAGTTGAGCTGCAGGGGACGCTCGACCGTAATCTTGCGATAACCGAAATCGGTAGTGTCAAAGATTTTGCAGTGTTCGCCTTCCTTGAAGGTTAGATATATCTCGGTAATCTGGCCGATCTGGTCTCGCGAAATTTCACGGCGCTTGTTGCCAAGGCTTTTGCGCATCTGCACCCAAAAATCTGTAGCATTGATGAATTGCACCTTGCCTCGTCTTCGCTGCTCCTTACGGTTGGTGAGCACCCAGACGTATGTGGCAATACCTGTATTATAGAAAAGCTGCTCGGGTAAGGCTACAATGGCCTCTAGCCAGTCGTTCTCCAGTATC
>Ga0209701_10002843_pt1 | contig 11288 bp, 9 predicted proteins | sample CZO8metaG_4_FD_188356 | JGI IMG/M metagenome (GOLD analysis project Ga0209701, IMG submission 188356) | Vadose zone soil microbial communities from the Eel River Critical Zone Observatory, Northern California, USA - CZOApr15con2H3.8 metaG... | ecosystem: Environmental > Terrestrial > Soil >...
CCCGCCCAGTTGAGACGATAAGTCACGCGCGCGATCTGAAAATTTCTGGCCGTGTAAATCGCGCCGCCGGAAGTGGTCGTTGCATTCCCGGCACCGGTGAGCGGACCCGAAAGCGTAATGCCCAGCCCGTTCTGCACAATCAAAGCGACACCGTTTACCGTCGAAGCCAGTTGGATCTGATTGGGATTGCGATAAAGCTGAATGTCGCCACCGAATTGGCTGCTCCACCGGTCGTTGAATTTCTGATTAACCAGCAGGCCCTGATGAAAGAGATTCGCATTTCGTCCCGTCGATCCGACAACCGCTCCGGCCTGGGCCAAAGGACTGCCGGCGGTCACAATCGCGACGTTTGGATTGCTGAAGATGTATTGCCCGGCGCGCAGTTCGAGACTCGAAACCTTGAGCCCGTTGTGCTTGAATACGAAGGAGTACTTCTCGTTGAAGCCGTTAAAGCGCACATCATCATCAAAAAGAAACCGCGAGTTGTCGGCAAAGACTTCCTGCACGCGGCCGGCCTGTAGTTGAATCGTTTTCTTTGGGTGATAGTCGATCCACGCCTCGCTGATGAAGAAAGGATGGCGCGTAGTCGTCTCGCCAAAGTCCTGATCCATCGTCAGCGAATTGTTGATTGGACCGGTCGCGAGTTGCGAGTGAAAACTGAGCTTCGAATCGACATCGGTGTCGAGATTCAGGCGCAAACGGTAACGCATCCGTGCGTTTTGTTGATGCGTCAGCGGCGCAAAGCCAACCGGAGGCGTTGGGTCCGCCTTGCGAAAGATTCCATCGAAGCGCAGGCGAAAATCTCCACTCAACCGGAAAGGTCCAATCGCCAACACTTTGTCTTCGACTTTCTTAACTCGATCTTCGAGCGTTGGGGTTTTATTTTGCGATGCTTGCACCGTAGTCTCGACATCTTTCGGTTCGCCATTCTTTAGTTCGCTGCTGGTGGCTTTGGCCGCTAGCGCCGTGATCACCCGCTGCTGATCAGCCACGAGGGCGCGCATTTCGGTTAGCATCTTGTTCTGCTGTCGTAGCTCCTCCTCTAACGCCACGAGTCTTTCGTTTAGTTTCGCGTCAGAAGCTTCCGAGACTGCACTCGCCGAAGATCCGCGCTCTGACTCGAGTGGCGGCTTCACAGATCCGCTCGTTGCCGCAACCGTCTGTGCCGAAACGATAGCCGGCGCCAGCAATAACAGGATTAGCGAAAGCGCCAAGTCAAGCGACCGAGCGCGTCGTCGTTGAGACATTTTGTTCCTCCTCAGACTGCTGCGGATCGGGTGGACGCTTAGCGCTCATTATGCGGATCGCGACAGCTATGAACTCCCGGATTCAATGCAAGCGAGAATTACAGACTAGAGGAAGAACCTTAAATCGATCTTAATGCCGTCTTAACTCTATGTTAACGAACACACTGGTATCTGCCGTCGCGATGCCGCGATCCGGAATGGAGACTCGACAAGAAAAGGCGCTCTCGCCTGTTTCAGCCTAGAAATTCAACCGCAAAGCAAACTGAATCTGACGATTCGTGCCCAGACCGACGTCGCGCACCACGGTCTGCCGCAATAGCCCGAACGTTCCACCCGAGGTCGCAAAGGTATAGGGCTGGCCGGGTTGAAGCGTACCGACGGCGTTATTGAGTCGCGAGCCCGGAATGTCAAAGTTGGCGCGGTTGAAAATGTTGAAGACCTCGGTCCTGAACTCGAGATTCGTCGTTTCGTTGAACTTGAACCGTTTGTTGAAGATTAAATCGAGCTGTTTGAAGTTTGGCCCGCGTAAAAAGTTCCGCGGTAAGTTACCAAACGTCCCCGGCGCCGGCGTCGCGAAGGCGGCCGGGTTCAAGAGGCTGCGATCGTTGTTCAGATACGGATTAACGCCGGGCACCAGGTCGGGTCGGCGGACGTTGCGCGACGCTCCACCGCCCGGTGTATTGACGACCGCGATAAAACCAGCGGGCAGCGGATTCGCGGCGTTGATCGTGCCAGGCAGCGCTCGCACTTCGCCGGCCGTACATCCCGCGGCCGGATTCGCGCACTGAATCACTACGTCTGGTCGCACGATTCCAATCTCAAGCGGCAAACCCGACCGCGAATTAAGGATCGTGCCAATTTCCCAGCCACCGAGCATGGCATTTCCGATCGGTCCCAAATCATGTTTCTTGCCTTTCCCGAACGGCAGATCGTAAATAGCGCTCAAGTTGAACGTGTGACGCACATCAAAGTTGTTATAACCGAGGTCGTAATCATAGTCAGAGATCGCTCGCGCATTATTCGCGGCAGTACGTGCTTCGTTCGAGCCTGACGTATTGCCAAAGCTGCGTGACCAGGAATATTGGGAATTCAACGTAACTCCGGCGCTGAAGCGACGAACGAGAGACAACTGCAGCGCGCGATAGTTGTCCTTGCCGCCGCTCGTCTTGTAATCAACTTCGGCATACGGATTCAGGACGGAAGACGTGCCTGAGACGATTGAGAATTCGCGGATCGTGTTGACGGCGATAACCTGGCCAGCGCCGTTCGTTCGATTGACGACGCCAAACGTCGTGGGCAGGGTCGTACCGTCAGCGATCGTAGTCTGGCCCGGAAGAATTCGATTCGCGACACTCCGCAGGAACAAGTTTCGTCCCTGCGAGCCCACAAATGCAGTAGTAAGCGCCAGCTTAAACGGCAGCTCCTGCTCCCAGGAGAAGCTATACGAATAGACCTTCTCGGGAATTGAATAATCACGTGCGTAGGCACGCGGCTGGTACGCGCGGTTGCTTGGATTGTTAATGAAGTTGGCAGCAATCACGTTAGTGTCCTGGGGGAAACTGCCGCCGCTTAGCGTCGAACTGATGCGGTTAGATTCAATCGGCTGGACTTGATCTTCAGTCTGACCGGGACCGTAGTAAATGCCGACGCCTCCACGCAAAACCGTATGGCCGCCACCAAAGAACCCGGTACCCCCGGGATTCGGCGACCAGGTCAGCGCAACTCGCGGCCCAAAATTATTCTTCTTCATAATCAACGGATCTCCGCTGGGATCACGTAGGACGCCGGTAACGATCTCGAAGTATATCTGTCGATTATTAGCTTCTTTGAGTGGCGAGTAGTATTCGTAGCGCAAGCCGTAGTTCAAAGTCAGGTTCGACTTAATCTTCCACTCATCCTGAGCGTACCCGATGTAATACGTTTGTTTGGCCAGAGCCACCCCGGTAGAGTTATTGAAGAATGGCGATGGAGCCGAGAGATCGCCCAGGAATTGGGTAGATTGAAGAGCGTTCGTCAGAAAGTTGGTAATGTTCGACCAGGTGTAAGTTAGGCCGCCCTGCCGGTCGGTGTACAAACGAACCGGACGAAGCTCGCCGCCGAACTTGAGCGTGTGACTGCCACGCGTCCAATTCACGTTATCCACGAATGACAGGGAGTACGGAGTATATGGTTGACCGCGTCCGTTCTGCGCGCTGTTCGCGCGAATCAAACCACCGGGTACCGCCACGCCCGCATTTGCGCCCTGGCCGGGCAACGCAAAGCCCGCGACGCTGCCCGAAATATTGAAGGACAGATTCGACAAGTCAATGCCATTTACAGTTGGCGCGTTGCCCACAATGCGCGAGAGCGCGCCGTTGTATCCGAACTTGAATTCGTTTATTACATTCGGCCGCAATATGGACTGGAAGGAGACCACACCGTTTTGCGGAATCTGCCGGATGACAATGCGTCGGCCGGTCACACCGTCAGGCTGGCTGTTGTAAGCTTGGTCGCGGAAGAAGCGAAAATACATCGAGTGTTTCTGGTTGAATGTGTAGTCGATTCGAAGGGCCGCCGAGCTCTCGTTCACTGTATTGTTGGCCTGAAGCTGGACCGTATCGAAAAGATCAGGACCAGTGCGGAGTGTGACTGCGCTTGCCGCGCGGAAAGCCGGGATGAGCGCAGCGGTCGCCGCGTTGCAAACTACCGCACCAGTGCCAAGTGGCGGCGCGCAAATGCGCGTTGCTAATCCAGGGACAGCTTCAATCGCGTTGATGCCGCCACGCAACTTGTAGCCTTCGTAAGAGAAGAAAAAGAAAGCTTTCTTGCCAGTGATCGGGCCACTGATTGAGCCTCCGTATTGGTTCAGGCGCAATTTACTCTTTTGTCCGACGATGTTGTCGAAAAAGTTAGCCGCATCGAGCCTGTCGTTTCGCAAATACTCAAAGATTGAACCGTGAAATTTATCGCCGCCACGTTTTGTCACAACGCTAACTTGTCCGCCGGTGCCGGTGCCGAACTCAGCAGGATAGTTGCTTGAATCAACGCGGAACTCCTGAACGTTCTCAAGCGAAGATTGAAGACGGAAGGGCGTCGGTATCTCACCGTTTAGATTGCCCGGATTGGTGTCGATGATCGCGGTTCCTTCAATACCGTCATAGCGGATAATGTTCTGTTCCGTCGCGCGGCCCGAAAAGCGAATGTCGCCGTAAGTGCCGGAGCCGCTGTTCATGGCTCCCGGAGCTTGCAGATAGAGCTGCGATAGTTGCCGTCCATTGATTGGCAACCCTTCGACTTCGCGCGGACTTACATTCGCACCAATGCTGGCCGAACTGGTGGTGACCCAGACCTCATCTCCCGAAGTGACATTGATTGATGCGGTCAGTTCGGCGACGCGCAGCGTCAGGTTAAGGGTCGATTCCTGGCCTACATTGACTTCGACGTTCGCTACTTTGGCGCCTAAGCCTGACGCGGTCGCGGTTACCGTGTAGACCGACGCTTTTAATGCTCGAATTGAGAACGTCCCTTCGGCATTGGTCGTTATCGTCCGTTCCTCGCCAGTGCGGTCGTTCTTCGCGATGACGCTGGCGCCCTGGACGATGGCGCCGTTTTGATCCTTGACTGATCCGCTAATGAGACCCGAATCAGACTGTGCGAACGCGGCCACCGGGAACAACAGTATCGCCAGGGTTAGACAGAGAACGCGTTGTTTGGAATGCAGCAGGGGCATAGTAAGTCTCCTTTTGAAATTGAACTCAATTAAGAAGAAGGCGTGCGATTCGTGCACCTGACAGAATAGCGAGCGCACGTTACAGAAGAGTGAAGGGAGAATTAACTTTGAGTGAATGGAGAGTTAAATTTGAGTTAACTCTGAATCGGCTATGTGACAAGATTGAATACAGAGTTGTGACTATGCTATTAAGAGGTCGAATCGCAGGACATCTGCGTTGGAAACCATTTGCAGACCGACAACCCGCCGCTCAGCGCCATCGTGCCAATTACGGCGAAAGAAATCGTGCTCGCATCCATCGATCGCATCAACGCGCACGACGTTGAGGGCTCGGCGCGCTGATGAGCGATGATCACACTTTCATCGATGCGCACGGCAATCAGGCTAGCGGAAGAGAGAAGATGATCGTGGGCTGGCGCGCATACTTCGAGTGGTTTCCCGATTACTTTATCGAAATAACCGACGTGTTTGAAGACCCAGAGAACTCGCGCTGTTTGGTTTCGCCGGCGGATCATTTCAAGGCAAGCAAACGGAAAGCTGGCGCCTGCCCGCCGCGTGGAAGGCAATCGCGAAAGCTGGCCGCGTGACTCGGTGGCAAGTCTTCGCCGACACCAGGATTCCGTTTGAGATAATCGAGCGCAACACAAAGAATTAACTCCGATTTCTCATCTCGTTCACGCCGACGTAATACCTCTGAGTTATAAGCCGTTCTTGAAATTCCCTGGCAGACAACCTGTAGCGACGAAGTTTGATTCCAACGATAGCAGAACGCTATCGGCTTGAGAGGCCCTATGAATACCAGGCAAATCGCGTTTCCTTTCCGTTTGAAGCGAACCGGGCGACGCAGAAATCCCAACGCGGATCTAATCGGCCGCTCGTATGAAGAAGGTTATGCCACCGTGACCGTGACGGGACTTTGTCTCAACGATGACGGTCGCGTGATGGTGCGGCGTGAACCCGGCGGCAGCATCTGGTCGATGCCCGCGTGGTTGATGCGTCTGATCTTTCTGGAGAAAAAGGGAAAGCGCGCAGCTTAGTTCGAGAGTGGACTAAGGCTCCTTCGGTTTCGCTAACCACTCCAGCCGTCCAATTCCGTCGCGAACCTTGCTCCACTTCTCGACATTGAGTTCAATGCAGGCCAAAGCCGCCGTCGACAGGTGTCGTTCTTCGCCAGTCAGGACTTTCAATAGATCTTCCATTCCGGGATTGTGCCCGACGAGCATCGCGACGTTCGCACTGTCTTCGATCTGAGCAATAACTTCCAACAGGCGCGCCGCGCCGGCCTCGTAGATTCGTTCGTCGTAACGCAACTCGATATTCAGCCGCGCGGATTCAAGCATGAGCTGCGCAGTCTGCCTGGCTCTCTCGGCGGGAGAGCTCAGCACCAGATCAAGTTTCAGCTTTCGCTTGCGCAAAGATTTTCCCACCTGGGGTGCGGCCTTCAATCCGCGCTGGTTCAATGGCCGGTCGAAATCCTTAACGTTGCCGGCCTTCCAGCTTGATTTCGCATGTCTCAGCAGCAGCAATGTCTTCATTGAGTCCCCCACTTCGGATCGAGTGGCGGCAACTTTAATGCATTGGCTGGCTCAGACTCAATGGTTCAGCGGATCAATTCCCGGCGCTGGCCTGAAATTTCACATCGCTGTAACATTGATTCTGGCAAAATCACGCGAACCACAAATGATCTCGTACGGTTATCACCGTTACCCCGGCAGGTTGTTCGTCGTCGAGGGCACTGACGGCAGCGGCAAATCGACCCAACTTGCGCTGCTCTATCAGTGGCTCAAGGCCGAAGGCTATCCCGTCTTTTTTTCCGAATGGAACTCTTCGCCACTGGTTAAGGACACGACGCGGCGCGCGAAGAAGCGCCGTCTGTTTACGCCGACAACTTTTTCTTTGCTGCACGCCACCGACTTTGCCGACCGCACTGAGCGCGACATCATCCCGCCGTTGAAGGCGGGCGCGATCGTGCTGGCTGACCGCTACATCTACACGGCCTTTGCGCGCGACGTGGCGCGTGGCTGCGATCGGGCGTGGGTGCGCGAAATTTACAAATTCGCCGTCAAGCCCACGGTTGGATTCTTTTTTCGCGCGCCTTTGGACGTGGCGATCGATCGCATCGCGGCCGCGCGGCCCAGCTTGAAATACTACGAAGCCGGCATGGACATGGGCTGGGCGGACGATGAAGAAGAGAGTTTCAAAGTTTTTCAGGGCAAGATTCTGGACGAATACGACCACATGGTAAGCGAGTTCGGTTTGACTCAGATCGATGCGACGCAATCGATTCGAACTCAACAGCGTCAGATGCGCGAGATTGTCAGTCGCCATTTGAAAGAAAAACTCAAAGAGAAGGTGGTGCTAACCGGATGAAAGAGATTAAGTCCTACGGCACTGCGCTTCCCGGTTTCGACGCCGAGCCCTACAGCGGCAAGCTGATCGTCATTGAGGGAACTGACGGCGTCGGGCGCTCGACCCACGTCGCGCTGCTGCGCACATCCCTGGAATCGGCGGGACACGCCGTGCTCGACACCGGCATGACGCGTTCAGTGCTCGCCGGCCGCGGGATCAAGAACGCCCGCGCGGGAAACACTCTGGGCAGTTTGACTCTGCAGCTCTACTACGCAACTGATTTCGCCGACCGTCTGGAAAAGGAAATGTTGCCGGCGCTGCGCGCGGGTTTCGTAGTCCTGACTGATCGTTATATCTATTCGGCGATCGCGCGCGCCGTGGTGCGCGGCGCCGACCCCGCCTGGATTCGCGCGATCTATGGCATTGCGATTGTGCCCGACGCGGTTTTTTATCTGCGCCTGCGTTCGACCGAAGAGTTGGCCGCGCGCGTCCTGGCTTCCGGGCATGGTTTTGATTACTGGGAATCGGGAATGGATCTGCACCTGGGCAGCGATTATTACGACAGCTTTGTCGCTTACCAAAAGTTGCTGCTGCGCGAATTCGATCGCATGAGTGGCGAGTACGGGTTTCAAATGATCGATACCGGCCGTCCGATCCGGCGCGTCGCCGCCGAACTGCGTCGAGCCGTGAAGCGCGTGATTGGAGACGAGCCCGTCACCGAGAGCGAGGAAGCACCGGCTGCGGCGCCGGCGGCGAATCCCGACATCAAAAAGGTGGCCTCAACCACACCCGCCACGACTGGTCAACAGGAGTCGTCCGGATGAAAGTCGCCGCGATCGACGTCGGCTCAAACTCGATCAAGTTAGTCGTCGTTGACGCCGCCGCCAGCGATTCCTTCGCCGTGTTGGCGCGCGAAAAAGAAACCGTGCGCCTCGGCCACGACACGCTGCGCAAAGGACACCTCTCGGCCGCGGCTTTTGACCGCGCTACCGATTGCATCAAACGGTTCGCGTCGATCGCTGAAGCTCGCGGAGCCGAACGCATCTTTGCGGTGGCCACGGCTTCGGTGCGCGAAGCGCGCAACGCCGCCCGGTTTATCAAAGAGATTCACCGCCGCACCGGCGTGCAATTGGAAGTTCTTTCTTCCATCGAAGAGGCCCGCCTGATCGGAGTCGCGGCCGCGCAGGGCTGCGCTGCCCGCGGCGCCTCGCTCATCAACATCGACATCGGAGGTGGATCAACCGAGATATCGCTCATGCAAGAGAGCGCTCCGGCAGGGCTCTTCTCAGTCAAGCTTGGCGCGGTTGGACTCACCGACAAGTACGTCACGAGCGATCCGATAAAACCGAAAGACCTGCGCGCTTTGAAAGCAGAAGTCCGGTCGGCGATGGAACGGCCCGGCCGCGAGCTGCGCGACGCGCGCTGGCAGCAAGCCAGCGGCACCTCCGGCACGATCATTTCGATCGGAGAGGCGCTGCGCCTCCGGGCGTCGAGCGAGGCCGAACGAAAGACGAAAGGCGCGCAACCGGCCGGCGACGAAGTTGTGCTCAGCAAACTCTTGCGCTTCAATTCTCGGATGGCTGAACTGAAGCTCGCCGAACGGAGGGCTAGCCCGGGCATCAGCGCCCAACGCTCTGAAATCATCGTCGCGGGCGGACAGATTCTCGAGGGCGCGATGCGCGCGCTGGGCCTCAACGTGCTGCGCACTTGCGGCTGGGCCTTGCGCGAAGGCGTGCTCATCGATCGTCTGCGCGAGATCGAAGCCGAATCAAAACCGCCCGTCGCCGACATAGTCGATCATCGCTTGCGCGGCGTCCACGCGGTGGGCCGTCGCTTTGGCTACGAACAGGCGCACGCGCAACAGGTAGCGCGGCTGGCTGAAACCATCTTCGATCAACTGGTGCAGCATGGCGCTGCCGGCAGGCTTACGCGCCATCATCGCACCTTGCTTTCGGCGGCCGCGCTGCTGCACGACGTCGGTTATCACATCGCCCACGAAAATCATCACAAGCATGCGCTCTATCTGATCAAAAATTCCGAGCTAACGGGATTTTCGGAAGCTGAGCGCGACGTGATTGCGAACGCCGCGCGTTATCATCGCGGGCCGTCGCCAAAGGAAAGACATGAAGACTTCGCGATGCTGAACGAACCCGATCAGAAAACGGTCTTCGAGCTGGCGGCGATTTTGCGGCTGGCTGACTCCCTCGATCGCAGCCACGACAATCGTGTAAAGGACGTGCATTGCACGCGCGATGGACATCTTGTGCACATTCAGCTGCACAGCAGGGTCAATTGTGACCGCGAGATCTTCTCAGCCGAGCAGAAACGCGACATGTTCGAACAGGTCTTCAACTGTAAGTTGTCTCTCAGCCGGCGCGCGGTCTTGAAACGCGCGTGACGATTGAGTCCGAAACTGTCAGTGACGGCGAATCGGCAGAGGCTGAACTCAGCAGCAATTTTAACAGGTGGCAAAAGCAAAAAAGATTCCGGATGTTGATTGCCGCACCCCAGCCGCGGAAGCTATTCAGCTCGTCCTGCGCAAGCGTCTGGAAACGATGTGCGCGCTTCGCGATCGGGCTCTCGACTGGAGCGATCCCGAAGGCGTTCACGACATGCGCGTGGCTTCGCGCCGTCTGCGCAGCGCCCTGGCAGATTTCAAACCTTGTCTCCGCCGCGATAGCTTGCCGCGCGGACAACTAAAGATAATTGCGGATGCGCTTGGTGCCGTGCGCGATGAAGATGTCGCTTTGCCGGCCCTGGAGAACCTCGAAACGAGATTGGAAGGAAACATTGCGGAAGGGATTGAATTGATCGCGGAAGAACATCGCGAGCGGCGACGAAAAGGGCGAGCGGCTCTGCAAAAAGCGATTCGCAAATCCGCCGTCGAGAGATTTCAGAAAGAGTTTATGAGCCAACTGGCGACCGCGATCCAAGTTTCCGGCGGCAATTCCGGAGCTAAAGCGGTTCGCACGAAACAAACGTTTCGCCGCGTCGGAGTCGAAGTGATCACGAATCGTCTGAAGGAATTGATCGACGGCAGCGAGTGTATCTTTCATCCGACTCAGATGAAAAAGCTCCATCGAATGCGCATCCGCGCGAAAAGGCTGCGTTACGCGGTTGAACTATTTGAGCAATGCTGGACAAACAAGGCCGGGAAGATTGCCAAAGAGATAAGTAACCTACAGACGTCTTTGGGCGGCTTGCATGACTGCGACGTTTGGATCGAAGAGATTGGGTCGTGGCTAAAGAAGAGCAACCGGTCGAAAGGGAGCCGGTCCCAGGAAGGGCCTCGCGCGGCTGCGGCCGAATGGCTGATGCGACACTTTGCCGGGGAGCGAACAAATCATTATGGCGATGCGCTCCGCCGTTGGCAGTATTGGGAGGCGGAAGACTTTCTTAAGAACCTTAAGAAGATGATGCGAAAGAATTAACTCGCGTTAAGTTTGCGGTAACCGTCTTCAGCCCGCAATCGGGCGACAGAACAAACACGCGGATTCACCCGATCGTTTGTGTGAAGTCATGATGCAAAGGAACAAGGCTATGAAATGTCTTCTTATGGCGATCGTTCTACTGCCGGTGTTCGCCCAGGCGAAGACTCCGAAGCTCAACATAACTCTCCAGCACAACTCTCCAGCGGAACAGAAGCGAAAAGAGCAGATCGAGCGGCTCGCTACAAAGCGCTCTATGCAACGGTAATGGAGAATCGGCCGCAGATGGAAAAGTTCTTGAAGCGCTACAGCGTGAAATGGTGAGTCAGCCGCCAAGTGGGCACTAGCCCGACCGTGAGGGAGGGCTGTGATGTGGAGTGCGGCGACTCGTCGCCGCTTTGTACGCGGCGGCTTGGCGCCGCGAGTGCATGAGTCGCGACAAAGTCGCGACCTACCAAAGCGGTAACAAGTTACCGCACTAGCTCAACGAGCCGCGGAGCGGCGGCAGATAGTAGCCCCGGGTGAGCGAGCGCAGCGAGCGTAACCCGGGGATCA
>Ga0209701_10002849_pt1 | contig 11282 bp, 9 predicted proteins | sample CZO8metaG_4_FD_188356 | JGI IMG/M metagenome (GOLD analysis project Ga0209701, IMG submission 188356) | Vadose zone soil microbial communities from the Eel River Critical Zone Observatory, Northern California, USA - CZOApr15con2H3.8 metaG... | ecosystem: Environmental > Terrestrial > Soil >...
CCGGTTCGCCCGAGCCCCAAAGACCGCCCCGACCCGCAGCTGGCCGCACCCGGCGCCTCGCTCCCGCGCGAGCCCGTGCCGATGCGCACTCCGCCGCGCAGCGAAGACAGCGGCGCCGTTGCGCCGTTGCGCTTTTTGGGCGAGGCGCGGCGCGGCGAGCGGCCGGCGCCGGCCTTCACCGCCGGCGACCGTCTCGCCGTGTCCTCGGCGAGCGCCGGGGATGACGAGCCGCGCCGGCGCCCTAACATGTTGCGCCTGACCTTGCTGTTGATCCTCCTGTTCTTCGCCGGCATCGGCGCAGTGACCGTCTATCGCGCCGTCGCGGGAGTGCTGCCCGGCTGATCCTCCGCGGCGCGGCGTAGGCCCGCGGCTCGTCCGGCGCGCGAAACCCTGTCGCGTGCGAGCGGGTGGACCTGCACTGCTCATCGGAGGCGATCATGCCGAAACTCGCGGCGAATCTGAATTATCTGTTCCAGGAATTGCCGTTCCTCGACCGCTTCGGCGCCGCGGCGGAAGCAGGGTTTCGCGGCGTCGAATGCCTCTTTCCCTATGAAGCGCCGGCTGCTGCGATTGCCGAGCGGCTCGACCGGCACCGCCTGATGCCGGTGCTGTTCAACCTGCCGTCCGGCGACTGGGCGGGCGGCGAGCGCGGCTGCGGCGCGCTGCCCGGCCGCGAGGCGGATTTCACTGCCGGCGCCGAGCGTGCGCTGGGCTATGCGCTGTCGACCGGGTGCAAGCGGCTCCACGTCCTCTCCGGCCTGTGGCCCGCCGATCGCGCCAAACCCGAAGGCGCTTCCGTGCTCGTCGCCAATCTGCGCCGCGCCGCCGACCTCGTCGCGCCGCACGGCATCGCCCTGCTGATCGAGCCGATCAATCCGCGCGATATCCCCGGCTATTTCCTCAACACCACCGCCGAGGCGCTCGCCATCCTCGACCGCGTCGGCCGCGACAACGTCAAACTGCAGCTCGACCTCTATCACTGCCAGATCATGGAGGGCGATCTCGCCGTCCATTTGCGCCGCCTCGCCGGGCGCTACGCCCATATCCAGATCGCCGGCGTGCCCGACCGCCACGAGCCCGACCGCGGCGAGGTCAACTACCCCTATCTCTTCGATCTGCTGGATGAGCTCGGCTATGACGGCTGGGTCGGCTGCGAGTACCGCCCCGCCGCCGGCACGGTCGAAGGGCTCGGCTGGGCGCGACGGTGGGGCGTGCGCGCTTCCGCCTGACGTCTCCGCCCACCGGGAGCTGTCCCAGGACTCGCCTCGCGCCCGTCGCCATGCTAGCCATCGGCCCGGGAACACGGGATCGGGACGGTGCGCGGCATGGCTCAACCTCTGCTTATTTCGCCGGTGACTTTGCGCTCCGTCACCTTGCGCAACCGCATCGTCATCTCGCCGCTGTGCCAGTATTCGGCGGCCGAGGGCATGGCCAATGATTGGCATTTCGCGCATCTCGCGCGCTTCGCGCTGGGCGGCGCCGGCGCGGTCTTCGTCGAGGCGACGGCGGTCAATCGCGACGGCCGCATCACCCATGGCGACATGGGCTTGTGGTCGGACGCGCATATCGCGCCGCTGCGGCGCATCGCCGATTTCGTGCGCTCGCAGGGCGCGGCGCCGGCGATCCAGCTCGCCCATGCCGGGCGCAAGGCGAGCATGCAGCGCCCGTGGCACGGCAACGGCCCGCTCGACGACAGCGACCGCGCGCGCGGCGAGGAAGTCTGGCGCATCGTCGCGCCGAGCGCGCTGGCGATGGACGAGGGCTGGCTCACCCCGGCCGCGCTCACCATCCAGGAGATGGCCGCTCTGCGCGAGGATTTCCGCCGCGCTGCTTTGCGTGCCGCCGCGGCCGGCTTCGCCGTGCTCGAAGTGCATGGCGCGCACGGCTATCTGCTGCACTCGTTCCTGTCGCCGCTGTCGAACCGGCGCGACGACGCCTATGGCGGTGACCGCGCCGGCCGCATGCGCTTCCCGCTGGAGATCGCCGAGACCGTACGCGCCGCCTGGCCCAAGGACCGGCCGATGTTCTTCCGGGTGTCGTCGGTCGACGGCATCGACGGCGGCTGGACGCTCGACGACACGGTAGCGCTGGCGCGCGAGCTCAAGGCGCGCGACGTCGATGTCGTCGATTGCTCGTCCGGCGGCATCGCCGGCTCGGCGACGGCGGCGCGCATCGCGCGCCATCCGGGCTTCCAGGTGCCGTTCGCCGAGCGCATCAGACGCGAGGCGGGCATCAAGACCATGGCCGTCGGCTTGATCCTCGAGCCCGAGCAAGCCGAGGCGATCTTGCAGAACGGCCAGGCCGACCTCATCGCCATCGGCCGCCAGGCGCTCCACGACCCCAACTGGCCGCTCCACGCCGAGCGCGCGCTCTTGCGCGATGCCGCCGATTTCGAGCACTGGCCGGTGCAGGCGGGATGGTGGCTCGAGCGGCGCGAACGCAGCCTGCGCGCGCTGCAGGCGGAGCCGGCGCGCAAGCAAAGCTAGCGGCGAAAGATTCGAACGGGGCGCGCGCGGGCGCCCAGCGGAATATTAACCATAGTCGCGCCAAATCCTTGCTCGACCCCGGACGGTTCGGATCTTGCGAGGATGGGCACGGTGCAGCTGTTCTTTGCCATGGGCCGGCGGGCCTGTCGATGCGGCGCCAAGGCGCGCGTGTCGCGAGGCCGTGCGCGATGATCGCCGCGCGCCTGCAGACGTCGTCGCCGACCGAGCCCTTCGCGGATGACGCGGCCGGGCTCGCGTATTTCGCAACCGATTTCCATTACGAGCATCTCGTCGCGCGCCTGTGCCGAAATCTGGCGGCGACGCGCGGTTTCATGCTCGTCAGCGGCATGCCCGCGCCCGACGGCGAGCTGGTCGAGCGCGCGTTCAACGCGCGCAAGGACGCGCCGCACCGCGCCACGCTGGTGCGCTGCCGGGCGGGGATGACGCTCGACGCGCTCACGCGCGCCTATGGCCGCCAGCTCGGGCTCAAGGACGACGCCGACGGCGCGCACCAATGGTCGCTGCTGTCGCGCTTGATGGAAGATTCGCGCAAGGGCGTGGTGCGCGTTCTCGTGCTCGAGAACGCCGACGCCCTCGATGACCGCAGCTTCGACGAGCTGCACCGCTTCGCCACGCTGGACGAACCGCATTTCCTGCCGGTGGTGCTGCTGACCGCGCGCAGTTTCGCCGCACGACTCGACTCGCCCGGCCTGCAATTCCTGCAGCCGGCGATCGTCGCGCATCTGGCGCTGCAGCATCTCGAGCCCGAGGAAGTGGCGGCGTTCGTCCGCTACCAGCTCAACGCCACCGACGGCCGCCACGAGGCCGCGTTCACGCGCGAAGCCATCGCCGCCATCGCCGACGCCGCCAAGGGCGACCCGGCGGCGGTCAATCGGCTGGCGCGGCAAGCCGCCGGGATGCTCGGGCGCCGCCACGGTCCCGTGAGCCCGCTGGCGCCCGCCGTTGCGGCGGCGGCGAAGCCGAAGCCGCCGATGCCGGAGCCTCGGAGCGCGGCGAACCTGGTCGAGGCGGCGCGCCCGCCCGCGCCCAGGAAAGCGGCGGAGCGCGCAGCGGCGCCCGCGAACGCTGCCGCCGCCACCCGTGACAGCGCGGCACCGGCGGCGCCGCGCTCGGCGGCATGGCTCGCGCGCGCCCGCGACGTGGTGCCGGCGGCGACCATCGCCGGCTACATCCTGCTCGCCGCTGCGTCGGCGGCGGCGCTCTTCTACCTGCTCGCGCCCGACGCCGATCACGACGCCGCGACGCTCGTGGCGCAGGCGCCGCAGATCCAGACGATGATCGCGGGGGAAATACCGGCGCCCGCGCCACGCTTCGCGACGCCGGCGGCGACGGAAGCGCCGCCCGCCGGTCCGCCCGCTCCGGAAAACGCCGAGCCGCCGCCGGAGCCGCCGCAGCCCAGCGCCTCGGCGCGACCGGCGGCCGCGCCGCCCGCCGCTGCGGCGCATGCCCTGGCCGCGATCGAGCCGGCGGCACGCGCCAAGCCGCCGGGCGAGGCCGTCGCCACGGTCGAGGCCGAGCCGGCGCCGATCCCGCCGCGCGCCGCCGACAAGCCGCCGAGCGCCGCGGCGGCGCCGCTGGTGCGCCGCGGCGAGGAGCTGCTGGCGTCCGGCGACATCGTCTCGGCCCGCCATTTCTTCGAGCGCGCCGCCGAGGCGGGAGACGCCGCCGCCGCGTGCGGGCTGGGCAAGAGCTACGACCCGCTGTTCCTGCAGCGCGTCGGCACGCGCGGCGTCGTCGGCGATCCCGCGAAAGCCGTCGACTGGTACCGCCGCGCGGCGCGCGCCGGCAGCAACGAGGCGGCGGCGCGGCTGGCGCGGCTCCTGGTGAAATTCCCGCGGTAGAGGCCGCCGGCGCTGCCGGCAATTGAGATCGGATGGTGACATCATGAGACTGCCGAGAGCGACCCTTCGCCGCCTGCTTCGCTGCTCCTGCCGCATCGCCGCGGCGGCTGTCGTGACCGGCGGCGCGCTCGCCGCCGCCCGCGCCGAGACGCTGGTCGAGCGCACCAATCGCGGCCTGGTCGAGATGATCACCGACGGCGACAGCGCCGCGATCGACATGGCCCGCGATTTGGCCAGCGTGCTCGACGACGGCGCGACCAGGCGCGTGCTGCCGGCGGTGGGCTACGGCGGGGTGCAGGATTTGATCGACCTCAAGGCGCTGCGCGGCATCGATATCGGCATCATCCAGTCCGACGCGCTCGATTACGCGAAGAAGCGCAAGGCCCTGCCGGGCATCGAGAACGTGATGACCTACATCGCCAAGCTCCACAACGAGGAGCTGCACGTGCTGGCGCGCGCCGAGGTCAAGAGCCTCGACGATCTCGCCGGCAAGAAGGTCGATTTCACCGGCGGCGCCGTGGTGACCGGGCGCAACGTGTTCAACCTGCTGCACGTCAAGATCGAGCCGGTGTTCGAGGACCGGGCGCGCGCGCTCGAGAAGCTGAAAGCCGGCGAGATCGCCGCGCTCGCCTATGTCGCCGCCAAGCCGACGGCGCTGTTCGAGCGGCTGCGCGACGGCGACGGGCTGCACTTCCTGCCGGTCCCGCTCACGCCCGAGCTCGCCGCGGCTTACGTCCCGGCGCGGCTCACCGGCGAGGACTATCCGCGCCTCGTCGCCGCCGATGCGCCGGTCGACACCATCGCCGTCGGCGCGGTGCTGATGGTGGCGCCGCTGCAGCCCAACACCGAGCGCTACGGCAACGTGGCGAATTTCGTCGAGGCGTTCTTCACCCAGTTCCCGCATCTCCAGGAAGCGCCGCGCCACCCGAAATGGGCGGAGGTCAATCTCGCGGCGGAGCTGCCGGGCTGGAAGCGCTTCCCCGCCGCCGATGCCTGGCTCAAGCGCAATGTCGTCGCCGCCGCGCCGGCGATCGACGACAAGGAGATGCACGAGATCTTCGCCAAATTCCTCGACGAGCGCAGCCGCCTCGCCGGCGGCAAGGCCATGTCGGCGCCGGAGAAGGACCAGCTCTTCGACCAGTTCCGCCGCTGGCAGACCGGCGCGCTGCGCTGAGTCGAGCCCGAGCCTTCGCCGAGCCCGTTTGTTGGGAGGATTGCGCGTGTTCCTGCCGCCCCGCCTGAAGCTGCCGTGCCGCGCCGCATTCATCGGCGTGGCGGCCGCGCTTGCCTTCGCCACCGCGTCGCCGGCCGCCGAGAGCGGCGCGGCCGCGCCCAAGCGCGGCGGCACGCTGATCTTCGCCGTCGAATCCGAGCCGGCCAATTACGATTGCCACGCCAACGTCTCCTTCGCCTTCCTCCACCCGATCGCGCCGCATTATTCGACGCTGCTCAAATTCGACGCCGACAGCTACCCGGCGGTCAGCGGCGACCTCGCCGAGTCCTGGACCGTGTCGCCCGACAAGCGCGTCTACAGCTTCAAGCTGCGCCCGAACGTGCTGTTTCATGACGGGACGCCGCTCACCGCGGCCGACGTCAAGGCGAGCTACGAGCGCATCGTGCATCCGCCGGAAGGCGTGTTCTCGGCGCGGCAGGCGACCTACACGGCGATCTCCGCCATCGAGACGCCCGACGCACGCACCATCATCTTCCGCCTGAGCTGGCCCGAGGCGGCGATGCTCGCCAATTTCGCTTCGCCCTGGAACTGCATCTACAGCGCGGCGAAGCTCAAAGAGGATCCGCTCTTCCCCCAGACGCACGTTCTCGGCAGCGGCCCTTTCGCCTTCGTCGAGCACGTCAAGGGCGATCACTGGTCGGGCAAGCGCTTCGACAAGTATTTCCTGAAAGACCGGCCCTATCTCGACGGCTACGAGGCGCGCTTCCTCGCCGGCGCCAAGGTCGTCGACGCCATGGAGAAGGGCGAGATCCTCGCGCAGTTCCGCAGCTTCACGCCGGCCGAGTGCGACCGGCTCCAGGCGTCGCTCGGCGACCGCATCGAGACCGCCGAGAGCCCGTGGCTGATCAATCTGCTGCTGGTCTTCAACACCAAGCGCCCGCCCTTCGACGACGAGCGCGTGCGGCGCGCGCTGTCGCTCGCCATCGACCGCTGGCAGGCGGCGGAGAGCCTCGCCAACACGACCTACATGAAATTCGTCGGCGGCGTCATGCGGCCGGGCTTCGCCATGGCGACGCCCGAGGCGGAGCTGGCGGCGCTGCCGGGCTTCGCGCACGACATCGCCGCGTCGCGCGCCGAGGCCAAGCGCCTGCTGGCGGCAGCCGGCGTCAAGAACCTCAGGATCGCCCTCGTCAACCGCGACGTGCCGATCCCCTATGGCCCGGGCGCCGACTACGTCGCCGCGGCGTGGCAGGAGATCGGCGTCGGCGTCAGCGAGAAGCGCCTCAGCACCAAGGAGTGGGAAGCGGCGCTCAAGGCCGGCGAGTTCGACGCCGCCTTCGACTTCGCCGGCGATTATTTCGACGATCCCACATTGCAGCTCGCCAAATACATCTCGCGCGACCTGTCGCCGGTCAACTACTCGGGCGCCACCGACCGCCTGCTCGACGCGCTCTTCGTCGGACAGGCGGTGACGCCGGATTCGCGCCAGCGCGCCCGGATCGTGCGCGACTTCGAGCGGCGTGCGCTCACTTCCGCCAATGCCGTGCCGATCCTGTGGTGGAACCGCATCATCGCCAATTCGGCGCGGGTCAAGGGCTGGTCGGTGACGCCTAGCCACTACCTCAACCAGGACCTCGCCGGCGTGTGGCTCGAGCCGGCGCCATCCAGCGCGTCACGCGCTGGCCCTTCTCCGGCCAGTCGCTGAGCTGGTGCTCGACCTCCAGCAGATAGGCCTCGACCTCGAAGGTGGTCAGGGCGCCGGATCTCAGGCGCTTCTTGTAGCGATAGGTGCCGAGCGGGCTTTCGCCGATCCTCCCGACGACGCCGGCTTCCTCATACGCCTCCTTGGCGGCGCAGGCGTGAGGCGTCAGGTCCTTCTCGGGCCAGCCCTTGGGGATGATCCATCGCCCCTTGCCCCGCGACGTCACCAGCATGACGCGCGGCCGGCCGTTCTTCAGCGCGAAGGGCAGGGCGGCGTACTGGGTGATAGGCTTGCGTTTGCTCACTCTTCGCCCGCGGCTTGGTGATCGGCACAAATGCCGCGCACTTGAACCCGCACGAGCGTAGGGCGAGGGCGTTAAGGTTCCGCGAACGCGCAGTGTGGCTGGAGCCGCTGCCCTCGCAGGCTTGCGCCGAGGCGCAGCGGTGCTGGGCGATGGTTAGCGGTCCTGGCGCTCAGGCGGCGTCGACGAGGCGCTCGAAGGCGCCGGTCGCCGGGTTGCGCACCAGGAGCACGCCGTCGGCGACGCCGAAATAGGCGCCGTGCAAATGGAGCCGACCGCGCTCGACCAGGATGCGGACGCACGGAAACGTCATCAGATTGGCGAGGCTGAGCTCGATGGCGGCGAGCTCGAGACGGCGGAGATCGGCGGCCGCCGCGCCGCCGTCGTGACCGACGCGTTCCGCCGCCGGGGCGATCAGCGACATCCACTTGCCGATGAAGTCGCCCGGCGAGAGCGGGGCCGCCCCGTCCGCGAAGGCGCGAATGCCGCCGCAACGGGCGTGGCCGAGCACGACGATGTGCTTCACCTTGAGCAGCTGCACGGCGAATTCGAGCGCCGCGGAGGTGCCGTGATACTGGCCGGCGCTCTCGAAGGGCGGCACCAGATTGGCGACGTTGCGGGCGACGAAGATCTCGCCGGGGCTCGCGTCGAAGATGACCTCCGGCGAGACCCGGCTGTCGCAGCAGCCGATCACCATCACTTCCGGGTTCTGGCTCTTGGCCACGGCCTCGTAGCGCCGCCGCTCGCGCACGAAGCGATCCTCCAGGAAGGCGCGGTAGCCTGCCGCAAGCGGCGCAGGAAACATGAACTGCGTCAGTCCGGGAACATGACGAGGTTGCGCACGGCGGCGCCGGCGCGCAGCGCGGCGAAGCCGTCATTGATCTGCGCCAGCTTCATGTGTCCGGAAATGAGGTGGTCGAGCTGCAGCTTGCCCTGCAGGTAGAACTCGATGAGGCGCGGCATGTCCGTGCGGAAGCGGTTCGAGCCCATCAGCGAGCCCTGGATCTTGCGCTCGGCGAGGAAATCGGGGCCGTGCAGCTCGATCTTGGTGCCGACCGGGATCATGCCGATGATGGTGGCGGCGCCGCCGGGGCCGAGCATGCGGAAGGCCTGCTCGGCGGTGGCCTTGGCGCCCAGGCATTCGAAGGAATAGTTGACGCCGTTGCCGCTCAGCGCGCGCACCTGCTTCACGGGATCGCCGTCCTTGGCGTTGACAACGTCGGTGGCGCCGAGCTTCTTCGCCAGATCGAGCTTCGCCGGCAGCGTGTCGACGGCGATGATGCGGCCGGCGCCGGCGATGGCGGCGCCGTTGATGCAGGAGAGGCCGACGCCGCCGCAGCCGATCACCGCGACGGTGCTGCCGGGCTCGAGTTTGGCGGTGTGGAACACGGCGCCGACGCCGGTGAGCACGCCGCAGCCGATCAGCGCGGCGCGGTCGAGCGGCATGTCCGGCCGGATCTTCACCAGCGCATGCTCGTGCACCAGCATCTGCTCGGCGAACGAGGAAAGATTCAGGAACTGGTGCATCAGGCCGCCCTTCCAGGAGAGGCGGCGCGACACGCCCGGCGGCAGCTTGATCTCGGCGCTCTGGCACAGCGAAGGATGGCCCGACAGGCACTGCTCGCAATAGCCGCAGAAGACCGAGAGGCAGGTCACGACGTGGTCGCCGGGCTTCACGTAAGTGACGTCGGCGCCGACCGCCTCCACCACGCCCGCCGATTCATGGCCGAGCACGCAGGGCATCGGGTGCGGGTAGGAGCCGTCGGCGAAATGCAAATCGCTGTGGCAGATGCCGGCGACCGCGGTGCGGATCAGCACTTCGCGCGGCCCCGGCCTGGCGAGGCTCACATCCTCGATGGTCAGCGGCTCGTTGGCCGCATGCAGCACGGCTGCTTTCATCTTTAATCCCTGTATCAGCGCGCCTGACTACGTTGCGTCCTTCGACTGCGCGCCTGCCGGCGCGCGCTCAGGATGAGGACCATGGGAGCTTGCTAGCAATGTCAGGGCCACAAAGAAAGGTGCCTCATCCTGAGCGCGACCCTGAACCTCGGCGAAGGGGAGCAGTCGAAGGACGCAGGTTGGAACTGCAGCGAGATTGCTACTCCGCGGCGTTGGCCGGGGTCGTCACCTCGGCGACGCGCTTCTTGGCGTCGAACGCCTCGGCGACGCGGGCGTCGTTGTCGAGGAGGCCCTGCGCGTCGACATCGGCGAAGCCGACGATGCCCATGTCCTCGAAGGCCTTGCGCACCCGCGGGCCCCACAACCCGATATCCTTGACCGTCGGCACGATGCGGCTGAAGAGCCGCGTGCGGAACTGCTTCATGCCGTCGGAGGTCATCACCGCCTCGACGCATTCCTTGGCCGGCAGGCCAAGCCGCTCCCACACTTCCCACTGGTTGAAGCGGTCGCGCATGTGGTGGCAGGCCTCGACCACGAACTCCTCGCGCTCGTCGCGCTCGGCGTCGCTGAGTTGCGGATAGACGTCGCGCAGCGCCAGCCGGCCGAAGGCGACATGGCGCGCCTCGTCCTGCATGACATAGGCATTGACCGCGGCCGCGAGCGGGTTCTGCGCGTAGTCGCGCAGGCGCTGGAAGGCGGCGAGCGCCAGCCCCTCGATGAGGATCTGCATGGTGAGATAGGTCATGTCCCAGCGATTGTCGCTGAGGCCGGTCTCGAGCAGCGATTTGAGGCCGGGCGTGATCGGGTAGGCGAGCTTGAACTTCTCGTGCAGGAGACGCGCATAGGCCTCGACATGGCGCGCCTCGTCCATGACCTGCGTCGCCGCGTAGAACTTGCTGTCGAGGTCGGGGACCGACTGGACGATCTTGGCGGTGGCGATGAGCGCGCCCTGCTCGCCATGCATGAACTGCGAGATCGAGTGCGCCTGGTTGTGGTGGCGGACCTCGATCTTCTCCTTCTCGGTCATGCGGTTCCAGATCGGCGTGCCGCAGATCGGGATCATGCGGTCGTCGAGCTGCATCGGGTTCTCGGGATCGAGCTCCTGCATCCAGTCGATGCGCAGCGCCGCGTCCCATTGCTGCTTCTTGCCCTTGTCGTAGAGGGCGAGCAGCGACTCGCGCTCGTCCTCGTACTCCCAGGTGAAGCGGGTCTCGGTGCGGCCCTCGAACTTCCACTCGGTCAGCTCGACCGGCAGAGCGTAACGGTAGGTCGTCGACATCGCGCAATCTCCCTTTGGCTCGGAGCGCAGAACGCTCCGACGCGAAAAACCGGCCTGTCCCACCAGACCGACACTTACCGGCGTTCGCGCACGGTCTCCGGCATCATCTTGCCAAGACGCCGTAAAGAATGTCGTACCGGATGACCGTGGCGCCGCCGCCAGCCTAGGCGGGATTGGCCGCGATGGGAATACCGCAAAATGGTTATCAATAGGCAACTATGGCAGGCAGGCGCTCGGATGCCACCAAGGCTCTGGCCGCGGCCGGCGGGCGGCTGTTGATCGCGCGATCAGGGGCCGGCTTGGCGGGGCGGGAGCCGCGCCCTAGAGTGAGGCAAAACCGCCGAGCGGACGGCGGAAGCGGGAGGAAGCGCGGATGGCGTCCTATCTGGTCGGCGTCGATATCGGCGGCACCTTCACCGACTGCGTCGTCATCGACGAGGGCGGCACCGTCACCACCGCCAAGGCGCCCTCGACGCCCGACAATTTCGCCCAAGGCATGATCGACGCCATCGGCGGCGCCGCCGACCGCCTCGGCCTCGCCGCCGATCGCCTCTACGCGCAGGTGGCGCTGCTGTCGCA
>Ga0209701_10002850_pt1 | contig 11281 bp, 7 predicted proteins | sample CZO8metaG_4_FD_188356 | JGI IMG/M metagenome (GOLD analysis project Ga0209701, IMG submission 188356) | Vadose zone soil microbial communities from the Eel River Critical Zone Observatory, Northern California, USA - CZOApr15con2H3.8 metaG... | ecosystem: Environmental > Terrestrial > Soil >...
TGTACATCGGCGAAAAGGTGGGGCTCGGGACGCACGCTCCGAAAGCGCTGTTTCCGCAGGTGGACATCGCGGTGGACCCACTGGAGGGGACGAACCTCTGCGCGACGGGCGCGGCGAATGCGATCGCGGTGCTGGCGGCGAGCGAGCGCGGCGGATTGCTGCACGCGCCAGATTTGTACATGGAAAAACTGGTGGTGGGGCCGTCGTGCAAGGGCGCGGTGGACCTGGATGCGCCGGTGGCGGACAACCTGAAGGCGATCGCTAAGAGGCTGGACCGCGACGTGGAGGACCTGGTGGTGATCGTTCTGGATCGGCCACGACACGAAAAATTGATTGAAGAGATACGCGCGGCGGGGGCACGCATCCGGTTGATCGGCGATGGCGACCTCTCGGCGGGGATTTCCGCGGCGGTGATCGGGACGGGAGTACACGCAGTGATGGGCACGGGCGGCGCACCGGAGGGAGTGCTGACGGCGGCGGCGCTGCGCTGCTTAAACGGGCAGATCCTGGCGCGGCTGGTGGTGAGCAAGCCGGAGCACGCGGAACGGCTGGCAAAAATGGGGGTGAAGGATTTGAAGCGCATTTACGACACCGAAGATCTGGCGCCGGGAAAGAAAATGATTTTTGCGTGCACGGGCGTGACGGACGGAAATCTGCTGAAGGGCGTGCGGTTTTTCGGCGAAGGCGTGCGGACAAGCTCGATGATTCTGACGCTGGATGAGCGGCAGGTGCGGTTTATCGATTCGGTGCATCTGGAGAAGCGGCCGGATATTAAGGTGCGGTTTAACTGAGGGGGGAATCGGTGACTGGTGATTTGTGGCTGGTGAGTAGCCGAGAGCTACTGCCGCATTTTGTGGAGTACTTCTGCTAATGTTTGGCAGACTTCTTCGATTTGTTGGACTGAAATGTTATTGAAGAAGGGGAGCGCCAAGGTGCGTGGGGCGATGGACTCCGTGTGAGTGAGAGTCATGGTGCGGTGGGGCTGCGAGCGATAGGCGGGTTGCAAATGAATGGGCGCGAAATACCTTCCGCAAGCGATGCCGCGGGAGGCCATTTCCTGAATCACACGATCGCGATGAGTGGCGGAGAAGCTTTCGTGCAAGCGCACGACGTAGACGAACCAACTGATGCCGCGGCGGGGTAACTCGAGCGCGGGCAACTGCAAATCTAACTCGGTTTGCAGACGACGGTGATATTCGCGGGCAATGGCTTCGCGCCGTTCAAGAATCGCTTCCAAGCGCTTGAGCTGGCTGGCGCCAAGAGCGCAATTCAATTCGGAGATGCGATAGTTGTAGCCGAGCTCTTCATGCTGGAGCCACTCGCCGGATTCGCGGCGGCCCTGGTTGCGGAGCCTGCGGGCAAGCGCGGCGACGTTCGAATCGTTGGTGACGAGCATTCCCCCTTCGCCGGAAGTGATCTGTTTATTGGGATAGAAGCCGAAGACGGCGGCGTGTCCGAAGGACCCCACCTGGCGACGGTCGAATTGCGCGCCGAGCGCTTCGCAAGCGTCTTCGATGACGAGAAGATTGTGACGCCGGGCGATCGCGAGGATCTCGTTGAGAGCGGCGGGACAGCCGAAGGTGTGAACAACCAGGATGGCGCGAGTGCGCGGGGTGATGGCTTCTTCGATGCGGGCGGGATCGAGATTGAGCGTGAGGGGATCGATATCGATGAAGACGGGCACGGCGCGCTCGTAACGGAGAACGTTGGCGACGGCGATGAATGCGAATGAGGGGAGGATGACTTCGTCACCTTCGGAGATTCCGAGCGCGCGGATGCAGAGGTGGAGGGCGCTGGTGCCGGAATTCACAGCGACGGCTTGCGAAGCGCCGATGTAGCGCGCCAGGGATTCTTCAAATACTTCCATTTGAGGGCCGAGGCTGAGGCGGGGAGTGCGTAGCACCGCGCTGACGGCGGCGATGTCCGATTCGGTGATATCGGGGGCGGAGAGAGGAACCCTCATTGGCGGCTCTGACTGAGGTTGGCGGGTTCGTGAATGGACAAAGAGGAATGGCGCTTCATCAAGAGATCCTGGGAGAGCGGAACGGTTGTCAGGACTTGGACGATTTTTTCGGAAGCGAAGGCGTCGCCATAAGGGTTGGTCATGCCGCGGAGGGATTCGCGGAATAATTCACTTTTGGCGGTGCGGAGCGCTTCCAGAATTGCTTGAGCACTCGGTGCGGCGTCAATAATATTTCGCGCGCGTTCCCTTCCCTGTTGGCGCAAGCCAACATTGACGGTGGGCAAGGCGAGAGAAGGCGTCTCCATGATGCCGCTGCTGGAATTTCCGAGGAAGACGTCCACCTGGCGGAGCAGACTCCAGTAGGTGACGGCGTCGAGGTTGATGAAGACGTGCGAGTTCAAGCGCGCGGCGGCAAATGTTCGCGCACGCGCGATGAGATCGCGACTGCCGGCGTCGGCATTGGGGTAACAGAAAAGAATCTGGCCGGGAAGAGAAGCGAGGGCTTCGAAGAGGGCCGCTGCTTCGTGGACGCTGTCGCGCGCGATGGTCACGGGATGATAGGCCACGAGGATGGATGGCTTGTCGAGATTAATTTTCAGCAGGGATTCGAGTTCTTCGCGGGTGTGCAGGGTGGAGCGGCGCAAGTGGTCGAGGGAAGGGGCGCCGGCGCGATGGACGCGCCACTCCTCTTCGTCCATGGCAATGATGCGGCCGCGGGCTTCGCTGGTAGAGGTGAAATGAATGTGGCTCATCTTGGTGAGGGCGTTGCGCACGGCGTCGTCGATGGCCCCTTCACTGATTTCGCCGCCTTCGATATGCGCGATGGGGATGCGCAGGGCCAGGGCGACGGAAGCGGGAGCGAGCATTTCATAGCGATCGGCAATGAGAAGAAGAATGTCCGGGCGCATGTGGCCGAGAGAGTCGGCGAGACTCAAGGTGGCCAGGCCGATTGTCTTGGCCATGCCGACGTCGGTGTCGGAACTCAGAAGACACTCGATTTTTGCGTCGATCGAGAAACCGTCCTTTTCGATTTCTCTGACGGTGCAGCCAAATTCGGGAGAGAGATGCGAGCCGAGGACGATGAGCTTCAGGTCCACCAGAGGATGAACGGAAAGATCGCGGAGCGGCCAATAAAGATGACTGTAGTCGGCGCGGGAAGTGGTGATGACGGCGATTTTGCGTTTCAAGGTTGTCTCAGGCGAGCGAGGGATTCAAGAGCGAGAGGAGCGTTTCGCTCGGTTTGTATTCCGGAACGAGATGGCAGAGGGCGGCGACCAGAGCGGCGAGGTTTCGCTCACGGACGCTTTGTGAAATTTCTTGCAGCGAAGCGTCCAGAGAGAGCGGGTCACACCGCGGGCCGACTGCCCGGTAGAGCCGCTCGTCGCTTGATGGTTGCAGGGCTTCGTCCGCGTAGGCGAACTCTTCCTCCAGTTTGTCGCCCGGGCGCAAACCGGTAAGAACAATCTCGATATCGCGGGGAGTTTCGAGGGCGGCTTCGCGAATCAGGCGTTGGGCGAAATCCATGATTTTCACCGGCTCACAAATCTTGGGAATAAAAATGCTTGCGGAATCGTCGAGGGCAGCGGCGGCCATGACGAGTTCCACGGTTTCACTGAGCATGAGGAAATACCTGCTGGCTTCGCGGTCGGTTACCGTCACGGGTCCGCCGCGCTGAATTTGTTGATGAAATAGGGGGCCAACGCTTCCGTGCGAGCCCAGGACATTCCCGAGCCGCACCGCGTTCATCTTTGTCGTGGCTACGCTGGAGTTGGCATCGCCCAGGCGGAGCAGCGCCAGTTCAGCGACCCGCTTGGACGCTCCCATAATGCTGCGGGGATTGACAGCTTTGTCGGTGGAAACCATGAGCAGGCGCTCGGCTCCGAAGCGGGCCGCCGTTTTTGCCAATTCCCAGGTGCCGAGGGCATTGTTGCGGACCACGGCGAGGGGATTCGATTCCATCAGGGGAACATGCTTGAAGGCGGCGGCGTGATAAATCGTCTGGGGGCGATAACGCTCAAAAATCTCGGTCATTAAGGGCGCATCCAGAATATCCCCGAGAATGGCGGCGTAAGAGGATTTGCCTGGAGCGGCAAGCTGCAGATTGATTTCATGAAGATTCTGCTCGGAACGATCGAGAAGAATCAGGAAACGAGGGTCCGTGAAGAGGAGCGCTTGCACAAGAGCGGAGCCTATGCAGCCTCCCGCTCCCGTAACGAGGATGGTCTTGCCGGTGTTAGCTGTGCCGAGCAAAGGTGCGTTCACGTCAGAGTTCAAATAGCCGCGGAATCGCGGGCGCGCGCGAAGACCCAAGAGGCAAAGCTTAATGCTGCTGATTCGCGACAGCCAGAAAGACGCGATCATCCACGGCAACCGATCGAGTAAAGAGAGTGGCGGCATTTCCGCCAACGATAGCGACGTGCCCGGCTCTGCCGCTCAAAGCCGGACCGACGGGCTTTGAGCTGGTCCCCGTCCCGTCGCCCGGCTGAAGCGAAATCCTGGTCGTTTTCGGAGTGCAGTTGGCCGCACCAAGACAGGTATCGCGGATGAACACCTGGCGGAGGCCGCTGTTGTTGCCAACCGCAGCCGTCTCGGAAGCTGGATTCGAGGAATGGCTCGGGGTGATGGCCAGAAACGCGACAAAGCGGCCTGAAGAGCTGACCGAAGGCAGGATGCTTTCCGTTCCGACGAGCGCTCCGTTGGGGTCGACAGAGACAAGATGCGTCGACGGCTTGCAGGAATCTCCAGCGCCAGCGCAAGTATCTCGCAAATAGATCTGGCGGCCCGGCGGGGCATTTTCCACAAGATTCGTCGCGGCCGAACTGAAGGCCACATAGCGTCCATCTGCGCTCATGGAGGGCGCGTGGCTTTCGTTGTTTGCGGGAGTGCCATCGGCTGCCGCAGAGAGAAGAGTTGTACGCGGCTGGCAAGCGGCCGCAGCACCTTCGCAGGTATCCCGCAAAAATACTTGGGCGCGCTCATTCTGTACGGCTGCGTGAGCCACGTAACGCCCGTCGAGGCTGAGCGTTGGAGTTTCTTCGGCAACGAGCGCGGCCGCGGAAGCACCAGCCGTGGCGCCCGGCGGGCAACCAGTCGAGGGACAAATGGTGAAGGTTGCCGGAGCGCTGGAGCCGCCGCCACCACCGCCCGTGCACGGCGTAACGCAGCCGGGCTGCGGAGGTGACGGTGGATTGAAGACCGTCACACTGGCGGTCAAATTTGTCGAGCCTGCGTTCACCAGAAGATCCGGAGTAACCGTAGCCATAAGCTGGCTAGAGGTTGACGTCGAAAGGACAGTCAATTGTCTTTGCGTCCCAGCGATGCTCCATTTCACCTGGGATCCGCCGGAGGGATCCGTAGTCGGGAGAAAAGCTGAACCATTGAGCGACAAAGTGAAGGGAGCGGTGCATGCTGAAGCGGTGCATGCTGGCGCGCTCGTGGGACCGCTGCTGGTGAGAACCGGCGATGGATTGGCCGGCGGATTGACATAAAAGATGTACGGGTTCGAGAGGCCATTGTTGCCCGCGCCGCTGGCGGGATTGAGGGTGCGGACGCTGGCGTTGCCGGGCTTGGCGAACAATGTCGGGGAAACGGTCGCGGTTACCGTCAGGACGTTTCCATTACTATCGAGGGTCACGACGGTGGGGATGGTCTTTCCATTCCATTGGACGACGGTTTTTGCCACGAAGCCCGAGCCAATCACGTTCAGCGTAATGGAAGCGCAGTTAGCAGCATTACAGGCACTGGTCTGGGCAGGCGAAAGAGAGGAAATCAAGGCGCCCGTGTTGTTCTGAAAGGTGTTGCCGTAGTCGTTGCAGCCGGCTACCGCAAAAATCGTTGAAAGTGCGACAGCCAAGGCTGTCCAAGACCGCTTCATTGAGACTCCTTCATCTATTCTGACGGCCCCAGCCATGCCGAGGCCAACTGGCTCGCGCGAACGGGGAAGGCCCGCGGCGCCAACCGCACTTTGGGTGTGAGATGCGAAAATTGTGCCGCGCGTTGACCGCAACGAAGCCGGGAACCGGGGAACGCCGCCCAGCCTTTCTCACCCCTGCACGAAACCGCACTTTGCCACGAATCTGAGGACTCAAGCAACCCTACATCATTACCATCTGGGTGGGGAGGAGGTCAATGCGCATTGCAAGGACGCTGCGGGCGCCGCTTGGCGATCAAATGCGTTCCAGCTAAGCAATACGTGTTTCGCTACCTTGTACTTGCCGATTTCCCGTTCGTCGTGCGAAGGGATCCGATAATGCAAAAGGGGAAAGTGTCCGGCACAGGACTATGATTCAGGAACTGCAAACAACGGAACGGCCGTCACCCAAAAGCGATTGGAAGATGAGACTCGTTTTCAGCGCTATCGGCTTCCTGGTGGCTGCGGCTGGAGCGGGCGGTTGGTTTTACTATTATTCGCGGCTCCAGGACGTGCCGCCACCACCTTCGCTCCGGCCGGTGCAAGCCTATCGACCCTTTGCGAAGATTATGGCTGCGCCCCAAGCAGTTACCACGCCAGGCGCGGTCGCGCCCGTCGAGCCCTCTTCCCGGCTAAGCAACGTGCCCGAAAGACTGGTCTATCACATACTAGAACAGCGTCACCTGGACGACTTCCTTGAGGAGTCGAAGAAAAAGGTTCTGGATGCATTGGCTCCGGTATTTCCAGAACTTCAGTCTGTTTTAGGTGTTCAGACAACGAAGAGCAATGACCCCACGTATCGCCGCGCTGTTTTCCAACTTCTCGAGGAAGCGGAGAAAAGGCCGGCAAATCAGCGTCCCGTGATCTATTTCGCGGCGGATATGGTGGTTCGGCAAATTTGGTGCGATTTCCAGAACAAAGCAGAATGCGTTCAACTCCGCGTGGACTTCGCGCGATACCAGCTGACGCTGGCGGGCGACGAGCTCGGCGGAGTCTTCATCTATCCGCACGACCTTCTTTGGCGCCTCTGGCGCGATTACCCAGCGACAGAGTGGGGAGAGCGGGCGTTCGTTCTGCTGTTGAATATGGGTTGGGATACCAGCGCCACTTGCGCGAAGGGCAGTGACCAAACCCGGGAAGTGATCCGCCAAGGGGAGTCTTTCCTGCAAGAGCGGCCCAGCAGCCCGAACCGAGGGACTGTCACACTATTGGTTGCCGAAGCGTATGCTTCGCGGTGGTCGTTGAGCAACGAGCCGGCGGGCAGCGGGATGTCGGATTACGTTGACCAGAAAGAATTCCGGGAGGGTGCCGAGGAAGCGCGAGTCAAGGCCATCGGCTATTTCGAGGAAGTCGTGCGACTGGCGCCAGAAACAAGCCTCAGCCGATTTGCGCTGGAAGTCCTGCCTCCGCTGCGGGATAAAGAGATCCTCGACAATTACAGATTTTATTGCGTGTACGATTAGCGAAAGAACGCCCTTACGCGCGGGCCGCTCAATGGTCCCCGCTCTCGCTCTTCAACCCCAGTGCTGCGATCGAGATGCGCGTCAATTCCCGCACGTGGGATTGACACTCCGCATCCTGGAGCGGCAAGGCGCTTGCCGCGCGATAACAAGCCAGCGCTTGCTGCTTGCGGCCAAGTTTGGCATAGAGGTCGCCGCGGGCCAGTTGAAACAGCGGATTTTCGGGGTACTTCTCAACGAGCGGGGTGAGGACCGCGAGCGCTTTTTCATACTGCTGATCGTAACGATGGAGATTGAGCGCAAGATAAAAGCGCGCGACATTGGAGGTGAGCTGGCCGTGGGCGATGGCGTTTTCGAGAAGGCGCACCCCGTCTTGCTTTGAGCCGCCGGGGATGCCCATGAAAAAGCGCAAGATCCGGGCGAGGCTACCGAGGGTGTCCACGTAATAGTTGTAAAGACCCAAGCCGAGGTCGGCGTCGGCGAGATCGGGGTCAAGAGCCTTGGCGCGGAGGAGATGTTCGCGGGCGCGCACACCGGCGCGGGCCGCGTAGCGATTTTCGGCACGCAATCCATAAAGGCGGGCAGCAGAGGCTTCCGCCATGCCGGCATAAAATTGCATTTCCGCGGACTCGCCCTGCCTGATTTGCGCTTCCGCCATCGACAAGGCCATTGCCGTGAGTTCGAGGTAGCGCTGATCCCCCGCCAGCTTGGGGCGCCGCCGGGCGTCGCTCATTCCATATTTGAAATCGGCGGAAGTACACCAGATGCGCCACCACAACGCTTCCGTTTCCAAAAGATAGCCCATAGGATGGTTGGGTCTTTCCCCTTGCATGCGCTTGGCGGCTTCCACCGCTCCCTGGAGGTCGAAGGAATAGATTTTGTCGAGGATGGCGGGGGCCTCGGGCGGCAAAGTGATATGCGATGGCTGCGCGGAGATGGCCAGAGGTGGCAGGAGGAGCAGGCAAGCGAGGCTGGCAAGTCGAGCTATACGCGAAGCATTCATGGTTCCCGTCCGGGAGATAGCGCGCGCAGACTCAGGCTTTGCGCCGGACGAGTTTAAGCTGTTCCAGAAGAGTGTGAAATGGTTTTTGCGGCAGGAATCTTGGTTAGCCGGGGCGCTGTCCATTTGATATTCTCGGCGGACCCGTGAAGACGAACAACAATGCGACCGGCGCCGCCCTGGAGCGCGGACTGGGCCTGAAAGAGGCGGTCGCGCTGAACATGATCGAAATCGTGGGGATCGGCCCGTTTGTGGTCAGCTCGCTGGTGATTCGAGCGATGGGCGGGCCGCAGGCGTTGATCGCGTGGCTGGCTGGCGCGCTATTGGCGACCCTGGATGCCTTTGTATGGTCCGAGCTTGGCGCGGCGATGCCGAGAGCGGGCGGCACATACGTTTTCTTACGAGAAGCCTACGGTCCGCAGCGGTGGGGCCGGCTGATGTCGTTTTTGTTCGTGTGGCAAACATTGGTGCAAGCGCCGCTTTCCGTGGCGTCGGCGTCGATCGGTTTCGCAAAGTATGCGGGATATCTCTACCCCTTCACGCCGCTGGAGGCGAAGGCCATTTCGGGGGGGCTGGTGATCCTCATCGTGATTCTTCTGTACCGACGGATCGCGACGATCGGAAAAATTTCCGTTTTGCTGTGGATCGGCGTGGTGGGAACGATGCTATGGCTGATCTGGGGCGGGGCTACGCATTTCAACGCAAAGATTGCTTTCGATTTTCCACCGGGGGCTTTCGATCTGTCGTGGGTGTGGTTCGCGGGACTTGGCTCCGCGATGGTCAGCACGATCTACAGCTACTGGGGCTACTACAACATTTGCCATCTCGGCAGCGAGATAAAGGATCCGGAAAAAAATATTCCCCGGGGGATTTTTCTTTCCGTGCTGGGCATTGCCGTGCTGTATCTGGCGATGCAAACGAGCATCCTGGGAGTGGTGCCGTGGCGCGAGGCGCAGAATTCCGATTTTATTGCCAGCTTGTTCGTTGAAAAATTGTACGGGCAAGCGGCGGCGCGCTTCGTGACGGGAATGATTTTGTGGATTGCCGTCGCCTCCGCGTTCTCCGTGTTGCTGGGCGCTTCACGCGTGCCCTATTCGGCGGCGCAAGACGGCAATTTTTTCCCGGTGTTCGGCAAGGTTCATCCCACGAAACATTTTCCGCATGTTTCATTGTTGGTTCTTGCCGGACTCGCGTTGATCTTCAGCATTTCCTTGAAACTGAAGCAAGCCATCGCGGGAATTCTCGCCATGAGGCTGCTGGTGCAATTCATCGGGCAGGCGGTGGGAGTGATTTTGCTCCGGCGGCGCAAGGGCACGCAAGGCTTGCCGTTCAAAATGTGGCTTTATCCTCTGCCTGCGGTTCTGACGATGATCGGCTGGGCGTGGCTCTTCTGGCAGACCGGGCCGACGCGAAAGTGGGGGCTTGCGGAAATCGCCCTGGGAGCTTTGGCGTTTCTAATTCGCGCGCGGGAAGTGAGACAATGGCCGTTTGGGAGTTCGCCGCCGGCGGTTGCCGGATCACAGTAAGAATTCTTAGCTGCCTTGCGCTGGAGGTTGCGTGATTTCATTTTTTCAACGTATGGCGATTTGCATTCTGATCGGCGGGGCAGCCGCTGCGCTTTTAGCCCCTTCCGCGCTCGCGCAATTTCCTCCCGCGCCAGGGACAGGTCCCGGCCTGCCGGAAACGATTGAGGCGATAGAAAGCGCCCGAGTTACCACGCGAATCCTTTTCGTGACGGCTCACCCGGACGATGAGGACGCCGCAACGCTCACTTATCTTGCACGCGGGTTGCATGCGGAAGTCGGGCTGCTGACTTTGACGCGCGGCGAGGGCGGGCAGAACGACCTGGGCCCCGAACAAGCCCCGCAACTGGGATTGATCCGCACGCAGGAATTGTTGGGCGCCACGCGGGCCTATGGCGTGAGGCTGTACTTTACGCGAGCCAAAGATTTCGGCTACTCGAAGACGCCGGAGGAAACGGAGCGCGTCTGGGGCGACCAGGTCCTTGAAGACATGGTCCGCGTGATCCGCGCATTTCGCCCAAACATGGTGATCAACGGCTGGGGCGGCGTGCACGGCGGCCACGGACATCATCAAGCCTCGGGATTGCTTACGCCGAAGGCGGTGCAACTTGCGGCGGATTCTTCGTTCAAGCTGCACGGCCCCTCTGCGGAAGAAGAGGACTTGGCGCCCTGGGGCGACCGAAAGCCTATGATCGTGGTGGACCTCGACCGCAGCGACGCCCCCAAAGGTTACTTGCTCCCTGTCGATCAGATTTCGCCGCTCTACGGAAAATCCTGGCGGGAAATAGGACTCGATGGGTTTGCCAATCATCACTCGCAAGGAATCACCGGTTTTCTGAACTCGCCGTTCCTGCGCCGCCCCATCGCGCTCCGGCGCGAGGACGGCGCGCAACTTGATCCTGCCTTGCTGGCACAACCGCTTGGCCCGCTGGATGAAGACTACGAAATGGGAAACATGGGCGTGGACCCGCTCATGCGCTCAGTGGACGTCGCACTGGTGGCGGCGCGCGATGCGGCCTTGCGGCTCGATTGGAAGGCGGCCGCGAATTCCCTGGTTGCGGCCGGGAGAAAAATCAATGAAGTGCCCGTGCCGTCCATTTCGTACCAGGTTCCCGCCCCGGTCGTCTCCCTAGCGCGCAGCCTGAAGCGCAAACGGGAAAAAATCGACGCGGCCCTGGCTCTCGTCTCCGGGCTGCGCCTGGACGCGCTGGCCGATCGCGGCGAACTGGTCTCCGGAGAAACGTTCACGGTCCGCGTGGACTCTCATCACCGCGGGGAAATAACGGGAGAATTCAAGAAGCCCGTGCTGTTGCTTCCCAGCGATTGGAGTCTCACTAAAGAAGAAGCTGAGCCCGGCGGAGCCGCGCGCTTCACCATTTCTGCCGGACCGAATTCGCAACGCCTGCCGGCCTCTACGCTCGCGAT
>Ga0209701_10002853_pt1 | contig 11272 bp, 9 predicted proteins | sample CZO8metaG_4_FD_188356 | JGI IMG/M metagenome (GOLD analysis project Ga0209701, IMG submission 188356) | Vadose zone soil microbial communities from the Eel River Critical Zone Observatory, Northern California, USA - CZOApr15con2H3.8 metaG... | ecosystem: Environmental > Terrestrial > Soil >...
AGCCGAGTGTGGAGGACACGATCGCGATTTTGCGCGGATTGAAGGAGCGTTACGAAGTGCATCACGGCGTGCGGATCACCGACGCGGCGATTGTCGCGGCCGCCGTGTTGTCGAATCGCTACATCAGCGATCGCTTTCTTCCCGACAAGGCGATCGATCTTGTCGATGAAGCGGCGTCGCGTTTGAAGATCGAGCTCGATTCAATGCCGACGGAGATCGACGTGATCGAGCGCGAGATCATGCAGCACGAAATGGAGCGGCAGGCGCTGAAAAAGGAAAAAGATCCCGCGAGCAAAGAGAGATTGAAGAAGCTCGAGAAAGAATTGGCCGAGCTGAAAGAGAAATCCGGCGCGCTCAAAGCCGAGTGGCAGAAAGAGAAGGCCGTCATCGAAGAACAGCGGAAATGGAAAGAGGAGCTCGATCGACTTCGGACCGAGTTAGAACGCGCCACCCGGCGCGGCGAATTAGCCAAGGCGAGCGAGCTTCAGTACGGGCGTATACTGGAATTGGAAAAGAAACTCGCAGACGCAACTCAGGCTTCCAGCCTGAAAGGACCAGGCAAGATGCCTGGGTTACGATTACTGCGCGAAGAGGTAACGGAGGAAGACATCGCCCAAGTCGTTTCGAGCTGGACGCATATTCCCGTCTCACGATTGCAGGAAGGCGAGCGCCAGAAACTGGTGAAGCTCGAGGAGCATTTGCATCAACGCGTCGTTGGTCAGGACGAAGCCATTAAAGCTGTCTCGAACGCAGTCCGTCGCGCGCGCGCCGGCTTGCAGGATCCGAATCGTCCACTCGGCTCGTTTATTTTTCTCGGACCGACTGGCGTTGGCAAAACGGAGCTCTCGCGCGCGCTCGCCGAATTTTTGTTCGACGACGAGAACGCCATGATCCGGATCGACATGAGCGAGTACATGGAGAAACACACCGTCGCGCGATTGATCGGCGCGCCGCCTGGATACGTCGGTTACGAAGAAGGCGGCCAACTTTCGGAAGCCGTGCGTCGCCGGCCGTATTCGGTCATTCTCTTCGACGAGGTCGAAAAAGCGCACCAGGACGTGTTCAACGTGCTCCTGCAAGTGCTCGACGACGGCCGGATCACGGACGGGCAGGGGAGAACGGTTGATTTCAAGAACACGGTCATCATCATGACCTCGAACATCGGTTCGCAATATATTTTGGAAGAAGAGCAATCGCAGGAAGCGCGCGAGCGTTTGGTCATGGACGCGTTGCGCGGACATTTCCGTCCCGAATTTCTCAACCGCGTCGATGAAATCATCATCTTCGATCGGTTGAGCGAAGACGATTTGAAGAAGATCGTCGAAATCCAATTGAAACGTTTGGCGAAACGACTCGAACAACAAAAGATCACGCTCGACTTATCCGACTCAGCCAAAGCGCACCTCGCCCGCGAAGGTTACGATCCGGTTTACGGCGCCCGACCGCTCCGGCGCACGATCCAAAAAGAAATTCTCGATCCGCTCTCGATCGACATCCTCGAAGGCAAAGTGCGCGAAGGCCAAACCGTTTACATCGACGCCAAGAACGGCGCACTCGAATTCAGAGAAAAATGACGATGGCGGATCCGTTTATCTTATCCGTTCCTCAAGCAAACGCAGCCAGCTTGGATATACCGATCAGTCCAGGTGAAATGCTTTTTGTCTTGGGCGCGAACGGGACCGGAAAATCAAGCCTAATGCATCGCTTTTACACAATGCATAAGGAAACGGCGCGAAGGATGTCCGCTCACCGTCAGACTTGGTTTCCGTCCGGCGCTAATACTCTATCCGCACAAGGGCGACTAGACACGGGAACTAACATTCGCGGCGCGGACGTCCAGGAGCGCGCGCGGTGGACTGACGACTACGCTCCACAGCGACCAGCCGTCGCTGTCTATGATTTGGTCGATGCGGAGAATGTTCGGGCACGATCAATTGCAGCAGCCGTCGACGAGTGAAAGATCGATCTCGCAGAAACGCTTTCCAAGAAGGATGCGCCGCTCAAAACAATTAACAAACTTCTCCGTCTTTCCAATATTCCGATTGAGATCGCGATACATTCGAATGGTGAAGTCGTTGCAAGTAAATCAGGCAGCAAACCCTACAACATTGATCGGTTATCCGACGGTGAGCGTAATGCGCTCCTCGTTGCAGCGGAAGTCCTGACTGTTTCATCAAGCACGTTGATCTTGATTGATGAGCCCGAGCGACACCTACACCGAGCGATCATTTCGCCTTTGCTAAGCCTCCTTTTCGCTGAAAGGCCTGATTGTGCATTTGTGATATCCACTCACGAAGTGACGTTGCCCCTGGACAATTCGTCGGCGCGTACGTTGCTGGTGCGCGGCTGTAATTACAATGAAGCCGGTGCGATTGAAAATTGGGAGGCAGACGTTGTGCCGTCGGGAGCGGATATTGGGGACGATCTAAAGAAAGATATTCTAGGTGCACGCAGAAAATTATTGTTTGTGGAAGGCGCGAACACGAGTCCTGACAAACCACTTTATAGTTTGGTTTTCCCCGACGTTTCGATAGTTGCCAAATCAGGTTATCGCGAGGTCTCCGGGCCGTATCTGGAATACGCGATGCCGGTGATCTTCATTGGGTGCGCCCGTTCGGGATAATCGATAACGATGGTCGATCAGAGAACGAGGTTCAGGAACTAAAAAAGAAAGGGATTTATGCGCTGTCAGTGTTTTCGGTCGAATCGATTTATTATCATCCCGAGATCCAACGAAGAATCGCGCAACGGCAGGCGGATGCTACCGGCAAGAGCACCTCGGAGTGCGTCGAAAACGCAAAAATTGCCGCTCTAACCGCGGTTGGAGAACATGTACAGAGACCTAGCGGACGCGTTGTTGAAAAAACGCTACGTGAAGAAATCCTGCAAAAGTTGCCAGGTCAGCCCGAAATTACCGCGGGCGCGCCACTAACTATTTCAATTGATGTGGCGGGAAGGTGAGCGCGGAAAAGACCGTTCTCGAGAACGCACTAAAGAAAAGCGATCTTGAAGGAATAATCGGCCGATATCCGGTCCGCGAAACGCCTGCGTTGACGGAGATCGCGAAGAAGCTCGGATTCAAGAATCGTGAGGAGTATGAAGCTGCGGTACGCAAACTTTTGATCGACGATGATGACGCTCTTAAGTTTGTAAAGTCGCTCTTCGGATCCCTGCCGACGGACGTAGCGGCGACGTGACGATTCGATGTGGTGTTTAAACTTTGATCGAAATTACACGATCACTTACTTGAAAGCGGAAACAAATGATTTCATTTCGGATTTCTAAGCAATCGCAATCAACTGCTCGATGACTGATCGACGGGTTTCTGCTGAGCTTTTACTTCTTTCTGGTAAGCGTCTTCGCCTTCTTGCACATAACATCTAGTGAAAAATCGATCGTGGTACTTGTCCCAGCCTTGGGCAAAAAGAAATTCGTGAGCTTGCGATGGAGTGTACTTAAACTCCGCCATGCTGCGCCCTTGTTCGCGCGCCGGCTGTGCGTCTTCCATTCCGAAGACAAAACAAAGGACTGCTTGAGCATCCTTGGAAATTTTTCGCTTCTCTCCAGTTTTCGGGTCCGTGGCCGAGTCAATTTGAGCAATGAAATGCCGGCTGTGCTCGTCGGGCTTGTACATTTGCATGATTCGGTTTTTATCGAGGAGCGCTTGCTCTTCTTTGGTGAACTTGTCCGCTTTACTAGAACTGACCGCTACGCAGAAGGCGGCACTTATCAGCAACAGTCTGAGGGATCGTTTGTTCATGGAGGGATTTCGGCGCGGAGGGAGATTTCTTTCAGGTAATTTGAGTCACGCGGCCATTACCTGCTTAAACGCAGACACAAACGATTCCATCTCTGACTTCTTGCCTATGGTCAGGCGCATGTGGTTCGGCATTGCGGGAAAGCGGCGGCCGACCGCGACGTTTTTCTCTTTCATCGCCGGGATTAGCCGGTCGACTGGCTCTTTGCAGTCGAACATGATGAAGTTCGCTTGCGACGGGATTGATTTGTAACCCATCTTGTCGAGTTCGCTCAGCGTGAAGCTTTTCGCCTCGCTGGTTAGCTTCCGGCCGTTGTTTACTTGATCGACATCGTCCAGGCTCGCGCTCGCCGCGGCGAGCGCCATGACATTAACGCTGTCCCACATTTGGAAACCGTGCATTCGCTCGATCGTTCCCTTTTGCGCGACGCAGTAACCGCAACGGAGCCCGGCCATGCCGTAAATTTTTGAGAACGTGCGCGCGACGATCAGGTTCGGATGATCTTTCACCAGCGGGATCACGCTCTCGTAATCGGGACTGTCGGCGTAATGAAAGTACGCTTCGTCCACCAGGATCATTGTCCCGGGCGAAGTCTTCGCGATGAACTCGCGCAGATCGTTCTTCGGCGTAATGCTCGCGGTCGGATTGTTAGGGTTGCAGATGTAAATCAGCCCCTTATGCGAAGCCGCGCCCATCTTGGCGAGGTCGTGATGGAAATCCGACGTGAGCGGGACTTTCACGACTTCGCTGCCACAAGCTTTAGAATATTCAAGAATCGCTTCGAATGTCGGCTCCGCGGCAATAAGTTTGCCTTGAGTCGGTCGGGTGAAAGTTTCCGCGCACAGTTTCAAAATCTCGCTCGAACCGTCGCCGAGCACGATCTGCTCGCGATTAACTCCATTGATCTTCGCGATCTTGTCGATCAACACGTCGTTCGCTTCATCGGGATAACGGCAACAGAGATCGAACGAGCCGTTCATCGCTTGATGCGCTTTCGCTGATGGCCCGTATGGGTTTTCGTTCGCGCTCAAGCGGACGACAACCGAGCCGGTTGAGGCGGTTTTAAGCGACGGACGTTCGGTTGCAACCGAGAATCGCGGTCGAACAATCGCGGCTGCGGCGCCGACGCCGAGCAAATGAGCAAATTTACGACGAGAGATTGAGAGTGTGTTCATAGCGATACCTCCGGACGAAGTCCTAACGTAAACAGCAACAAAACGCGAGCTTGAAAACGTACCCTCACCTGCCGCTTCGCGACTTCCTCTCCCTTGAAGGGAGAGGAGGGAGGTGAGGGTTGACGAAGCGCAAGTGAATCGCGCCAAGTTTGTCATTGCCCGACAACGAGCGTTTAGTTTCAGTCGTGATTTTTGGGTTCCTGAAAGAACGACGCCGAAACCGGCTGAGAGCGCGGCCGTTTCCGAACGAGTGGCTGAAGATCATCAAGAACAGAGTCGCGTTCTTTGTCCGGCTCTCGGCAACGGACCAGGCTGAACTTCTCGATCACATTCAGGTGTTTCTCGCCGAAAAAGGTTTCGAAGGTTGTGCCGGATTGGAAATAACAGACGAGATCCGAGTGACGATCGCGGCGCAGGCCTGTCTTCTTCTGTTGCATCGCCAGACTGATTACTTTCCGTGGCTGCTCACGATTCTTGTTTATCCGTCGACATATCTGGTGGAAGAGAATCGGCCCGTCGAAGGTCCGGTTTGGGGAGAAGGAAAAATGTCTCGACTCGGCGAGACTGGCCGCACGATGGGATCGATGGTGCTCGCATGGGACGCGGTGAAATCCGGCGCAGCCGACCCTTCTGACGGCAAAAACGTTGTCTTGCACGAATTTGCTCACCAACTCGATTACGAGAATTTCGCCGCCGACGGCGCGCCGGCACTGGCAACACGTGAACAGCAGATGTCGTGGCGCGAAGTGATGAGGACCGAGTTTGCATCGCTTCGCGCGGCTGATGACACTGGAATTCCGACTCTGCTCGACACTTATGGGGCGACAAATCCGGCTGAGTTTTTCGCGGTGTCAGTCGAAGCGTTTTTTGAGCGACCATCCGCGCTGTGTTCCCGTCATCCAAAATTTTACGCGGAGCTACAGCGTTATTTTAATCAAAGTCCGATCGATTATTCGGCCGAGCGCAGCGTCCGCGGCGATTGACGTGCCTATTTATTTATCCCAATCAGTGTCGGATCTCGGGTGATTAACGATTGAACAATTCCAAGACGGCGCCTGTCTGATCAGTCACCATGGTTAAAATTATTGGAACAGCAGTTGCAGCGGCCGCGATGTTGATGGCGTCGTCCGCGTTTGCGAAAGACAAAGCTGGGGACATGGCGTGTTGTGCCAAGAACGCGTCGAATCAGCAATCGTGCGCCAATCTCGCGAGCCTCACTCTGACTGCGGATCAGAAGAGCAAGATCGAAGCGTGGCAATCGGAGTGCGTGAAAGCGGGTTGCACGAAAGGGAGCAGGCAGGCGTTTTTTAAGAAAGCCCAAGGCATTCTTTCGGCTGATCAATACGCGAAGTTGAAAGCCGAGTGCAATAAATCGGCTAGGAAAACCGAAGCCTAATCACCCTCACCTCAATCCTCTCCCTGGTAGGGAGAGGAGGCAAAAAAGATTTGCTGCATCAGGCTTTCTCCTCTCGCTGGTAGGGAGTGGAAGTGGCGCAGTGACAGGTGAGGGTTGGTTCAGTGAATTGCGTCGCTAAATCTTTGAACGACACTGCGTAAGCGAGTGTCTCACATTGCACTTATGACCAAATTCATTGCGTTAGTAGTGGCGGGAATGTTTGCAGCGGGCACGATGTTCGCGGGAGAACATGGCGACTGCACCAAGAAAGTCGGAAACGCAGCGAAGCCGGCCTGCACGGTTTCGTTGGCAAGTCTCAACCTGACGCCTGATCAAAAGACGAAGATGGACGCGGCGATGGCCGAACACATGAAAGCGGGTTGTTCGGAGGCGACCGAGGCCAAGTACATGAAAGAGGCGGAAGGCATCCTGACGAAGGAGCAATACGCCAAGTTCAAAGCGGAATGCTGCAAGGGCGACAAAGCTAAAACAGAGACCTAATCGTCCAGCAGAGTTTGTTTGTTGAAAATCGCGTTCGCTTCACGGCGAACGCGATTTTCTTAGAAGCCGGCGTTGTTAATGAGACGCCGATGGCGCGCCGGTAGATGTCGATGTTAGCGCTTGCTGAAGCAGATCAGCGAGACGCCAGCCGGCCTTGTGTAATTCTTCGCGAACAATTTTGGCCGACCAATCGGCATACCCGACGCGGTCGGGTGCATTCTTTTCTCGCGCGTCGCCAGCCATGACGTTGCGGTCCTGATCGATAGTCTCATGGACATGGATGAACTGGAGGCGTTCATGCGCCTCGCGCGCGACCGGCAAAATTTCGTCGGCCCAGAATTCTCCATAGTTTTTTAGAGCTATGTTTGCCGGCGCCCGCCAGTTCGTCGGCTGCTCTTTCGTCAGGCGATCCATCAATTTTCGCTTCGCTTGTTCGGTTTTTTGGTGGCGCTCTTCTTTCGAGAGAGTGGGTGATAGCGGCGGCAGGTTGGCCATGACTGCGTCGTAGTCCCAAAAGCCGTGCAATTTTAATCCGCGATGCGCCATTCCTTCCGGCGTCCCGCGAGTCAAGCGAAGCATGAATGTGTTGCCGCCCTCGTCTTCGATGCCGGGCTGATTTCTATCCGGATCGACTGCTTGCCCTGCTTGATTGAAATATTCTGCGCCGACGTGGAGCGGCTGATGAATGTCACCAACATAGTGCGCGAGCAGAATAACCGCGACCGGCTTAGTGATCTTGCGCGGATTATCTTCCGGGATTTCGCCGCGCAAAACATCGACGCAATAGGAAATCATGTGGACGATGTCCCATTGACTGCGGCCGGTTTTTCCGTCGGAATATTTTTCGAGATTAAGAATAGGCACATCGGTGTAGTGAAACCAATGATGAGATGGAGCATGGGACTTCGAATCCTGCGTCGGGGGATTCCCTCGCCAGAAATCGCGGAGCTGCTTATCGATCTTCGCGTGCTCGGGGTAATGCGGAAATGCGTTTGGATCGTCGACACCGTTCTTGTCCCAGGCCTTGATCTCGTCGGCGATGACCGATGCGCGTTCCAAGGTGATGCCGTCGGTCAGCGTGTAGATTTTTTCGCCTGCCGGCGTGTTCACGACCAGTTTGTCTGCAATTCCACCAACGATTTCGTGACCGGTCGGTCCGTAAGCGAGAAGTGCTGCAGGAACCGCGGCGATGCTAATTGCAATTAGAATTTCCCGGCGCATTTCGGTCATGATTGCGGCGCGCCGGTTAGAATTTTACCGAGGTTTCCAGCAAATGATATTGCCAGCAAAATAATCCGAATGCGATCCCGCCGATAGCCAGCAGAATTGCGTGAGCGCGAAACCAAAGTCCGTGGCCTGGGAGTCTGGCAAAGCGAATGGCAGTGATCACTAAAAGGACGAGGCCTGCCATTAATGCCCAGCCGAAGATGTGAAGTGCGCGCAACCACGGATCGATGGCATCGCCGAAGATCACGATATTTTGCATACCGTGACTGAATACAATCGCGGGGATCAAAATGAACAACACTTCACAAAGGCAGATCACGCGCGAGAAAAAATATAAAACGCGGTCGCCTTTCGCGGTAAACAACGGACGCTGATATCGTTTGCGAACAACGACCGCGACTGGCCAAAGCAAAACAGTTAAAAGCGCCAGCGCCAGATTTCCGCCGACGATCGGGTTAATGAAATGCTTGTTCGCATACCACGAAACGCGCTGGCCCTCGTAAATCGCGGGAAACGGGAGCATCTCGCGCACGGAGCCGGACGCATCGCGGCGGAACGCAATTTTGTCCGGCCCGTCGATTTCGCTGTAAATAAGCGGAGCAATCTCCCGCCATTTCTTTGACTCGCCGCGCTGGTTCTTCATTCCTTCGACCGTCAGAATGCCGTCCTTATCGCTGCTCACGCTGAATTGACCGAGCAACGCCAGTAATCTTAGGAACGTTGTTTCTCCACGGCGCGTCCCTTCATAGACACCGCTGACCGCGCGTCCGTCCGTTTTCGCCGTATTTGGATCGACATCGACCTTCGGTTCGCCCGGATTTGGAAAATAGCGATTCGCGAAAGCGCGCAGGACTTCGCCCCGGCCGCCGCCAACATTTTTTCCAGCGCTGTTGTAGGAAATGAAATAGCCAACGTGCGCCTCCGGCACGATGACCATGTCGCTGTGAAAATAAATTGTGTCGCCGCCGTGACGGATGATGCGTTGACCGTTCATTGAATATTCCATGAAGGTCACGCCCAATCCGTTCAACATTGGATGAAGTTCAAACTGCCGGGTTTCCATTTGTCGGACCGTCTCCGGTTTCAAGATGGCCACGCCGTCGACGGCTCCGTCCTGAAGAAACGCTAGGATGAAACGCGTCATGTCCACGGCCGTGGTGCTGAGCGCACCCGCGGGCGAGGCTTGCACGAATTCGAAATCGCGCGGTTTCTTAGCGGCGGCGAGATAGCCTTGCGACATCTGCGCTGTGAGCACAGGTAGAAGCGGCTGATCGAATGTTGAGTTGGTCATTCGCAGCGGCTTCAAAATGTGATTGTCGATGTAACGTTCGAATTTCTCGCCACTCACACGCTCGACGATGTATCCGGCGACGCTGAATCCGTAATTGGAATAGGAAGGAATTTTTCCCGGTGGAAAAATACGCTGCGGCATTTGATTGACGAGATATGTGCGCAGCGCCTTCATGTCGCTCTCATGCGCCACGAATAGGTTCTTCAAAGTTTCCTCGAATCCCGCGGTGTGCGTCAGCAATCGCCGAAGCGTAACCGGCTCGGGATACGTTTTTGGAATTGCGAAATCGAGGTACTCGTTTACGTCGCGGTCGAGATCGAGCTTGCCTTGCTCGACCAATTGCATCACCGCCGTCGCGGTAAACAGTTTCGAGATCGAGCCGGGACGAAACAATGTTTGATCAGCCAGCACCGGCTTCTTCGCGGCGAAATCGGCGTAGCCGTAACCCTTTGCGAAAAGCACCTGACCGTCCTTAACAACTGAGACGACAGCGCCGGCGATGTCACGGTTTTGCAGTTGCGACGGAATCAGCGCGTCCAGAAAAGTTTCGAAGTCCTGCCTCGTGAATAGCGGGGCGGGACTCGGCTGGGCCGCGACCGTTGGAACTTTCGCCGGGGGCGGAGAAGGCAGTGATATTAGCGGCGACGGTGCAGGACCTTGCGCGTGTGCGCCTGCTGTTAGCGCGATGATTATCGCTGTGATCGCGTAGCGCCGGGAGATTACGTTTTGCATAAAACGGCGAGTCTGCCGTTGGCGTCAGCCGGTGACAAGACTGCGATTATGTTGTGTCTTCGCCGGTCAGACGCGATCGAATGGTTTCGATCCGCTTTTGCAGCTTCGCGAAATGCGATCCCGACCAATAAACCTGCCCGCAACCGCTGCAGCGTCGGAATTGCTCATAATATATCTTGGTCAACGGCTCGAGCTGATCAAAGACTTCGGCTTTCTTCGCAGGTTTAAGCAGGGTGTTGCAGCGGAGGCAGCGAGTAAATGGAGCCAAAGCGGAGCCCAGATCGAATCGGTGCAAAATCTCGAGAGTTTGTTCCATCGGCTCCTGAGAACGCAGGTAGTAGCCGTGCCGGACGATTGCATGCATCAGCAAACGCCGGTCGCGGGTCAGCAGAGCGCGGTTCTCGCTGCTGGCGATCGTCACCAATTGTCGATCCTCGGCCGCGGGATCGTAAATGACGTCGACGCCGAGAAGGCGAAGATCCCGGACAAGCTTCCCCAAATGTCCATCGGCAACAAAACTTCTGATTTCTGTGAGTTGCAGCCGATTTTCTGCGAAAGAAGTAATTCCGCGTGTGCCGACTGGATAAACCTCGATACTCGATTCGCGGTCAACAACGCAGGCAAAATCCACTGGCGCACTATTGACGAGAATCAAATCGATTTCGGTGTGCGGGACTCCACAGGCTTCGATCACGTCCTTGACCGAAGTTTTCTCGGATAACTGGCGTTCTACCGTGGAAGCTTTTGAGCCCAGGAAAAACGGAAGGTCGCCGTGAAAGGTCAGCCGAATCGGGAACGGACTCATTTGCTCACTCGCGCGATCGAGTAAGCATACTCAAAAGTGGTCGCGCGCGGGCGCGCCATGAATTTTCCGGGCCCGAGCGGTTCGTCTTCGCCGTAGTAACAATCGAGCTGCCAGCGTCGCAAACCGCCGCCGGTGTCCATAATTTTCCAGCGCGTGCTCCCGAAGACGCGCTCGACTTCGGCTGCAGGAGTTTCGAGCACAAGACCACGATGCAAGTCCGCTTGCGGTTTCGCTGCTGCGGAAAAGCGCGCGACCAATGTTCCGCCGCCACCACTCGGCGCCGATGAGTATCCATACGAATCGCCCCCGTTGTAACGAACGTAGTTGTGACCGTTAACCGGCGTGACGATTCGACCGTAGCCTTCCTTCTTCACCGAACGAAGAAAA
>Ga0209701_10002856_pt1 | contig 11271 bp, 10 predicted proteins | sample CZO8metaG_4_FD_188356 | JGI IMG/M metagenome (GOLD analysis project Ga0209701, IMG submission 188356) | Vadose zone soil microbial communities from the Eel River Critical Zone Observatory, Northern California, USA - CZOApr15con2H3.8 metaG... | ecosystem: Environmental > Terrestrial > Soil >...
CGCGGTAGCAGAAGGCGCAGGCGAGATTACACTCGTTGGTAAGGCCGAGCCCGAGCGCAATACCGGCATCAGGTGTCATGCGAGATCCGGACGACGAAGACTGGGCTATGACGTTGTTCATGCACCGTCCTTCATGACTGGACCTGCGGGATGTGCCAGGCAATGCGTGTAGCGGGCGACTGCGGCAAACTCCGGTCGCCTGCCCAGCTTGCGCTCTAGCTCAAGAATCCGCTTGTACTCATCATTTCGGGAAACCCTCGGCGGCAAGTAATCCGACATGACCCGTACGCCACGCTCCGCAGCTACCGCGAGTGACGATTCGAGCAGCATGGCTTGCAGGCTCTCCGCCGTAAATAGCCGCACCCCTCCTCCGTACAGGGACTCATGTCCCCACTCAGCGGTGAGATTATGCTCGGTCGCGGCCAAGTCGCCGTCTTGTATTGCGGCCTTTAACACCTCACCTGCCTGGTTACGCACCAATACCGAGATTATGCTAGACGGATCTCGCAAGGCGCGAGCCGCACTGCGCAACACAGCACACGGGTCGTCAACATATTCCAGGATATTGTGGCAAAGAATTACATCAAACGACTCGGCGTGGAACAAGTTTGCGAATTGGGCGGCATCGCCGTGTTTCAGCGCAATCCTCTCCGTAACTCCTGCTTCCCGCGCTGCACGCATCGCGAAATCCAGCATTGGTACAGACGCATCCAGCAACGTGACGTGAAGACCAAGTCGCGCCAGGCGCACCGCGATGGCGCCGGTACCGCACCCAAGATCTAGAGCGAGCAAAGACCGTGTGGCCTGCGGGAGAAAGTCCTGCAAGTTGGCAAAGGCGAGGTCGAGGCGCAATTGGCCCTCGGGCGTCTCGAGGTAGGCGGCATACTTCGCTGCGCCGGTCCGGAACCGTTCGAAGTCGTCATTGGCGATCATTTCCTTCATGCGCCACTCACGCGAAGTCGCCCCATTCGAGTCGCAGTCGAGTACCAGAGCGTATACCGAAAGGATTAGGAACGACAAGTCGGCATAGCTGAAGTGATCTGCACGAATGCTCACGCATACATTGAATTACTGCCGGATGATGGGCAAACCGGAACTTGTGAACTCGCGGAGCACCTCCTGACACTCCCGATCCAATCCGACGGCGAGGTGTATGGGGTCAAATCGGCCCTATCACGGACAAATCGGGCGATTCGTCATCGGTCTACCCACCGATTTCGCTGGGCTACTAACGTGGATCGTCTTGTGCACCTGTCGAGCGGTACGCGCACGCATTGCGCATTTCCTCTCGGACTGGTTTCACTACTCGCCAAGCGGCTGCACACCACATTATTGTCAGCACCGGAGAAGCGGTGACTGAGGCGCCGGTCAACAATGCACCGGCACCAACCAGTCTGCCGATGACGCGCCAGCCACAGGCGTTGCGCACTATTTTCTCACGTTCGGATGCATCAGCTTTTCTCCGAAAGGGCAGGTAGGGATCACTCGTACCTGAGTTGAAATCCGGCCTACGACTTAGGCTGCATAGGCGACAATCACTGGGTCGGTCGGCGTGCGCTCAATTTTGGGAGGTTTTTGGTTGTGTGATCCGCTCGTACCAGAGGCGGTGGTGCGTCCTGGCCCAGGCTGCGGAGACTTCTCCCCGAACGATCGAGGTAAAGCCACCGCGCACCATGGCCGTCCCCATGTAAACGTGAATGATGAAGGCGCCGATGGTCGCGAGCCCCGCCGTGACGTGCAAGAAAATTGCCAGATAACGCAGCCAACGCACGCTCCATGGAATCGATTCGACGAACCATAACGCGAAGCCAGATACCAGGAGCACGATCACGCCGTAAAACATCAGCCAAAAGAATAATTTCTGGCCGTAGTTAAAGCGCCCAATGGGTGGGAGCATCTCGTCTTCATTGCGAATGTAGTGGCGGATGGCTCTTTTCCAGGCGCGGTCCGCGTCTGTGATACGCATATCGACCCGCCAGGCTTCGAACATGCTGAAGACCGAGAGGGTAAATATCAGACCAAACCAGGGATGCCAGAACCGGGCCGTGGGCCCGCCGCCTAACACGGTTGCCATCCAGAACAAGTACGGAGACCAAAACGCCAGGCCCGACATCAGACAATAGATGTACGTCAGCGCAGCTAACCAATGGTTAACGCGTTCGACAAACGTATAACGAAGTATCTGCCCGCCGCGTGGGCCGGCTGCGGACACCGAGGAAATTGTCGGCGAGACGCTCACGATTGTGCTCCCTCGTCCTTCGAGGTTCCAACCTCTTTGGGGCCGAAGCGAAGATAATGCAGCGTAACGCCCAGGATTCCGCCCACCATCGCGAGATTCCCCAGCCACTTCGCCGGCCCTTTCCAAACACGGACGACCCACGGAACGTGCGGATCGCGCGGCAGCCCGCCATACGCCTCCGGATTCTTTACATCGTGCAGAACATAGATAACACCGGTTCCGCCAACGCCGGCGGGATCGTAGACGCCTGCGTCCTTGAAGTCGAAGTGTTCGCGAAGTTGTTCTGCACGGTCTTCGGCGAGAGTTTTCATGTCGTCTTTGGTTCCGAAGTGCAGACAGCCCGTGGGGCAGGCCTTGATGCAAGCCGGTTCGAGCCCGACCGTGACGCGGTCCGCGCACAGCGTGCACTTGAACATCTTCTTTGTGCTGGGATTGAACTTCGGAATATCGAACGGGCATCCGCTAACGCAATAGCCGCAACCGATGCAATTCTGTTGCTGGAAGTCGACAATGCCGTTGGCGTATTGAACAATCGCACCGTCGGCCGGGCAAGCTGCCAGGCAGCCCGGGTCTGCGCAGTGCATGCACTGATCTTTTCTCATCAGCAGCTGCAACGTGCCATCTTCGCGCTCGTGCTCGTTGAACTTGATCAAGTTCCAGTAGTTCCACGCCGTTTGGGGCATGGTCTGATAGGTGTTATCGAAAGTGGTTTCGGCGAATGTGTAGCCATTCCATTCGAGGCAGGCCACCTCGCATGCTTTGCAGCCGATGCAAGTCGTAGTGTCAACCAGCTTGCAGACCTGCTCTGCGCGCTCTACGCCGGCGCCGGGGACGGTCCCCGCGTGGCCTGAAATCTTCACGATTTGTAGCGTTGCCTGGCTCATACCGCTAGGCCTTTTCGATCTTCACAAGAAAGCCCTTGAACTCCGGCGTGAATGCGTTTGGATCTACTACCGTTGGCGTGAGGCGGTTCGCGATCGTCCGAGCGTTCCGGGCCCGGTCTTCTTGAATTCCACGGTAGCCCTGGTGAATCGGCATGCCAATCTGGAAGACTCGCTGGCCGTCAATCATCATGGGCTTGATGCGTTTCGTAACGAATGCTTTCGCGATGTAGAAGCTTCGCGCGCTCGTCAGCTTCACAGGCTCGCCGCCTTGAATCCCGAGTTCTTTAGCCAACTCCACTGGAATCTCAACGAACGCTTCGGGAATCAGTTCGACATTCACCGGATTGTTCTTTGTCCAATAGTGATAGTGTTCGGTCAGCCGGTACGTCGTGCAAATCACGTTGAAGCCTTCACCTGTCGTGCCGAGCTTATCGAATGGTGACTTAAGCTTCTTGACGACTGGATTGTTCGATTGCTTCGGATGCAGCGGGTTCTGCACCGGACTTTCGAACGGCTCGTAGTGCTCGGGGAAGGGTCCGTCGGCGAAAGCTCCCAGAGGCCCGAAGATTCTTCCCACCCCTTCGGCGTTCATGATGAAGGGCCCCATGTGTTCTTTGGGATTTGAATCCGCCTTGAAGTCGGGAACATCGTTGCCCACCCAGAGCTGGGAGGATTCGCTCCACCAGACCTGTTTTCGTTCGGCGTCCCACGGCTTGCCTGCGGGATCGCACGATGCTCGGTTGTAAAGCACGCGGCGATTCGCCGGCCACGACCACGCCCAGTTCTGATAGATACCAAGGCCCGATGGGTCTTCGGTGCCGCGTCGAGCGAGCTGTGGACCCGCCTCGGTCCAGCATCCGGAGTAGATCCAGTTTCCGCAGGATGTGGTTCCGTCATCCTTCAACCACGCGAATCCGGGCAGCTGCTGGCCTCGCTTGATGACCTGCTGCGTTTTGGGATCTGTGAGATCAGCGAGCGCTTTCCCGTTGAACTCTCTGGCCAATTCGGATAACGCCGGATGCTGGGGATCGGTGTAGGACCAGGTCAGGTTCAGGATCGGGTCCGGAAATTTGCCGCCCTCAGCTTTATATAGCTCTCGCACCCTGAGAAAGATCTGGGCCACGATGTCCTGATCGAGACGAGCCTCTCCAGGAGGGGGAAGCGCGACGTTCTTCCACTGTAGCCAGCGCGATGAGTTCGTCATCGAGCCGTCTTTCTCCGCGAATCCGGCACAGGCAAGCCGGTAGACGGTCGTCTTGATCTCTTTCATGTCCGCTGGTGAGATTCCCGGCGATTTCCAGAATTCGCTCGTCTCGTCTTCGTAGATTTCGCCAACCACCAGCCAATCAGCTTTCTTCAGCGCTTCGATATTTTTTTGAGAGTCCGGCCCGATGGCCACGCCGTTCATCCCAAAAGCGAAAATCCCTTTTACGGACCCACTCAGCATGTTGTCCCAGATCTGAGTCCAGGAATAGTTGCGATCCACCTTGGGCATGTAGTGAAATGCCCAGTCGTTTTCTTTGGTGGCCGCGTCGCCATACAGTGCCTTCAGAAAAGAGACGGCGAATTTCGGAGTATTGGACCAGTAGTTGAAGGAATCCCACTGATCCGGCTTGGAAGCTTTGGGCGTGGTCCTCTCCAAATACGTTTTCAGATCTGTGTCGGCCGGATTCGGGACCTTGAGGTAGCCGGGCCAGATATCAAACACGCCACCCATGTCCGTTGCACCCTGAATGTTGGAATGGCCGCGCAGAGCATTTACGCCGCCTCCCGCTCGGCCCACGTTGCCTAGCAATAACTGCAGCATTGCCGCAGTTCGGATGATCTGCGTGCCAAACGTGTGCTGAGTCCAGCCGACCGCGTAGATGATGGTGCCCGCCTTCTTCATGTCGCCATCTTTGCGGATGGAGGTGAACAGGTCAGCCGCTTTCAGGAACTGATCTGCTTTTATGCCGGTGATGCGCTCAACCATTTCCGGCGTGTAGCGCGAATACTGCTGCTTCAACAACTGAAAGACGCAACGTAGATGCTGAAGGGAAAGGTCGTACGCCACGTTCGGCGGCATCATCGGCGGAGTACTACTACCTGCGCCTTTGGCTCCCATGGGGCTTGCGGCCTGATACCCGTGTCCTTCATGCGCGCCGCTGGGTGACGAGGAAGGTCCGCCCTGTTGTACTACAGGCACTGGAGGGATGGGCTTGCCGGTTAGATTTCCACCCGCTTCATAATTCCATGTCGCCTTGTCGTAGGTCTGCTTTTCCGCGTCGAAGCCTGAGTAGAGCCCATCCTCAGGCAGCTTGAATCCTTCTTTAACGATGAACGCGGCATTCGTGTAGTTGACCAGATAGTCGTGGGCGATCCGGTTGTTCTCGATCGCGTAGCGAATCATTCCGCCGAGGAAGGCGATATCGGCACCGCTGCGAATTTGGAGGAACAGATCGGCAGTTGCGGCTGTCCGCGTGAAGCGGGGATCGACAACAATCATCTTGGCGTTGCGGACACGCTTCGCCTCAATCGCCCACTTGAACCCGCAGGGATGATTCTCCGCAGGGTTCCCGCCCATGATTAGCATCATGTCGGTGTTCTTGATGTCGGTGTAGCCATTTGTCATGGCCCCGCGTCCGAATGTTGGTCCCAAACTTGAGACCGTTGGGCCGTGTCAAACGCGGGCCTGGGTTTCCAGGTAGCAGACCCCCAGGCTGCGCATTGCTTTACCGACTAGGTAGTTGAATTCGTTTGTGTCCGTGCAGCCACCCGTCCACGCGATTCCTTCGCAGCGGTTGACGGTGCGGCCCGTAGCGTCCTTTTCGACAAATGTTTCTTCGCGCGTCTTCTTCACCCAATGCGCGATTTCGTCGACGGCCTGATTCCACCCAATGTCTTCCCAGTGATCGGAACCAGGGCGACGTACCTGAGGTTTCAGCAGTCGCCGCGGGTTAAGGATGTCCTGTTCGAGGGAAGCGCCCTTCGGGCACAGCGTGCCCCGGTTGATGGGGTGATCCGGATCGCCTTCGACGTGAACTACCTGCGGGGTGACGTTCTTGGCTTTGTCGCCAATCGTGTAAATCAGGACTCCACAACTCACCGAACAGTATGGACACGTCGACCGCGTCTGAGTTGCGCCCGCGATCTTGAGTTCACGAAGCTGTGCCTGCGCAGGAGTGGGTTCGAGTCCAAGGATTGTGAGGGCGGTGCCGCCGATAGTACTTGTCTTAAGAAAATCTCTGCGGGTCTTTCTCATGGCCGGGTCCTTGCTTCGATATTCAGCTGCACGATTCAGGTTGTCCGGAGATGCAAAAAAACGCCACGACCACTCTTTGAGTGGGAATGCTAGCAGATGAGAATTGAGCACGGCAACTGTTCAACGGGACGAATTGATTATCAGAGGAAACCGATATTCACAAGTTCAACTGTTGCCAGACGTGAACCAACTGCTTCGGTCATAGGAAACGGGGTATTGCTCCACGGTGATAGGAGTGTCGCTTACCTAGGATGGATCCCTCTCTGTCCTTCGTTGCAGAGTTCCCTCAAGAAAAATAATACTCACCGTGTCGATCCTGCTGTCCCTCATTCGTCGTATAAGTAGAGCAGAGTTCAGGCGGGCGAAACCGCCGGGAAGCTGAGCCTCATAAACCGAAAGGAGACATCACGATGCGATTCATGGTTATGGTCAAAGCCACAACGGACACCGAGGCGGGCGCCCTCCCCGACCAGAAGATTCTTGCCGAAATGGGGAAGTTCAACGAAGAACTGGTCAAGGCCGGCATCATGCTCGCGGGCGAGGGGCTCCAACCGACCTCGAAGGGCGCGCGCGTCCGGTTTTCCGGCAGCAAGCGGACTGTCATTGACGGACCCTTCACCGAAAGCAAGGAGTTGATCGCGGGCTTCTGGTTGTGGGAGGTGAAGTCGTTGGACGAGGCAATTGAGTGGGTCAAGCGCTGCCCGAACCCTCATCCCGGGGAATCCGAGATCGAGATTCGCCAGGTCTTCGAGACGGCCGACTTTGGAGCCGAGTTCACGCCCGAGCTCCGCGAGCAAGAAGAGCGTCTACGCGCCCAAATCGAAAAGCAAAAAGCCTCGTAACGCATGCAGTCATGATGCGTGTAGGCGCCACTTCCAGGTGCTACCAAGAAAAATTGTTGGAGATGTCGATTTTATTGTGTCTCATTCGTCGCGTAAATAGAGCCTGCGTTCAGCCGGTCGGAACCGTCCGAACTCAGGTCTATATCAAAATTAAAGGAGATATGACGATGAAATTCATGATGCTGGTTAAGCACGGCGAGAACTCAGGCCCTCCCCCCAAGGAACTTATGGACGCCATGGCAGTCCTTAGCGAAGAAGCGGTAAAAAACGGCACGATGCTCGGGAGTGGAGGGTTGGCCCCGACTGCGCAGAGTACACGCGTACGGCTTTCCGGGGGAAAGGTTTCCGTGATCGATGGGCCATTCACCGAAGCCAAGGAGGTTGTCGGAGGGTACGCGCAGTTTGAGCTGAAATCGAAGCAGGAGGCGATCGAAGGCGCGGTGCGCTTCATGGAACTTCACAGAAAACACTGGCCAGGATGGGAAGGCGAGACCGAGATTCGCCAGATATTCGGGCCGGAGGACTTCGCTCAACACATCAATGAGCGGAAGCGCAGTGCGTAAAACTCCTGTTGAGCACGGAGCGTCCGGCTTGCGCCGGGGAATTGAAGATGGTGTGATGGGTTGCAGTGGCTACGGACACCCATCGCGCGATCGACGCAGTCTGGAGGATTGAGTCGCCCAGGCTCATCGCTGGTCTGGCACGGATGGTGCGCGACCTCGGTCTGGCTGAAGACCTCGCGCAGGACGCGCTCGTCGTCGCACTTGAACAGTGGCCGCAGTCGGGCGTCCCGGACAACCCGGGCGCCTGGCTTATGGCTACCGCCAAGAATCGGGCTATCGACCGTCTTCGTCGCAACCAGTTGCTCGAGCGCAAGCACGAGGAACTTGGCCGCGAGGTCGCGGTCCGGGAGATGACGGTGCCGGATCTCACGGCGGGTCTGGATGATGAAGTCGGCGACGATCTTCTCCGCCTTATTTTTATCGCGTGCCATCCGGTGCTCTCGACCGAGGCTCGCGTTGCGCTCACGCTTCGCTTGCTCGGAGGCCTGACGACTGAGGAAATCGCTCGGGCATTTCTGGTTCCGGAACCGACTATCGCTCAGCGTATTGTCCGTGCCAAACGGACTCTCGCTGAAAAACACGTTCCCTTCGAAGTTCCTCGCCGGGCGGAGCTGGCCGAACGTTTGTCGTCGGTGCTCGAGGTCATCTATCTCATTTTCAACGAGGGCTACGCGGCGACGACTGGCGATGACTGGTTGCGGCCTGGACTCTGCGAGGATGCGCTGCGTCTCGGACGTATCCTGGCCGAACTGGCACCGACAGAGCCCGAAGTCCATGGCCTAGTCGCGCTGATGGAAATCCAGTCATCGCGATCACGGGCGCGCGTGGGGCCATCGGGAGAGCCCGTTCTTCTGCTGGATCAAAACCGCGCGCAATGGGACCAGCTGCTGATCCGTCGCGGACTCGCAGCTCTCGAGCGCGCCGACAAACTCGGCCTGGCACGAGGCCCATACACTGTCCAAGGTGCAATCGCTGCTTGCCACGCGCGAGCGCGAATCCCCGAAGAAACGGACTGGGCACGTATCGTGGAGCTCTACGACCAACTCGCACAGCTCATCCCGTCACCTGTCATAGAGCTCAATCGTGCAGTAGCGATCGGGATGGCTTTCGGTCCCCAAGCGGGCCTCGAACTCGTCGATACGCTTACGTCCGAACCGGCGCTTGCAAATTACCATCTCTTGCCAAGCGTGCGTGGCGACTTGCTCAAGAAACTCGGCCGTCTCGACGAGGCTCGGTCGGAGTTTGAGCGTGCCGCGGCGTTGACGCGCAACGCTCCCGAGCGCGAATTGTTGCTTGAACGTGCCCGAGCGTTAGGCACGCCTCAAGCGAAGTGACGCGCCGCCAACTATTCGCCGATGCCAACAATCAGAGCGATCACACTTCGCGTTTAGCCGTGCGCGTCATTAACTCCTCAATCGCCTGCTGAGGAGGCTTTCCGTCTTCGAGAATCGCGTACATCTGTTCGGTGATGGGCATTTCAACGCCCTTCTTCTGTGCCAAACCGACGGCGGCCTTGGTCGTGAAAACGCCTTCCGCGACGGTTCCATGCATGCCCGCGATGATGTCGGGGAGCCTGCGGCCTTTGCCGAGTTCCACGCCCACGCTTCGATTGCGCGAGAGATCGCCGGTGCACGTGAGCACCAGGTCGCCCAGGCCGGCGAGGCCTGCCGTGGTGTCCAGACGTCCGCCACATGCCACCGTCAAGCGCGCGATTTCAGCCAGGCCGCGCGTGATCAGGGCCGCTGCCGAGTTGTGACCGAGGCCCAGACCGGCACAAACTCCGGCGGCGATGGCGATGATGTTCTTCAGCGCTCCGCCCAGTTCCACTCCGATGACATCGTCGTTGGTGTAGACCCGGAAACGTGAGTCATTGAACGCGTCCTGCACAATGCGTGCCAGTTCGCTGTCGGTGGAGGCGACCGTCACCGCCGTTGGATCGCCGCGCGCCACTTCCTTCGCAAAAGAAGGACCACTGAGCGCCCCCACTCGGGGAGTGATGTTGCGTGCTCGTAGAACGTCGGCAATCACTTCGGTCATCCGGAGCAGAGTTCGATCTTCGAGTCCCTTAGTGCAGCTCACGAAAACGGTTTCGGCACAGAGGCTGGGCGCCATGCGCACGAACAGCGAACGGCAATGCTGCGAAGGCATCACACTGACTACCACGTCGGCGCCTTCCAAAGCGTTGGATAGGTCATTGGTCGCGTGGACGGATTCGGGTAACGTGAAGCCCGGCAAGAAACGTTCGTTAACGCGAGACTTTGCGATGCTCTTGCAGACATCCGGCTCGTTGGCCCATAGCCGAACCGCATGGGTTTTCTTTCGCCCGAGAACCATGGCCAAACCGGTGCCCCAGGCGCCGGCTCCGATGATCGCTATGCGGCTCATCTTTCCTTGCCCTCCAGCTTGGTTCCCAGCTTCGGCTCTGTTCCGGCAGCGATGCGGCCGAGGTTGTGCCGGTGCTTCCAAATGATGAGCAACGATGCGGCGGCCAGGACAAGAAGCTGTTTAGGCTCGACGTATTCGTGCAACCCCCAAACGAGAATGGGGAACAGGGTGGCCGCTACTACCGACCCAAGCGATACGTAGCGAAAGATTGCTACCACGACGACAAAAATCCCGACCATGCACAGGATTGACTTGGGAGCGATCAGAGCGAAAGATCCGAAACTGGTAGCCACGCCCTTGCCACCGCGGAACTTCAGCCAGACCGGGAACAAATGCCCCAGCACGCCGAAGAATGCCGCGGTGGCCATGAGGAGTTGCTGGTGTGGCCCTGCGAAGATACTTCTGGCGAGCAGAACCGCCCCCAATCCCTTTCCGGCATCGAGCAGGAGCGTAGCGAAGCCGAGAGCTGGTGATCTGCGCGCGACGTTGGTGGCGCCGATATTTCCACTGCCGCTCAAGCGCACATCCTCCCCGCGAAAAATGCGCACCAGAACGTATCCGAACGGAATGGATCCCAGCAGGTAGCTCAGCGCGGCAGTGATCAGGTAAGCATTCATTGGGATCACAGCGTCTTCAACGAAAATCTCTGCACCTTGGTGTACTTCGATCCTCCCGGGGAGAGCTGACTCTGGTAGAGAAAGAACTCGCGGGCCGTCATTGTACCGAAGTCGATCTCGCTCATGGCGGCGAGCCGCTTTTGCAGTTCGGCAAATGCGGAATTCGGGCCGTCGCCTTTGCGCCATTGCGGCGAGCCTGATCCTCCGCCGCCTCGAGCCAGAGTCAAGTGTGGGCTTAACGGCCGCTCCTCGCGCGGAATCTGCAGTTCTGCAAGCGCGGAATCAACACTGGACGCCAGCTCGGCAAGCTCGGGGCCATCCTGGATTCCGATCCAAAATACCCGCGGCGCTTTCGCGGTAGGGAAGAAGCCGTACCCAGCGAAGCGAATTTCCCCGGTCTTACCCTTGACGAGCTGTAAACGTTCGGTGATGGCCGCCACCTGTTCCGGCTTCTGCTCGCCGATGAACTTGAGCGTAATGTGCAACGACTCCGGACGTAT
>Ga0209701_10002857_pt1 | contig 11271 bp, 9 predicted proteins | sample CZO8metaG_4_FD_188356 | JGI IMG/M metagenome (GOLD analysis project Ga0209701, IMG submission 188356) | Vadose zone soil microbial communities from the Eel River Critical Zone Observatory, Northern California, USA - CZOApr15con2H3.8 metaG... | ecosystem: Environmental > Terrestrial > Soil >...
ACCGGCGCTGGGTTTACGCCGAGCTCCGCGACGGCGAGATCGCGCCGCTGGGAGCAACCGCCCCGATCGAGGCCTTCGTTCTGCCGCAGCGCGGCACCCGCGGCGCCAAGCTCGAGCCCGTGGCGAAGAGCGAGATGCTCAGGGAGATTCTGCTGCAGAATTTTGCCCGCCGGGTGCCGCCGGTGGAGACGCTCGACCGGCTGATGCAGCTCACCGAGCGCGTGCCGTGCTATCGCCTGCGCTACGGCGCGGTGATGGGCGCGGCCCGGCTGATCGAGCAGCGATTCGGCCGAGAGCCGGCGCGCAGCGCGCTCAAGCCGAACCTTTCGGATTCCAGACGCAAGGCAAAGCCGCGTGCGCCGATCGCTCCGGCCCGCAGGCATGACCTGGGCGGCCGGTTTCGCCGTGCGCCGGGGGTGGAGACACGCGAGGTCGGCGGTGAAATTTTTGTCGCGGCGCCGGGGCCGAAAACGATCCATCATCTCGATCGCATGGCCTCGGCGGCCTGGCGCGCGCTGGCGCAACCAAGGAGCGCCGAGGAGCTGGTCACGCTGTTCGCGGCGGCTTTTCCCGACGCGCCGAAGCGCAAGATCGCCGGGGATGTGAAGAAGCTGCTGGCGTTTCTCGAGGAGAGCGAGCTCATCGTCGGAGCCGGCATCCGCCGTCGCGGCAAACTCCCGGTACGACTTCGAGGGCCGGTGTGAACAGAGGCGCCGTAGTTCAATCTCCGTCTTGAGCGGGCGGGCGATGCCGACGCACGGCTTATCGAGCAGCAGCGAGGTCGGGCGGTCCATCAGTGCCCGGCCGATCGCCGGCATCTGCTGCTGGCCGCCCGAGAGCGTGCTCGCCAGCGGCAAACAACGGCCGGACGCCGTGCGATTCGCCGCGGAACTTCGCAGGGGTGGAAGCTTTGTCATGGGCCTCCCCGGTGCCGGGAGGGCAAGCATCCATGATCAACCGGAAACAGGAGGCGGATGTGACCCATAGAGAGGTTGTCGCCGTTCGCGGCGACATTCACGGCGCGGCTGCCCACCGCTGGTGGGTCTACGCGCTGCTCGGCGTGCTGTTCCTCTTGATGGCCGCGTTCGTATTCGGGCATCTGATCGCCGCCTCGATCGTCAGCGCGATCTTCTTCGGCGCGGCGCTCACCGTGGGCGGCGCCTTCCAGGTCGTGCACGCCTTCTGGGAGCGCGGCTGGGGCGGCTTCGCGCTCAGCTTGATCGTCGGGATTCTCTACCTCATCGGCGGGCTGTGGCTGATGGCGAACCCGCTGGCGACCTCCGCCGCCTTGACGCTGTTCATCGCCGCGGTGCTGCTGGTCTCCGGCGTGCTGCGCTTGGTGCTCGCGTATCGGCTGTGGCCGGTCGGCGGCTGGATGCTGGTCCTGTCCGGGATCATTGCCATCCTCGCCGGGCTGGTGATCCTGGCCGGCTGGCCGGCGAGCGGCCTCGTCGTGCTCGGCATCCTCCTCGGGCTCGATCTGCTGACGTTCGGCCTGTTCTGGCTGGTGCTGGCGCTCGCGCTACGTGAACTGAGGGCGTAAGCCGGAGCGCTTTCCCGCTCACAGCCGGTCCCAGTCCCGCGTCCGGGCGTTGGGGACGCGCCAGCTGCCCCGGGACGTATAGGTCGTGGTGGCGACCCGCGGCGGACCGCCGAAGCGGGTGACGATGAAGGCGAACAACGCCCCGAACGCGAAGCCGCCGATATGGGCCCACCAGGCGACCCCGCCCGCGAGATTGGGCGTCATCAGCTCGATCGTGCCCTGAAACAGCTGCAGCGCGAACCAGATGAGCGCGAACAGCACCGCCGGGATCGGCACGAACAGCGGAATGAATACCAACAGGATGATCGTGATCACCCGGGCCGCCGGATAGGTGACGGCGTGGGCGCCGATCACGGCCGCGATGGCGCCCGAGGCCCCGAGCACCGGCTCGGTCGACTCGGGGTGGGTGGCAAGATGCACCACGCTCGCGGCGAGCGCTCCGGCGATGTACAGCACGAAGAACCCGAGCCGCGTGAATCGCGCCTCCATCGCCGGCCCGAAGATCCACAGGAACCACATGTTGCTGATCAGGTGCAGCCAGCCGCCGTGCATGAAGGCGTTGGTCAAGAGCGGCCACCAGTTCGACGGATCGAGCCCCGCCGCCCTGGCGAGCTCCGGCTCCGTGTAGCGGGCCGGGATCAGCGCGGCATGCACCAGCACCGATTGCAGCGCGCGCGGCGGCAGGCTGAGCATCCAGAGAAACACCAGCGTGTTGGCGGCGATGAGCCCGAGCGTGATCAACGGCCGGGCGGCGCGTGGGGCGGTGTCGATGAGCGGAAACAAAGGCTTCTCCCTGCGGGCGCGCGCTTTGCCGCGCGGCTTGCGGAGGATCCACGACCGGCTTGCCGAAGCGGGCCGATCGAGTGCCGCGGCCGGGTCCATTGCCAACGCCGCGGCAGCGCGCCGAATGTCGATCCCGACCGCGATTTCATCCGCCGAGGGGCGGCCGTCCCGAAAAATCCATAAATCCCTGGGACAGGAGGACGTGATCCTCTACAACGCCTTACCCGAAACCTCGTTGCGACCCCGCCGGCGACCGCAGCCCCAACTCATTCATGCTGTGTTCAGGTGATCCTGACAAAGTCGCCTGAGCCCCGCAGCGCCCTCGACTAGAGGCCCATGCGTTCCTTCGACGTGTATACTCGGCCGCTGCGGCGGTCCACCGACTTCTCCGGCCTGCAGACGGCGGTGCTGTTCGTCGTGTTCGCGTTGGTGGCTTCGATTCCGGTCATCACCCATCCGGTGCCGCCGCTCACCGATTACGTCAATCATCTCGCCCGCATGCACGTCATTGCCACGATCGGCACCGACTCCGACCTGTCGCGCTTCTACGAAATCGATTGGCAGATCATTCCCAACCTGATGATGGATCTGGTGATCCCGCAGCTCGAGCGCTTCATGAGCGTCTATCACGCGGGGCAGGTTTTCACCGTTGCGACCTTCGTGCTGATCCTGTCGGGCACCGTGGCGCTCAATCGCGCGCTGTTCGGCTCGTGGTCGGTGCTGCCGCTCGTGGCCTTCCCGTTGCTCTACAATCACGTCTTCCTCGTCGGCGTGATGAACTACATGTTCGGCCTCGGCCTCGCGCTATGGGCGCTCGCCGCCTGGGTCTGGCTGCGGGAGCGGATCTGGCCGCTGCGCCTGTTGGTCTCCGCCGCCTTCGTGCTGGCATTGTTCTTCTGTCATCTGTTCGCGGTCGCACTTTACGGGATGGGGCTGTTCGCCATCGAGCTCCGCCGCTTGTGGGACTTGCGCGAGCGCCCCTGGGGCGCGCGAATCGCCGATTTCGTCGCGACCGGCCTGCCGTTTCTTCCGGTCGTGCCGCTGCTGCTCAAGAGTCCGACCTGGCAGCTCGCCGGCGAGAACTATTGGGATCAGCAGGGCAAGATCGACGGCCTGCTCTACATCATCGAGGTCTATTCCGACCTGGTCGCGTTCCTGCTCACCGCGGTTGCCGCAGCAGCAATCGGCTGGGCGGCGCGCCACCGGCTGCTGCGCCTGCACCCGGTCGGCTGGCTGCTGTTGGCGATTGCCAGCATCGTGTATCTGGCGATGCCGCGGGTGGTGTTCGCGACCTACATGGCCGACCAGCGGCTGCCGATTGCGGCGGCGTTCATGATCCTGGCCTGCGCTCAACTCGACCTGCACCACCGCCTGGTCCGCCGCGAGTTCCTGGCACTGCTGCTGGCGCTGCTCGTCGTGCGCGTGATCGAAGTCGACGTGAATTGGGCGGAGCTGTCGCGCGAAACCCTGGAGTTCCGCGACTCGGTCAAGCGCATCAAGCGCGGGTCGACCGTGCTGGTCGCCTATGCGGACCGCTCCGCGGGCGAGGACGTGCGCGAGCTCAACCTCGTCCATGCCGCCTGCCTCGCCATGATCGAACGCTCGGCGCTGGTCACGACCGCGTTCACGGTGCCGGGCAAGCAGATCATGCACGTTCGGCCGCAATATGCCGCGCAGGTCGATACCGAAGACGGCACGCCGCCCGCGCTGGACCAGCTTATGCTGGCCATCCAGCACCACGGCGAGGCGCAATCGTACTGGGAGCTGTGGCCGAACCGGTTCGATTACGTCTACGTGCTGTTCACCGACGAGGATACCCCCAATCCGGCGTCGGAGTTGCTGACCCTGGTGCACGAAGGCGAGCGCTTCCGACTCTATAAGGTGAACAAGGAGCGTACCGCCGTCGGTGGGCGATGACGGTGCAGGCCGCCGTGAAGCTGCGCGCCTGTTTCCCTCAGCGCGGGGTCGCGCCGAACGCCGAGAACCGCAGGTCGGGCGCGCTTGAATTGTGGCGGGAGGGGACCGCGCGGCCGGCCCGGAGCTCGACCGCGCTCGCGCGTTCGAAGCGATCGATCGGCGTTTCGCGCCAGGCTTTGCCGCCCGGCTCGCGCCAGGCGATCCGGGCGACGTCGGCGTTGGTCTCCGTCACGAACATCGAGCGCAGCGCCGCGAACGGCCGGCCAACGACGGGATCGAGGCTGACGTCGAGCGCGATACGGTCGCGGTCGAGCTTCGCCAACCTCAGATTGGCGGCGCCGCCGCGCGCGAACTTGAGCTCGAAGCTCAGCGCGACCGGATCGAACGCGATGCCGGTCAGATCGACGAACGGCCGCCCTTCCGTCTCGATCGGTCCCACCAGGAACGAGGAGCCATAGGCGCTCCAGCGCAGATGCGCGGGCGGCAGCGGGCGCGCCCGCCAATAGCCGTCCGGCGGATAGAGCACGAGCACTTCCTCGGCGCGCTCCTCGAACCGGTGCCAGAGCTGGATGAGGTGAAGCCCGGTCTCGACGCGATCGCCGGCTCGAACCGGCACCGCGCCGGGCCGCCAGAACGCTTCGAGCCGGTGGCCGATCAATTGCCATTCCTGGCTTTCATAAAGCGTGACCCGCTCGGGCTTGCGGCCGGCACCGGGATCGACTGCGAAATCGCAATGGGAAAAATCCGCCGCCGCGCGATCGGCGACGAGCGTGCCGATATAGGCCGGATGCGCCGCTTCGATGCCGAAGCGGCGAACCTTATCGGAAGCGAGCTTAAGCGTGACGTTGTCGTGCTCGGCGCAGAGCGTCGGCTCGCTGGCGTTGACGACGTCGACGGCAAGCTCGTCCGCAGCATTTGCCGTCGCGGCGGCGAACCCGGCGAACAAGCTCGCCGCGGCAATGATGAGCAGGATCGCAGGTCGTGAACGCTCAGCCCATCGCCGCATAAATGTCTCCGGAATTCGCCGCCGGCGGCAGCGCGCGGATCCAGGCGGCAATCTCCTCCCGGGAGCGCCACTCCGCGAACGCGAAGATCTGCTCTTCGCCGATCGCGGCATTGAACCTCGCGTAGCCCAGCGCGGCGCAGCGTTCCAGGCACACGAGCGCCACCTCGCGCTGGATCGTGGTGAACTCGAAGGAAAGCGCGGCAACCGGACCCGTGAGTCCGGCGAGCGCCTCCGCTTCATATCCCTCGACGTCGATCTTGACGAAGGCCGGCGTTCCATGGCGCGCGATCAGCGCGTCGAGCGTGGTCATCGGCACCGCGATGCGATCGATCCATTGCTCGCCCTGCCAACCCGGCGCACGGCGGGCAGCGCGGATGAAAGCGTCGGACGCGGTACTTACCGTCGGGTTGTCGAGATTGAGTTTCAGCACCAGCTCGCCCTGGTCGCGGCCGACCGCGACCGGCTCGATCACCACCGATCGATCGCGGCCGTACAGCAGCTTCAGGGTTTTCACGAGCAGCGGCTGCGGCTCGACGGCGACGACGCGTGCGCCGAGCCGCCGGCACGCGGCGACGCGGTCGCCGACGTGCGCGCCGATGTCGAACACCAGATCGCCGGGCTCGATGAATCCTGCATAGAGGCGATCCATCGCGGCGTGGCGCTGCCGGCTGCCGTAATAGATGCGCAACGAGCGCAGGACCCCGCGCGCCGTCCGCATTCCGGCGAGCATCGTGGTGCCGGGTCGAGCCGGAACCTGGGCCGGATCGAGTGCCGGCAGCGCGAGCGCGCGTAGCGCCAACGGCGGGTCGGTCTCTTCCGGCAGCCGAACGAGTTTTTGCCGGACCAGCGCGCGCCCGAACGCCGGCGAGGCCGTGAGCACCGCAAACGGAATTGCCAGCGCGAGTCCCGCGGCGATCAAGCAAGCATAGGGAATTGCGGCCGGGACCGTCGCCGCCAGGACGCCGAGCGTTGCCAGACCCGTTACGGTGGCGGGCCACAAGTTTCGCGCAGCGAGGCCGAGCGGCACGGAATGGTCGTCGCGTGTCTGTCCGGTCCAGCCTGTCGCGCGACCGAACAGGAGCTCAGTCAGAAACAAACTGTGGCAGAACCACAGGATCGGCGAGAGCAGCAGGAAGAAAACGGTTTCGATCAGCAATCCTGCGGCAAAGCGTGCCGCTCCGCCGAATGCCCGCCGCAGCTCGGGCTTGGCCAGCACGTCGATCGCGGTGGCGATCTTCGGCGCAAACCACATCGCCAGCAGACTGAGCAACAGCATCCAACCGAAGTCGGCGCGCAGCACGGCGGCGGGATCGCCCGAGCGCGCCACCGCTGCGCTGCCCAGGAGCAGCAGCAGGATCCAGGCCGGCGAGCCGAGAAACATCAGGAGCGCGATTGCCAGCTGAAACCGGCTGACCGGCGCAAGTCCCGGCAGGAACAGAAAGCGCCAGTATTGCAGGTTGCCCTGGCACCATCGCAGATCGCGGCGGATGAACTCGATCAGGGTGGGCGGATTTTCCTCCCACCCGAGCGTCTCGTCGGGAAGCACGCGGACTTCGTAGCCGGCGCGGCGCATCAGCACCGCCTCGATCTGGTCGTGGCTCAGAACATGGCCGCCGAGCACGCCTCGCGCCGGCAGCACGGGAAGCGCGCAATGCGCCATGAACGGCGCAAGCCGCAGGATGGCGTTATGGCCCCAGTAGGGCCCGCAATCGCCCTGCCACCACGCACTGCCGATGGTGTAGGAGCGCATGCCGAGCCGCATGCCGAACTGGAAGATGCGGGCAAAGGCGCTGGTCGAAGGCATGCCGACCACTAGGCTCTGCAAGATACCGAGGGTGGGGGCGGCCTGCATGATGCGCACGAGCTGCAGCATGCCACGCGTCGTCATGAAGCTGTCGGCATCGAGCGTGAGGGCGAAGTCGTGCCGGCCGCCCCAGCGGTCGCAGAAATCCCGGATGTTTCCCGCCTTGAACCCGGTGTTCCGCGCCCGCCGGCGGTAGGTGAGCCCGATGTCGGGCTGCCATGTGCGGGCGAGGGCGCCGAAGCGTTCCTCCTCCGCGGCTGCGATCGTCGGATCGCTGGTGTCGCTGAGCACATAGACGTGAAAGCGGCCGGCGACTTTCGCCTCGGCGAGACCGCGCAGCATCGGCTCGAGGTTGCGCACCACCCGATCCGGCATCTCGTTGCGGATGCACACCAGGATGGCAGTCGACGCGGTGACCGCTTCATCGCCGCGCACGCGCGCCGCAGCCGGGAACACCAGGCCAACGGGATCGCGGGCGAGCCGCATGATCAGGAGCCCGATCACCGCGTTCCAGAAGCCGACGACCGTCCACGGCAGAATGACCGCGAACAGCGCCAGCAACAGCCAATCCACGAAGCCGTATCCGCCGGGCGAGAGCGCCGCGGCGGCGAGCCACAGCAGCGCCGCCATGGTGAGCGCGTTGAGCACCGCGACCACGGCCCGGCGCGCTCTGATGCCGGGATCGGCGGCCCCGACCGCCGCGGAGCTGGTTCGTTCGAGCATGCCCCCCGTTCCCGGATGCGTTTTTGGTTCTGGCAGGATATAGCGGGCCGGCGATCTGCAAGTCCAATCACGGGATGGAAAAGTGGCGAGCAGTCGGGGGCAGGCCGCCGCGGCGCTATGGTACGTCGGCCCGGGCCGCGGCGAAATTCGCGAGGAGCCCGCCATCGAGCCGGGGCCGCATGACGTACGGGTGCGGGCGCTCCACGGCGCGCTCAGCCGCGGCACCGAGCGCCTGGTGTTCGCCGGAAAAGTGCCCGAAGGCGAGTTCGAGCGCATGCGCGCGCCGTTCATGGGCGGCGCGTTCCCATTCCCGGTCAAATACGGTTATGCCGTCGTCGGCCGGGTCGAAGCCGGCCCCAGCGAGCTTCGCGACCGCGTCGTGTTCGCGCTGCATCCGCATCAGAGCGTTTTCACCATCCCGGCCGGGGCAGCAATCCCGGTGCCTGGCGGCGTGTCTCCGCGGCGCGCGGCGCTCGCCGCCAACATGGAGACCGCCCTCAACGCCGTTTGGGACGCAGCGCCGGGACCGGCGGATCGCATTGCGATTGTCGGGGCGGGGGTCGTCGGCTCGCTCATCGCTTTCCTGTGCGGCAAGCTGCCGGGCGCCCACGTGATCCTGGTCGATATTGCCGGGTCTCGCGCCGAGCTCGCGAAACGGCTCGGGGTCGCGTTCGCGCTGCCGGACGTGGCGCCGGCCGATTGCGATCTGGTGTTTCACGCCAGCGGCACCGCGGCCGGGCTGGCGACCGCGCTTGGTTTAGCCGGCGAGGAGGCGAGCGTGATCGAGCTGAGCTGGTACGGAACCGGCGAGGTGCCGATCCCGCTGGGCGAGGCCTTCCACAGCCGCCGCTTGCGGCTGGTGTCGAGCCAGGTCGGACGTGTTGCGCCCTCGCATCGCGCACGATGGACCCCGCAGCGCCGGCTCGCGGCGGCGCTCGACCTGCTCGCCGATCCGGCCCTCGACGCGCTGCTGGCTCCCGCGATCGCGTTCGCCGATCTCCCCGCACAACTGCCCACGATCTTTGCGCCGGACAGCGGCGTATTGTGCCAGCTGATCGATTATCGTTGAACCTTGATCGGGCGCGGAGGATACCCCTGTGTTTGGCGTCGAAGTCTCCGACCACATCATGGTGGCGCATTCGTTCCGCGGCGCGGTGTTCGGCCCGGCGCAGCGGCTGCATGGCGCGACCTTCGCGGTCAGTGCCTGCTTCCTGGCGGAACGGCTCGATACCAACGGGATCGTGGTCGACATCGGGCGTGCGCAGCAGGTGTTGCGGTCCACCCTCGAACCGCTGAACTACCGCAATCTCGACGACTTGCCCCAGTTCAAGGATGCGAACACGACCACGGAGTTTCTGGCAAAATATCTGTTCGACCGGCTTGCCGAGGCGGTGCGCGGCGGCGAGCTCGGCCGCGAGCCCGGAGAAATCGCGGCGATCCGCATCACCATCGCGGAATCGCCGCTGGCGCGCGCGTCCTATGAGGCGAGCTTGCGGTGATCCGTCGGATTGCCTTCGCGGTCCCGGGAGATCTGTCGTCGCCGACCGGCGGCTTCACCTACGACCGGCGCATCATCGGCGAGCTGCGCCGGCTCGGTTCCGGCGTCGATGTGATCGATCTCGGCGAAGGATTTCCGCGGCCGAACGCGGAAACCCGCGCTGCCGCGCTGGCAAAGCTCGCCGCTGTCCCGCGCGGATCGGCGATCGTGGTCGATGGATTGGCGCTGGGTGTGCTTCCGGAAATCGCCGCGTTGCGTGGGCGCAATCCGCTGATCGGGCTGGTGCATCATCCGCTGGCGCTGGAAACCGGGCTTGCACCCGACGAGATCGAACGCTTCCGCGCGCGCGAGCGCGCGGCTCTGGCGAGCATGCAGGCGATCATCGTCACGAGCCCGGCGATCGCGCGGGTGCTGGTCGCGGACTACGGCGTCTCGCCCGACGTGCTGAGCGTTGCGCCGCCCGGCAGCGAACGCGTTCGCTGCGCGCACGGCGGCGGCGGCGGCATGGTCGCGCTGCTTTCGGTCGGCATCATCGTGCCGCGCAAGGGCTACGATCTGCTCGTTGCGGCGCTCGCCACGCTCGGCGACTTGCCGTGGCGCCTCACCATTGTCGGCGATCGCCGGCGCGACGCGCAAGCATCGGCGCGGCTCGATGCCGACGTTCTCCGGCACGGCCTCACGGCACGCATCGCGATCGAAGGCGCGGTGTCGGCGGAGCGGCTTGCGGAACTCTATTCGGCCGCCGATGTGTTCGTGCTCGCCTCGCGCTATGAGGGCTATGGTATGGCGTTTGCGCAGGCGATTGCTTACGGCGTGCCGGTGATCGGGACGACGGCCGGCGCGATCCCGGAGACGGTTCCGGCCGGGGCCGGGCTTCTGGTCCCGCCCGACGACCTTCGGGCGCTCGCGGCGGCGTTGCGGCTGCTGATCTCGGATGCGGGTGAGCGGGCACGGCTCGCCCGCAATGCGCGCGCAGCCGCAAACCTGCTTCCGACCTGGGCGGCTGCGGCGGCGGTGTTTGTGCGCGCGATCGAGGGGGTGCCATGAAGCCGTTCTCGGCCGGTTGGCTTGCGGCACGCGAACCGCACGATCAGCGCGCGAGAAACCCCGCGGTTCTCGACGCGCTGGCCACCGCCGTCGCGGGGTTGAGCTCGATTCGCATCGTCGATCTCGGCTGCGGCACCGGGGCGACCTTGCGCGCGATCGCCCCGCGCCTGCGGGTCCCTCAGCACTGGCATTGTGTCGACAATGATCTCGGATTGTTGGAGCGGGCCGCTCGTCTCGAGCCGCCCAGTGGAGTGACGATAAGCACGAAAGCGCTCGATCTGGTCCGGGACCTCGAAGCGGCGCTCGACGGGCCGATCGATCTCGTCACCGCGTCGGCGCTGTTCGACCTGGTTTCCGGTGAATGGCTGGAGCGTTTCGTCGTGGAAACCGCGGCGCGGCGGCTGCCGGCCTATATCGCCCTGACCCACGATGATGACATCGCGATCGAGCCGTCCGATCCGCTCGATGACGCGGCGATCGCCGCGGTCTGTCGGCACCAGCGTCGCGACAAGGGATTCGGGCCCGCGCTCGGTCCCGGCGCGGCCAAGGCCGCCGTCGCTCGGTTCGAGCGTGCCGGCTATCGGGTCATCGCAGGCCGTTCCGACTGGCGGCTCGAGCCGGCTGATGGCGAAATGCAGGCGGCGGTGCTCGACGTCTGGGCCGGCGCCGCGTCGGAGGAGGGCGGGCTCCCGCTCGCCGAGGGGGTCGCCTGGCTGACCCGGCGCCGCGATCTCGTCGCGGCGGGCCGTTCGGCGATGCAGCTGGGCCATGTGGATTTTCTCGCGCTGCCGGACCGAAATCGGCAGCACTGACGGCAGCGATGGAATCGTCCCGACGAGGGCGATCACTGGCCCTTCGCGCGAAACACCGGAACTCTGCGCGCGGAAAAATCGCAGTCGAACAGCACTTCCTCGGCGATGCGGTGGATCCGGACCGCCGGCCGCAGCGCT
>Ga0209701_10002859_pt1 | contig 11268 bp, 9 predicted proteins | sample CZO8metaG_4_FD_188356 | JGI IMG/M metagenome (GOLD analysis project Ga0209701, IMG submission 188356) | Vadose zone soil microbial communities from the Eel River Critical Zone Observatory, Northern California, USA - CZOApr15con2H3.8 metaG... | ecosystem: Environmental > Terrestrial > Soil >...
ACAGCCTGTCGCCTTCATCGTGCTCTTTGTCTCCCTGACTCTCATTACGACGGGCCTGGCCCTTGCATCAGCCCTGGACCCAAAGATCGGTATCCCCTCAGGCCTGGACCCAGAACTCAGTATCCCCACCTCTTTATCGACACCGATTCCCCTGGAGTCCGTACCGATCAGGTTGCACCTGCTTTCCAACTCCTTCTTGCTTCTCTTTCTCTTTCTCTTTCCCGATGGACGTTTTATGCCGCGTTGGATGCTCGTGCCTGTCTGTATCTTTCTCATCCTCTCTGTCTGCCCCATCTTGTTTCCAGCATGGTCTCTCACATCCTGGATCATTCAGCACAGATTACCGTTCGAAGCACTCATCACGGTCCTGGGTCTCATTTCCCAGTTCTATAAATATCGCTGGGTTTCCCCCCCGCGCCAACGTCGACGTGTCCGCTGGGCGGTACTCGGCCTGCTCGTCCTGGCTGGTGGTGATCTCATCCAGCACGTGATCTTCGCCGTCTTGGGCATTACTCCACCCACGATATTTCTGGTGCGCACACCTTTCGCGTTCGCCTTCCTCTTTTTCCCTCTCGCTATCAGCGTTGCCCTGCTCCGTGATCGCCTCTGGGAGAGTACGCCTCTCATCCGTCATATTCTCGTCGCGGGCCTCTTGATCGCCTGCCTCGTTGTCGTCTATATGCTGATAGTGGGAGGACTGGGCTGGCTCTTGCAAGATGCAGGCTATCCGCTCATTGCCCTGCTCGCCACGGTGGTGATCGCTCTGCTCTTCCATGCTGTGTTTCGATGGCTGGATCGGAGTGTGAACCGCCTCTTCTATGGCGAGCGTGACGACCCGTATGTGTTCTTCTCCCGCCTGGGTCGGCACATTGAGGCAGCCTTTGTCCCCCAGGATGTCCTGCTGCGTATCGTCGAAACCATCGCCCAGGCTCTCAAGTTGCCTTTTGTTGCCATCGCCATCGCCAATGGACAGGGACCATACATTGCTGCCGCCTATGGCACTCAAGATGAGCAGCACCCGTTGGTCCGCATCCCATTGCTCGCCCACCACGTGCAAGTGGGAACCCTCCTGTGTAGTCCGCGCCAGGAGGAGGCGGCGCTCACTGAACAGGATATGCATCTTCTCCAAGACCTGGCTCTGCACATCGGTGCAGCGGTCAAAGCCGTGCAGCTTTCCAGTGAATTGCAACGCTCGCGTGAAAAGCTGATCCTGGCCCGTGAGGAGGAACGCCGCCGCTTGCGTCGCGATCTGCATGATGGCCTGGGTCCCACCCTGGCCAGCCTGTCCCAGCGCATCGATGCCGCCAGTTCCCTGGTCACCCAGCAACCGGAGGAAGCGGTGGCCTTGTTGCAGACGATCAAGGGACAGATGCGTAGCACCATTTCCGACCTGCGCCGCCTGGTGTATGCCCTGCGCCCCCCGGTGCTTGATGAGTTTGGCCTCATCTCAGCCATTCGAGATCATACCATCCCAAGCCAGCAGAGCAGCGGCGTGCATATCAGCTTGAGCGCCCCAGAAGAGCTGCCCCCCCTTTCAGCCGCTACCGAGGTCGCCGCCTTTCGCATCGTGGAGGAAGCCTTAACCAACGTGGTGCGTCACGCCCAGGCCCAGCACTGTCAGATCTGCCTGGAACTGACGGACACAGGTGAGCTGGTGATGACGATTACTGATAATGGCAAGGGATTGCCCCAGACGTATCAGGCGAGCGTGGGGATGCATTCCATGCGCGAACGGGCGGAAGAACTTGGGGGCAGATGTACCGTCCAGACAAGACCCACAGGGGGAACACGAGTCAGTGTTTCCCTTCCTCTCTCGAAAGAGGAACTCGTCGTGAAAGAGGAACAGGTATGGAACCCATCCGTCTCGTAATTGCCGATGATCACACCTTCTATCGCGAAGGCATACGCACGATATTGCACACGGTAGCTGGCATCGAAGTGATCGGTGAGGCTGCAACCGGCGAGGAGGTGATTGCTCAGGCGCTGGAGCAGCAGCCCGACGTGATTCTGATGGATATCAAAATGCCCGGGCTCAATGGGATCGAGGCCACCCGGCAGATTCTGCTCCGCAGGCCGCAGACCAAGATCCTGGTGGTCACCATGTTTGAAGACGACGATTCGGTCTTTGCAGCCATGCGGGCCGGAGCGCGTGGCTATCTGGTCAAGGACGCCGACAAGGAGGAATTGGTGCGCGCCATTCAGGCCATCTACCGGGATGAGGCCATCTTCAGCCCGGCGATCGCGAAGCGGATGATCCAGTATTTTGCCGCACTCCCTAAGACGGCTTCGGCCTTCTCCTTTCGAGAGTTGACGGAGCGAGAACGGGAAATCCTGGAAACCCCGCCAAGAGTTCCTTGACAGGGACGTGCAATATCCTTTGTAAAAAGAGCCTCCCCAGCTCACCAAAACGGTCTATTTTCTTGAGTTCTTGCTTCGCGTGTTGTACATTGTTTTACATGATGCACGAGCTTACAGGAGGCAGAAGCGGTGAGTCGCTTTTTAGACACCCATCATTTAGCGGCAATGGTGAAAACCAAACGAGGAAACCGCAGCTTACGAGATGTAGCACAGGAGCTTGAGGATATGAGTCCATCAACCCTCTCACGCATCGAGCATGAGAAGATGGTAGATGTACAGACGTTCCTTCGTATCTGTGATTGGCTCCAAGTTGCGCCACAAGAGTTCATCAAAAATACTGATAGGGTTCCTGAGCAGGAGATGACAACTCCTGAGCGAATTGAAGTGGTGCTACGCACCGATAGAACTCTTCCTCCTGAATCTGCCAGTGCCCTCATTACCCTGCTCAAAGTGACCTACAGCAATCTATCGAGGAGCGCGCATGCCAAAACACAAGTATCAGCGCCGGGAACCCACGCATGATTGGCAAGAACTGCGTCCGTTACTCAAAGATCCGGCACAAATCTCCTACGAGATCATTCGCCCGGTCATCTTGTTCGGGATGACCCCAAAGGAACGTGCGCAAGAGACTGGGACCCCGCAAAGCACCATTTACTACAGAGCTAACCTCTTCGATGCAGTGGGCATGGCAAGCCTGATCCCACCTGATCCACCTCCTTCCGTACCCAAACTAGACAAGCGCATGTTGCCTCCACCTCTGCGCCAGGAGATTGTCGATCTTCGCGCTCAGTATCCTGCCTTCACGCTCCATGAGATTGCCACGATCTGCTATGCAAAGTTTGGGCGGCGCCCGAGTCCTCACACCATTCAACTGATTCTCGCCTCTGGTCCGAAGCCTTCGCGCACCCCTCGTCGTTACCCTCCCTATACAGAGATCGAAGACCCTGTCCAGAAACGATTAGCCGTGGTTCGTCTTCATACGGAAGGCTGGTCAATGAAGAGTATTGCTGGGTACTTGGGGACCAGTAGGCAGACGGTCCACTCCACGCTCAAGCGCTGGATTGAAGAGCAATTTGCTGGCTTGCCCGATAAATCAAATGCCCCTCACAACCCCGCTCGCAAGGTCACGCTTCGCGATATGCAAGAGGTCAAGAAATTACAGATCAACCCGGAACTGGGCGAGTATCGTGTGAGTGCGGCTCTCGAGCAGATGGGCATTAAGCTTTCCCCTCGCACCTGTGGACGTATCCTGGCACTCAATCGCGAATTGTACCATCTTCAGATGCCACGCAAGAGTGCCCATCTGAAGAAAGAGATGCCCTTTAAAGCGGAGCGCAGGCACCAATATTGGAGCGTGGATATCAGATATGTCGATATGCACCGGCTGGAGAATGAAGACAAAATCTACTGCATCAGTATCCTGGAGAACTACTCACGGGCGATCCTCGCCTCGGCGATCACGCGCCGACAGGATACGGAAGCATACCTTTCGGTGTTGTACGCGGCGATTCGTAAGCATGGTTGCCCAGAAGCACTCGTCAGTGACCACGGCGGCGTCTTTCTCTCCCATGATGCTATGAAGATTTACGATGCTTTCGGCATTCGCAAGGAAGAAATTGAGCTGCGTCAAGCTTGGCAAAACTATATAGAAACATGCTTTAATGTGCAAAGGCGTATGGCCGATTGGTATTTCGAGACGGCAAAGACGTGGGAGGATCTGGTGGCCACCCACGAAAAATGGGTCAGGGACTACAATTACCAAAAGCATATGGCGCATGAAAAGCGAGAAGATGGGCGGCATTCACCAGCAGAAGTGTTGGGGTGGGTGACTGGCAGGCAGTTTGAACCGGACTATCTCTATCGCGCCTTTTCCGCCATCTGTGAGACGAGAACGCTCACGAAAGCAGGGTATGCACGCTTCAGAAACTTCCTTCTGTATGGCGAGAGGGGATTGGCCGGCAAGAAAACGCTGATCAACATTTTTCAGGACACGCTTGCCATTGAGTATGGCGAGCATCCCCTCGCCAAATATTCCGTGGAATTCCAGCCTGATGATCAACATTTTACTCGTGTTGGGAATCCTCGACTGTATGAACATCCTTATCAATCTCCACAATTAGAACTTTGGCAGCCCAACGACGTTGAGTGGTATGTGATTATCCGCTGTGAATCTGCAAGTCGGCGACGCAGACGGAAGGTCCGATCTTTGGTGATTCAACTTCCATTAGATATTGACCGCGTAGTTTCTTGATAGCAGTCGAGAAGAGGGAGCCGCCAGGAGTCTCTAGACTACGCTCACACATGCTCTGGGGGAGAATAAGGTATGCAGCAAAATCTAAAGCTTAACCTTCACGGAGTAGTCGGAATACTGTTCGTCCTCCTCATGTTTGGAATTGCTTTTGTCCTGCATTGGAATATCGATTGGTGGTACTTCGTAATAGCACTTGTACTCTACTCGGGAGCAATCATACTCTTGACCAGAGCAGAGGAAGCAGAAACTACGCAGACCACACTATCGTTGATTTTCAGATATTTGCTTGGTTGTCATCTTGCACTTTTGTTCCTGGCTGTAGGATTATTGCTTCACTTCCAAAGCTATATCATTCCAAGTATAGCAGGCGGAGGTCAGCTCCCATTTAGAGCAGTCTTTTTCCTAGCAAGTGTAGCAGGTGGGCTAGCTATTCCATTCTTGCTACTCAAAATCTCACAAAACAAGAATACTATTGACCCACATGGAGTGGTCGGAGCGCTGCTTATCATTCTTATGTTTGGAATTGCTTTCTTCTACGGATGGAACATTAACTGGTGGTATTTCATAGGAGCAATTGCTCTCTACGCGGGAGCAATCATCTTCTTGAAATTCCTCACAGATTTCCCGCCGGAATATGGGCCTCCCAAGACATTTTTTAGAGCTCGGCTCGGTTGGCGCCTCGCATTCATCTTTTTGCTAGTGGGTTTTGGGCTTCATTTCAAAGACGGAGGCGTCAATCTTGGTTTTTTCATAGCAAGTATAGCGGGCGGGCTAGTAATCCCGTACTTGTTATTCAGGTAAGGTTCATAAGATCTAGTGTAGAGGATTTTATTCCAAGAGATATTGCACGTCCCTGTCAAGGAACTCCTGGCGGGGTTTCTAACGAGGAGCTTGAGGAACTCCCACTGGCGTACCATTGTGACGCGGTCGCTGCCACCGTTTTGGTACCACTGCTGGAGCCAAAGCAGTGAAACGATTTCATCAAGGGTAAAGCCATACTGAGCGAGTCCATCACTTTCAGTAACGATTGTCTCCGTGTTTGCCATTATTTCGAGATGCTCTTTCGCGTGCATGTCCGTATTCATCTTCGTGTCCTTTCCATTCCAGATGAGAAGGAACCAACGCATCATTGCCTACACTGTAATGTTGGGGTCTTCCTTCACGTATCCTCAGTAATTTCTTCTGCGCCTCAATCATACCGTCCTGAAGTACATCGATTCGTTACACTTGCATAGAATCTGAGGATAAGAGAGGTGAGCAAGCCAGGGGGAACACTCTCAAGAGGCCTTAAACCCCACCTACTCCTCTCCGTGATTTTAGAGTGTAACGAATGGACGAGTGACGAGACTACGACACTGAAGTATCAATTGAAAGACTTCACGACTATTATGCTCATGTAGGGACGTCCCTTGTGGGCAAAGAAGCACAAAGTGCTTTCCCAGTGTATCTGCCCGAGCAATCCTGAGATTGACCGAGGCAACACAAACATGAAGTAAGGAGACACAACATGACAGATGTAAAGAGAGAGTATGGTGTCGTAGGCCTCGGTCGGATGGGGGGAAACCTCGCCCGGCAGGCTCTGGAGAAAGGGATGCGCGTCGTTGGGTATACCCGGCACGCGGCCCCACCCGATATGATCGAGGCCGGGCTTATTGAAATTCGCTCCTACGGGGATTTCCGAAAGCATCTATCATCACCGCGAGCCGTGTTCGTCTACATTCCAGCAGGGCCTGAGGTTGACCAGGTCCTCGACGACATTGCTCAGGAACTCGAACCGGGAGATATTCTGGTTGATGGTGGAAACTCCTATTGGGGCGATTCAATTCGCCGTCATCAGAGGTTCCAGGAGAAAGGCATCCGCTTCGTGGACCTGGGTACGAGTGGTGGGGTAGAAGGAGCACGTCACGGAGCTTGCTTTATGGCAGGCGGGGACAAAGAGGCAATTGCCCGTATTGAGCCAATGCTGCTTGAGCTTGCTACCGACGGGGGATATGTCCATGCCGGACCTGCTGGCTCGGGCCACTTTACGAAACTTGTCCATAATGGGATCGAGTTCGGGATGCTCCAGGCAATTGGAGAAGGGATGGACCTCCTCGAGCATTTCCACGAGGAGCTTGATGTCGCCAAGGTGCTTCACTGCTGGCGTTTCGGCTCAGTCATCCGTTCCTGGTTGATGGATTTGATGGAAGAGGCCTATATCAAGGAGGGAGGACTGGAGAATATTCCCGCGTTTATCGAGGACACCGGAGAGGTGAACTGGCTGGTAGGAGACGCGACCCGCATGGAGGTTCCCGTTCCGGTTATCGCGCAATCGGTGATGCAGCTCTTCGCCTCGCGTGACGACAAGAAGTACTGGGCACGTGCCATCGCGATGATGCGTCACGGTTTCGGTGGCCACCCCTATGGCTCCAATGAGGCAGTTGCTCGCGAACGGCGCGAAGGGCGTGTCGGTATGCTCTTCCCCGCGGCGTGGTAACCGATCTTGTTTGTAGAGACCCCCAACGAGGTGAGATCATATCGTGTTCTCACCTCGTTGGATAGCTACACCAAGCACCAAGGTGATAAAGTCATGACAGAAACATGGATTGACGTTTCCGTCCCCCTGCGGACTGGCATGGTTCACTGGCCCGATAACCCACCGGTTTCGATTGAACGCATGCTGGATATCGAACGCGGCGATGTTGCCAACGTTTCGAAGCTCTCAATGGGAGCGCATACCGGAACACATATGGATGCCCCGCTCCATTTCTTTCGGACGGGCAAAGGCATCGATACGATGCCCCTCACCGCTACCATCGGGAGGGCCCGCGTGATCGAGATTCACGACCCTGAGTCGATCAAGCCCGAAGAACTACGTCCCCATCGGATTCAACGCGGCGAGAGAGTCCTCTTCAAGACGAGGAACTCTGCCAGGTGTTGGCATAACGATGACTTCGTGGAGGACTTCGTCTACATCTCGCAGGAAGCGGCACGCTATCTTGTGGCACAGCAGGTGCAGACCGTCGGCGTTGATTACCTCTCGGTCGGCGGCTTCTTCAAAGATGGGGTCGAGACGCACTATGCTCTGCTCGAAGCTGATATCTGGATTATCGAGGGTCTCAACCTTTCCAACGTAGCACCTGGAATAGTCGAATTGATCTGCCTTCCCTTGAAGATCGAGGGCAGCGATGGCGCTCCATCCCGAGCTATCCTGCGATTCGTCGAGGCGGCATAACATGTAGGGGCGACCCTGGGGTCGCCTAAGGAGAGAACTATGCCTATTGAGATCAAAGTCGCGCCACCTGGCATCACGATTAGCCAGGGACGCACCTTCATGGTCACCAATTCAGGTGGCGAGATCAATCCACAAACCGATGAAGGCGTCTTCGCGATTGATACGCGCTTCATCAGTTACTACCATCTCTTCATCAACCGTGTCCCCTGGGTCCTGGTCAATTCCAGCCAACTCAGTTTCTATGCATCGCGGACGTATCTCACCAATCCCAAAATCAGCACGGAAGATGGAGACATTGCTGAAAACACGATTGGCTTGACGCTGGAACGGACAGTAGAAAATGGCATCCACGAAGACTTCTACGTCACTAACTATACGGGCAAAAAGATCAGTGTTACGCTGGAACTGGCACTGCGCTCGGATTTTGCCGATCTCTTCGAGGTGAAATCCAAACGGTTGGTCAACCGTGGCAGAATGCTCACCGCATGGGATATGCAGGAGCGACGGCTACGAACCAGCTACGATAACAAAGATTTTCACCGCGCCGTGATCTATGCCATTCCGAGCCCAGGTGTGCCTGTTGGGTACGCCAATGGACGCATCTTTTTCGAACTCGAACTGGAGCCAGGCCAGGAGTGGCAGACGTGTGGCGAACTGATCTTCGAACATGGTCAGCAGGTCATGGAACCCGCCTACGGCCACCGCACCTCTGAGCAATTGGTAGAGCCGCTCAGCGAACTGGACGAACTCCAGGAGCGTTGGCTGAGGAGCAGCCCGAAGCTGCTGACGCCGAATGAACACGTCTATCGCGCGTACCGGCAGGCCATCGAAGACATGGGGGCCTTGCGCATCTACGACCTGGACGTGTCCGAAGAGGAGTGGGTGCCAGCGGCTGGTGTCCCCTGGTTTGTCACCCTCTTTGGACGTGATAGCCTGATCATCTCGCTGCAGAACATGAGCGTGTCCACAGGATTTGCACGTGGCGCACTCAAGTGGTTGGCTGACTACCAGGCCAAAGAACGAGACGATTATCGCGATGCACAACCTGGCAAGATTCTGCACGAAATGCGCTTTGGGGAACTGGCCCATTTCAACAAAATTCCTCATACCCCTTACTATGGAACGGCTGATGCGACCATCCTGTACCTGGTCGTGCTCTCTGAAACGTACCGTTGGACGGGCGATGTCAACCTGCTCAAGCAATACCGCGAGGTTGCCGAGGGATGCTTGAACTGGATTGATCAGTATGGTGATCTTGACGGCGATGGGTTCCAGGAGTACAAAACCTTCTCATCGCTCGGGTATGAAAATGTGAACTGGAAAGATTCGGGAGATGCCGTCGTCTATGCCGATGGCAGCCAGGTGAAACAGCCCAAAGGCACGTGCGAACTGCAAGGCTATGTCTACGATGCCAAAGTGCGCATGGCCGAAATTTTCCGGGCGCTTGGTGATGAACCTCGGGCGCAGACGTTACTCCAGGAAACCGAGACCTTGAAGCGCCGATTCCATGAGGTCTACTGGATGGAAGACGAAGGCTGCTATGCCTATGGACAGGATGGCCAAAAGAGGCTGATTACCTCCGTGACATCGAACGCAGGCCAGTGCCTGTGGAGCGGCATAGCGGATCAGGACAAGGCGGAGCGCACAGCCCGGCGGCTCTTGCAAGACGATATGTGGAGCGGCTGGGGCATTCGCACCCTGTCCAGCAAGAATCCGGCCTATAACCCGTACTCGTATCATCTCGGCTCAGTCTGGCCTCACGACAACGGCATTATTGCTGCTGGCTTCAAACGCTATGGGTTAGTGAACGAGGCGAACCAGGTGACCCGTGCGATGTTCGATGCGGCACGACGCTTCGAGGCCTACCGCTTGCCGGAGATCTTCGCCGGATTGAGACGGAAGGGGAAAGCATCCGATTTTCCCGCCTTATATCCTCCTGGAGCGAACATTCCTCAAGGATGGGCCTCCGGCAGCGTCTTTCAGATGGTGCAAACCATGCTTGGGTTACATGCCGATGCCCCAAACAAGCGGCTCTACGTCAATCCGACGCTTCCCGCGTGGTTCTCGGAAGTCGTATTGCAGAATCTGCGTGTCGGGCCTTGTATGTTCACCCTGCACTTCTGGCGCGAGGAAGACCATTCCCGCTGGGAAGTGGTGAATATGACCGTTGATCCAGGGGTGGCACAAGAAGACCTGATCCAGGTAATAGACGAAATGGCTGTGGCCTCTTCTCGCCGTTCATGAGCATTGAAAGGTATAGGCGAATGGGGACGCAATTCAATGCGTCCCCATTTGTACCATCGGTCGGTGTTCCTTTGCTGCCAACTTGTGTTCTAGCAGCAGATAACCCTCAAGCTAGGGAAAAAAGCTTGAGGGTTATTTTGTTATGAAAGGCCATATGGCTATTCATTGTGAGACTATTACTCAGTTTGTTCTCTCCAGCCTCATTGATCGAGGGTCGAGAACAGATTATTCAGCGACTCGGCCAGCGTCGGGTGAGCAAAGACGCCATCGCGCAGGACGGTGTAGGGGACTTTGCCCATCATCGCCACTTGCAGGATGGCCATGATTTCCCCGCCTTCAATGCCCAGGACAGCAGCACCGAGAATCTGGCCCATATCGGCATCCACCACCGCTTTCATGAAACCTCGTGACTCATCCATTTCTAGCGCTCGTGCCACATAATTCATCGGCATCTTGGCGACCTGAATGTTTCGGCCTTGAGCCCTTGCATCCGTCTCGCTCAGACCTATACGCCCAAGTTGTGGATCAATGAAAACAGTGTAGGGTACCAGCCGCTCGTGTATGCTGGCGTTCCCTTTCTCGAGGAGATTGGTGCGAATAATGCGGAAATCGTCATAGGAGATATGCGTGAAGGCAGGACCACCCTTGATATCGCCTAGTGCGTAGATGCCTGGCACGTTCGTCTCCAACCGCTCGTTCACCTGAATGAAATCGCGTTTATCCGTCTGTATTCCTGCTGCATCCAGATTGAGCCAATCGGTATTGGGAACCCGTCCGGCTGCCATGAGCAAGTGTGATCCATTGAGGGTACGTTCTCCCGTCTTCGTCTGCACCGTCAGCTGAATATTTCCCTGAGAGAGCTGTTTGACACTCACAGGCTTGGTCTCTAACAAAACTTCTAAGCCGTCCTCGCGCATGATGTTGGCCACTTCCTCGGCCACATCCGAGTCTTCACGAGCCAGCAGATTCGCTCCCCGCTGTATCACAGTGACTTGACTGCCGAAGCGGCGGAACATCTGGCCAAATTCCAATCCGATGTATCCTCCACCTACGACCAAGAGATGCTCAGGGACCTGGTCTAGTTCCATGATTGAGGTCGAATCCAGCGTGGAAACAGTTTCTATACCATTCATGGATGGCTTTGCTGGTCGGGCACCGGCATTGATAAGAATCGTGTTGGCTGTAAGTTGACGAGCCTAGC
>Ga0209701_10002861_pt1 | contig 11260 bp, 11 predicted proteins | sample CZO8metaG_4_FD_188356 | JGI IMG/M metagenome (GOLD analysis project Ga0209701, IMG submission 188356) | Vadose zone soil microbial communities from the Eel River Critical Zone Observatory, Northern California, USA - CZOApr15con2H3.8 metaG... | ecosystem: Environmental > Terrestrial > Soil >...
ATGACGATGCCGCCTGCGGACTTGCGCTCCTCATCGAGACGCTCCACCACAACGCGGTCGTGCAAGGGACGGATTTTCATCATGACATTGCATCCTTGATCAATTAGATGGCCAAGGAGGCATTTCAGATAACCGTTTCCAGTTCAGATGACCAGAAGGCTCCCTCAGTCCGTTAACGAGGGTAGGTTAATTAACTTGACTTGTCAAGCGTTATATCACAATATCTGCAATGCTTAATCAACAGTGGTTAATCATAGGAGGTCTCCGGTGGACGTTGGCTTGGTCATCAGGAAACGACTGGAACACTTGGGGTTCGAGCAGAAAGACTTGGCGGCCGCCGCCGAAGTCACCGAGTCCTACATCTCTCAGCTGCTGACCCGGAAGAAATTGCCCCCCGCGCCCGATCGAACCGACCTCTACGAGAAGATGGGCAAGTTTCTCATGCTGTCGAGCGGCAAGCTCGCGAAGCTTGCCGAGCTCCAGCGCCGGGAGGAATTGAAGAAAGATTTCGAGGACCCGCCGGCGCCCATGTTTCAGGAAGTTCGAGAGCTGGTTCTGCGCAAGTGCGCACCGGGAAGACAACAGGAGATACGATCGATTTTCGAGAAGCAGCCTTTCGGTGAACTCGAGCGCCTCGTCACCCAAAAGCTTCTGGACGTGATCAAGGGGGTCGCCAGAGAGGAACTGAAAAGCGAAAAATGGCTCCGCGCGGTGGCTCGAGCGAGCAGCCGAGGCTATAAGCAGATGCGGGTCATGGTCCTCGAGTTTCTGGACACGGACGTCTTCCACGTGTCGTTGGAGAACTGCGTTTCCTTCCTGGATCCGCTGATCGACTCGTGGGATATCGACCTCGCGACCTTCAGCATGAATATCGTGCTTAACCGAAGATTCGCCCCAGGGCATTCGAAGCGACTCGAGTTTGTCGAAGCGGAATCCAACCGACCTTTCGGGGACGAGCCGGGGCTCAACGCATTCCTCAAGGATGCGTCACTTAACGGTGATGCGACTCCGGAGGAAATCGAATTCTTGAAACGCTTGAGGTTCAAGGGAAAGCGGCCTACGCCGCTCTATTATTACCGGGAATTGCAGAATCTCAGGGATCCGCTGCATTTTCGCACTGTAGGGAGTCGTTGAAAATCAGGGTCGAGTATTGAAGTATGTGCTGGCCGGAAACCAGATTGGCCCTGGAAAACATGAACGCGGCCGCCCGCATTCTGCGCGAGCGCGCGTAGCATCCCGGCCCACGACAGGAGTAAATCCGCAGCGGCACGTCATGGAGTATCTTCATGCCTGCCATCGACCATGCTGCTCGCCGAACTGCTCGCCGCTTCCGAGCGCGTCGCCGCGACGCGCAGCCGCCTCGCGAAAATCGAAGCGCTCGCGGAATGCCTGCGCCGGCTCGATGTCTCCGAGATCGCGCTCGGCGTCGCTTACCTGAGCGGCGACACCCGCCAGGGCAAGATCGGCATCGGCTACGCGAGCCTGAAAGACGCGCTCGCCGCGGCGCCCGCAAGCGCGCCCCAGCTCACGCTCGCGCAGGTGGACGAAGCCCTCGCGCGCCTCGCGCAAATCAAAGGAGCGGGTTCTGCCGCCGAGCGCCAGCGCCTGCTCGCCGAGCTCTTTGCGCGCGCGACCGCCGGCGAGCAGGATTTCCTCGCGCGCCTGCTCCTCGGGGAGCTGCGCCAGGGCGCGCTCGAAGGGATCATGCTCGATGCCATCGCGAAAGCCGCGAACCTGCCTGCAGCGCGGGTGCGGGCGGCGGCGATGCGCGCGGGCGGTCTTCCCGCGGTCGCGCAGACCGCGCTCGCCGAAGGCGAAACGGGCCTTGCGCGCTTCGCGCTCGCGGTTTTCCAGCCGGTTCAGCCGATGCTTGCGCAGCCTGCGGAGGACGTCGCCGAGGCGCTCGAGCGCCTCGGCACCGCGGCCTTCGAGTGGAAGCTGGACGGTGCGCGCGTGCAGGCACACAAGTCGGGCGGCGAAATCCGCGTCTATACGCGGAGCTTGAACGAGGTCACCTCCGCCGTGCCCGAGGTCGTCGAGGCGCTGCGCGATTGCGCCGCGCGCGAGCTGATCGCGGACGGCGAGACGATCGCGCTGCGGCCCGACGGCACGCCCTACCCTTTCCAGGAAACCATGAGCCGCTTCGGGCGCAAGCTCGACGTGGAGACGCTGCGGGCGACGCTCCCCTTGAGCGTCTTTTTCTTCGACTGCCTGCTCGCCGACGGGACAGACCTCACCCCGAAGCCCGCGCGGGAGCGTTTCGACGCGCTCGCGAAATTTCTCCCGGCGAAGATTCTCATCCCGCGCCTTGTCACCGGCGACAAGGAAGCCGCCCAAGCTTTCTACGACGGAGCGCTCGCGCGCGGCCACGAAGGCGTCATGGCGAAAGCGCTCGACGCCCCGTACGAGGCCGGAAGCCGCGGCGCCGGCTGGATCAAGATCAAGGAGGCGCGCACGCTCGACCTCGTCGTCATCGCCGTCGAGTGGGGCAGCGGCCGCCGCAAGGGCTGGCTCTCGAACCTGCACCTTGGCGCTCTCGACCCGGCGACGGGCGATTTCGTGATGCTCGGCAAGACCTTCAAGGGCATGACCGACAAGATGCTCGCCTGGCAGACCGAGCGCCTGCTCGCCCTGAAAACCTCGCGCGAGGGCCACGTCGTGCACGTGCGGCCGGAGCTCGTCGTCGAGATCGCGTTCAACGAAATCCAGGCGAGCGCGCACTACCCGGGCGGCTACGCGCTGCGCTTCGCGCGCGTCAAGCGCTACCGCGAGGACAAGAGCGCGAAGGAGGCCGACACGATCGAGACGGTGCGGGCGCTATATGAAGGGCAGTTGCATCGGAGGGCGAGCGAAAGTTCTGCCTGAGGGCGGGTCCCCTTCTTTTTGCTCCCTCTGAAAATGGTTGCAACCCTGCCATTTTCATAGCAATCTTGACACCATGAAAGCCATCCTCGACGCCGCCGGCAGGATCGTCGTGCCCAAACCGCTGCGACAGGCCCTGGGCTTGAAACCCGGACAGCCGCTGGAGATCCGGGCGGGCGACGGACACCTCGAGATCGAGATCGCACCGACCCCGATGCGGCTGAAGAAGCGAGGGAAAGGGATGGTCGCGGTACCGGACGCTGAACTGCCCACACTCACCGCCGAGCAGGTCCGGGACACGCTGGAGCGCGTTCGGCGTTGAAGGCGGCGGACACCAGCCTGGTGATCGCCGCCTTCGCATCCTGGCACGAGAGCCACGAAGCCGCGCGACGCGCGCTCGACGGCGGCCGAGCGTGCGCTACGAGCGTTACGGGATCCGGACCCGGCTTCTCCCGTAGAAAACACGGTTTTATCATTCCAACGAGAACATACTCTGGGGCGTTAAGCATAAGGCGATGTCTTGATGGAGCATGCTGACGTTCGACCAACAGACGCTTGAAAGACGATCGCTCGCTCGAAACGAGGTGCTTTTCAGGCAGGGCGACAAAGTCACTGCTATTTATTTCGTTGAAGCGGGGCGGCTGCGTCTGGAACGGCGGACCTTCGATGGCCGGTTGCTGGTTCTTGGCACCACCCCCGCCGGCGAGTTCTTCGTCGAAGCGGCGCTTTTTGCCGACATCTTCCATTGCGACGCCGTGGCGACGGAGCCCTCGCAGGTGCGCGTATATCCCAAGGCAGCGGTCCTGAACGCCCTTCGCACGGACCCGGCAAACGCCATGTCCTTCCTGGCACTCATGGCGCATCGAGTCATAGAGCTGCGGCAGCGTATCGAGGTGATGAAGGTTCGCTCGGCCAAGGAGCGGGTGATGCTCTACCTCGATCTCAACGCCGGATCTGGCGGTCGCACGGTCAACCTGCGGGGTCCGCTTCAGGACGTCGCGGGCGAGTTGGGCCTGACCCGCGAGGCGCTCTATCGGACGTTTGCGAGTCTTGAGCGAGCGGGTGCCATTGAACGTACGGGTGCCCGCATCCTGATCAAGAAACCACTCAGCGTGTGATTGCCTCTTTTGATCCGCTTTAGCAGCTATTGCACCAAGAAACGTGGCAGAAGCGTTTTCCGTTCTCCTAGCCGCCATGCCGCTGACCGCCGTGCGGCGTCGGGTTGCCCCGGTATCCGCGAAGCACGTCGTAGCGGGCAATCTGCTCCGCCCTCAGCAGCGAGCGCTGAGCCAAGTGGGTTTCGAGATGAATGGTCCGAAGCTCACCCCAAAGGATCGCGATCGCGTTGATTTGAGACCGAAGGATTGCCCGGTCGATATGGTCATCCGCAAAAGCCTCATTCAGGTTCCGCTCCGCCTCAATGATCTTCCGACCAGCGGATTGAGCCCTTTCACGCATGTCTGTGTACAGAGATTCGCTTGCCGCGCGCTGTGCATCGGACAATCCGAGCTGGTTGGCCAGTTGCAGCACATGGAGCGGTCCCGGATAGGAGTTCAGCTCCGCGGCTTTGGCCAAACCCATGCCGCGTCCTTCTAAGAGGTCTCCGATTTCCTGGTCCGAAAGCGCCCTGATGGTGCGCTGCTCCTGGCCCGCATAGGGCGAAGGGGTTTGAGCCGTTGAAGTAGCCGTCGACGCCGCAACGACCACAAGAGACGCGAACAGTGCCGTGCGATTCATAATAGCCTCCTTCGGTTGGAGCCGCGAGCTACTTCGCCTCCCTGAAGATGGGAGTCGCTTGGTGGGAAACGATAAGCCAGCGACCGTTCCACTTCTCAAACACGTTTGTCGCGAAGGCGTCGAAGCTGAGGGTACCGCCGTCCTTGCGTAGCAGCTGTACCTTCTCGACACCGACGCTCCACGCGATCCTCCCATTAGTGTGAACGTGAGACTCCGCCGACGAGACTGTTACTCGCTCATACTGGTTGAAGCGCATCTCCCAGGCCTTCTCGACGCCCTCCCAGCCGACCACAACCGTCGTGCTGAGCGGGCCTGTGAACGTTACGTAGGATTCGTGAGCCCACAACTTTTCCATCGCGCGAATGTCTCGTGCCGATATCGCGGCAATGAAGACTTGGCTGGCGGCGTTCACGCGCTCGATGTCAGATATCTGCTGAGCGTTTTTTTGGCCGAATGCGTCGCCCGTAGGCAGGGCAACTCCCAGAATCAGTAGCGAGGCAGTGGTGGCAGCGACGATGCTGAGCCGGTTCATTGTGTTCCTCCTGAGAATCGAGATTTGACGGCGTAGTCTACTGCCGAGCACCGGAGGGTCATATGATTTCGATCATATGACTTGTCACTCATGTAGGAGGCCGAGGGCGACGAGGCCGGAGCCGCGGCGCCGGCTGGCTCTAGATCAAGCAGGCGAACACGCTCGACCCCGCACTGCGATGGAACCCCCACCCTCACCCAAGCCCTCCCCCTGAGGGAGAGGGAAAACTATATGGGTCGTCGCTGCACAACGAGATTCCCGACCGAAACCTGCACCGCCTCGCCGTTCTGATTCCTCGTCGTCCGCACCTTGATCAAGCCCTGCTCCGGGCGGGACTTCGAAGGCCGCACTTCGAGAACTTCGCTCTCGAGGTGCAGCTCATCCCCGGGCCGCACGGGCCGAGGCCAGCGGAATTCGTCGAAGCCGGCGCCGACGATTCCGCCCGCGGGCTTCAATTCGCTCTCGACCAGGAGCCGCATGGTCATCGCGGCGGTGTGCCAGCCGCTCGCCGCCAAACCCCCGAATATCGAGCCGCGCGCGGCTTCTTCGTCGAGATGGAAGGGCTGCGGATCGAATTCGGCGGCGAAGGCCTTGATCCGTTCCTTCTCGACGCGCAGGCGCCCGGAGCCGAAGGTCTGCCCTACCGCGAAGTCTTCGAGATATCGTTCGGTCATTGCCGTTACGGATCGAGGGACCCCAAGTACGCCGAGATCGCCACCATCTCCTCGACGGTCAGTTTGGCGACGACCGCTTTCATGAGCTCGGCCAGGGAACCGGAACGATTGCCGGTCTGCATGTCATGAAGTTGGCGGAAGACATAGATGAGCGGACGTCCGGCGAGACCGGGCACCTCGCCGAGGCCCTTCAACGATGGACCGTGGCAGATGGCGCATTGAATGGTCCTGCCCGCGCCGCCGCTCGCGACCAGCGCCTCGCCTTTCGCGATGCTGCCGACCGGCACGTAATCGATGAATCCCGAGTGGGGGTCGCGGCTGTGCGCTCTGACCGGATCCTGCGGCAGCACGATGATGCGATTGCCAATCGGCTCGGTGCCCCCGGCCGGCGCGGCAAAGCGCATGGCTCCCGAGCCGACATAGCTTTTCGGCACGGTGTCGGTCTCGACCACCTTGGTCCAGACGCCCGGTTTGAGGGCCGCGAAGTATTCGCCGGCGGCGCGCACGTCGGCGTCCGAAATCGCCTTCGCGATCTCGATCATCGTCGTCGCTCTTACCCCCTTCCTGTTTCCGCTCTTGAACTCGGCCATCTGGCGCACGAGATAGGGGAGGGGAAGACCCGCGAGACTGGAGGATTCGGGGTGACCGTTTCCGGTCGGGAGATGGCAGAGCGCGCACGCGCGTGCCGGCTTTTTCCCGTTGGCAACGATCTCCGGCATCGGCGGATGCTCGTCGGGAAACCAATCCGGCGGGTTGGAGCCATTGTCGATCTGCGCCTGCGTGTACTTCTTGGCGCTCCCGGGCACCTGTTTCTGTACGACATTGTCCAGGGGCCCTGGCTTGGGCGTGACCGGATAAGCCCACTCCAGATCGTCGGCTCCGATCGCAAGACCAGGAAGCAAAGCAATCCCCAGGACACAAACGAAATTCTTCATGAATGCCTCCATTTTTCTGCGCCCCACCAGATAGGAAATTCAGTCCGCCTTTGCCGGCACGCGTTCGGCAGCCGGATCGGCGCTCCCCGGGCGCTTCTCGGAACGGCGCGGTGAAGCAAATCATGTAGTCGCCAGGCGCAGCGAGTCAAGCGCGGAGGCGCTCGTTATACGAGGGGCAGTTGCATCGGCGGGTGAGCGAGAGATGAGTCATTGACAGGGTATTGGAACGGCGTACATTGAATGCGGTGCGGGTTTAGGTTGGCTTTGGGAGGACCCTCCACATGCGAGCAAAGATACTCGTTGCTGGCTTCTTGCTGCCGTTCCTGTCGCTGTTCGGTGTGGTTTCCAGCCATGCGGAGGTGACCGGAACGTGGTTTGCGACGCTCCCGGCCGGCGGCGCATCGCGCGCCCTCATCCTGCAGCTTCATCAGCGCTCGGACGGGAGGGTGCTGGGTTACATTCCGGGCGGCACCGCTCATAGCGTAGTGACCGGAGGTTCGGTATCCGGCCCCGGGATTCGCCTCGAAATGGAGACCAAGGATCCCCAGGTCACGAGGGTATTCACCCTGGACGGCTCGGTCAGAAGAAACATCATCGACGGCACCGTCGACGACGGTTCGGGACCTCGGCCGATTCGGCTGCACCGCACCGCGAGGGTATTCCACGAGCACCGGTTCCTGTTCGCAAAACCTCCGGTCGGCTCCGGCGAGCCCACCGGCATCGTTGACCTTTCCGTGGTGCTCGACCCCAGAGACCGATTCGTGAACGGTGGTTTCATCAGCCAGACCGACTGTTCTCTGTTCGCCTGCGGAGGAGTCGCGACCTCGTTCAGCGAAGCAGGCGGCACCGTCACGGTAGGGCTGGAGACGGGAGGCGCATGCTCCGGGAGCGGATCCTTCACCGCCACGTTCGACAGCGCCACCAAGCTCTATTCCGGCACTTATACCTTCACCAACTGCACCAGCACGGATTCAGGCGCGCTCGTCGGCGTAAAGACCGCTCAAACGCAAACCGACCACGTGGCAGGCGTCCTTGCCACCCTCGGGCGCATTGCCGATGACCTCCAGGCGCGCATCACCTTTACCGCGCCTTACGCGCCGGTCTCGCCGCACTACTTCCATTCGAGCAAAACCGAGGCGGACCTGCTCGCCGAGTTCAATGCGGAGGTTGCAACGTACGATTCCATCGACGTGATGTTGAATCGCTTCCGCAACATCAAGACCGTGAACGACCCGGACACCAATCCGGCTTTCGATACGCCCATCGGGGTGGATTTCCACGATCGGCGGACCGGCGTGCCGCTCGGGGGCGGGAGCGCAGTTACAATCCGGGATGCCGATACCGGCACCGGTGTGCCGAGCGACACGGAATTGAAATTTTTTGCCGAGGAAGCCGGCGCGTGGGTCGTCATCGGCAATGGCGAGATTGCTTTGCCGAGCCTTTTGCACTTTCAGACAAATCGCTCGGACAGGTTCCCGATCGACATCCCGTTCATCGATGCCGGCCACCCCTTCAAGGGGAGGCGGGCACTCTCGCCCCATCAGGGGGCGCACGTCCACTGGGACAACAGCACGAACACCTGGCCTAGGGGCGGAACAGCAGTAAGCAACTATCCCGCCATCTACGCGGTGGCAGACGGCGTTGTGGATCGGGTCGATTACACGTTCCGCGTGGGGGCGAACGACAGATACGGCGTGGATATCGCTTTTGCGCAAGACGGCTCCCAGGTGTACGTCTTCGCCTACAGCATCGAGCCGATGATTCCCGAACCGGCGCCCGATTTTTACAGGCCGTTCATTCTCGTATCCAGGGGACAGCGCGTCAGCAAGGGAGACATCATCGCCTACATGTATCTTCCCCCGGGGGCGGGAATCGGAAGCCATGTCCACTTCCACATCAAGCCGAAGAACACGAGCCTGTTCCAGGCTCCTGCTATTTTCAGCGAGGCACTCGTGGACAGCTTTTTTGCGAGGTGGAACACGTTTGCCAATGATACCGATGGGACAACTTCAGTTCCGATGCCGTCCTGCATGGGATACATGCTCGATGACAACATGCTCGATGTGCATGAAAATCCCTACGGGAATTTCCCCGTGGACGTGCTCAAATGACCGACGGGAAATCCGCGGCGCGCGTGTTGCGGCAGCGCCAAAGCGCTGAGACGGCTGCGAAGGATTTGTGTTTCCCCTCCGAATCAGGATAATCTCCTTTTCTGTCTCGTTCGGATTCTCTCGGCCGGGTTGACCGCCCGGCCGGTTTTTTTCCCATCGGAGATGCCGCATGCAAACCCGTACGGAGCCATTCACTCTCGCGGTCCCCGTGAATCACGCCGACCACGTTCTGGGCCCCGCGTCGCCGCTGGTGACCGTCGTCGAATACGGCGACTTCGAGTGCCCGTTCTGCCTGCAAGCCTATCCCGCGGCGAAGATGCTGCTCGCGCATTTCGCGCACAAGCTGCGCTTCGTGTATCGGCACTTTCCGCTGGTGGACGCGCATCCGCACGCCGAGCTGGCCGCCGAGGCCGCCGAGGCCGCGGCCGCGCAAGGCAAGTTCTGGCCCATGCACGACCTGCTGTTCGAGAATCAGAAGCACCTCAAGGCAGCGCACCTGAGGCAGTACGCGCAGAAGTTGGAGCTGGACCTGGAGCGTTACGACTACGAGATGGGGGATCACGCGTACCTGCAGCGCGTGCAAGAACACGTCGCCGGCGGAGTCAAAAGCGGCGTCCACTCGATGCCGGCGTTTTTCGTAAACGGCGCGCTGCAGGACGTCTCCTTCGGGGTCGAACGCATGTTCAAGCTGATCGAAGACCGGTTGCGCGCTGCTACGCACCACTGACCGTTACCAGCGCGGAGGCCTTTGCTTCACGCTTGAGCAAAGCGCGCTTGCGCTCGACGCCCCAGCGGTAGCCGGAGAGCGCGCCGTCGGTGCGTACCACCCGATGGCAGGGAATGGCGACCGCGATCGCGTTCGATGCACAGGCCTGCCCCACGGCGCGCACCGCTTTCGGCGCGCCGATGCGCTCGGCGATTTCCGTGTAGCTCGCGGTCGAGCCGGCCGGAATCTCGCGCAGCGCCCGCCATACCCTCTGCTGGAAAGCCGTGCCGCGCACGTCGAGCGGGAGATCGAGACCGAGCGCCGGCGCTTCGACGAACCCGACCACCTTGGCCACCCATTGCTCGAAGCCCCCATCTCCGCCGATCAGCTTCGCCTTGGGGAAGCGGTCCTCGAGATCGCGCACCAGAGCCCCGGGCTCGTCACCGAGCAGGATGGCGCAGACGCCCTTGTCGGTGGCGGCGACGAGGATCGAGCCGAGCGAGCATTCGCCCACGGCAAAGCGGATCGAGGCCCCTGCCCCGCCTGAGCGAAAGTTTGTCGGTGTCATGCCGAGCACTTCCGAGGAGGTGGCGTAGAAACGCGCGTTGGAATTGAACCCGGCGCCGTAGATCGCCTCGGTCACGGTGTTGCTTCGCGGCAGCTCCTCTCGCACCCGCTGCGCGCGATGGGCCGCCGCGTAGGCTTTCGGCGTAACGCCGGTGACGGACTTGAAGACGCGATGGAAGTGAAAGCGGCTCATTCCGGCGGATTCGGCCAGCGTTTCGAGATTGGGCATCTCTTCGGCCGTCTCGATCAGGCGGCAGGCTTTCGCCACCGCCGCCGCGCGCCGCTCGGCGAGCCCGGCCTCGTTCGGCCGGCAGCGTTTGCAGGGACGGAATCCGGCCCGCTCCGCTTCTTCGCAGCTCGAATGGAAGCGGACGTTTTCGCGCCGCGCAAGGCGCGCCCCGCAGGACGGCCGGCAATAGACGCCCGTCGTCCGCACTGAATAGTAAAACGCCCCGTCCGCGTTCCGATCACGCCGCACCACGGCCGCCCAACGCTCCTCGTCGTCGGAGAAAGGCGAAGCAGCCAGATCTTTACTCGTTGCCATGAAACCCATGATAGCGCTCCTTTTCGATCGCGGCGGCCCGATCGGCCCGCCCTGGCGCCATGTTCCGGGATCACGCGGGAGCAAGCACTCCGGCTCTTGCTCTCGAATTCCGGGAGCCTTTCTACCGCTCCTCCGGCGCCTTGAGCTTGCGAAACGACACGTACAGCAGCGCGTCGTAGAGGATCTTCAGTCCCGCCGCGGCCATGATGGGGGCGCCCAAAGTGAGCGCCTGCATGGCGCTGCCTGCGAACACTGGCGCGATGGCGCGCGCGATCATGCGCGCGAGGTTGGTTACGCCACCGGCGAAGGTGCGCTCCTCGGGCCGCACCACCGCCATGAGGTAGGACTGCCGCGTCGGCACGTCCATCTCCGAGAGTCCCTCGCGGATGAGAAAGAGCACCGCCGCGACTTCGAAGCTTCCCGTGAAAGGGATCGTGAAAGTCAGGATGCTCGAGGGCGTGTGGGTGAACACCATGGTGTTGACGAGGCCGATGCGCGCGGCGAGCCAGGCGGCGCCGAGGTGCGAGAACGCGTTCATGATGCGCGCGCCGACGTAGAGCACGCCGATCGCCGCCTCGGACGCGCCGAACTG